>Ga0207695_10003846_pt1 | contig 20787 bp, 21 predicted proteins | sample KBSC54metaG_FD_184354 | JGI IMG/M metagenome (GOLD analysis project Ga0207695, IMG submission 184354) | Corn rhizosphere microbial communities from Kellogg Biological Station, Michigan, USA - KBS C5-4 metaG (SPAdes) (version 2) | ecosystem: Host-associated > Plants > Roots > Rhizosphere > Soil...
ACCAGATCTGCCGCTGTCAAGGAGCTGTTTTCGCGAAGCGTCCGAGCCAGACGATCCTCGCCGAATTCATCGCCGGTCGCGTTGGCGGCCTCGGTGACGCCGTCCGAATAAAGCAGCAGAGTATCGTCTGGGTCGAGGCTCACTTCTTCCTCGGCGCAGTTCCATTCCTCGAACGCGCCCAGCATCGTCGCTGTCGAATCCAACCGTGTCATCTGGCCATTGGCCCGCAATAGAAGAGGCGCGCAGTGGCCGCAATTGGCGTAACGCATCCGCCGCGTGCGGTCGTCATAGGAGCCGAAAAAGAGTGTGGCGAACCGGTCGGATCCAGTGGAGGAATAGAAATGCTTGTGGACAGCGTCCAGCAGCTCGGCCAGCCGATGCACGCCGCTGGCAGCTTGTGTGCGGAAACAGGCTTGCAGATTCGCCATCAATAGCGCCGCGGGAATACCTTTTCCGGCCACATCGGCGAGCACGAAGCCAAGCGAGTGATCGCCCAGATCGAGAAAATCGTAATAGTCGCCGCCGACTCCATGTGCCGCGAGACATTGACCAGCGTAGTCGATCGTGCCCAAGTGCCGCATCTCCCGCGGAAACAATTTTTGCTGCACGGTCGCCGCGATTTCGAGTTCCGACTTCCTGCGCCGTTCCGAATCTGCCTGTTTGCGGATCACCGCGAGCACTCGGTCGTTGTCCCAAGGCTTCTGGACGAAATCGCAAGCGCCGCGCCGCATGGCTTCGACGGCGAGGTCGATGCTTCCCCACGCGGTCATCACAATTACTGGCGCGGTGTTCCCCTGCGATTCCAATCCTGTGAGCAGGTCTAATCCTTCTTCACCCGATGTTGTATCGCGCGTGTAATTCAAATCAGCGAGAATCAGATCGAATTCGTCGGAGCGGGCCTCCCGCAGCAGCGCGCGAGGCGAATCCACCGTCACGGCTTCGTACCCCTGGCCTTTGAGCAGAAGCCGCAGGGCGTGCAGTACGTCGGGCTGATCGTCACAAACCAGGACGCGATAAGTTCGTGCCGCGGTGGGAACTGCCATGACCGGAGATTCCAAACTTGCCTGCATAATGTACTGACGGAGTTGAGGGCAGGTTTCGTGCCGCGAAAAAGTCCCTTGAAATCAGCGTGCCTGACTGGAAGGGAATGTCCGGCTATGGGACTCCGTGCGCGTGAGTGGGACGCTATTCGGTCGCGCGCACTTCCGCCAGCCGCTGGCGCAAGGGCTCAGATAGGCTCTGCTCAATTTCTGGCGTAATCAATCCCACTGCATCGAGGTCTTGAATATGGACCTTGTCCTTCAATCGGAAGCTGGTCAGCTTCATGCGGACTAAGTCGGCAACGGGGGCGATGAGGATGCCTTTCCGTTCACGTACAGGGGTGGATCCTGGAACGGGCTCGAGGTACTCGGGACGAACTTTCTCGCCAATAAAAACAGCATGGACAGCGCTGCGGGCACCGGGATGCTTGGCATCTAGAAACATATCGACACCAGCTACATGACGGTGAGTGAAACCGTGCGGCGTCAGCGCCGCTCGGATCGCATCCAAGTCGTGGCGATCAATGGCAACATCAACATCCTTAGTCAAGCGAGCAGCCATCGGGTCCACGGGATCGATATGCAGGAAGACCGCGAAGCCGCCCACCACGCGGTAGGGAATGCCTGCGCCCTCTAGCGCTGAGGCGAATCGCTTTGTGACATCGAGGATTTTCTCCACAGCACCCTCGAATATAGTGTTGGCGAGCACGGTTTGTATCTTAAATTTTAGCGCCGATTCTTAGCCTTCGGATGCGCGCGATCGTACACCGCCATCAAATCTGTCAGCGAAACCTGGGTGTATTTCTGCGTGGTCGCGAGGCGTGCATGGCCCAGCAGTTCCTGAATCGCGCGTAAATCTGCTCCGTCGGCCAGCAAGTGAGTCGCGAAGGCATGCCGTAGGCTATGCGGATGCATGGAGGCGTCGCCCGATACCAGACGCGCGTACAGCTTCACGATGCCGCGTGCGCCGCGGTCGGAAAGCCGCGTGCCCAAGTGATTCGCGAACAATCCTTTTTCGCGCGATTTAACGGAGCGCACTGCGAGATACTTTTCGAGCGCCACGGCGGCGGTGGCGCCGTACGGAATCTGGCGCTCTTTGCGGCCCTTGCCACGCACGCGAATCCACTGCTCACGATAATCGAAATCGTCCAGATCCAGCCCGACGAGTTCGCTGATGCGCAGGCCGCAGCCGTACAGCAGCTCGAAAATCAGCCGATCGCGCTCCGGGAACGGACGCTCCAGGCGATCCTCGGCGACAGCGTTGATGAGGTCGTTGGTCTGCTCGGCCGTCGGAACCGCCGGCAGGCGTTGCGGGGCTTTGGGAGTTTTTACGAGCCGCGCGATATTCGATGGAACGCTGCCTTGCTTAGCAAGATACTGAAACAGCGAGCGCACTGCCGCCAGCTTCCGCCGGACGGAAAGAGGGCTTAAACAGCGATGGTAAAGATCGCCCAGCCATTCGCGGATTTGCAGCACCGTAAACTCAGCGGGGGCGGGCGGTTGCTGGCCCGGGGGCGTGAAATAGGCTGCAAACTGTTCCAGATCGCTCGCATAGTTGCGCAGCGTGTGCGGCGAGGCGTTTTGCAAACGCAGATCGGCGAGATAGCGGCCGATTGCGCTCGTTAGCTCGGAAGCCGGCGCTTCAGGCATGCGAGTAAAGGTGCTGTTCGAGTGCGGCCAGTGCCCGCCGGCAGACTTCCGCGTGCCGCACTTTGCGATCGCGCGGCGGATTTTCAAGCTTCGGCAGCAAATCGAAGGTGATATTCGCGGGCTGGTAATTGGCTGGATCGGCTCCGCACACGTAGGCGCACAGCGATCCCATTGCCGTTTCGCGCGGGAACGCGCGAACATCTTCAGAGGCAGCTAAAGCCGCCGCTCCCCGGCCAGCTACTAAGCCCGTGGCGATGGACTCCACATATCCTTCGACGCCCGAAATCTGCCCGGCGAAGAAAATATTTGGACGCGTCCGCAGTTGCAGCGCGGAGGTTAGCAAAGCAGGTCCGTTGATATAAGTGTTGCGGTGCACCTGACCAAAACGCAAGAACTCGGCGTTCTGGAGTCCCGGGATCATCCGCAGCACGCGCTGTTGCTCGCCGAAACGCATATGATTCTGGAACCCGACCAGGTTGAAGCTTCCCGATCGCGCGTTTTCACTCCGAAGCTGGACCACAGCGTAAGGCCGACGTCCAGTGCGCGGATCGGTCAATCCCATGGGTTTCATGGGCCCGAAGCGCAATGTGTCGCGACCACGCCGGGCGATCTCTTCGATCGGCAGGCAGGCTTCGAAGTAATTCACTTTGTCTTCGCCGATATGTGCGGGTACGCTCTCTGCCGCCAGCAGCACGTCGAGAAAAGCTTCGTACTCGGCTTTGTCAAAAGGACAGTTCAGATAGTCGTCGGTGCCGTCCAGCGACTTACCGTAGCGTGACGCCGCGAACGCAATCGACATGTCGATTGACTCCGCGTCGACAATCGGACTGATGCTGTCGTAGAAGAACAGCCGTTGCGACCCCGTCAGCAGCCCGATCTCCGCAGCGAGCACGTCGGATGTCAGCGGTCCACTCGCAATGATCCAGATATGCTCGGGATTGAGTGTCGTAACTTCTTCGCGGCGGATTTCGATGGCCGGATCCGCTTCGAGAGCGCGCGTGACCTCGGCGGCGAACAGGTCGCGGTCTACCGTCAGGGCGTGGCCGGCGGGCACTCGCGTTCTCGGGGCGATCTCCTTGATTAACAGCGATCCCAAGCGGCGCAGTTCTTCTTTAAGCAGCCACGGAGCGCCATGCTCCTGCTCGCTCTTGAGGGAATTGCTGCACACCAGTTCCGCCAATGCATTCGTCTTATGTGCCGGCGTCGATCGCACAGGCCGCATCTCGTAGAGGACCGCGCGCCCCCCCGCGCGAGCCACTTGCCAAGCCGCCTCACAGCCTGCCAGGCCGCCGCCGATGATATTGACTTCAGCCCTCACGATACTCGCCGAAAACCTTTCTCAGGCAATCCGAAATCTCGCCGACCGTCGCGAAGGCTTCGCCGGCCGCGAGGATCTTGGGCATCAGATTGTCGGAACCGCGCGCGACATTTTCCAGCGCGCCAAGGCGCGCCGCTATCTCTGCGTTATCCCGCGATGCCCGCACCTGGCGCAAGCGCTCCACTTGCTGCTGCTCGATCGTCGAATCGATATGCAAAGCCGCAACGGAGTGCTCGTTTTGCTGCTGGAACCGGTTGACGCCCACCACGATCTTTTCCCCGCGCTCCACCTGTTGCTGGAATTCGTAGGCCGCGTTCTGAATCTCGGCTTGAATCCAGCCCTTCTCGATTGCCGCCAACGTCCCGCCTAAGCCGTCAATGCGCTCAAGATACTCCCGGGCCCCGCGCTCGATCTTGTCGGTCAGCTCTTCGACGTAAACGCTGCCGCCCAGCGGATCGGCCACCTTAGTGATCCCGCTCTCATGAGCGATGATCTGCTGCGTGCGTAGCGCAAGACGCGCCGACTCCTCGGTGGGCAAGCCCAATGCCTCATCGCGCCCATTTGTGTGCAGCGATTGCGTGCCGCCCAGCACGGCGGACATCGCCTGCAACGCCACGCGCACCACGTTCACGTCGGGCTGTTGCGCGGTAAGCGTCGACCCGGCGGTCTGGGTGTGAAACCGCATCATCATCGATCTCGGATCCTTCGCCCCGAAGCGTTCCTTCATGATGTGCGCATAGAGCCGCCGAGCCGCGCGATACTTGGCGATTTCCTCCAGAAAATCACTGTGCGCGTTGAAGAAGAAAGAAACTCGCGGTGCAAACGCGTCGACGCCCAGGCCCGCGCGGACGGCAGCCTCTATATAAGCGATGGCGTTGGCCAGGGTGAACGCCACTTCCTGGATTGCCGTCGATCCGGCTTCGCGAATGTGATAGCCGCTGATCGAAATGGTGTTCCACTCCGGAAGCTCCGTGCCCGCCCAGGCGAACAGGTCGGTGACGATGCGCATCGCCGGGCGTGGCGGATAGATATAGGTCCCGCGCGCGATGTATTCCTTCAGAATGTCATTCTGCACCGTCCCCGATAGTTTCTTGAGATCGGCGCCCTGATTCCGAGCCACCAGTGCGTACAGCGAGAGCAGAATCGCCGCAGTGGAATTGATGGTCATCGACGTCGTGACCCGATCCAGACGGATTCCCTCAAACAGCGTTTCCATGTCGGCCAGGGAACAGATCGCGACGCCCACGCGACCGACTTCGCCCGCAGCCAGAGCGTGATCCGAATCCATACCCATCTGCGTGGGTAGATCGAACGCCACAGAAAGTCCGGTGATCCCCTGCCCCAGAAGAAATCGGTAGCGGCGGTTGCTTTCCTCGGCCGATCCGAATCCGGCGTACTGGCGCATGGTCCAAAGCCGCTTGCGATACATGCCGGGATGGATGCCGCGCGTGAACGGAAATTGGCCCGGCAACTCGGCGGGATCGCTCATGATCGAGAGATTTTGCGGGCTCGCAGGAAGGAAGAAATTCCGAAATACGCCATTAGGCAAAAGAAGCCGACCGAGAGCGCCACTCGACCGAGACCGCTCTCCTGGGTTTGCATAGTGCGCACATTGCGGATCGCAGAAGGCACAGCCCAAGCGGCCAGGCAAAGGAAAACAAAGCCGATAATCTCGTTCCATAGCACGCGCAAAGGTCGCACCACGCCAGGCACTACATGCTCGAGAAACCGCCCCGCTTTGCTATGCTTGTCGATTTTCATCGGCCGCACCCTCATCCTAACAGACCGTGTCCTGGCAGCCGATATTGAGATATGATGCAACCGTTCGACCCCCCGAAAAGCGGGTGGTATGCTGAAGGTGGCATAGGACCCGGTAGGTGGGTTCGCTCGGTAGAAACGAGGAATGAATTGGACGATCGCTTGCGAGATCTCATGCAGGAATTGGGGAACGCGATCAACGAGTCGCTTTCTGATTCCGACCGTATAGCCGCCGCGATTGGGGAGATCAAACGCGCCGGTTACGACGTCTTCCTGGTCCTGGAAGCCACCATCGGATTCAACAAACGCGCGGAAGGCGAAGAGAACGACGAGTCCGAAGAGACGGTGGAACTGGAATCCCAACCGGAAACTGGACGGCGCCGCCGGGTAGGAAAGATACAGCTCACTTCGCAGGATCAGAAATTCCTGCGCGCGCTAAAGATCGCCATCGACGACGACAGCCGCTAAGGGCGTGCGTGCGTCTTCTCCTCTTGTGCCTGATGACAGGCCTCAGCGCTTTCGGCGCTGAAAACGTAGAAATTGTCCGCGATAATTTCGGGACTCCTCACATCTTCGCCCGCACCTCCGACGGAGCCGCTTATGCCGCCGGATACGCCCAGGCCGAAGACCGCAAGGACGCTCTGCTGCGTAATCTTCGAGGCGCCGGAACGGCACAAGATGTAGCGCTTTCGCCGCGGGTGAGGGCGATCGTTGAGGCATTTTGCGCCGGCATCAACCGATATCTTTCCGAAGCCTCCGGCTCGCCGGAGCCCCCGGTTAGCCCTGCGATGGTGGTGGCCTTCAGCCGCCGGGCGTTCGCGACCATCCATGGATCGAATGATGTGTTGATCGGTCCCGCCCGCAGTACCTCGGGAAACGTCATCGCCATTCTGGATCCTCTTATCGGATGGAATGACGATGGACGTCCTTATGAGATGCGTTGGTACGCATCGGATGAGCAGGTTGCGCTGTCGGGCGTCGCACCTCCGGGGATTCCTTTTCCATTGGTTGGTCACAGCGCTTTCTTGGCCGTGGGCTGGAGTGGTTCGACCGAAACCGCTGGTCCGCGGACGCTGGACGAAGCTTGGACGGTGATCACTGCCCGCAGTCTCGCCGAGGTGCAGGCTTCACTTGGGATAGGACAGATCCCGGGCAGTGCGCTGGTCGGGACTGTGCAGGGCGAAATATTCGACACCTCGGGAAGGATGCCGGAGGACGGAATACTGCTGCGCCAACGAATCGTGCCGCAGTCAGAAGCAATGACTATTCAGCTCCTGGCCGCGCAAAACACTTGGCCCTTCGGACGCGCCGTGGATGTAGCGTTCTCCACGACCCTATACAAGGTGGAAACCTGGCAGGCGCGATTCGTTAAGGTGGCGCCGGAGCTACCTTTCGTCCAGATGCTGACCGGCTGGAGCCGCCGTAGCGATGCAACTTCCATGGAAGCGTTGGCGTTTTATCTGTTCAAGATGGCTCTGGGCAAGCCCGAAGCCTCGGCGCTCGAGCCGCCGGATTCGCTCAGCAACAATCGCATCCGTGCAGCGCTCCGCAAAGCTCAGGATCAGGTTGAAACCGAGCTTCCCTATCACGCGGATTACGGAACCATGTTTCGCGTGGCTCGCGATGGCGCATCACGGTCCACGCCGGCCGCCGGCGGAATGATACCCGAAGCTGGGATGATCACTCCTCGAGCGATAACGTTTGAGCGCCGGGGCGCAGTCATGATGGGTACAGGCGGTCAAACCGCGACGCAGATCGTGGAACTATCGAAGCTCCCCAACGCTGTTTCGATCCTGGTCCCAGGAGAAAGCGACCGGTCCGACTCCCCGCACTTCGACGATCAGGCCCGCGACCTATTTAGCAAGGGAATCGCCAAGCCCACTTATTTCGGAGACCGCAAGGAACTCGAAAAACACGCCTCGTCGAAAAAAGAACTGACATTCTGAGGATATTTTTGGAACGCGGCCGCCACTAATTTGGCGTGGTTCGCGATGCCATAGAAGAGTTTTTGAAGACCGCCGCGCAGCCGGTCCTGATCGAACCTGGCGAAGATCCGCTGCCGATTTCCGCCGGCAAATTCGCGATCGGCAATCGCGCCGACATATGCACGCTCGAATGCTGGGATGAGACTCGCAACCTGGTGCGCCGGATTCGCGCGGTTGGCAAAGCTCGGCGAGGGTTCCTGGAACTGGAAGTCGAAAGATTCGGAGGACGCACCGGCTCGTTGCTGATGATCGATCTGGCGCAAGCCTCGAACACTCCCGCTGCGAGACACGGGGCCAGGCTAAAGTATCGCGAGCAGTTCCGGATGTCGCTGCGCCGCCAATTCAGCGGCTGGAAGCTGGTGGAGCTGAGCACCGAACCCGACCTCCAACACAGCCTGTCGCCGGCATATCCAAGGGCTCTGCTGCGCCGCGGTAATCAGGCGATTGCGGCGATCGGCGCCGGCGAGGATGCTATCGACCCAGACGGCGTGCTGAGCTTCGGGCTGATTTGGTTGGACTACTTGCGCCAACGCGAGACGCGCTTATCGGTCGGCACGCTTGCCGTGTTCGTTCCCATTGGCGCCGAAAATACCACCTGCCATCGGGTCCGTTATCTGAACCGCGAGGCCGCCCAATACCGCGTCTTCGTCCACGGTTCCGGCATTCTGGAAGAACCCGTCGAGCCCGGCGACTATACCAACTTCTCTACGCGGCTCGAACCGTTTTGCGCGCCGGTCGCCGGTCCCGAACTCGCTGGCTGGATAGAACGTCTCGAAGCGATCGAAGGCGTTGAGCGCCGGCCGCGCCCGGATGGGTCCGTCAGTCTGGCGGTACGGGGCCTGGAGTTCGCGCGAACGTCCGGATCCACTCTTCTGTTCGGCATCGACCAACGCCATCCGGCAAGTTCGCGCCAAATGTCCGAGGTCGAAGCTCTGGCGCGCGGGCTTACGCGTCTCCGTAACGCCAGCGCGGCCGACCGGACAAATCCCCTGTACCTGCGTCATCCCGAAGCCTGGCTCGAAGCCCGCGTACGTGCCTCTGTATGCAATATCGACGCCAGTATACGTAACACGCCACTTTACGGCCAAGCCCCACAGTTCGCGGCCGGCTCTCGTGGGATTCTGGATCTCCTAGCCGTCGACCACGATGGCCGGTTGGTCGTGATCGAGGTAAAGGCCAGTGAAGACATCCACTTGCCGTTCCAGGCCCTGGATTACTGGATGCGCGTGACGTGGCACTTGGAGCGCGGCGAGTTCGAAGGCCGCGGATACTTCCCCGGCGTCTCGCTGCGTACCGATCCGCCCCGACTGTTGCTGGTCGCACCGGCGCTCGAGTTCCATCCGGCCAATGAGACGGTACTGCGGTACTTTTCCACCGAGGTCCAAGTGGAACGCGTCGGTGTCGGGATACAATGGAGACAGGAGCTACGGGTAATGTTTCGGGTTCCGTCAGCCCTGTTGCAGCTATGGCCCTCGCAGTCTTCCGGCAGATACGACAAGCGCTCGTGAATCTGAATCCCGCGGAAGTGCGGGCACAAGCTGACCTACCGGTGCGCGTAGGCCTGGTAGCAGCCTCCCGCGAATCGCTCGGCCAGATGGAGCAGTTCTTCGCGCCGCCCCACCTATCTCCAGAACGCCGGGCGGAAGCAGTCCAGATTTTGATCCGAGGAGGCGGCCCCTCCTGCGACGTTCACATCTACGAATCTTCCCTGCTGCGGCCCGCGCATGCATTTTCCTTCGATCCGGAAAGCCCCGAGGATTGCGTCCGGCGCATCGTCCGCAAGCGCGAGGATTTGATGCTTACCCTGGCGCGGCGCCTGGACCCTTTTCGCAAGGAAGCCTCACATCACGTAATCCGCACTGTCGCCAAAGAAAATGCTCTATTCGCGCTGGTGACCGCGCTGCCGGATGTAGTCCCCAGTTTGGCGTCGCTGCCATGGGCTGTGGGAGAGTACGGGTCCGATGCGGCGTTTCTCACGATGAACCAGATCCGCATGGGATTCCTGCTGGCTGCGGCCAGCGACCGTGCGGTGGGATATCGCGAGCAGCGATCGGAAATCGCTTCGATTGGCATGGGCGCATTTGGGTGGCGAGCATTGGCGCGCGAATTGGTCGGGAAAGTACCCTTCGGCGGCGGGCTGATTCCCAAAGCGGCCATCGCCTGGACGGGAACCTTCGTAGCCGGGCTATCGCTCGAGCGACTGTATCGCCTGGGGTACGGTTTCACGCGTGCCGAGCGGCGCAGCGCCTATGAAGACGCCTTCGACAACGGTAAACAGATCGCGGGTATGCTGCTCGAAGGCCTGACCCGCCAGCGCAAGGCAGTCTAACCTAAATGGAAATCACCGACGCTTCCGGCTACGCGGGCCGGGCTGACCAGGTTTTCACTCCTCGCAGCGAAGAAGAAATCGCCGCCATTCTCTCCAGAGCTTCCTCGGAAGGCGTTCCCGTAACTGTGATGGGCGCGCTCACCGGCCTGGCCGGCGGCGCCGTGCCGAAAAGCGGATGGGCGATCTCCATGGCGCAGTTCCGCAAGCTGGAAGTGTTCCCGCGCAACGCCCGTGTGGGGACTGGAGTCTTGCTGCGCGAGGTCCAGGCCGCTGCCGCCGCTTCGGGACAATTCTACGCGCCGGATCCTACCGAGAATACGTCTTCGATCGGCGGCAACATCGGAGCCAATGCCAGTGGGTCGCGTAGTTTCCGCTACGGGGCTACCCGACGACATATTCAAGCAGTGAGGGTGGTTCACATGGACGGCCGGATTATCGAGTACCGGCGCGGCGAAAAAGTCGACTTCGAGGTCCCACGCATTCCTTTGCCGCGAACGCGCAAGCATTCGGCTGGCTATCGTCTCGAGCCGGGAATGGATTTCGTCGATTTGTTCATCGGCAGCGAAGGGACACTAGGCGTGGTGACGGAAGCCGAGCTTCAGTTGCTGCCTGCGCCCGGCGAAATTCTGGGCGGCGTGGTTTTCTTCCCCTCGGAAGAAGCCGCGCTGGATGCGGTCGACCGCTGGCGGCCGGCGCCAGGGTTGCGGATGCTCGAATTCCTGGATTCGCGTTCCATCCAGCTGATGGAGCAACCCTACGGAGCGGCGCTCCTGCTAGAACTGGAAGGCGAAGCCGAATTAGATATGTCAGGCGCTCTCGAAAACGAGTCCTGGTTCGGATCGTCCGCCGCAGATCGCGAGAGATTCCGTCAGTTCCGTCATCGCTTGCCGGAGCGTATTCATGAGCGCCTGCGCCGCGGTGGATTCATGGTTCTGGCCACTGACTATGCGGTGCCGCTGGAGCGCAACCGCGATATCCTTGCAGTTTATCGCCGCGTACTCACCCAAAACTTCGGTGACAAATTCGTGATGTTCGGACACATCGGCGACGCGCATGTCCACACCGAAGTCTTGCCGGAGACACAACAGGAATGGAAGCGGGCCACCGAAATCGCCGTCGACCTGGCCAAAGAGGTCGTGGCCATGGGGGGCACCGTCGGCGCCGAGCACGGCCTGGGCAAGCGCAAGGCCCATCTTCTGTCGCTCCAATATAATCCGGCGGAAATCGAGGCCATGCGGTCAGTCAAGCGCCGTTTCGACCCGCAACAGTTGCTAGGCCAGGGGAATCTCTTCGTTTAGGGGTTTTAAACCGCGTCGCGCGCTATAATTTACCTGAAGCGGTATGCAAGAGCTCATCAAGAAATTGCAGGACGAGATCGCGGCGCTCGAGAACGAGTTTCGCGTTGAGCTCCCCCGGGAGATCCTGAAAGCCCGTGCTCACGGCGACCTGAAAGAAAATGCCGAGTATCACGCGGCCAAGGAACGCCAGGGCATGGTCAACGCCCGCCTGAATCAGCTTAACGCCCGGCTCCGGGAACTCTCGATGATCGATATGTCCAAGATCCCGCACGACCGTGTGGGGCTGGGCTCGACGGTCGTCGTGCTGGACCTCGACAAAGACGAGAAGATCCGTTATAAGCTAGTGACGAGCGAAGACGTGGATGCCAAGAACGGTATGATTTCAACCACATCGCCTATAGGTCGCGGCCTTCTGGGTAAGAACGTTGGGGATACCGTGAAAATCCAGATTCCGGGCGGCGCCCGCGAAATGGAGATCGTGGAGCTGATCACTATTCATCAGCAAGCGGGGGCAAAGTAGTCGATGAGTTGGACCGGTGGCATCGGCTGGGCGTGCAACAAGGTCATCCGGCTGATTGTGCGAGGGCTTGCGCTCTCCAAGATCCATCCCAACGTGCTCACGTTCCTGGGCCTAGTGATCAATGTTGCCGCGGCGGTTCTGCTGGCCTCGGGACAATTCCGCTGGGCTGGCGTGGTGATTATCGGTGCGGGCCTGTTCGACATGGTGGATGGCCGCGTGGCTCGCGAGACCAACCGCGTCACGCGCTTCGGCGGCTTCTTCGATTCGGTTCTGGATCGCTATTCGGACCTGGCCCTTCTCATGGGTTTGCTGGTCTGGTATGGATCGATCAACCGGCCCTTCTATGTGGTCCTGACGGCCCTCGTCATGGCGGCGTCCGTAATGATCAGCTACGCTCGCGCGCGGGCGGAAAACTCGATTCCCAAGTGCAAGGTCGGATTCATGGAACGGCCTGAGCGTGTGGTGCTGCTCATCATAGGCGCGCTGTTCGACCGGATGGCTCCCGTGTTGTGGGTGATCGCGGTACTGGGCAATCTGACTGTGGTGCACCGCATGGTGTTCACTTTTCAGGAAGCGAAGCTCCTGGAAGAAGCCCAGTTACGCGTCGCCCCTGCCGCTCGCACCGCCGAGCACGGCCGCTAGAGAATCGACCCGACATCTTCTAGCTGATCCAAGTTGTCCACCGCCTGCTCGATTCCTGTTGCCCCCGCGCCCGCTGCGTTCCTGAATCGCGCATGAATTTGTTCGGGAGTGGCTGGAACCAAGTCGGACATTCTCTTTCGCAGCACTCTGCCATTGCGTAAAGTGACGATCACCTCCGCACCCTGTACTCCTGGATACGCTTGCGTGAACTCCGGGTCTTCTTCCAGTTTCGTGACGCCTATCAACCGCGCGATCTCAGGATCGTCAAGACGGCGGTAGTTGTTCTCTTCGATGGACAGCCTTGCCAGCGTAGCCGCGACGCAAAAGTGAATACTCATTTTGGCTTGCAGTATCCGCCGGAACGGACCCGGCGCGTTGCAGCCAGGATAATTGATCGCCGCGGCCGAGCACTTCACGTGAACACTCGTTATGTCTTGACTGTCTACGCCGATTGCCAACGCGGCTTGGCACGCCGTCTGCGCATAGTTACACGCTGGAGCGGGTTTGTGATAAACCGAGAAAATTTCCAGCTCTCCGGTGAACGGCGTGACTCGCCCGATCCGATCGCGTCGCCGCAGCGCGGCGAATAATCCCGCGGGCCCGTCCAAAGCCGTTTCCGATCCGAACGCCCCCAGTTCCGCCAGTTCAACCGCGGTGACCGCGTTACGTGCGGCGAATCCTGCGTGAAAGAACATATCGTCGGCGCCCGACACCGGCCATTCGTTCAAGCCGCATGTTGCATTCGCCGCGAGACCGAGCGCACTCACGCCAGAGTCTTCGCTGAACCCGAGCATCACGCTTCCAGCCACGGCCGCGCCTACTGGTCCCGTAATACCCGTAGGCCGGAAGATCTGCACCGTCTCCTGATCCATGAGCGCGCGGCCGACGGTTGCGCCCACTTCATAGCCACATACGGCTCCTCGGATAAACTGTGGTCCCGTCACTCTTCGCGTCTGCGCCAGCGCGAGCAACGTCGGGAAGATGACGATTCCCAGGTGACTGACCGAGCCGGTGTGCATGTCTTCCCGGACCAGTCCATGGCCCAGGACAGCGTTCGCGAATGCGGCCTCCGCGGCCGACGCACGCACTTGTGTGCCGATGACCGAAGCTTGGCCGCCACCCGCTCGCCCCGCGACCTCGATTGCCTGCCGGCTGGGAGGAAGATCCCGCGATTCATAGGCGCAGGAGAGAAAATCCAGCAGCGCGATTTTGACTTTGTCGATCGCTTCGGGCGATGGATCGGTATAACCCCGCGCCGAGCGTACTAACTTTCGCGAAAGTGTCAGGGCTACTTTACCTGAGCTTACTTATTTGGACCAGGATCTGCTGGAGCGCCGGTACCCGACGATCCCAGGAACAGCTTCTTCCCGTCGGGATAGGTGATGTTCGAGCCATTCGCGCGATTCGACCCATCCTTGGCCTGGAAGCCATCGACCGCGATCTTCTGGCCCTTTTCGAGCGAACCCTTGTTGAAGCCGCGGCGCAGGAGAATATTCGGACTGCCCCCTTCGACCATCCAGCTCGTTACCTTACCGTCTGGTTCGGTAACGTCGATGTGGATCCAGGTATGGGGGTTGATCCATTCCATCTGCGTGACCACTCCCTCAAGGTGGACCTGCTTCTTGCCGTCGTATTCGGCCGCGAAGGCATGATGGGCGCGCACCGGCGACACGGCCACCAGCAATCCTATTAGAGCCGCTGAGACTGAGAGAATTTTTCGCATGAGATCGTCTCCTGTTTATTTCTTACCGGTCTTAGCCGCTTCCTCCGCGGCCTTCTCTTCCGCCCGAGCACCCTTCAGCATGTTGAACATCGCGTAGTTGCCTTCGTGGCAGGCATACTCATAGAGTGGGAATTCGGGATTCAGCCGCAGCGGCATCCGGATGGTCCACGGCCTGACCCACGTTTTTGGATCGTTGATGGTCGCCGTGTATTCCATCATGTCGGGCCCAGTGCGCGTCCACTTTTCCGTAAGCACCATGTCGGCGCTATGGGGAGTGCCTCCGCCATTCAACCCGATCCCATTCTTGTCGCCCAGGAAATTGGTGGTTTCGATCACCAGCGTGTTGCCTTCCCAATGGCCGCGCGAATCGCCCATGTAGGACTTGATGTTCGAACCTGGATGCGGACGCCCGTCAAGTGGAATGATCTTGGTCTCATGAATCATTTCGTAGCGGATCGCGACGTAGCCCGGGCCCTGCACAATCTGCGTTCCGTTGTTGTAAATCACCGGCAGAATGGATCCCATTACGCCGCGCGAGATGCAGCGGTCATACAGGCTCTGGTCCTCCCACGTTTCGTTAGGACCGTGACCCTGCTTGGCCTGCTTGGCTTGCGCCGCCTTCTGCTTGGCCTGCTCGGTCAGCTCGGGGATTCTCCCATTCGGCGGATCGACCACCAACGAGGTGATCTTCTGCGGCTTTCCATGCTCTAGCCAGTATCCAGGAGGATTGATCCCGACCTTCGAATCCTTGGCGACGTACGCCACCTTGTCATTCTCGGCAGTGCGTTCGGCCTTGGCCTGCCGCTGGGCGAACTCTTCTTGTGTAACCTCGGTACGTTCGCCCGCCTTAGCATCCCGCTGGAGAGGCACCTCAATAAGGTCGGTTCCAGGCCACAGGCCCTGGAGGTCCGGATCGCCCCAGGGCAGCTTGGGCGGCGTGTAGGTAGACTTTTTGGATTTCGTATCGGGAGACTGGCCGATCACGGGCAGGGTTACCAGCAATACCGAAGCCAGCACCGCTGAGAGCACTATCAGAGACGTCAGGACATGCTCCCTCATTCGTGGTCTCCTTACTTGCTAGTCGGCTGCTTCTTGTACTTACCGTACAGCAGTTCCTCGGCGAACTCCACACACTTGAATTCCAGGATCTGAGCGTTCTTCTCGGCCCGCTTGTAGAGCGGCAAGCTGATCTTCCACGGCCGGGTAAACACACTCGGGTCGTCAATCGCCGCCTCATAGTCCATGACGTCATTACTTCGGCGCTTGTAACGCTCCACTACATGCAGCTTGTCACTAGCGAAGTTCCCTGCCCGGTCGAACCAGCTAAGCCCGTTCAATCCCGTGACATCCACGACCAGGGTATCGCCTTCCCAATGGCCGTTCGAGGTTCCCATCCAGGTATCCGACCCGGCTTCGATTGGCTTCCCCATATTAATCAGCCGGTTAGCGCTGGCATACTCGTATGCCATTAGGATGTCCTTGTTGGACTGGATGACCTGGAAAGGGAACGGCATGTACGTCGCGCGGGGGATCCCAGGCATGTAGCACTTGGCTTCCGGATCGTCGGCCGGCCAGTTGGCTTTGTTCTTCTTTTTCTGTTCTAACGCCGCCGGTTTGTAGGGGATTTCATTACCTTCGACCACGCCCTGACCCGCTGGAATCGCTCCGATTGCGCCGAGTTGCCACATCGGGCCGGGCGCCGGAGAATGATCCTGGATGTCCCAGTTGGCCGTGCCAATGTACTCCCACACGCCGTTCAGGTTGGGCTTGCCGTCGGGCATCCGGGAGCCCTTCCCGACTGCCTTGGCAACCGCTTTCGCGGGAGTGGTTGGAGCCTGGGCTTTGCCGGGTGTTAGTGTGAGCGGGATACACACAACCGCAGCAGCGGCTGTGGACAGGAAGGTGAACGTTTTGCGCATATTGGAGTCGAGATGTCCGCTGCGGCGCGTGGGTGCGCCGCCGGCATTCAATCGTACATTCGAACCAATCCGGTGTCAATGATCGACGGTACGGTCTAAAACGGAGCCGTTGCCGGGAAGTTCGGATGGATCACGGCTTTATACGCGCCGCATAGCCCTGAAACTGGGGCTTGTGCACAAGACTGGCCGAGAGTGGACATCATCGAACTCAGGCGAGCGTTGAATGAACCATGAGGATCCGGGAGATCGTCAAACATGGCCGCAACGAGGTTCGGCGTGCCCGACGCCATACTCAGTTTCGCCAATGCTCCGGCGCCGCCGTAAGGATCGAATCCGGCCAAGATCATAAGTGTCATTGCGAAAAGATCCGCGTCGTGCTCGCCATCCGCAGCCGTCAGAGTACTCCCATGCTGCAACTGAGCGACGTGACCCAACTCATGCCCCACGATAAACGCAAGTTCACTGGGAGAATCGCTGATCAATTGAGACAGACTCAAATCGATCTGCACGAATCCGGGCCGGCCCAGTGCATTGATGATCTGTTCCGGGCTGATGGTCAGAGTGGCAACGCCAAACGCATTGAGATTCACGTTGTGTATGTCGAGACTGGCCAGCGCCGCGGGCGCGGCTGCGAGGAGTTTGCGATAGACCAGCGTGATCCGGTCGGCATGCGAGATCGGCCACTCCAAGCGACCCGGCGGAAGCGATGCAGTCACGAGCCCGTCGACCTTGAGGGTCCAAGCCAGGAATTCGTCGGTGGCCTGAGTCGAGGGTGTGATTTTCACGGAACCGGTGAAACTCGCAGGCAGGCTCGGAATCCGGTCGGAGAGATCGAATGACGAATGGGCATGCGCTGCTAAATTCACAACGCTTGTCCCTGCGGTGGCTCCATTTGAATCGAACGCCGTAATCAGGAAATTTTTGGGAACGTCGTAGATGTTCACAATCGCAATGCCCAGTTCGCGCGTCGCCGGCGAAACGTATTGCGTCGAGGGAAGCGTCGCGGCGGCGGAGATCTCTTGTTGCGGCACGCCGTTCATGATTCTCCGAAACAACACGGTCGCCTGGAGTGGGAGATCCGACGACGCAATGGCATAACCAGTGACCGTGGTCGCGAATGAAATCGCGCTACGCAACGTAACCGACCCCAAGGGGGGAACCGTAACTGCTTGAACGCTGGCTCCTCCACCACCCAGGTCCAAGCTGAGCCGCTGGCCGTCGTCCGCGAACATGGACAAGACTACATTAGCCGGGATCGAAGGATGGGGATTAACGAAAATGAAGGAAGTCTGCCACTGGTCTTTGACGGGACCACCGTCGGCCAAATGTGGAAAATACAAATCCACATGGGCACCCTCCGGATCAAACTGAGCAAAACAGGAAACTGCCAGAATGAAGAAACACGTCCATCGCAACATGGGAACCTCTCTGCACGACTGGTGTCGCGAAGATCAGCGCAGCCGGACGCGGAGCTGACGTTGATACGAGACGATTATTCCATGGAATAGCGCGGCGCGGCAAGTTTGTTATTTCGATGCGGCTTTCTTCTCGTCGGCGCGGGCGCCGGCCAGCATGCCTTCCATCGCGTAATTGCCTTCATTGCAGGCGTACTCGATGATGGGCCCCTCAGTCTTCTTCATCGGGATCTGTGCTGTCCAGGGTTTGGTGAATGCCGACGGATCGTCCACGGTGAACTCATACATGACGGTGTCCGGGGCCGTGCGCGTGAAACGCTCGACTAATTTCATATTCTGGCTGGAGCGTTGGAAGCGGGTTTTGTCGTTGAAGTTCGTTGTCTCGACCACCAGCGTATTGCCTTCCCAATGCCCGCGCGAGTCTCCCAACCATTCGCGAATTTTCGAGTCCACATGAGGGCGCGGATCGACGGGAATAATCCGCGCGTCGTGGATCATTTCGACCAGAATGGTCACGTATCCGGGCGCTTGTACGATCTGATAGTTGTTATTGTAAAAACTCGGCATCATCGGCGGCCCAGCGGTCGGCCAAAGAATGCAGCGCTCGGGTAACGAGCGGTCTTCCGGACCCTCAGGCGGCCTGCCGAACCCGGCGGGAACCAGAGGCGCGCTCTGATCCTTGCGCGGAATGCGGCCGTCGGGCGGGTCAATCACCAATGAAGTCCGTAGCGTCTCGACAACCTTTGTCCCGCGGTCATACCACGCGTCGTTATAAGCACGGCTGAGGTCGGCCTGCGCGCCACCGTCGCGGCGATCCGCGTTGTTGCGATCAACGGTATCCTTCTCGTATTGGCGTGCTTCCTCCGGGCTAAAGAATTCCTTGCCGGCGAGATTCGCGGGACGCTCGAGTGGAGTGATGGTGACGTTGGTCCACACGCCCTGCAGATCAGGTTGCCCGTCAGGTGTGCGCGGAGGAGTGTACTTGCTCTGCCCGGTGCTGCTTTGTCCAATGAGCGAGCCCGCCAGAATCACCAGGGCCAGCGGGATGACTTTGCCGCTCATTTCGCGTTGGGCTGTTCGTCAGGATTCGAGCCGCCCACGAAAAGCTTCTTACCGTCGGCGAATGTAATGTCCCTACCGTTTGCTCGATTTGACCCGTCCTTGGCCTGGTACCCGTCGACCATAATCTCGGTGCCTTGCGGGAGAGCGTCCTTGTTGACGCCGCGGCGGAACAACGCGTTGGGGCTGCCGCCTTCCACCATCCAGTGTGTAACCTTGCCGTCCGCGTCCTTCACGTCGATGTGAATCCAGGAGTGCGGGTTGATGAACTCGACCTTGACCACGGTGCCCCGCAGCTTCACCGGCTTTTGCGCATCGAATTCCGCGGCGAAAGCGTGATGCGCCCACATTGGCGCAGCGGCCATCAGCAGCCCGGCGATTCCCACTAACATTGCGAGTTTTTTACGCATCAGATTCTCTCCTTCGCGCTTCGAACCATCCTACTCCTTCGGTGGGTCTGGCGCAGGCCCTAACGCGAGAAAGGCGGCCGCGTTGGCGGCCGCCCATAAATCAAACGCGCGGAACAAGCGAGAGGCTACTTGGCGTCGCCGTTCGCGCCGGGGGCCGAGCCGCCCATAAAAAGGCGCTTGCCATCTTTGGCATAGGTGAGATTGGCTCCCACGGCCCGGTTGGCTCCGTCCTTGGCCTGGTAACCTTCAACGATGATCTCAGTTCCTTCCGGCAGCGATTCCTTGGTGAAACCGTTGCGGAACAGCGAATTTGGACTGCCGCCCTCGACCATCCAACTGGTCACCTTGCCGTCGGCGCCCTTCACATCCAGATGAATCCAGGAGTGGGGATTGACCAACTCCCACTTAGTGACGACGCCTTGCAATTTAAGCGGCGCCTTCTCGTTAAATTCCGCGGCGAAAGCGTGGTGCGCCCAAACCGGCGCCACAGCCACGAGCATTCCCGCGGCAGCAAGAACGATAGCCAGCTTGTTTCGCATTGGATTGCTCCTTTACTTCCTCTTACTTTTTCTCAGTGGCGCGGGCGCCGCTGAGATTATTGGCCATGCCGTAGTTGCCTTCATGGCAGGCGTATTCATAAAGATTGCCATCGATATGAACCATATTGTATTCACCCGAGAATGGTTTCACCCAGGTCTTGGGATCGTCCACCGTGAATTGGTATTGGATGGTGTCCGGGTCGATGCGCGTGAAGCGCTCGGTGACCTTGGCGGCGTCGCTAACCTGCTGCCCCTGGATTACCACCTGAGGATTGTAGTTCACGGTTTCGACCACCAGCGTGTCGCCTTCCCAATGGCCGACGGAATCCCCCATCCAACGTTTGATTTCCGCAGGTCCATGTGGACGGCCATCGGTCGGGATGACGCGGGTGTCATGGATCATTTCCTGAACAATCGCGACGTAACCCTGGCCCTGAACGATCTCGAGCGTAGAATTGTAGCCTACCGGCATCATCGGCGGTCCCTCAAATCCCCACGTGATGCAGCGCTCGGCGAGCGGACGATTTTGAGCGCTGTCCCACTGGTGCGCCTGCTGGTATGCACGGCGCTCTTGAGCAGCCTTTGCTACTTCGGGAAGCACTGGGGGCACGCGACCTTCGGGTCCCGTAATGATCGACGTCCGCAGGCTGGCGGCTCGCTTCACCGTGGGTCCACCCAAGCCGAACTGGCTGGTGTCATAGTGAACGGCGAGTCCGTTGCCCTCTGGATCGGCGGCGGGACGCGCTGCTCCTCCTCGCCCGGCCCGGCCGCCGCCTGCCGTTGCGGTGGCTGCCTTATCGGCTTCGCTGTCGTAGAATTCCTTGGCGCCCAGATTTGCGGGCCGCGCGACGGGGATCGTTGTGGCGTTCGAATAGACGCCCTGCAAATCAGGTTTCCCATCGGGAGTTCGCGGCATGGTCCAGGCCTTCGCGGCCGGAGCGGGCTTCGCGGCCACCTGCGCCTGCGCAAATACTGGCGCCGATACGAGTAGTCCAGTGGCGACGAGAGCAAATAGCGAAGAGAGAACGTGTCGTCTCATTTACTGTCTCCTTTTCCTTGCAGCGGCTGCTTCCGAAGGTGCCCGTAAAGTACCTCTTCAGCGAACTCTACACACTTATATTCTAAAAGCTGCGCGTTCTTTTCCAAGCGCCGGTAGAGCGGCATGCTCATCTTCCATTGGCG
>Ga0207695_10003851_pt1 | contig 20770 bp, 13 predicted proteins | sample KBSC54metaG_FD_184354 | JGI IMG/M metagenome (GOLD analysis project Ga0207695, IMG submission 184354) | Corn rhizosphere microbial communities from Kellogg Biological Station, Michigan, USA - KBS C5-4 metaG (SPAdes) (version 2) | ecosystem: Host-associated > Plants > Roots > Rhizosphere > Soil...
GGACTCGGGCGGTGATTCCCGTGCACCTGTACGGTCAGATGTGCGACATTGCGGGGCTGCGCAAGGCGCTGGGCCCTTCGCGGGGCATTGCGATTATCGAAGACGCGGCGCATGCGTTTGAATCCAGCTGCGACGGCGAACTGCCCGGCAGCCATTCGGATGTCGCGATCTTCTCGTTCTACGCCACGAAGAACGTCACTTGCGGCGAAGGCGGGGCAATCATCACGAATCGTGCCGACCTGGCGCAGCGCATGCATTCCACGCGATTGCACGGCATGTCCAAAGGAGCGGCCGACCGGTTCCAGGGCGGCCGTTACAACCACTGGGACATGACTCTGCTCGGCACGAAGGCCAATCTTCCGGATTTACTGGCGGCGCTGCTGCCGGATCAGATCGGAAGCATCCGCGAGCGGCTGCCGGAGCGCCAGGCCATGGCGAATCGTTATCGGGATGCATTCCGCGGACTGCCGGTGCGGCTGCCGGAACTGCTGCCCGGGTGTTCGACAGCCGAGCACCTGTTTCCGATTCACGTGCCGCCGGCGCAACGCGATTGGGCGATCTCCAAATTGAATGCCGGGGGCATCAATGTCACGGTGAATTACCGCTCCGTGCCTGACACCTCGTATTACCGTGAGAAATACGGCTTCCGTCCGGAACAGTTCCCCGTCAGTTACGAATGGGGCGAAGGCGAGATCACTTTGCCTTTGTACGAACGGCTGACAGCGGATGAGCAGGAACGCGTGATTGCGGCGGTTCGCAACCTGGCGGATGAAATCGCGTTTCGCGAGGACAAGTCCGCCGCTATAACAGGCGCCCGTTAAGCATCACGCTATCCAGGAGGCGCTGGGCTTCGTTGATTTTTCGGTACCAGGAGACAGTGTAAGTGGTGGGATCGGGTGAGATGGTCCCGTGCTTCAGCGCTTCGTAGATCTCGCGCACGCCGTCCGCCGGTGTTTGTTGCGGGCGGTAGGAAAGTCTCGCGGCGAACTTATCGAAGCTGACGTTGTAATCCCTCTTGTCCGGGTCGTCGGGCACCACCTGCAGTTCGATGGGAAAAGGAATGTTCTCGCGCACAATGTAAGCCAGACTGAGAATCTGTGTGTTCTGCTGGCCGACATTGAACGTTTCCCCGCTGACCTGACACGGGTCGGCGTTCAGTACTGCCAGGAATGCGCGCGCAGTGTCGCGAACGTGAACGATGGGCCGCCACTGCCGGCCTCCGCCGAGGACGAAGATTTTGGCTTTCTCGACGGCATTGAGGGTCATCAGATTGATGGCGAGATCGAAGCGCATGCGCCGCGAGAGGCCATACACCGTCGCCTGCCGGAGAACGGTCGCGGTGAACCCGGCGCCGGTTAGCGGGAGGACGCTGCGCTCGGCGGCGAGATTGGCCTTGGCGTAAGTCGTGATGGGATGCGGTTCGCTGGTCTCATCGAGGTTGGTGGTTTTTCCCTGGCCGTAGACGGAGCAGGAACTGGCGAGAATATAGCGCTTCACGCCGGCTTCTTTTGCCTTCTGCGCCACGCGTTCGCGGCCTTTGTGATTGACGGCGACGGTGGTTTCGGGGTCGAGGTCGCCGGACGGATCGTTGGAAAGGGCTGCGAGATCGCACACGGCATCCAGCCCTTCGAAATCGGATGTTTCGACGTCGCGCACATCCTTGCGAAGAGGGGTGAATCCGGGGTTGGCGACCAGATCATGGATCTTGTCGATCCCGAAAAAGAAGCGGTCCAGACCGACCACTTCCGCGCCCTGTTGAAGCAGGAGTTCTGCCAGGGTGGATCCGATGTATCCACCGACCCCTGTGACCATTACTTTCATGAGTGAGTGCTTTCGCTGAGATTTTGAATGCGAACCAGGTGCATGGCGGCGGTGAATCCCGCCGGTTGAAAACCAGCATTTCGATAGAGCGTCCACGCCGGAACGTTCTGGCATTCCGTGGTGACATGGAGGGCCTGGGCTCCGAGGCGACGCGACTCGTTGATGAGTCCGCCGATCAATGATTTGCCGATGCCCATGCGGCGCCGGAGCACCGATACGATGTCGATTGCGACGGATCCATCGTCGCGCATGGCGAAGGTGCAGATATCGGAGCCGATGTGAATCACCTGCTGGCGGCCCTGCGTGAGTGAATTGCCGACCCAGCGCGAGAACAGTCGTACCGCGCCTTCGTGGTCCAACAAGGGATCGAGATTGAAGCGGTCGAAGCAGAAGTTTTGGCCGTGCAGGCGGATCACATCGGCGGGCAGTTCGAGCCGGGGCACGATCTCGGCGGCGAGCGGTACCGGGGCCGGCGTTTCCAGGGTGTGCGTGAGATGAAACATCATGGCAACGGTACGGAATCCGAGGCTCATCAATAATTGGGCGGTTCGTATATCGGAAGCGGGCACTTTGGCATCGACGGCGAGTTTCGGCGCGGTGGGCAAGGCAGCAATACCGGCCCGAATCCCATCGGGATCGAAGCGATGAACCCGATAGAACGGGTGGCCGAACACCTCGGTGTCGAAAGATGAGAGCTCCACGCATTCCATACCATTCGATATTAACGCGGTGACCATTGGATAGCTTCGAAATGCCCCATGTTACACTGCTGAATCCGAAGATGCCGTTGATATCGGTAGTGTCGCCAGTGTTCAACGAAAGTGGTTGTATACAGGAGTTCTACGCGGAGGTGAGCGCCGCGCTTTCGCTGATTACCGAGGCCTGGCAAATCGTGCTGGTCGACGACGGCAGCCGCGACGATTCGTGGAAGCAGATCCGCGCGCTGGCGGAAAAAGATGCGCGCGTAACCGGTGTGCGGTTCAGCCGAAATTTCGGACATCACATCGCCATCACGGCAGGGCTGGATCACTGCGACGGAGACTGGGTCGTCACCATGGACAGCGATCTGCAGGATCCACCCGACGCAATTCCGCTACTGCTCACCAAGGCGCGGGAGGGGTTCGATGTAGTGGTGGCGCTGCGTGAGGCGCGCAAGCATCATCTCATCAAGCGATTGCTGTCGCGAGCATTCTATGCCGTATACCGGAATCTCACCGGGACCCGGATCGATCCGCGCGTAGGGGTGTTCCGGATCATGTCGCGGCGCGTCGTCGATAGCCTGAAGGAGATGCGGGAATCCGGCCGGTTCTTCGTGGGCATGGTGGAGTGGGTGGGCTTCCGCCAAAGTACTCTGAGCGTGGAGCAGCGGGTGCGCTACGCAGGCGAGACGAAATATCCGCTGGGTAAGCAGATTTTGCTGGCGGCGGATGCGATCCTGAGTTTCTCGGAGAGTCCGTTGAAGTTTGTGGCGTACACCGGGCTCGTGATGTCGGTGATCTCCGTGGGGTACGGCTTGTATATTGTGGGACGTGCGTTGGCGGGCCGCATTATAGTGCTCGGGTACGCCAGCCTGGCGGCGGCAATCTTCTTTACCGGCGGACTTACGGTGTTCACAGTGGGTATCGTAGGACTCTATGTGGGCAGGATATTCCGCCAGGTGCAGGGCCGGCCGCTGTATATCGTCGCGGAGCGTACGACCGTTACTTCGGACCAGCCGCTTCTCTGAGTACGAACTCGTCGAGCAGAATCGACGTGCGAGCTGTGCCTTCGATTTGCAGGCGGGGCAGTAGAGGATCGGCGCTCGGCGCGGTGAAGCGCACTTGAAAATGGGACCAGCCGGCCTGCGGCGTGAGCGTTTGACGGGCGATCCATTGGCTGCCGGAGGGATTCCACAGGCCGACGGTGCATGGTTGCGACGACTGGGCGGCGCGAAGCCAGCCGCTGAATTCGTACTGTTTACCGGCCGTCAATTCGTTGGGGATCTGCTCGGTAACAAACTGGCCATCGCCCTCGGCGGAGTATTCCACGCAGGCATCGTGGTAGCAGTTGGTTGCGGAGCGGAGGGCTCCGTGAGGCCAATGCCAGTCGAGGGCCTGTTCTTCGAAGCCGCCGTTCTGCAACAGATTGCCGAACGGTCGCGACACCCAGTGATTGAACTCGTGGACTGTGTGGGAGGGATCGGAATCGCGGAGGACTGCGAGTTTCAGGCCGGCTGAAGTTGCGAGGGGCTTGCCGTCGGACGAGTGTACACCCAGTTGCACGGGCTCTCCGGAGGAGACGGCCAGCCGAAACCAAAGAATGGATTCGCCATTTTCCTCCACGGCAGGGCCGGCGTCATCCAACCACGTTTTTCCGTCGGCCTGCAGAGCGCCAAAGTGAATGCCGGCGCCGGCGGGAAAGCCGGAGAGCTCAAACTGGTAAATGCCCGGTGACGGGAGCACGGTTGGAGTTTCCAAATGAAGCTGAATGTCCTGCCTGACGAATGAGCCGCGGATGTTTGCCGGCGTTGGAGGCAGTACCTGCAACTGAGTCACCCAGTACGAGACGCCGCCGTAACTGAGACGGTCTTCAGACAGAACCTTTGTAGGCATTCCTTTCCTGGCGAGATTGTAGCCAGGGCCGGCTGCACTGTCCTGCTGTTCGCTGAAGATGAAAAGGCGGGCGCCAGGCTCGTAGACTTTATCCACCAGGGGGAAGAGCCACATGGAACGCGACTGCGTGAAGAATGCGCACATGATGGCGCGAAACTCGGACGCCAGGGGCGAACGCAACTCTTTAGCGTCCATCCAGAAGGCCGGGTAGGTATTCGCGGGAATGCGGCTGCCGATCAGGTTCAAGGCCATGCTTACGCGTTTCGACATGTCATAGCCCTTGTAGGGATAAAACCATGCCATGGTGGTCGACGGCGGGGTCAAGGCGTAGCTTGCTCCAGCGAAGAGGAGCACCATCGCGGCCCATACCGGCCGATCTCCGGGGCGGAAGAGATTGAACCAGACCAGCAGGAGAATGACGCCGGCCGCGAACACGACAAGAGTGGCCGGCGGAGCATGGTCGGCTAGAAACCGGCTTCCGAGGGGCGCCAGAGAGAGGACCGCGGTGGCAGCCATCAGGGCCCACCATTCCAGGCGGGTGGCGCCGCTGGGGACGCGAAACAACTGCAGGGCAAAAACCAGGAAAACGGCCGGGACCAAAATGCTGGCGTGGTAATCGAAGGCCAGAATACGCACCGGGCGAAAGGTCATCCAAACCATGGCGGCGAAGGCCAGTAAATAAAACTCGAGCAGCGCACGTTGAGCTGTCTTCTGATGGAATCGCGGCCAGAGTGCCACCGCTACGATCAGGATCGCGAGGACCGGAAAAATGAGCCACGTGCACTTGTGTATCCAGTCGGGATCCACCCATGGGCTCACTTTAATCCTCACGCCGATATTCAGGGCTTGATCGATATTGTGGGCGAAGAAGAACCCGCGGCCGCCCATCATCGAATAAATTCCGGCGCAACCAGCCGTCGTCACCAGAAATCCCAATCCTGTCCAGCAGGCCACACGCACGGCGATTCGCACGTAGGGTGCGGAACGGCGCACCATTCGGACCACCGCAAAGAGATACGCGGGGGTGAGCGCGACCCAGGCCACGTACGTATACAAGAGCGCGGCCCATGCCATACCGGACAACAGCAGGAACAGCCATTCACGCGGGCCGTGATCCGACACGACCAGGGCGAGGCTGAGAAGCAGGAACAGAAACATCAGGCCTTCGGGAAAGTCCCAGCCGTTGGGGCCGATGAAATACGAGTTGCATCCCAACGCCACGGTAGTGAGCAACGCGGTAGGCGTATCCACGACTCGTGCCACCAAATAATACAGAGTAAATAGCGTTGCCAGTAGAACCAGGATGTGAAGGGTAATCAATCCCGGCAAATGACCGAGTAAGTGGGTAAGCAGATAGCCCGGGACAATCCAGATGATACGTTCGCCCGGATACTCCGGAATCATGTTATGAAAGCGAGGATAGTGGAGTAAGTGGCCGAAGTAATACCACGGATCCATGTGCGGACCGTTTTCGAAGAGCCAATTCCGATTGAGCAGCGTAAGAATCGCCGGGATCGCGGCAATCAACAGGTAATGCCAGAAGCGAGGCTCGATTGCGGGGGGGCTGGTGAGCGCTCGCCAGACGGGAGCGAACATGGTGGCGGCTGCCTGCCTGGGGCTCCACGATGGCGCGGGTTCTTGAGGCTGGGGGGGCGTGGGCGCACTCTGCCGGACCCGGTTTCCGCGCCTCTTAGGGACGGCCATGGCGCGGGTCCTCTGCCGGAATCGTGTGAGCAGGCGTCACCATTTCATAATACTGGAGTGACTGTAAGACATGCTATGTTGATATCTCGATTCCATGGAAATCAATCAATCGCCACGGATGACGAGGTATGTGGTGGAGTGCGGCGTCTTCCGCACGGCGCCGTTTTTCCTGGTGGATGTGGGGGCGTCCGGCGGCATCGATTCCCACTGGCGGGAGTTCGGAAATCAGCTATCGGCTGTCGGCTTCGATCCGCTGATCGGCGAAGTGGCCCGCCTGAATCAATCCGAGCAGACCGCGTCAGTTCGATATGTCGCCGCAATGGTTGGTTGCCGCTCTAATCCCGAAACCCCGCCCGGCGCTTTTCAGACCGATACGTTTGCGGGGACCAGCACCGTCTGGGCTCGTGCATTAGAACGGATGAACTACACGGCCGCGGTTTACGACCAGACACACTCGGGCGCGAGCACGCCGGAGATGGTGGAGCTCGACGAGTACTTCGCCGGCCAGCACGATGCCATCGACTTCCTGAAGACCGATACCGACGGGCAGGACATCGCAGTGCTGCGCGGTTCGCGGAAGCTGCTGTCGACCGCCGGTCCGATGGCGTTGGCGGTAGAGGTGCTGTTCTGGGGCGCGGCGAGCGAGGCGACGAATTTCTTTTCGAACGTCGATCCTTATCTGCGTGACTTGGGGTACTCGCTGTTTGCGATCGAACCGCGCTTCCATACGCGGGCCGCACTGCCGGGAATGTTCCGGTGGAATCAGTTCGCCGATACGCACACCGGCCGCGCCTGTTGGGGCAACACACTATTCTGCCGTGACGTCTGCCTGCCCGATTACGAAAAGCGCTTCGGCATCGCGCTGACCCCGGCCAAGCTGCTAAAGCTCTGCTGCGTACACGAACTGTACGGCTTTCCGGACTGTGCCGCGGAAGTTTTGTTGCAGTTCCGCGACCGCCTGGAGCCCGTGGTGGATGTGGATCGGTGCCTGGACCTGCTGACGCCGCCCCTGCCCGATGGCCGCCGGGTCTCGTACCGCGAGTACATCGAGACCTTCCGAAAAACTCCCGCGGCGTTTTATTCGGGCCGCTAGCGGATCTGGCCGCGGTACCACTCGATGGTCTTCTTCAGCCCTTCATCCAACGACGTGCGGGCTTTGAATCCGAACTCCCGTTCCGCGCGGCTGACGTCCAGGCGGCGGCGGGGCTGGCCATTGGGCTTGCTCTCGTCCCAGACGATGCGGCCGGAGAAGCCCGTCAACACGGCGATCTGGGCCGCCAGATCGCGGATGGCGACTTCTTCTCCGATGCCGATGTTGACCGGGTCCGGGCCGTTGTATCGCTGGGCGGCCAGAACGATGGCCTCGGCGGCGTCGTCTACATAGAGGAATTCGCGGGTGGGCGAGCCGTCGCCCCAAAGGGTAATCTCGGCGGCGCCGGCATTGCGCGCCTCAACGCACTTGCGCACGAGCGCGGGGATCACGTGCGAGGAATTCAAATCGAAATTGTCGCGAGGCCCGTACAGATTGACGGGCAGCAGGAAAATGGAATTCATGCCATACTGCTCGCGATATGCCTGGCATTGCACCAGCAGCGCCTTTTTAGCAATGCCATACGGAGCGTTGGTCTCTTCGGGATAACCGTCCCAGAGCGCTTCTTCGCGGAAGGGCACGGGCGTGAATTTGGGATACGCGCAGATGGTGCCGAGCACCACCGTCTTCTCGACGCCGTACACGCGGCAGGCCTCGATCAACTGCACGCCCATGATGGCGTTCTCGTAGAAGAACAGGCCGGGATTGTCGCGGTTGGCGCCGATTCCGCCCACCGCGGCCGCGGCGTGAATCACTAATTGCGGCTGGAAATCGCGCATCAGGCGGTCGATATCGGCGGAGCGCGTGAGATCGAAATCGCGGCGGCGCGGTACACAGATATCCGGGCAGCCGATCGCGCGCAACCGCTCCACCACATGAGAGCCCAGGAAGCCGGCGCCGCCCGTCACCAGAATTCGTTTGGAAGCGAGATCGCAAATCATGGTCAGTTGCCCTGGGTTTCGGAAACGGGCCGGAGCGCCGCGGCGCCGCCTTTGAGTTTGCGGCGCAAATCTGCCACGTCCGCATCCACCATCATGCGAACCAACTCGCCGAATCCTACAGTCGGTTCCCATCCCAGGATGGTGCGGGCCTTGGTGATATCGGCGCGCAGGTCGTCGACCTCGGCGGGCCGGAAATAGCGTGAGTCGATGCGCACGTGATCCTGCCAGTCCAGGCCGGCGTGGCTGAAGGCCGCCTCGACAAACTCGCGGACCGAGTGAGCTTCGCCGGTGCCTATGACGTAATCGTCGGGCTGACCCTGCTGGAGCATGCTCCACATGGCGCGGACATAGTCGCCGGCAAAACCCCAGTCGCGGCGAGCGTCGAGATTTCCCAGATACAACTTGTCCTGCAGGCCGAGCTTGATGCGCGCCACGCCCATGGTGATCTTACGCGTGACGAAGGTCTCTCCGCGGCGGGGCGATTCGTGATTGAACAGGATGCCGCAGCAGGCGTGCATGCCATAGCTTTCGCGATAGTTCACCGTAATCTGGTGCGCGTACACCTTGGCGCAGGCGTACGGACTGCGCGGATGGAACAGTGTGTTTTCGCTTTGCGGGGGCGGCGTGCTGCCGAACATTTCGCTCGACGACGCCTGGTAAAAGCGGCACTTCAGATTGACGCGGCGGATGGCCTCGAGCAGCCGCATGGTGCCCATGGCGACGGTATCCGACGTGTACTCCGGGATATCGAAGCTCACCCGGACGTGGCTCTGTGCGCCGAGATTGTAGATCTCATCGGGGCGTATCTCTGCCAGCGGATACGCCAGCGAGCCGGCATCGGTGAGATCGGCGTAATGGAGAAAAAACTTGGCGCCGGAATTATGCGTATCCTCGTAGAGATGATCCACGCGGTCGGTATTGAAGGAGGATGCGCGGCGCTTCAGGCCGTGAATCTCGTATCCTTTGGCGTGGAGAAATTCGGCTAGATACGATCCGTCCTGCCCTGTAATGCCCGTAATGAGCGCTTTCGGCATAGCTGTGGGAATGCCGTATTGTAGCATTCGGGCATGCGCCTTCCCATTGGGAACAAAGCACAAAAGCGTGGACATTCTTAGTGAGCCTTGCAAAAATGGACGATTGGATCTCTGAATGTTATATGGAATTCTAGGGGCTTTGGCCGGGTTGGCCGGACTCGCCGCAGCCCTGCTGGTACTGATGCGTGCGCGCGAGGCTGGAATCGCCATGCAGCGGGCGCTGGGCCAGATCAACGATGAAGCGAGCCAGTTGCGAACCTCGTTTCAAGCCGCTCAGTTGAACCAGGCGCAGTGGTCGGAACAGTTTCACAAAGAGATGACGGGCGTGCGCGACCAGTTGCTCTACGAGACCCGAACGCGGATCGCCGAGTTGCACCGGACGGTAGAGGAGACGACGCAGATCGTGGTGCGCAAGCATCTCGAAGTGCTGTCGCTGGATACGCGGCTGGCGCAGCACGGCGGCGAAGAGAAGCTGCTGCGCTATGCGGAAGCGATCGCCATCCTGCGGCCGCTGGTGCCCTATCCGCGGTGGACCACCGACGCCGATTTGAACAACCCCGATTTTTCTTATCAGTTGCGCCGCTGGCTGTGGCAATACTTTCACGATCGCAAAGGCGAAGCTCCGATCATCGTGGCATGGCATGGCGGCACGCGGCTGCGCCTGCAGCTCGGCAACGACGAAAGCGCGCAGATTTATGTGGCCGGCTGCGTCGAGCCGAATGAGTTCGCGTTTCTGGATCGCTTGCTGCAACCCGGAATGACCTTTGTGGATGCGGGCGCCAACGATGGTATCTACAGCGTGTTTGCGGCGAAACGCGTGGGTCCGGAGGGAACGGTATGGGCATTCGAGCCTAGCCGCCGGGAGCAGGAGCGTCTGCGTTGCAACCTGGAACTGAACGGCCTCAACGCGCGAGTGTTTCCGATGGCGCTGGCGGACGTTCACGGCCAGGCGGAATTCACAGTCAGCGATGCGGAGCACCAGGGACAGAGCACGCTCGGCGCGTTCGCGCATGATGGCGTGCAGGTGCAGGGTAAGGAAATGGTAGAGGTGCGCCGGCTGGACGACCTGGTGCGCGAGCATGCTCTCACGCGCATCGACGTGCTGAAACTCGACGTAGAGGGCGCCGAACTGCGTGTGCTGCGCGGCGCGGCGGGCGCCATCGAGCGCTGCCGGCCGTACATTCTTATCGAGGTTTCCGAGGAGTCGCTGCAGCACCAGGTGGCAAGCGCGGAGGAGTTGCTGGATTTTCTGCGCAACCAGCAGTATCGCATTCACGGTTTCGACCGCGTGACGGGTTTGCCATTTCCCGCCGCGCCGGGAGTGTACTCGGACAACATGATCGGCGTGCCCGAAGAGCGTCCGCTGCCCGAGGCCGCGGTGTCGCCTTGGCCGGTGCTTGCGTAGCGTATGGCGCAGCCCTATATCTCGGTAATTGCCACCGCCCGCAACGACAATCACGGCGGCAACCTGCTGGGACGGATCCAGGTGTTTGTGGACGCGTGGATCAATCAGGCGAAGCGGCACAATCTGGCGTCGGAACTGATCCTCGTTGAGTGGAATCCGCCGGCGGATAAACCTAAGCTCGCCGAGGCGCTCCGCTGGCCCAAGGACACGGGGCCCTGCGAGATCCGGATCATCGAAGTGCCGTCGGAAGTGCATGTGCGGTATCAGCACGCGGCGGCGCTGCCGTTGTATCAGATGATCGCCAAGAATGTGGGCATCCGCAGAGCGCGCGGCGAGTTTCTGCTGATCACCAATATCGACGTCGTGTTCTCTTCGGAATTGGTGGACTTTCTGGCGAAGCGGCAGTTGGAAAACCGCCGGCTGTACCGGCTGGATCGGACCGACGTCGATCGCGATGTCCCGGTCGACGGCACGCTCGACGATCAACTCGCCTACTGCCACAGTCACGTAATCCGCCTGTTCACGCGGGACGGAGTCTTCCCGCTGACGCCCGAAGGATTCCGCGTGTACGAGCAGCACGAAATCGTAGCGACGGATTCGGGGATCTGGTTTGGCAGCGGCTGGTTCGAAGTCGAGTTGTACACCGACGAGCATTTCCGCTGGATGCGCGACGAGGCGGAACTGCATCTGCGCGTGCCGGCGGGTGGCGGCGCGCTGCAATTGGAATTCGAGGCGGGCCCGGGCGTGGGCGCGGCGCCGCATGTGCTCGAAGCGCTGGATGGCGATAGCCGCAAGGTGGCGGAGTGGAGCGTGACGGGGCGGGCCGTGGTGCGGCTGGTCGTGCCCCCGGCGGCAAGCGGGCTGCAGGTGGTGCGTCTGCGAGCGCCCGACGGAGGCCGCGGGGTGCCGGCGGACCTGCGGCCAATGAATTTTAGATTTTTCCGGATTGAGTGGGTGGGGGCGAGTGCGCCGGACGGCAACATGCTGCCGCTGGGGGATACGATCCAGGCCACGCGGTCTACGCTGGCGCGGATGGTGGATGCGGGGGTACGGGCGGGAGTCGGTTCGGCTCTCGCCACGCCGTGGAACGTTTGGCAAAGCATCGGCCTGCTGCGCAAGCGCGGCGCGGATATCTTCGATGCGGGCGGCGAATTCCAGACGGGGCCCGGCTGGTATCACCTGGAGAAGTACGGCCCGCAGCGGTTCCGGTGGGCTTCCTCGAACGTCGAGTTGCAGGTACGGCTGAACGACGGGAGCGCCAGCCTGGGCCTGCTGGTGGAGCCGGGTCCGGCGATCGGCTTTCGCCCCTTCGACCTGGTGGTGACCGCCAAGGGCGGCGCGCTGCTCAAGAGAGCGCGCATTCGAGGACTCACTTACGTGGAGTTCGCGGTGCCGGCCGCTCCGGGAGAGCAGTGCACGCTTGTGCTGAATCCGGAGAATAGCGGCACCGGCGACGCGGTCCAATTCGAGGGCGACGCGCGCACCATGAATTTCCGGGTCTACGGCTGCGTCCGGGGAAGCCGCAAAGTTGCCGCGCCGCGGGCTTCGTCCACGCCTTGGAGTGCGCGAGTCGTATCGCTGCGTCCTCCTGACATGGACTGGATGGATTTCCACAAAAATCAGCAGCGCGAAATCGCCGAGATGGGACGTCCGGCATTCCTGCACCTGTTTGCCTGCGGCGATTTTCAGATGATGGCGCGGCAACACTGGTTCGACCTGCGCGGGTACGCGGAACTGGACCAGTACTCGATGCACCTGGATTCGATTCTGTCCTACGCCGCGCATCATATGGGCGTGCAGGAGACCATGCTGATGCCGCCCCTGCGGGTCTTCCATATCGAACACGATGTGGGCACGGGCTGGACTCCCGAGGGCGATAAGAAACTGACAGAACGTCTCGCCAAGAAGAGCATCCAGACGATTGTCTATAACGACCTCGCGCTGATGGTGACGCAGATGCGCCGCCTGCAGACGCCGCTCATCTTCAACCTGGACACATGGGGCCTGGGCGATTGCGAACTGGAGGAAAGCCATCCCTAGCGATCCTTACATTTCGGTAGTCGTAACGGCGCGCAACGACAATCACGGCGAGAACATGCTGGGGCGCATGCAGGCCTCGCTGGATTCGTGGATCGAGCAGGCGCAGCGCTACGATATTCCGTCGGAGATCGTGGTGGTGGAATGGAATCCGCCGCGGGACCGCGCGCCGCTGAAGGACGCATTGCGCTGGCCGCAGTCGACGAGCCCTTGCGCGATCCGCTTTGTCGAGGTCCCGCGCGAGGAGCACGACGCGATTCCTCACGCGAAGGCGATTCACCTGCACCAGATGATCGGGAAGAACGTCGGGATCCGGCGGGCGCGGGGAGAGTTCGTACTGGCCACGAATATCGACATCATCTACTCGGCGCAGTTGATGCAGTTTTTTGCGGAGCGGCGGCTGGAGCGCGGCGCGATGTACCGCATCGATCGCCACGATGTCGCCAAGAACATTCCGGCGGATGCGACGCTGGATCAGCTCCTGTCGTATTGCCGGAGCCACATCATCCAGGTGTCAGCGCGGGAAGGCAGTTGGAAGACCGGCGGCGATTCCATCCGTCCGGTCGATGAGCGGGATATCGTCACCGCTGGCTCGGGGATTCGATTGGGCGCCGGATGGTTTGGCATCGAACGGCATCACACGGGAGTCATCCGCTACCTGGGACCCGAAGCCGAGGTCGTGTTCAATCGGCCGCACGCCGCCGCCATGGAATTCAATGTCGAGCCCGGAATGAGCGCTCGCGAGGGCAAAATCGAACTGGCAGTGCAGGATGAGGCAGGCGCCGAGGTGGGCTGCGTTACCGTCGAGGGACGCGCCAGGGTGCGCCTGAATATCCCCGACGGAATGAATTTCGGCAAGCTGCGCCTGCTGGTTCGCAATGGCGACGTACCGCTGCTGGAAGATCCGCGCATGCTGAATTTGCGGGCCTTTCAAATCGCATGGAGCGACCCGGTGTATAGCGCCATCGATTCGTGGAGCCTGGAGATTACAGAGCAGACTCCGGCCGTGCATTGGCCCGGCGCAGCCATGCCGAGCCCGTTCGCCGCGTATATGAAGAACCCCGCGTATCTGCACACCAACGCCTGCGGGGACTTCACGATGCTGGCGCGTGAGGACTGGTTCAAGGTCCGGGCATATCCCGAGTTTCCGATCTGGCCCATGCATGTGGATTCCCTCTTCTGCTATGCGGCTTACCACGCCGGCTTTCGCGAGGTGATTCTCGAGCCGCCGATGCGGCTCTATCACATCGAGCACGGCGCCGCCCAGGGTGCGACTCCCGAGGGAGAGCAGGAACTGCAGGAGCGGGTCAGCCGCAAGGGAATTCCGATCATCGATTATCAGTCGCTGATTCAGTATTTCCACGAAATGCGGCGCTTCAACGTGCCGCTGATCTTCTGCGGCGAGAACTGGGGACTGGGCGACAAGGAACTGCCGGAAACGGCACTATAGATTATGTGGAACGGCGACTACGGCTTCCTGCTCGGCAATCTGGTGAAGAAGGATTTCACCGTCCGCTACCGCAATATGTCGCTGGGCATTTTCTGGTCGCTGCTGAATCCCCTGGTGACGATGAGCATTCTGACGTTCGTCTTCACCATGGTGTTTCCGTCCGACATCAAGAATTTTCCGGTGTTCGTGCTTTGCGGGTTGGTGCCGTTCAACTTCTTCACGATGGCCTGGAGCAGCAGCACGAGTTCCCTGATCGACAGCGGAAATGTCATCAAGAAAGTGCCGGTGCCGCGCCAACTGGTGCCCATCGCCACGGTGCTCGGTAATTGCGTGCATCTTTCGATTCAGATCGGACTACTGCTGGGGTTCACGCTGATCTTCGGGCTCGGAGTGAATCGCAACTGGGTGTGGCTTCCCGTGGTTTGGGCGCTGGAAGTGATGTTCGTCTGCGGACTGTCGCTGATCTCCGCCGCGGTCAATGTATATATCCGCGATACACGGTACGTGGTGGAGTCGGTGAATACGATCCTGTTTTGGATGGTGCCGATCTTTTATGATTTCTCGAAAGTTCCGGAGCGATTCAAGAGTATTTATCAACTGAATCCGATAGCCGCGCTGGTGATGGCGCTGCGCAACATCCTGATGGACGGCGTGCCGCCGGGGCACATCCTTTTGCTGAAACTCGCCGCGAGTGCATTCGTGATGCTGGTGGTTGGTTTCCTCGTTTTTCAGAAGCTCAAGACCGGATTCTACGACTATCTCTGACCATGGCTCTGATCGAAGTAAAGAACGTATCGAAGACGTTTCCGCATGCGGGCGAGGCCAAACTGCTGCGCACGCATCTGCAGGAGCAGTTGCTCGGCAGAAAGCGGAACGTCTTTTACGCGCTGAAGAATATTTCATTCGAGCTGAACAAGGGTGAGAGCCTGGGCATCGTGGGAAGCAACGGGGCCGGCAAGAGCACTCTCTTGAGTCTTTTGTCGGGTTTGTGTCTTCCCAACGAGGGACAACTTTCGGTCCAGGGCACCGTGGCGCCGCTGCTGGAACTGGGCTCCGGTTTCCATCCCGACCTCACGGGGCGGGAAAACGTGTTTCTGAACGCCTCGCTGTTGGGGCTGTCGCGCAAGCGAACGCAGGAGTGCTACGAGCGAATCGTGGAATTCTCGGAGATCCGCGAATTTATCAATGAGCCGGTCCGGACATACTCGAGCGGCATGACGATGCGGTTGGCCTTTTCGGTCGCGATTCATGTGGAGCCGGATATTCTGCTCGTGGACGAGGTCCTGGCGGTGGGCGACCAGTCGTTTCAGAACAAGTGCTACGACCGGATCCAGACATTTCGGAAGAACGGCAATACGCTGCTTTTCGTCTCGCATTCCCCTCTACTGGTATCGAATTTCTGCGAGCGCGCCATCTGGTTGGATCATGGCGCGTTGATGATGGCGGGGGCGACGAAAGAAGTCCTGGAAGCGTATCAGCAGAGCAAAGTGAATCCGTAGTGTCAGAGCTCCGGACGGCCCGAGACGAGTGTTTCCTTCAGGTCGGAATCGGCCAGTCCCCAATTTTCATGGTTGAAGATGAAGGGCGAATCCAGTCGCTGCATCTGCGCGGCCCAGCGAAGCACTTCGTCGTTGTCGAGGTACGGGATGCCGGCCGCGGCGAGGCGTTCCCATAGTTTGGCCTGCCCTTCGGGAGTCCACCCGGATCCGCTGCCGTGTTCGATGTGATAAGTCCGCATCGGCTCGTTCAGAATCACTTCGGTCGCGCCGCCGTTATGGGCCGTGGTGCAGAAGAGCGAGTCGATGTTCATCGAATACATGTCGAACTCGGGATAGCCGCGGAAGTCGAACCAGTGTTCGCGAGCCAGGAGTGTGAAATCGCCGCAGGCGTTCGTGTGCAGGAATTGAGGCGCGGGAACCGCCGGGGCCGTCGATGCGGATTCGGGCGCGTTCCTGCGAAAGCGGAGATATCGATGCACGAGCGTGCGCATCCGTGACGAGACCGGAAAGGTGAGAGAGACCCGGTCGCCGCCGGTGGCCAGCCGTTGCGCGGCATGGTCCATCAGGTTGAGCAGAATGCGCAACCGGGCCAGCATGCCTATCGGTTTCAGGCGGACCGAGGAAGCGCGGCTGCCTTTGCGGTAGTCGACCCGGAAGGCACGGAAATTCATAATGCGCGGATCGGCGCTGATGCGGTTGCCGCCGTTTTTTGTGTGGAACGTCAGACGCTCGGGCACGGGTTCCGGCAAGGGCAACTGCATGTGACACCGCCAGCCGACCTGGACTTCCGCGATCGGTTGCGAGCCATCGCCGGTGATTTCCAACTGCACGGGAAGGCCTGCGGTGCCGGGGCCAGGTTCGAGGTCCATTTCCAGTACCGCGGATTGGCCGGGTATCGGCTCCAGGTACAACTCGGCATATTCACTGGCCCAGCGGAAGGGCTCCTGGTTGCCGTATTTTTCGACCGAATACCAGCCGCTGCCGAAGACGATGCCGGTGCCGGGGGTGGCCAGATCCTCGCGATACAGCTTGCGGCGGCCCTCCGGTGTCACCGGATAGGTGCCTTCGCGCCCGTTGATGCGGATCAGATGCGTCGCGCAGTATGCCAACTGCTCCTCGATGGAAGCATCCATCGGAATGTCGCTCATGACATCGTGGCGATCGATGCGATACATGCGGCCGGTTTCCAGTTTCTCCTCCGCAAGATAGGCGGCGAGCTCACTGGAAAACAGGATGTCGATATTGGTGGCGAGCACGAAGCGGCCGCGGGCGCGCCGGATGCCTGCGTTCTTGCCGATCATCTGGTACAGCGGCATCGCGGCGGCATGCTGGTAGTGGCGATGGAGATCCGGCGGTACTTCGATGAAGCGAACTTCGCAGCAGCCAAGATCGGCGGGCCAGTGGAGGACGTCCCGCAGCGGCGGACGATCCTGCGGGGGGTTCCACTCGACGATGATTAACTCGGAGCGGATGTGGTGACGATTGGCCTGTTCGATCCAGCCGCTGAAAAATGCCTGGGTGCGGCGCAGCAGGTCGCCCCCATGATCGTCGTTGCGCGTGGTCACTACCAGTGAGAGGTAGGGTTCGTTTGCCGACGGCATTACTTCGTGACGTCCTGAAAGGACTCGGCCGAGTTCATCATGCCTGGTGGTGATGCAAGCTCCAATTATAGCGGGTGGATGCGATGGCAGCCGCGACGGCTCCTACTTCCACGCACCTAGCACTTGCACTTCCGCCATTTCCAGGTAATTCGTCCCCGATAGCTGCACCCGCACGTAGCGTCCCTGTGCTCCAGCGGTCGTGATCGACCAGGATGGCGAGGGCGCGGTCGTCTGGTGGCTGCTCCAGGTGCCGGGCCGGGCTTGCAGAGTTGCCGGGGTGTCGGTGGAATTAAAAGGCGTATCGCTGACGAAGACCCAGTAGTCGTTGAGCCAGCTTGTACAGCAGTCGGTCCGCCCCCAGATTACGATCGAACTCACGGCGGCCGAAGCGCCCAGATCCACCTGCCACCAGGCATTGGCATCGCCATTGGTCAGCGACAGCGATGAGTGAGAGTAATTGCCGTCCGTCTTGCCGTCGACCGCGAGGCTTGCCGTACACGTCGCGTAGGTGCTGCTCTGCGTGGCGGTTTTTCCTTGCGCCAGATTCGGCGCCGTGACCGTCGCGGCGGAGAAGTTCACTAGCTCGTTGGCGGTCAGATTGTTGACCGCCTGGCTCGCTGGCGTAAACGTGTAGCTTCCGCCCGACGGCGTGGCGACGTAACTGGCGCCCGATGTCAGGCCGGTAAAGGCGTAATTGCCGGACCCGTCCGTCGTCGTGCTGCCGCTCTGGCTGCCGCTCAGCGCGACCGTCAGGCCGGCGATCCCCGTTCCAGTCCCGGTGGCAACCTGCCCGGAAATGGTGTACGTCGATGTTCCACTGCTCCAATTGCCATTCACCTGGACCTCGGCTATTTCCAGATGGTACGTGCCGGTCAACTGGATTCGCACGTATCGCCCCTGCGGGTTGTTGGCCGTGACGCTGGACGAAGGATTCGGCGCCGTCGTCTGGTGGCTGCTCCACGTCCCGCCGCGACTCTGCAGCGTTGCCGGCGTGTCGGTGGCATTGAACGGCGTGTTGGAAATGAAAATCCAATAGTCGCTCAGCCACGTTGTGCAGCAATCCATACGACCCCAGATTGCAACCGAACTGACTGAGGCCGATGCGCCCAAGTCCACCTGCCACCAAGCATTCGCTTCCGTATTGGTGGCGGAAATCGAGCCGTGAGCGAAGTTGCCGTCGGTATTCCCGTCGACTGCCAGACTGGCGGTGTACGGGGCATACGTGCTGCTCTGGCTTGCTGTCTTTCCTGCCGCCAGGTTGGACGCCGGCGGCGGCGCGGCTACCACGGTCCCAAACACCTGCACTTCCGCGATTTCCAGGTAGTTGGTCCCCGATAATTCCACCCGCACATACCGGCCCTGGACTCCGGCCGTCGCGATCGTCGTCTGCGGATTGGGCGCAGTGGTCTGATGGCTGCTCCATGTGCCGCTCCGGGCCTGCAGAATCGCCGGTGTATCGCTCGCATTGAACGGAGTGTCCGAGACGAACACCCAATAGTCGTTCAGCCATGTGGTACAGCAGTCCATGCGGCCCCAGACGGCAATGGAATTGAGCGCCGCCGAATTTCCGAGGTCCACCTGCCACCACGCGTTGGTAGCGGAACTGGCCACCGATACGGATCCGTTGCCGAAAACGCCGTCGGTGTTGCCGTCTACCGCCAGGCCCGCGGCATACGTGCCATACGTGGAACTCTGGCTCGCGGTCATGCCTTTTGCCAGGTTTGCCGCCGCCGCGAAGTCCAGCGACTGGCTTGCCGACAGGCTGGCGGCGGATTTTGCTGCCGGGGTGAAGTTGTAATTTGCAGCCGACGGAGTGAGCGTAAAACTGGACCCCGCTGGAAGGCTCGCAAAACTATAAGCGCCCGAAGCGTCGGTGGTGACCGAGGATGTCTGGTCGCCCGTCAGCGAGATCTTCACATCGGGAAGCGCCGCACCCGCCAGCGTCACGTGGCCGGAGAGAGTGTATGTCGCACCGGTCAGAATCGTCGTGGTGTCCACCGCGGATCGGACCGTCAGGTCTCCTCCTCCTGTCATGGTTGCCGTATTCTGCTGCGGAGAGGACGCCGTCGGCGCCACCTGGACAGTCACGGTAATCGGGGGATAGCTGCCGCCCGCGTTCAAGACGTCGCTGCGGCTGCAGGTGGAGCCCGTACAATTCCAGCCCATGCCGGCCATAGACTCCAGCGTCAGTCCCGAAGAAACCGAATCCGTCACCACGACGGTGCCGCTGCTGCCCGTGGTCAGTGACGGGTTGTTCACGACGACGCTGTAGCTTCCGCTCTGATTTTGCGTGAAACTGCCCGTGTGCGTGCAAGTGATCCGCAGCGCCACTTGCTGCATCTTGAGCACAAATGCGCCGTAGTTGCCGCCGTTCGTCGATTGCAGTTGGTGCAGCAGCGGAAAATTGGTGGACATCGTCCAGCCCGCCAGATACATACTGCCGGCCGGGTCCAGTCCGATGGCGGTCGCGGTATCCCCGCCCGTTCCCCCGAGATAGCTCAAGTACGTGAAGGCAGTCCCGGAAGCGTTCAGGATACCGGCAAACGCATCCACGTCGCCCGCGGCCGCGACAGACGGCTGCTGCGCATTCACCACTGGCAGATCGGTCGAGTAGGTGTAGCCCGCTACGTACGCATTGCCGCCGGCATCGACTGCGATCGCGTTGCTCACATCCACACCGGACCCGCCGAAATAGGTGCTGTACACCGGCCAGCCTGCAGCACTGAATTTCGACACAAACCCATCCACCCATCCATTCAGCGAAGCCTGTTGTGGCTGGATCATTGGAAAATTCGGGGAACTGGTCATGCCGGTGACGTAGACATTTCCCTGCCCGTCCAGCGCAATTCCCTGCCCCGCTTCCGGATAAGATGCACTGCCCCCGCTACCGCCCCAATACGTGCTGAAGATCAACGAGGTGCCGTCGCTGCTCAGACGTGTGACAAAGGCATCCTGTCCGCCTGCACTGGAGGGCTGATACGCGTTCGCAACCGGAAAGTCGGTAGAGAACGTCGAGCCCGTGGCAATGGCTTCCCCGCTCCCATTGACCGCGATCGCCGATCCATGGTCCATGCCGCTTCCGCCGAGGAACGTGCTATACACCAGCCGGCTCCCATCGGAACTGATCTTGGTGACGAACGCATCCTGCGATCCCCGATACGACTTCTGATACCCATTGGCTGGAAAAGCCGGTGAAGTGGTATCGCCCACAAGATAGGAATTGCCGGCCGAATCCGCCGCGACATCGTACGCAATGTCGCTGCCGCTGCCGCCCAGGTAGGTGCTGAAAACCAGCGCGTTACCCGACGCATTCAGCTTCGCCAGGAATGCATTCCTGGTTCCCGCCAGTTTTGCTTGCAAGCCATTGCGGACGGGAAAGTTCTTCGATGCCGTGGACCCCGCTACATACGCCGACCCCGCGGCATCCACCGCAATCCCATACGCCCGATCGTCTCCGCTGCCTCCGAGGTATGTGCAATACACCAGCGCCGTTCCCGCGGGATTCAACTTGGCGACGAAGACATCGTTGCCGCCGCCGTTCAGATTCTGCACTGGATTGGCGGTCGGGAAATCGTAGGACGCCGTGAAGCCGGCCAG
>Ga0207695_10003852_pt1 | contig 20767 bp, 16 predicted proteins | sample KBSC54metaG_FD_184354 | JGI IMG/M metagenome (GOLD analysis project Ga0207695, IMG submission 184354) | Corn rhizosphere microbial communities from Kellogg Biological Station, Michigan, USA - KBS C5-4 metaG (SPAdes) (version 2) | ecosystem: Host-associated > Plants > Roots > Rhizosphere > Soil...
GACGGTGTCTTCGTACAGGCCGACCGGCTGGCTGATGCCGAGCAGGGAGTCGGCGGCGTACTGGCCGCGCAGGGCGAACTGCGCCGAGTTGCCCGACGAACTGGAGTTGCGGACGAAGAAGCTGGGCGTGACCTTGGCCAGGTCCGTCGGCTCGGTGATGCGTTGCTGAGCAAGCTGGTTCCCGGTCTGCGAGGTGACGGCGACCGGGACGCGCTGCAGGTTTTCCGACTGCTTCCGCGCGGTGACAATCACCGCGCCGATGGCGCCGCCATTGTCCGCGGCGGCCGTGTCGGTGGCCGCCGCGGCAGTGGTAGTGTCAGTGGCGTCCGCGGCGAGCGCGCCTCCCGCCCAGGTGGTCAGCGCAGCCGCAGCCACGCAGGCGAATAGTCCGTTTCTGAATATCATTCAGATCACTCTCCCCATCACGAGAGACCCAGCAGGTTCGTCGTGTGTGTTGCGTTTCGCGCCGGCCGACCGCCGGCGACGACCCAGATCGCAGGTCGGCCATGTTCAAGCCTAAAAGCGCCGTATCGTCATTTATTAGATTCAATAACGTTGCTACGTATGGCTGAGTGGTGCGCGGGCGCCACATTCAGGCTGGTGGGATCTGAGAATATCTTCCACAAAATCAGAGGTGTGGACCGACTAACGCGTCGTCAACCGCCTGCGCAAAAGCCAGAAAAAGAGAGGTATCGACAATTATTTGTCGAATCTGCAATTCGATGTCGATCAGGACTCAATGCGCCAGGCGACGTCGATAGGGCGCAAAGAAGTGTCCAGCCTTCGACGCAATCCTGCGCCGAATGAAATTGCAGCGGCTCAGGTGCGAGCTTGCGACGCCGAAGCGGTCCCGGTGGCGACCGCCAGGAAATAGGCGGCTGCGCGACTCGTGTCCGCCACCGACCTGTCCAGGTATCCGGGCACATCCTGGGTGGCCGCCAGCCGCTCGATCATGATCATCAGCGCGCAGGCCGTAGCGTGGGGATTGAGCGCGTCGGAAAAGCCGCCGCTGGCCTGGCGGCGGGCGACGCGGGCCTCCATCGCATCCAGCAGGGGCTCCACCGAAGTTCTGCGAGCTTCGATGAAACGCGCATCACCCTCGTCCGAGGCCAGGTTCCGCGCGCGGAAGATGCAGGCGTTCTTTCGCCAGTCGGCGAAATAGTCGGCCACGAAGCGTTCCGACATCCGCCGCGCGTCCGTCTCGAACGCTTCCGACTCGATGAGTCCAACGAGGTCGCGATTGCCTTGGGGCGATCGGCTCAGGATGGCCAGGACGATCTCGGCAACGTCGCGAAAGTAGAGGTAGAAGGTCGACGCCCTGATCGCCGACGCGCGCGTGATGTCGACGATCGAGATCTCGCGAAGGCTCGTCGACTCTAGCAGGCGTGCGGTCGCATCCATGATCCGGTCCTGCGTGCGGTCGCCTTTGCGGCCGAGGATCTGACCACGCTGGTTGAATTTCGGAGCACACGAGCCAGCCGGCGAGGGGCTGGCCAGGACGATCCGCGCCCGCACCGCCTTGGGAGGCGCGGAGGCGACGACGCCTTCTGGAAAGCCGGGCTGCTCGCCCATCGCGAGACCGACGAACAGGACGGCGACGTCGATCAACTGGGCGCGGGTGATCCGGCCCCCCAACTGGGGATCGGTGAGCACCGAAATCCGCTCGAGCAGGGCCAGAACGGCGATGGCGACCGACCTGGGATCGAGATCGGCGGGAAGCTTGCTGGCAGCCTGCCGCGTTTCCACCCTGCGGCGCATGCCTTCGAGCAGTGGCAGGATGGCGTTCGCCCGCACCGACTGAAAGCGCTCGTCGCCTTCGTCAGACGTCAGGTTCCGGGCCCGGAAGATCGGTTCGTGGAGCTTCCAGTGCTCGATGTAGTCGCACACGAAAGTGCGCGCCCATTGTGCAGGCGACTGGCCGGCGCGATTGGAGACCAGCGAGAGCAGGGCGGGAGGGCTTTGCGTCACCTCCCCGACCAGCGCCAGGACCACGTCGGTCACGTCGTTGAAATAGATGTAGAAGGTGGAGCTCGATGTCCGGGCGGCGCGGACGATGTGAGCCACGCGAAGGTCGCGCAGGGCGGTGGTCTCAAGCAACGCGCGCGTCGCATCCATGAGCGCGCGCCGGGTCTGAGTGCCCTTCGCTCCCATGGCCTGTCCGAGCTGGTTTGTCCGCCCGGACACACTCTGCTTCCGCCTTCTTGCGGGCGGCGTCGCTGTCATGCATGCACCTGAACAGCGCTGACGTTACCGCAAGGCTAGCTTCACTGCGCGCGGGGTCAACAGTGTTGCGAAATTTGGCATCGCGCCGTTAGGCCGCTGAGATCCCGCCGTTCACGCTGACGACCTGGCCGGTGATATGCGAGGCCAGCGGGCTGGCCAGGAACACCGCCATCGGCGCCACGTTCTCGGCCGACGCGACGCCCAGACGCGCGCGGCTTTCGGCCTTCTCGAACAGACGGCGGGTGAAGCCGCCGGCCATCACGCGATCGTAGGTGCGCGTCCCCTTGGTGATCGAAGGCGTCACCGCGTTGGCGCGGATGTTGTGGCGCCCGAGCTCCATCGCCAGCGTGCGGATGAACATCACGTTGGCGGCGAGGCACCCGCCGCTGACGGTCTCGCCGGGCGTCGCGACCTTCGCGGCGTCCGAGGCGTAGGAGACGATCGCGCCGCCGCCCTTGGCCATCATCTGCGGCACCGCCTGATGGCAACACTCCAGCAGGCTGAGGAAGATGCCGCTGACCATGGCCCGCCAGTGCTCGCGGCTCGACTCCATGAACGGCCCGAGCTGTCCGCCGTCCGACATGCAGGTATGCACGAAGATGTCGACGCCGCCGTGAGCGGCCCTGGCATGGGCGAACAGACGCTCCACGTCCTCCGGCCTATTGTAGTCGGCCGGCGCAAAGTCGAACACCGCGCCTGGGACCAACACCTCCAGCGCAGCCTGCGTCGTGCGTCCGAGTTCCTCGGATCTGCCGTTGAGGATCACGGTCGCGCCGGCCCGCGCCAGCTGCTCGGCCGTGCGCGCGCCGATCCCGGAAGTGGATCCGGTGACCAGCGCCACCTTGCCTTTCAGCAGGTTGGGCGAAAATGCTTCCGCCGGTCCGACCGCGGTCAGCTCGCTCATGCCGGCGCGGTCTGCGCGCCGCGCACCAGGCGGCCGGGCAGGGCGCCGGTGGGCTCTCCGTCGCGATAGGTGATCTGGCCGCTGACCACCGTGGCCGCATAGCCGTCCGCCTTCTGGCTCAGTCTCCGGCCCTGTGCGGGCAGGTCGCGAACCACCCGCGGCGCGTGCAGCTTCAGCCGGTCCAGGTCGATGACGTTGAGATCGGCCTTGTAGCCTGGGGCCACCTGGCCGCGGTCCCTCAACCCCAACGCTCCAGCCGTTGCGGAGCTCAGGGCGCGGATCGCGTCGGGCAGATCCACCTTTCGATCGCCCTTGCCGTCGCGCACCCACTTCTCCAGCAGGGACGTCGGGTAGCTGGAGTCGCAGATCATGCCGTAGTGCGCGCCCCCGTCGCCGAGACCCAGGATCGTGTTAGGGTGGCCCACCATCTCGCGCGCTGCATCGAGGTTGCCGTCCACGAAGTTGCCTCCGGGCAGCATCAGCACGGTGTGACCGTCGTCCCGGAGCAACAGGTCGTAGGCGTACTCCTTCACGCTGACACCGAGCCGGGCGGCCTGCTTGTCGATACGGTCTTCGATGTTGGGCTCGTAGTTCGGGGGATCGCCCATCACATAGCTGCGGGGGAAGCGGGTCACCTGCTCGATCACGATCGGATTGGTGTCCTCGGGCTCCTCCGACAGCAGCCGCCGACGCAGCTCGGGATCGCGCATCGCCTTCACTTTTTCGGCCAGCGGCTTGTCCAGCAGGGGCTTGAAGCTGGGGTTGAGGACGAACGGGTGCTGGGAAAGCTCGAGCCCATAGAGGACGGTCGTGGGTCTGGGCAGCACCTGGCCGCGGATTTCGACGCCTTCGGCGTTGGCTTCCTCCAGCATCCGCAGGCAGGCCTTCCAGTCCTTGCCGCCGTTCATGCCGAGCTGCAGCAGGGTGAACGACAGCGGCCGCCGCGCGTGCTCGGCCAGCCGACGCATCAGCTTGAACTCTTCGATCTGGTCGCCGTGAATGTTGCCGATGAGCTGGAAGACGCCCGTGCCGGCGTCGCGCAGGCCGGCCGCCAGCGTGAGCAGTTCGTCCTCGGCGGAGTTCAGGCTCGGCGCCAGCTCGCCGGCCCGGGTGCGGTGGATCAGGTTGCGCGAGGTGGTGACGCCCACGGCGCCCGCGTGCAGGGCCTCGGTCGTCAGGCGCCGCATCTCGGCGAGGTCTGCGTCCGTCGCAGGCTCCCGCCGCGCGCCGCGCATCCCCATCACGAATACCCGCAGCGCGGAATGGGGCAGCTGGGCGGCGACGTCGATATCGAGGCGGCGGCCCGCCACGACGTCGAGGTATTCGGGGAAGGTCTGCCAGGTCCAGGGCAGGCCGGTGGTCATCACCACCTCAGGGATGTCCTCCACCCCCTCCATCAGCTTGACCAGGGTGTCGTGGTCGTCGAGCCGGCAGGGGGCGAAGCCGACGCCGCAGTTGCCCATCACCACCGACGTCACGCCGTGGTTCGAGGACGGCGCCATCCGGGTTTCCCAGGTGCACTGGCCGTCATAATGAGTGTGCACGTCGACGAAGCCGGGTGTGACGATCTTGCCCTTGGCGTCGATCTCTTCAGCGCCCGCGCCGGTCACCTGGCCGACCGCCGCGATCCTGCCGTCCTTCACCGCCACGTCGCCCGAGCGGGCCGGTCCGCCGCGGCCGTCATGAATCTCCCCGCCGCGGATGACGAGATCGTAGTTGGCCATGCACGCTTCCTCCCGCGCTGATGGCCGGCACGATAACCTATCAGGATAGTGTTTGCGACCGGTCTGAGGGCGTTAGCCCCGCAGGATCATGCCGCTGCTGGGGACCGGACTGGGGCCACCGGTCACCAGGCAGATCTCCGCGTCCTTGACCTGGGCGGTGGACGTGCCGCGGATCTGGCGCACGCCTTCCACCATGTGGGTCGTGGCGTGGAAGTAGACCTCGGACAGGTTGCCGCCGTGGGTGTTGGTCGGGATGATCCCGGTATCCCACCTCAGGCCGCCCTCCGCCGCCATCGGCCCCGATTCACCCTTGCCGCAGAAGCCGTAGTCTTCGAGCTGCAGCAGGACCATGCCGGTGAAGTGGTCGTAGAGTTCGGCCACGTCGACGTCCTTCGGCCCGACACCCGCCATCCGGTAGAGATCCCGGGCGATCTGGCCGTGGCCGGCGGTGGGGTAGATGTCTTCGGGCATGGTCTGGTGGCCGATGGCGTTGCCCCAGCCCCCCGCGCCGCCCTGGGCCACGCCCATGATGTAGGCCGGCTTCTGCTTCATGTCCTTGGCGCGGTCGGCCGCGACCACGATCAAGGCGCCTGCCCCGTCGTTCTCGTTGCAGTAGTCGAAGAGGCGGAACGGGTCGGAGATCATCCGCGAATTGTAGTAGTCCTCCAGCGTCATCGGATCGCGCCGCAGGGCGCGCGGATTGCGCCGGGCGTGCTCGCGCTGGGTGATCGCGACCGCCGCCAGATGGTCGGTGGTGGTGCCGTACTGGTGCATGTGTCTTCGGGTGATCAGGGCGAACATCTGGCCGGGCGCCATCAGGCCGTAGGGCGCGATGAAGTCGCGACCCGTGGTGGTGGCCGTGCTGCCGGGCGCCGGCGGTCGGGCGAACACCTGGCCGAACCGCTGGCCGGTCGGCTGACGGATGCCGTGGTAGACGGCCACGACGTTGCAGTATCCGGCTGCGATCGCCGCCGCGGCGTTGCCCACGGCCGCCGCCGCCCCGCCCCCGCCGCCGCCCCAGACCAGGTTCGAGAAGCGCACCTCCGGGATGCCCAGCGCCGGTGCAACCACAGCCGCGTTCATCTCGTCCATGTAGGAGGAGAAGCCGTCGATCTCACTGGGATCGATCCCCGCATCGTCGCAGGCGTTGAGAATCGCCTCCAGGCACAGGTGCAGGTGGGTCTTCGATCCCGACTGCCCCCGCTTATAGAAGTCGGTGAGGCCGATGCCGACGATGGCGGTCTTGTCGCGGATGGTCATGACGCCGTCTCCTCAGCCCGCCGCAGGCTTGAAGCGTGGGATCCAGGTCCCGGGCGCCTGTTCCTCGAAGACGACCTCGACCGGCATGCCGATCCGGATGTCTTCGTTCGCGGAGCCGACCAGGTTGCTGACCAGACGCACGGGCGCATCGTCCAGGTTCACCAGGATGACGTTGTAGGGGACCTTGTCGCCGAGCGCCTCGTGCACCGGGTGGTGGGCGACGGTGTAGGAGAAGATCGTCCCCCGGCCGCTGACGGGCGTGTACCGGAAATCGAACGAGCGGCACTTGGGGCAGGTGGGCGTAGGCAGGTGCCGGAAGGTCTGGCAATCGCTGCATTGCTGGATCGAAAGAACCTGGCGATTGCAGGAGTCCCAGTAGCCCTCCGACACTTCGTCGGGATTCAGGGTGGCGATCTCCGCGGGCAGGTAGGCGGCTTCGACCATCGGAACTCCTCCTCCGTCTTTTTTGACAGGTTATCGACGCACCTCTGCCACGCCAGCCCGTTCAGGGCCAGCGCAACATGGGGATGCGTGGGAGGTGTTTGTGCGAAGGCTAGCGGCGGCGCCGGGCCGCGGCTTCGGTCATCATCGCCGCGCCGCGATGGACGAGTTCTTCGGGCGGGGTCGGCAGGATGACCGGCCCAGCGGCGCGCGACGGCAGGATGACCGTGGCGGTGCCCGGGCAGGTGATCCAGCCGCGCTGGCAGGTGCCCTTGATCTCCAGGTCGACCACATGGTGAGGGCCTTCCACGCGCTTGCCCGCCACGCGCCCTTCCATGATGTGCCAGTCGCCGATGAAGTTGAACTCGCGCACCCGGCAGAACATCTTCCACAGCCAGGCGTCGTCGCCCATCCAGCCGGTGACGAGGTGGGCGAGCCAGTTCATCCGCATGTCGCCGTAGTCGTAGGGCAGGGGCAGGCCGACCTGCTCGGCCCAGTCCTGTTCCCAGTGCAGGCGCTGCACTACGTCCGGCACGCCCTGCCGGTTCTTGGTGTAGAAGCCGCCGAGCCGCTGGCGGTGCTTCCACCAGTAGCGCAGCGGCCCGTGGTCGTAGTGGCCCATGCCGCGGCCGAGGTGCTCGGCGATGATGTCGGTGACGGTGAGCGGGCCCTTGGCCATGGGCTGCATCAGGTCGCCGACCTCGACGTCCTCCCAGTAGCGGGGATTGGCGCCGCGGGTCTCCTCGGCGGCGTAGATGGCGTCGATCTTGGCGATGTCTTCGTCGGTGTATTCCCAGGCCTTCACGTCGGCGTGCTTGTTGGTCTTCTTCGAGCCGCCCCGCTCCGCCGTGATGACCAGATGCTCGGACATCGCCACGGGGGCGCCGTCCTTGTCGACGTTCAACTGCCGCGAGGTGAGGTGAACCGAACGGCCGCCCGCGAAACTGCTCTTCTCCTCGACCCGGACGCCCGAGCGGGTGGTCTCGTAGTAGATGTCATCGCCGGCGCGGATCGGCCGGTACCACTCGTAGGTCGAGCCCGAGACGTACTCGCCGACACCGCGGAACAGCTGGCGGAACAGCTTCTTCTGCTCGGCGTCGAACTCGGGCGTCTCGTTGACGCCGGTGATGGCAATGAAGGTCGGCGGCGCGATCTGGCCGCGCCAGCGCGTGGTCGCGCCATAGGCCGGATCGTGCCACAGCGGATTGTCGTCGCCGAACGAGAACGCGAAGTGCGAGATGCCCGCCTCGGACGGCTTGGCGTCGTGCATCTTCAGCTTCGCCGGCTGCGGAATGCCGATCTGCGCCCGAGCCCGTTCGATCTCGCTGTCGGTGATCTTGCCGTAGGTGTCCGAAGGCGCGGTCTTGGTCTCGGCCATGGATGCATGTCTCCCGCTTGTCGCTGATTGGCGGCCAACATGCGCGCCGGGCCCCGGCCTGCCAAGTCGCGGCATCGACGGTTGGACCAGCGCAAACGACATAAGTCGGCCGGCTCTCACCGCCGGCCGGTTGACTTGCCGATCCCGCCGCGCGACCTGGAAAATCTCACTGAAACGGCGAGGGGCTCATGAAGGACAAGTGCGTGATCGTCACCGGCGCATTCGGCGCATTGGGGCGAGTGGTCGCGAGCGTCCTGGCGGACCGCGGCGCAAAGGTTGCGGCGGTGGACGTGGCGACGTCAGCGCCCGAAGGTCTTTCGGCCGCGCTGGGCGATGGCTCGGTGCTGCTGGGCGGCTACGACCTGGTCGACCCGAGCTCGGCCGCGAAGGCGGTCGAGGCGGCAGCCGCCAAGTTCGGGCGCCTGGACGGGCTGGTGAACATCGCCGGCGGCTTCGCCTGGGAAACCCTCGCGGACGGCGACCCGGCGACCTGGGACCGGCTCTACGCAATGAACGTCAAGACCTGCGCCAACATGTGCCGGGCGGCGATCCCGCACCTGGAGAAGTCCCACGGCCTGATCGTCAACATCGGCGCCGGCGGCGCCGTGAAGGCCGCAGCCGGCATGGGCGCATACGCCGCCGCCAAGGGGGGCGTGCATCGCCTGACCGAGGCGTTGGCCGAGGAGCTGAAGGGCAAGGTGGCGGTCAATGCCCTGCTGCCCTCGATCCTCGACACGCCGCAGAACCGCAAGGACATGCCGGACTCCGACTTCTCCAAGTGGGTCTCGCCTGCGGACCTTGCGGAGGTGATCGCGTTTCTTGCGTCCGACAAGGCGCGCGCCATTACCGGCGCATTGGTCGCGGTCAACGGCGGCGTGTAGGACCGACGTCGCATTCGGCATCGAGGGACAGGCGCGTTGGACGGATCGGAGGCCGGCGAGACCGGCGTGGAGGTTTGGCGCGGCGGGGTGGCCGCCTGGGAATGCGATGTCATGTCCCACCTCAACGTCCGGTTCTATCTGGCCAAGACGCTGGAGGGTCTCGCCAGCTTTGCCGCCGAACTGGGGTTGCCGCGCGTCTTCATCCCAGGCCAGTCGCCGACCACGCTGGTCATCCGCCAGACCTATGTGCGCTTCCTGCGCGAGGCCCGGGTCAACGCCCAGCTGGCCATGACCGGGGCCGTCCTGGCGATGGGCGAAGCCGACGCCCGCCTGCTGATGACGATCCGGCACGCCGACGGTGCGCCGGCCGCCGCTTTCACGCTGAGCGTCGATCACGTGTCGATGGCGGACCGTGCGCCGACGCCCTGGCCTGACCGGGTCCGCGAGCGCGCGGCCCGTGTGACGGTCGAGGCGCCCGTCTATGCCCGCCCTCGCACCCTCAACCTCGACCCGATCGTCCCTGCTGTCACCGGCGACCGTGCAAGGGCGATGGGGCTGACGCCGATCGGTTTCACCGCGTTGGGGCCGGGCGATTGCGATGCGTTCGGCTATATGCGCTTCGACAGCTTCCTCGGGCGGATCGGCGATGGGATTCCGCGACTTGGCGTGAAACCCCACGACGCGCCTGAACGGGACGGGCGCATGGGCGGCGCGGCGGTGGAGTACCGGCTGGTGATGTTCGAGACGCCGAGGCTGGGCGACCGCATCGAGCTGAGGTCATGTCTGGCGGAGGCCGCCCCGCGCTACCGGCGCTTCGTCCACTGGCTCCTCGATCCCGACACTGGGAAGCCGTGGGGGGTGGCGGCCAATGTCGGGGTCAGCTTCGATCTCGTCACCCGCAAGCTCACCGAGCTTAGCGGCGAGGACCTCGCCGCCCACCAGTCCCTCGTGGTTCCCGGCTTCGTCATCTAGACCCCGGCGGTGGCCCCTCGCCCCCCCTTCACAGAGGGCGAGTGATCGCGTTTGCTGCCGGCGTCGGTGGTCCGGAGGAGACGCATGCGCAACCTGAAGGGCGCCAACGCCGTGGTCGTGGGTGGGGGAGCGGGATCGGGCGCGGGATCGCCCAGGCGTTGGCGCGGCGGGGCGTGAACCTGCTGGTGGCGGACGTGCGTGGGCCGACGGCCGCCGCAACCGCCCGCGAATGCGAGGCGCTGGGCGTGCGCACGGCCTCCGCCCAGACCGACGTCACCCATGCCGACCAGGTCGAGGCGCTCGTTCAGCTGGCCTACGAGATCTTCCCGCGGGTCGACATCCTGGTGAACAGCGCCGGGATCTCACTGCACAAGCGTCTGGAGGACGCGAACCCCGAGGACTGGCGCAGGATCCTGGACGTCAACCTGTTCGGCATCATCCAGGCGTGCCGCAGCTTTGTGCCACGCCTGAAGGCCCAGGGACCCGGTTTGGCGCACATCGTCAACAACGCGTCCATGGCCGCCCTGGTCACCCATGCGATCCCCGGCCTCGGCCTCTACACCGTCTCGAAGCAGGCGCTGCTCGCCTACACCGAGGCCCTGGGGCAGGAAGAGGCGGCCAGCGGGATCACCGTGTCGTTGCTGGCGTGCGGCCGCATCGCCACCGGCCTCGGCGTCAACAGCCAGGACTACCTGAGCGCCCTGGACGAAGGCCGCGCGCCCGTCGCTCCGGAGGCGCCTGCCACCGATGTGGAGATCATGTCCGCGGAGGAGGCGGGCGAGATCGTCGCGCGAGCCGTCGAGCTGAGCGTGTTCCTGATCCTGACCCATCCCGAGCGACGCCCCGAGGTGGCGGAGCGCTATGGCCGGCTGTTGGCCGAAATCGAATCCCAGGACTGGCGAGGCGGCTGATCCGGCCCGCAAGCAGTTTCTTAATGCGGGGGGCGCTAACCTAGCGGAAAGGACCAGGGGGCAGATGGCCAGGCGAACAGCGAGCCCGAGCATGGGACGCGGCGAGGCGGTGCGCCTCTTCGTGCTCCAGGCGCCCCTGAACATGACGCTGGCGGACCTCGACGGGCGAATCATCGCCGCCAGTCCGCCGCTCGTGGCGTTGGCAGGGCTCCAGCTCGAGGATTTCGTCGGTCGCACGCTGCTCGAAATCTACGGTGACGCCGCCGAAGGCTATATCGAGATGTGCGATGCGCTGGCGGCAGGCGCCGAGCAGCATACCGTCGTGCGGGAGGTCCGCCTCCCAAGCGGTGACAGAGGCTGGGCGCGCAGCCAGGGGTCGTACTGGCGCGACGACAACGGCTCGGTCCTTGGCGTGCTCATGGTCAACCAGGACGTGACCGGCGAGATCGAGGCGGAGCACAAGCGGCGAGACATCGAAACCCTGCTGAAGGCGGTGGTCGACAACATCCCCGCGACGCTGACCGTCTACGATCTGGAGACCCTGGCGCCGGCGTTGATGAACGCGCGCGCCCAAACGCTGCTCAACATAGGCGGGGAGAAAGACCTGAACGCCCCGATCGGGAGCTGGATGGGAGACCGGCGGCTGAGCAAGCTGCCGGAATACATCCGCAGCGCCGAGCAGGCTGGAGGCATGATCGCCTCAGAGGAGGAAGTGACCGCCGGCCCCCTCACCGGCCGCACCTTGTATTTCCGGCGCATGGTGTTCAGCGACGGGGCGGGGCGCAGGCGCCTGCTGTCGATCGGCGAAGACGTCACCGACCTGAAGGACGCCAACAAGGCCATGGAGGCCGCCGTCGACGAGGCGCGGCGCGCCAACGCCGCGAAATCTGAGTTCCTGGCGCACATCAGCCATGAGATCCGCACGCCCCTCAATGGCGTGCTCGGCATGGCGCAAGCGATGGCCCGCGAACCGCTGCCCGAGGAACAGGCCGAGCGGCTCGAGGTGATTCGCCAATCCGGCGAGACCCTGCTGACTCTGCTCAACGATGTCCTCGACCTGTCAAAGATCGAGGCGGGCAAGCTGGATCTCGAAGCTGTCGACCTCGACCTTGGCGAGGTGATGCGCGGCGCCTGCCGCCCCTTCCAGCTGCTCGCCGAGCAGAAAGGCGTCGCCTTCCGGCTGCGCCTTCGGGATGCTGGCGGCCATTGCCGCGGCGACCCGACACGGCTGCGCCAGGTGATCTCCAACCTCGCCTCGAACGCCCTGAAGTTCACCGAACGCGGCGCCATAGAGGTGGCCGCAGAGCGGACAGGGCAGCGGGTCCGGTTTTCGGTCAGCGACAGTGGCGTCGGGATGACCCCGGAGGCGCTTGCCCGGCTGTTCCAGCCGTTTTCGCAGGGCGATGCCTCGATCACCCGCCGGTTCGGAGGCACCGGCCTCGGGCTGGCGATCAGCCGCGAGCTGGTCGAGTTGATGGGCGGCGCGATCTCCGTCGATAGCGAGCTTGGCCGCGGTTCGACGTTCGCATTCGATCTTGATCTGCCGGCGATGGCCAGGACTGCGCAAGTGTCCAGACCAGGCCGCAATGCCCGCAGGCCGGGCGCTCTGAGGGTGCTGGCCGCCGAAGACAATCGGATCAACCAGCTCGTCCTGCGCACGCTGCTGGCCCAGACCGGGCTGCAGGTGACGGAAGTCGAGAATGGAGCCCAGGCCGTGGAAGCGTGGGAGCGCGAGCCGTGGGACGCGATCCTGATGGACGTGCAGATGCCGGTGATGGACGGCCCGGCCGCCACGGAGATCATCCGCCGGCGCGAGCAGGAGACCGGCCGCGAGCGCACGCCAATCATTGCCCTCACGGCCAACGCCATGACCCACCAGGCCGCCGAGTATTTGTCGCGGGGCATGGACGCCCTGGTCGCCAAGCCGATCCAGGTTGAGCAGTTGCTCGCGACGCTGTTCCAGTTCCTGGACGAGCCGCCGACCGCGCAGGAGCCGGGGCGCGCCAAGCGGGCCTAGGCCATGCCGGCGGCGCCAGGGGCCGGGATCACGCGACAGTTGGCGGCGCTTTACCAGCCGATCGTCGAGGCGATCGTGCACCGCCAGGTCGGCGGGCCGCCCGGCTTCGTCGTTGGCCTTTGCGGTCCGCAAGGCGCCGGCAAGACCACTGGCGCGGCCGTTCTCCAAGCCCTGTTGAAAGCGATGGGGTTGCGCACGGCGATCCTGTCGTTGGACGACCTCTACCTTGGCCGGGACGAGCGCCTTGCGTTGGCGTCCCAGGTCCACCCGCTACTGGCGACCCGCGGCCCGCCCGGAACGCATGAAACGGCGCTCGGCCTCGCCCTGATCGAAGGTCTCGGCGCGCCGGGCCGTACACGCATGCCGGAGTTCGACAAGGCCACGGACGACAGGCGGCCCGACGCGTCATGGCCGTCCCTCGAAGGTCCGTTCGAGGTCATCCTGTTTGAAGGTTGGTGCGTCGGGGCCCGGCCGCAGGCCCCGTCGGCCCTCGTCGCGCCCATCAATGCGCTCGAGGAAACGGAAGATGCGGCAGGCGTTTGGCGAACCTATGTGAACCGCGCGCTGGGAGGCGACTACCAGGGCCTGTTCTCCCACATCGACTTCCAGATCCTGCTCGTCCCGCCCTCGTTCGAGGTCGTCGCCGGCTGGCGCATCGAGCAGGAGCGCGACCTCCGCCGTCGACGCGCGGGCGATCCGTCCGCCGCCCGGCTTCTCACCGACGCGCAGGTGAGGCGGTTCGTGCAGTTCTATGAGCGGATCACCCGGCACATCCTGATCGAGATGCCGGACCGCGCCGACGTCCTGGTCCGGCTGGACGAATCCCGCAATGCAACGATCGAAAGGCTTGCAGCGACAGGAGACTAGGCCCGCCGGCTCAGACCTCGGCCCACTGCCGCAGCAGGTTGTGGTAGCAGCCGACCAGGGTCCGTCGAGCCTCTGCGTCGGCGTCGGTGCGGTTCAGCCGCTGGATCGCCGTATCCAGGTCGTAGAGCAGGGCCCGCTGTCCGTCGTCCCGGATCAGGCTCTGGATCCAGAAGAACGACGCCAGCCGCTCGCCGCGGGTGATCGGCGTCACCTGATGCAGGCTGGTGGCCGGGTAAAGCACCAGGTCGCCGGCGCCAAGCTTGACGCTGTGGGCCCCGTAGGTGTCCGCCACTTCCAGTTCGCCGCCGTCGTAGGCGGCCGGATCGGACAGGAACAGCGTCGCCGAGATATCGGTGCGCAGCTTGCGGCCGGTGCGCGGATCGATCCGCACGCCGCCGTCCACATGCGGGCCGAAGCTCATTGCCTCGACGTAGCGGTTGAACAGCGGCGGGTAGACCACGTTCGGCAGGGCCGCGCTGATGAAGCTCGGATGCCGCTCCAGCGCCGCCAGCACGATCGCCTGGGCGCGGGCGGCGACCGGCGCGCGCTCGTCGATCTGCTGGTTGAATTTCACCGCCGCGCCCTGGTAGCCGGCGGTCACACGCCCATCCACCCAGGCGTCGCCGGCGCTGGCCAGCAGGCTCCGCAATTCGGCGACCTCGGCCGCCCCCAGGGCCTGCTCGATGGTGATCAGCATCTGTCCCTCACGCGAGGGAGCCTAGCAGCTCACGGCTTCCAGATCAGCGTCAGCATGCCGGTCGGGCCCGAGCCGGGCACGGCGCGGCCACCATCCGACTGGATCAGGCTGTCGTAGTAGTGCGCGCCAGCCAGGTTGAAGACGTTGATCCGGACCTCGTAGTGCGGCTGGTGATAGGCGAGAGTGGCGTCCAGCCGCACGTAACCCGGCACGCTGACGAGGTCGGTGTTGTTCAGGAAGCGCTGCGACAGGTAGGTGACTCCGCCGCCGATCTGCCAGTGACGGAGGAAGTCGTAGGTGGTCCACAGCGTCGCGTTGTGCTTGGCGGTGTTGACCGGGATCATGCCCAGGGTGCCCGGCGCGATGGCCTTGATGATCCGGGCATCCAGGTAGGTGTAGCCGCCGTAGATCAGCCAATGGTCGGCGACCCGGCCAGAAGCGCCGAGTCTGACCCCACGCACCCGGATGTTGCCGTTGGCGGTGAAGGTGTTGTCGGGGTTCTGCGAGCGTGAGTTCAGCTTGGTGATCTGGAACACCGCCGCGGTGACGCCGAAACGGTCGTTGTCGGTCTCCCATTTGCCGCCGACCTCGTAGGCCTCGTTGGTCTCCGGCGGCAGCGGCTGGCTGATGCCGGTCGTCGAGGTCAGCTGTTCGAGGGACGGATTGAACGAGGTCGAATAGGAGAAATAGTAGGATTGCGGTTCGGTGGGTTGCCAGATCACGCCAGCCCGCGCGCTGGTGTAGCCGACCGTCTGGCTGAGACGCGGGAAGGCGGCGTTTCCCGGCGTGTTGGCGCTGTTGATCGAGTTGGTGATGGTGGCCGAGAAGTGGTCATAGCGCAGGCCGCCCACCAGTTTGAGTTGGGAGGTCACGCTGAGGGTGTCGTTGAAATAGACCGCCGCCGTGGTGTCGGCGCCCGCCGCCAGATTGGTCGCCACCTCGGTCAGGGTCGGGGAAGACGCATAGGTCGGACTGAGCACCGGCACGCAGGCGGTGTATCCGGCCGGCAGGGCGACGCCGTTGCACGAGCTGGTCCGCGTGTAGTTCTGGTTCCTGTACTCGTCGCGCCCGATTTCCGCGCCCACGATCAGCGAGTTGCCGAACGGCCCGGTGGCGAAATCCGCTTTCAGCTCCAGCTGGTTGTAGATCGAGGTGTCGTGGATGACCCGGTCATGGCTCTGCAGGCGGGCGAACAGCTGGCTCAGCGGCAGGTTGCTGATCCCCGCCGGCGTCGCGGCGGTGTAGCCCTTGGCGTCCACCGTGCCGATGCCCTGGGGCGCGGTCTCGCGCGCGTCGGTGGTCACGCCGTTGAACTGCACCTGGTCGCGCAGGATCAGGCTGTCGCTGAATCGGTGCTTGATCTCTCCGCTGACCGCCGCGATGTCCTGGATCGTGCGGTCGTCGGAGTGGCCGTAGATCGTGTTGAAGCCGGTCTGCGCCGGACGCCCGTTCAACGGCGGCACGCCATAGTCCGGCCGGTCGTTGTTGTGCTGCACCAGCGCCGAGATGGTGAGCTCGGTGGGCGTGCCCATGCCCATCGTGAACGACGGCGCGACGCCATAGTCGTTGACGGTGGTCTTGCGGCGCGTGGAGGTCGGGCCGCCCTGGCCCATCACGGCGACGCGGAGCGCGGATGTGTCGGAGATTGGCGCGTTCCAGTCGGCCGTGCCGCGCACGAGGCCGTTGGTCGTGCCTGAGACGTCGACTTCCGTGGCCGGAGTCCGCGTCGGTCGCTTGGAGACCTGGTTGATCGCCCCGCCGGTCGACCCGCGGCCGAACAGCATGGAGGAGGGGCCCATCAGCACCTCCACCGAGTCCAGCGCGAAGGTGTCCCGGTAGTACTGGCCCCGGTCGCGGAAGCCGTCGAGGAAGATGTCCGTCCGCGCGGTGAAGCCATTCAGATTGATGTTGTTGCCGATCTGGCCGCCTTCGGCCCCACCGACCGTGATCCCCGGGACGTTGCGCAGGGCGTCGGCCAGCGAGGTCGCGCCTTGTGACTGGAGCAGGGTGCGGTTCAGGACCGTGATCGATTGGGGGATGTCCTGCAGGCGGGCGGGAAGCCGGCTCAGGCTGTTTTCGGGAACGTTTGGTTTGGCGGCGGCAACCGTGACTCCCGACACCTCCGTCCCGGCATCTGCGGTCGTGTCAGCATCGGCGGCTAGCGCGGCGGACGCCGACACCAGGCTGGCGATCCCTGCGGCGACGGCCAGTGGGGTTGAGCGCCGTCGCGAAACGACGCCCCGTGTGTGCAGGCTGAAACACTCCGACATAAAATCCCCCAAACATGCGACTGAGACTGCAACTCGTTCTTAGAAAGGCGGAGCAATCTTGGCAATGAGAATCGTTCGCAACTAGGCGGAAATCTTCCGCCGCTTGAGCCACACGATCGCGCCGGTGATCCCCAGCAGGGTGGGGGCCGCCCCGGCCAGGGTGATGATCCACTGCCAGGCCGGCCCGTAGCCGGAGCCGTCGTGCAGCCGGCGCATGAAGACGGCGAACGGGTCGCCGCCGCCGGGACCCTCCGTGGCGCGTCCAGGCTGAGCGCGGGCTCGTCCGGTGGCGTCGTCCACCCGCACCGTCACAGGCTCGGCCCCCGGCGCGCGCAGTTGCAGGCGCCAGCTGGGCTTCCCGCCCGCCGTCGGCACGGTCGCGGACACCAGTCGTGCGTCGTCGCCGACCGCCTGCTCGGCCGCCGCGGTGGCCTGATCGAGGTTGGTGTGTCGTGACGCGAGCGGCGCGGCGAAGCCGCCGCCGGGCCGGCCGCCCTGACCTTGCGGCGACGCGCCGACCATCTGCGGCCAGGCGATATAGGCGCCGCTGATCGACAGGATCGCCAGGGGCAGGCTGATCCAGAAGCCCGTCATGTGGTGCAGGTTGCTGGAGAGCCAGCTCGAACGGGTCCAGCGCAGGCCGCGCCGCAGCTTGGCGCCGCGCGGCCACCAGAGGATCAGGCCAGTGACGCTCAGGGCGAGCATGAACAGTCCCAGCCAGCCCACCACCGCCCGGCCATTCTGCGGCAGCAACAGGTTGCCATGCAGCTGGTGGATCACGCCCAGCGCATCCTGCCGTGGATTGGCGACCTCCAGCACCCGCGCGCTGCCCGGATCGATCCAGGCGGTGAGCTGCGGCGGTCGCTGGCCGGTGGGGGCCGCGCCGGTGCGATAGCCCGTCACGGTCACCGGCACGCCGGGGTCCTGCGGCAGTCGCAGCTGCGCCGGAACCGCCCGTCCCGCAAACGCCCGCTGCGCCGCCTCCAGATAGGCCCCAGGCGATTGAGCGCCGGTGGTCACCGCATACCGCGCCGGATGCATCGCCTTGCCGAGCGCATCATCCCACACCAGCAGCGACCCAGAGAGGCCAAGCGGCGCGAGCACGACGAACAGCCCGAGACCGATCCAAAGATGGATATTGCGCCAGAGCGCCTTTGCGCCTGCGCCTTTTGCCGTCGCCATCCGAAAACACCCAATGACCAGTCAGGGCTTTCGTTAGTGCGACTTAGTCGCAAGAGCAATAGCTTGCAGCGCCGCCGGCGGTCCGCACGGACCTATCCGGCAAACACTGACGTGAGCGTTTCGCGCGGGGCGCCTAGGCCGGCCAGTAGAGCGGCAGGTTCTCGATGCCCCAGACGCCGCCGGCATGGGCGGGCATCTCTGCCCCTGGCTTGATGGCGAAATCGGGGATGCGCTTCAGCCATTCCTCGATTGCGATCTTCAGTTCGCGACGGGCGAGGTGCGAGCCGATGCAGCGGTGCGGCCCGGCCGCGAACGTCAGGTGCCGGTTGCCGGTGCGGTGGAAGTCCACGTCGCTCGGCGCATCGAACTCCGCCGGGTCGCGGTTGGCTGCGATGGTCGCCAGGTAGACCCTGTCGCCCTTCTTCATCTTCACGCCGGCGAACTCCATGTCGCGCGTCAGCTGGCGGTTGCCGTTCACGGTGGCGAACACCCGCAGCATCTCGTCGATGGCGTCGGGCAGGCCGGCGGGATCGTCGATCAGCGCCCGGCGCTTCTCCGGATGGGTCGCCAGATACTTGAACATGAACCCGAGCGTGGCGACCACGGTGTCAAGGCCGCCGATATAGAGCATGAAGACGATGCCCATGATGTCGTCCTCGGGGATCGGCTGGCCGTCGATGCGGGCCTTGATAGCAAAGCTGATCAGGTCGTCGCCGAGGTTGCTCCGGCGGTCCTCGATCGCCTGCCGCAGGTAGCCGATGATCTTGTGCAGGCCGTCGCGCCGGACGTCCATGTCCTTGGCGTGCAGCACCTGGTACTCCCAGGCGAGGAAGGTCGTCCGCATTTCCAGCGGCAGGTCCATCAGCTGGAGGAAGATGGAGATCGGGTAGGGGCGGGCGAAATCCTCCAGAAACTCGCACTCGCCTTTGGCCGCAAAGCTCTCGATCAGCGACACGGCCAACTGGCGCACGCCGGCTTCCATGGCGTTGACCTTGCCCGGCGAGAACAGCGGGTTCAGCAACATGCGGTAGTTCTGGTGCCGCTGGCCGTCCAGCTCGAGCGGGATCATGTCCCAGGTCTCGCCGATGAAGCCCTGGAAGTTGGCGACGGCCTTGCTCGAGAACGCTTCGGCGTCCTGGAACACGGCGCGCACATCTTCGTAGCGGTGGACCAACCAGCCCGGCCGGCCGTCATGCTGCGGGTTGCGCACCCAGAACACCCGCGGCCCCTTGAGCAGCTTGGCGACCTCGGCCTGGGGGTCGTCCGAGAACCCTGCTTCCTCGCCGTACTTGTAGTCGGTGACCAGTTCCGGCGGCACGTGGCTCGGAACGTCCGAGATCGCGGCGTCCAATTCGAGGGTCAAGGCGTCCTCCCTGGGACTGTTTCAGGGCGGGAGGTGACCAGGGAAGGGCGCGAAGGGCAAGTCACTTCCCTATGCGTTCCGCGCCCCCAGCTATGTCTTGCGCATCCGCCATGCCTCTAGACGGCATGCGCAGCAATGACGGCGGGACCGTCAGTCGCTCCAGTCGGTCCAACTCGAAGCCTCGAGCGCTGCGTCCGACCGGCTGGCGGTGTCGTCGTCATCGCGCCGCCAGACTAAAGTGGGGCTGGCGCGCCCGCCATCGGTGCGCGAGGCGCCGTCGATCCAGCGTCGCCGCGGCGCCTGCTCCCCAAGCTCGGCCGCCGCCCGCAACGCGGCTCGGCGCATGGCGCTCGGCGTGACCCCCTTCAGGCGGCGGAAATGCCGGTTGAACTGCGAGATGTCTGCATAGCCGGCGCCGTAGGCGATCTGGGCGATGGTCTTGCCCGCCTGGCCAAGATCCAGGAACGCCCGCGTGCAGGCCTCGACCCGGAGTTCCACCAGCTCGTCGTGAAACGAGCGCCCCTCCTGGGCGTAGAGCTTGTGCAGGTAGCGCCGCGACACGCCGACCGACGTGGCGACGGCGGTCGCCGATAGGGCGGGATTGGCGAAGTGTCGCCGCAGGTGACGGCTGATCTGGTCCATCCGGGTGCGGCCAATACGGCCGCGCTCGGGACGGTCGGCTCCCAGGCTGTCCTCGAGCATCGCCGACACGAGGCCGCCGACCGCGTCGATCAGAGCGCCCGACCGGAATGGCGTCGCCTCCCGCGAAGACAGGTTCTGCATCAGGTCGCACAACAGCGACGCCATCCCGACCCCATGCGTGCGGTGGCTACCCGCCCGCAGGTGCTCGGCGCTGAAGAATCGCGGAATCACCAGATGCGCCGGCAGGGACAGCCCCGCCAGCCGGGCGCCGGCCTCGGCCCTGAGCTTCCAGGGAAGCGCCCCGTCGATCACCAGGGCGCGGCCGGGCCTCAGCGCCTTCATTCGGCCATCGGCGGCCTTGAATGATGATTCGCCTTCTACGAGTGTGAGCAGGAGCACGGCTCCCCGAGGCGTGCTGAGGATGGCGCCGGGCAAGTCGAGCGGCAGGGCTGAGCCCGCCCGGATGATGGTGACATCTCCGACCGACTCGAGATCGAGGCCGGCCTGAAAGGCTGACCCGTCCGTCGGTCGGGCTCGCGCCCGCGCCTCGCCCACCACGTGCAACCCCATCAGCCCTGTCCCCGTGATTGGTTCTCACAAAGCCTTACCATCGGGCAAGACATAATTGTGGCGGTTTCCGACACATTCCAAACAAAATCAACAACGAGCTGAACCATGCGCCGGGCAGTGATAGTGCTCACAATGCATAGTTTCATGGCCCCCACGTCCAAGACGGAGTGTCGCACTCACCCTAAGAATCGCGCCCGAACGCCCCTCGCCAGGGCGGTCATTCCGCACGTTCGCGTGCTCAGAACGCCAGGGGCTTATGATCCTAATGCCGATTTCGAACCGCGCCGCCACCCGTCGCTATGCCGCCTTGAAGGCGACTTCGTCGCTGGTTGCCGTCAATTTGATGCTGGGCGCCGGCGTCCTGCTGGCGTCAGCGGTGACTCCATCTCTCGCCTTGGCGGATACGCCCAATACCAACTGCGGCGCGACTTCGGGCGTGGTCGTCTGCCCTTCGACCGGAACAAC
>Ga0207695_10003853_pt1 | contig 20763 bp, 17 predicted proteins | sample KBSC54metaG_FD_184354 | JGI IMG/M metagenome (GOLD analysis project Ga0207695, IMG submission 184354) | Corn rhizosphere microbial communities from Kellogg Biological Station, Michigan, USA - KBS C5-4 metaG (SPAdes) (version 2) | ecosystem: Host-associated > Plants > Roots > Rhizosphere > Soil...
AGGGCCTGTTTTTTTTGGTGCTCCTTTATGGTGCCAATCTGTCTTAATCGTTTCGATACAATGTTGTAATATAGGATGTCCTGGATGTGAACCGACAAGTGCTGCACCTAGCTGCACAAACAGCGTATCGAGTGGTTGCAAGGCAGTGTAAAAATCATAGGTATAATGTAATTCATCGAGAGATTTGAGACATTCATAATCCATATCTACATAAACGCCACCAAAGTGATACAATAGTTCCCATCGCAGAATGTCAGATTTTACACCATAATTATCCGTTGCATCATAAAATTCTTGGTTATACAGTTGTAATTGTGCAACATCTTCATCTGTCCATAGTTTATACGCCCAACCACGATCGCTGTGATAGAGTATCCACGATTGTTGTAGTTCCACAAATTCTTGTGGAAGAGGACTTCCCAACCAAATCTGATGAAATATTTTGGGAATTTTAAGCTCCGAGTCAGCAGAGATGCTGCATTCTTGTTCATAGAGATTTTTAAAAAATTCATATAAAGTATTTCCATTGATGCCAAAAATCTGCGTTGTTGTCTCATACACTTGTGGAAAGTCACTTTTTTTCATTGCGTTATCAAATGGCATATAAGGCCATTCAGCACTGATAGATGGCGTAAGCCCCATAATTAACAATACGACTAATGCAACCATTATTTCTCCTTTAGTGTGAATTATAATTGTGTTACATCATAACAAAAAAACAAAAAAGGCTATCAATTTTTTCCATAAAACAGGTATGGTAAATAGCAATCAAAGGGGATAGGGAAATAGAATGAAAAAAATAATGATCTTTTTATGCCTATGGGTAAATGGTTTTTTGTATGCCATGGATGAACCTCATCAGATAATGCCTTATTTTTCACAGGGTAAAAAAGACATAAGAATGCTTGTTGCAAAGCGATGTGATCCAATTCAGGATGTACCAAGGTGTATACTACCGTTTGCTTTAACGTGCAAAGCATTACATGCGCAGGTGAATTTTACTTTTTGTTCACAGCTGGTTAAAGATCTTGCTTATTATCATAAAAAACCACAAGGAACAGTAATAGTACTTCTTAATAAAAAAAATAAAATACCAGCAATTAAGCACTATGCTCAGCTTAATCATGAGGTTTTTTTGACAACCACTACACCTTGTTTTGGGCCAGCTGCATTGTTAGAAGTAACATCTTTATTCGCTAAAGGTGCTGACCCTAACTTTGGTTCACTTAAATTTGGAACAACTCCCCTCATGAGAGCAGTACGCATCAATAGTGCAGCCTTTGTGCAAGATCTTCTTGAACGAGGTGTTGATGTGTATGCCTATAATGATAAAAATTGTTCCGCGCGGGGCTTTAACATAATTTACGACAAGAAAAAATTAAAGGGCATGATAGGTCCAATTGCGGATTTTATGCTTAAGCTAGAAACACACAATGCTACAAATCCTCAGCGGCCTTTGATTTGCGAAGAAGAGCTTTTTGCTGAAGTTGACGCGAGAGAGCTTCGTAAGGCTTTGTGGATAGATAAAGCTCTTGAAGATAAGGGTGTTGCTTTTCCCTTGCCCAGACCTGAGGATCACCCGTTGCTTATCTTGCTGGGGGCGCAATCTAACGGCTCGATAACTAAAAGGGCGCTGAGGCTCATATATTCCAATAATGATAATAGTATCGCAGAGTTTGTTCCGCGGATGATTTGTGATGCTTTATGTGAATTGAATAAATAAAAAGTGTTTATCTGCCTCTCTTTTAACTTATCTCGATTTATGGAATACTGTATATAAGAGATGTTCTTATAATAGGGATAAAAAGATGAATTCACGAGAAATTCGAAACAAGTTTATACAGTTTTTTGCTAAAAATGGTCATGAACCGGTAGCAAGCTCATCCTTAATTCCTGCCCAGGATCCTACACTTCTTTTTACCAATGCAGGGATGAATCAATTTAAAGATCTTTTTCTTGGTTTTGAAAAGCGTAGCTATAATCGTGCCGTAAGTATTCAAAAATGTGTGCGTGCCGGTGGTAAGCATAACGATTTGGATAATGTTGGTTTTACTAAACGCCATCTTACTTTTTTTGAAATGATGGGTAACTTCTCTTTTGGCGATTATTTCAAAAAAGATGCGATACGATATGCATGGGATTTTTTAACAAAAGAAGTTAATCTTGCCCCAGAAAGTCTCTATATTTCTATTTTCGAAACTGATGATGAAGCTTTTGCGATTTGGAATTCTGATATTAATGTTCCCGCTGAGCGTATTTATCGCTTGGGAGCAAAAGATAATTTCTGGCAAATGGGTGATGTTGGCCCATGTGGTCCTTGTACTGAAATTTATGTTGATCGCGGAGCTGAGTATGGTCATGCGAATATAGCTGACTGTGGACCAGGCTGTGATTGCGATCGTTTCCTTGAAGTATGGAATCTTGTATTTATGCAGTTTGACCGTCAGATGGATGGTTCATTTAAACCGCTCAAAAATACCGGTGTTGATACAGGTATGGGTCTTGAAAGAATATGCAGCGTAGTTCAAGGTAAGGATTCGGTATATAATACCGATCTTTTTGCGCCAATTTTAGCAAAAATAGAAGAGCTGACCGGTTTGCGGTATGCAGATCAGAACGCTCAAAACAAAGCGGCATTCCATGTAATTGCCGATCATATTCGTTCTTCAACAATGATTATTGCTGATGGCTGTGCACCAACAAATGATGGCCGTGGCTATGTATTGCGTAAAATTATTCGCCGTGCGGCATTGTTCGTGCAAAAATTAACGGATAAAAATATTTTCCCAGAACTTTCTCGCGTTATTGTCCAAGAGTTTGGTGAAATATATCCTGAAGTTATTACCAATAAAGAGCTTATTTATACTATTTTGAAAAGCGAGATAGATAAGTTTTCTGTTAATCTTGTTCGTGGCAAAGCAATCTTGGAGCGTTATTTTGAAGAGTCAAAAATAGACAAAGTTATTACGGGCACTCAAGCGTTTAAGCTATATGATACATATGGATTCCCGATAGAATTAATCGGCGCGGCAGTGCGAGAAAATGGTTACACTGTTGATATGAGTGCTTTTGATGCTGAGATGGAAAAACAGCAAAATCAATCAGGGAAAAAAATAATTGATGAGCTTTCTCAGCTTGAAGTAGATATAGCAACTGAGTTCACTGGATACAAAGAGTTAGAAACAAATTCTATAGTAGCAGGGCTTGTTGTTGATAATGAGTTGGCAACTACTGCGTTTGCAGGTCAAACAGTGCACGTGATTACAGAAAAATCACCGTTCTTTATTGTTGGTGGTGGTCAAGTTCCCGATCAAGGTTGGCTTACTATCAACGGTGTAGAAACACCGATTACGCATGTGCGTTTTATTGGTAATGCAATTGCTGCACAGATAATAGCACCAATTACTATTTCTGTTGGCGATAGCGTTACATCACGTGTGGATAGAACATGGCGTACAAACGCAATGAAAAACCATACAGCTACACATTTGTTACAAGCGGCGTTGATTGAACTTTTTGGCAAGCAAATTCAACAATCAGGATCTTTAGTTCATCCTGATTATTTACGTTTTGATTTTACCTATCATCAACAACTATCTGCAGAAGACATTAAACGTGTTGAAGATTTGGTTAACGAAAAAATTAGACAAAACATAGATGTTGTAATTGAATATTGCACCTTAAAAGATGCACAAAAGAAAGGCGCTTTAGCTTTCTTTGGTGAAAAATATAAGCCAGAAAATGTACGAGTTGTACAAGTTGATGATTTTTCTGTTGAACTCTGTGGTGGTACGCACGTTCATGCGACCGGCGATATTGGCACGTTTAAAATTACAGAAAGCACAGCTCTTTCAGCAGGACACAGGCGTATTTTTGCAGTTACTGGTCCGGGTGCAATCAGCTTATTCCAAGAAACGTTTAATGCGATAAAAACGCTGAGCCAAGATTATAAAGTTAAGCGGGAAGAAGTAGTTGATGCAGTTGCTAAACAAAAAGAGCAACTTAAATTGGCTCAACAAGAAATTAAGCAATTAAAACAGCAATCTCTTATTGCTCAGATTCCAACTATGCTGCAATCTGTTGAACGCATTAACAACATTCCATTTTTGTGTGTATATGATGTTGGTATGTCGGCAGAAGATATGCGCATGTTGGTTACTATGCTTGAACAAAAACAACCAGGATTTTACTTTGTGTATAATCATGGCCAACAACAAGATCCAGTTTTGTTTTATACAGCAGTTTCACCGCAATTCAGCAATGCAATTGATATGAAGCAATTTGGTGCATGGTTACAAACACAAGGATTGCGTGGTGGCGGAGCCAAAAACAGTATTCAAGGTGGTGGTGAAAAATTCAACCCACAACTTGCTGGTGCAATTAAGCAGTGGTTACAAGAAAAATAAACAACATAATAGTATGGTAAGGGATGTTCGATGAAAAAGATGTTAGTAGCTTTATTATGTGCGGGATCATGTTTGGCAGGGGAAAGATTTGTACCGCAGCACATGCCACAGCCCGTCCAAGTTGTAGTAGCACTGGGCATTGCAGCAGTTGCAGGGAATAACCCAATGTTAAAGGCAGATGTAGAAAAACCAAAAAGTAATCCTAATCCACGCAAACCACGGATACAAAAAAATCAGAAGCATACAAAGCAAAACAAGCACCATAATCTACGAGTTCAACAACCTCGCAAGGGTTATTAAAAATAAAAAAAGGCAGAGTAAAATCTGCCTTTTTTGTTGCGCTAAATTGTGCTTTTACAGCATCTTTTCAATTATTTCAATTGCGGCATCAATGATTGGTTCAATATTTTCTGTTTTAGAAAAATTACTTAGCACATAGTGTGGCACATCTTCTTTATTTTCTGGACGGCCAATCCCAAATCGTAAGCGGTGAAAATCAGCACCACATTGCTCCATAATCGAACGCAATCCATTGTGGCCTCGGTGACTACCACCAGTTCTTGTTTCTACCTTACCAAATGGTTTTTCAAGCTCATCATGCACTACCAGAATGTTTTCTGCCTTTATTCCTTGCTTTGCTAAAGAAGGGATAATTTTACCAGAGCTGTTCATAAATGTTTGTGGTTTGATCAGGACAACTTTATGACCATTAATTTCTGCATCAGCAACTTCTTTGTCTGCTTTTGTTTGCCACGATGCGTTGTACTTGTCTGCTAACGCGTCAAGAACAAGAAAACCGATGTTGTGCCTATTGTGATGATATTTTGAACCTGGATTGCCGAGGCCTATAATTACTTTTATATTCATGAATGTTTTTTTATTATTTAAGGGTTTTTAGCCAAAAAATCAACGGATGCTGTTCTGATTTGATTGTACCATCCAGTTGATATGTCTGCCAGGTGGCATATGTTATTAATGCTGACTTTTGATAATTAAGGTTATTCCATAAAGGTACAAGAGATTTATGATCATGAGGTTTGAGAGGGTGATTCTCATGATGTTCTGTAATAAAACAGCTCGCAGTATATCCTTTTTGTTGAGCATAATTTTCGATTGCATCAAAAAGCTGAGGAGCTAAATATTTGCCGCGATGTTCTGGTAAAATAATGATATCAGCGCAATAGTAATAGTTTTTCGCATGTAAGTTTCCGCTTTTAAAAAGATCTTCGATAGAGTTTTCAAAATGTACGCTGTAGTGCATAAGATCTGAACCACACAGAAAACCAACAGGGGTTTCATTGCAATAGGCAATGGCAAGAGCGCTGTTATTGTGTTGAGCATATTTTTCTAGATTTTCCATTTCTTCTGCTATGTTTCCATCATAAAGATAGGGATAATTACGAAAGATGTTTACGCGTAGGTTTGCCACAAAAGGGAGCAATGGTTTCATCTGTTCGGGCGTTAATACTTTAATGGTATAAGGGTTGGGATTCTCAGATGGTGTTATAGTGGTGATGGTGAACAGTGTGAGAGTTAAGAGAAATTTCTTCATGATCATTCCTTTCTTTATAAAAAAAGCGGCTGGTAAAAACCAGCCGCCCAATCATTTCTATTATCGTTTAGCCCAATCTCCATTTTATTGCGATCGGGCGCCCATTTTAACAAGGGCGCAGAAGCTATATTTATGCACCAACTTTAGCTGGTTTTGGAGCAGCGGCTTTATTGTCAGCTACTTTAGTAACTTCAGCTTGTTTGCTGTTTTGTGCTAATTTGACTTCGTAGTTTTTGTTAACTTCTTTTATTGCTTTATCAGTAAAATTAAATTTGTCTGATACATAAATTGCGCGGCCGGTCATTTTGTCAAAAACAACATCTAACTTTTCATTTTTAGCAAGCTTAGCTACGCCGTCTTCTAATCCGTGTGCCAACAATTCAGTTGCAATTTGCATGTCTAACTTAAGCTCTTCTTCTTTTTCAGCAACTAAGTTTTTTATATCGCGTTCCATTTTCATCAATTTTTTTTCTTCTTTCTCACGTGCAGAATCAGTCATAGTTGTTGATTTTGCGATGTAATCATTTTTTGCTTTTTCAAATTGTTTTGACTCATCTTGGATTTCTTGTGTTGCTAGATCACGTTTATTTTCAATATCTTTACGTGCTTTTTGACCTTCTTGGCATTCTCCCATAATTGCGTATGAGTCAACAAAAGCAATTGCTGCATCAACGGTAATGTTTTTGTCGCCAATAATATCAGCCGTTGATAATGTTTGTGTTTTTTGTGCAGTTTCTTTTTTTGCTACAACAGTTACTGAACTGTTTTTATCTTCTGCATGCGCACATGGAGCGGACATAAGTGTTACACAAAGTGTGGTAACGGTTAACATGCGATTTTTCATAAAATTTCCCTCTAATAATGTATCTGTACAAAGAACTATATTTTGATCGTCACTCTACTATTTTTGATTGCATCAGTCAATGGGGTCAAGCTTCCCATTCATCACCGACTATGTTTTCTATGCCGGGGTCCCCATACAAAACAAAGTGAAGTATGGGGTCAAAGAGCATACCATCTGCGTTACACTACGATCGGGCACCCAAAGTACGAGCAATGTATTTTCGAGTTTCCTCCATCAAAACAATTGGTGCAGTTATTGCTACAATAACGATCCAATCATGTGCTGAAAGAGGAACCGTTTTGAAAATATGTCGCATAAATGGTACGTACACAATTGCAGATTGCAGTGCGAGTACAAGAGCCATTACGGCAATCAATACATAATTAGAGAACAATCCCAATTGCAGTAATGAGCGATTTTCCGAGCGACAGTTCCATGCGTTGAACCATTGGTACATTGCCATAGTAATCAACGTCATAGTACGAGCATGAGCAAGATCTGCTTGGTAATAATAAAGAAACACTGCTAATGAACCAACTCCCATGGGGATAGACATGTATAACATTTTAAGCAATAATGCACCGTCAATTAATCGTGGCTTTTTTTTAAGCCACAAATTTTTCAGAAGATCTGGTTCTTTTGGTTCCATTGAAAGCCCAACATCAAGAAATCCATCGGTCACCAAATTAAGCCATAGAATTTGCACTGCAGTAATAGGAAGTGGAAAATTGATACCAGTAAGTAGATTGGTCAGTAATGCAAAAAGTACAATTAAAATTTCTCCCATATTGGTGGAGAAAAAATAAAGAACAATACGTTTAAGTGTGTAAAATATATGACGGCCTTGTTCAATTGCATTGATAATATTGATAAAAGAATCATTAAGCAAAACAAGATCAGCTGCTTGCTTGGCAACTTCTGTCCCAGCACTTCCCATTGCAATGCCAAGATCAGCGGTTACTAGAGATGGAGCATCATTAATACCGTCTCCTGTCATAGCAACAATTTTTCCTGAGCGTTGCAGTATTTGTACTATACGCATTTTGTGTTGAGCAGATACGCGAGAAAATACTGTTACATGATTAATTCGTTCCAGCAGTTGTTGATCGCTGAGTGCATCAATTTCTGATCCATCTATATAATCATCATCAGTACGGAAAATGGCAACACGCTTTGCCACGTGCAAAGCAGTAATCTGATGGTCGCCTGTTGCCATAATGATTGATAATCCTGCATTGCGTGCATCTTGAATTACGTTTGCAACTTCTGGTCTGATTGAATCTTCAATCCCTGCAAAACCAAGTAGTTGGATATCTGTATCAAGTAATTTTTGAAAATCTTCAAGAGTGCTTAAATCATTAAAAGCATTACACGGCAATTGTTTCATTCCAATAGCAACAACACGCAATCCATGATCAAGAAAGTTTTTTAAAGCGATATCAGTATTGTATTGCAGAGAAGATGAGCGCTTTAAAATACTTTCGGGTGATCCATCAATAAAAATCAAACATTCATTATCTTTGTGATAAAACCCTGCATGGTAGCGATCTACAGAATTAAATGGAATCTCATATATTTTCTTATATAAAGGAACTTGATCAGTCACAGCGGTGCCCAATTTTTGTGAAAAAATAAAAAGAGCTGCTTCTGTCGGGTCGCCTTTGATATCAAATGTATCAAGTTTTGGAAAATGAATAATTTCTGCGTTGTTGAGCAATGCTGTTGCTATTCCCATGTTTATGAGTGATGTTTCATGAGATATATCTGTAACACTACCATCCTGATGAGAAATAGTTCCTTCAGAATGATAGCCTTGACCAGTAACTTTCCATGTGTTGTCTTGAGTCCACACCTGAGACACAATCATTTCATTGCGTGTAAGGGTTCCTGTTTTATCAATAACAATAACATCGGTGCGGCCTAATGCTTCAACGGCTTGCATATTGCGGGCTAGCACGAAATGTTTTGCCATTTGGAGTGCCCCGGTAGCAAGGACGAGCGTAAGAACAACGGGCAATCCCTCGGGGACCACGCAAATAAAGAGAGCGGTAAGCATAACGAGTAATTCTTTTATTGGTTTGCCGGTGAAAATGCCTACGACAAATAAAAAGAGGCAGGTTATTAAAATAAAAATTAAGATCCAATGTGAAAGGCGTTCAAGTTCTTTTCGTAAAGGGATATCGGTATCAATTTCTTCTGAGATAACTTGAATTTTGCCAATTTCAGTATCAGTCCCTATTGCGGTAACAATTGCTTGACCTGCGCCAGCCAAAACGTATGTGCCCTTAAAAAGCATATTCTTGCGATCGCCTAACGGAACTTCTTGCGGTATAACAGCGCTGTTTTTTTCCGTCCCATGTGCTTCTCCGGTCAGAACAGCTTCATCCACGCGGATGTTGTTCGACACTAATATTCGTGCATCTGCTGGAACGCGTTGTCCTTCTTGTACAAAAATAATATCGCCAACAACAAGATCTTTATCATCGACAACTGTTTTTGCACCATCACGTAATACAACTGATTCTGTTTTTATAAAGTGTTTAAGATTTTCAATAATGTTTTTGGTGCGAGCTTCTTGTACTGTCCCAAGAATTGCATTAAAAAAAAGAACGCCGCTGATAATAAAGGCATCTAATTTATCTTCGCCAAAAATAAAGATAATTAATGCTGCGAAAAACAGTATATACACCAGAGGGTTTTGAAACTGGCTTATAAAAATGGAAAAAATAGTGCGCTGTTTTACTGTTTTAAGCGTGTTATATCCATGTTCTTTTTGCCGTTTTTGCACCTCCGCTTGAGATAGTCCTTGGCCTGTGGCAACAGCGAGAATTTGAACAATCGTTTCACTATCTGTTTGATATGCTTTCATAAGAGTTTCCTAGATAAGAATTACCTGTTTTTTATCATACTATAACAAAAAACAACAATACGAAAATCTCTTCAGTTGCTACGTTTTGTAATTATATATCCCGTGGTTGATTGTTTGTAGAGTTAGACTTTATATGAAATTGTTGCAATTTGGCAATGTTTTGTGAAAAACTGAGAATAGTAAATATTTTTTAGTTAAAAAAGGAGAGTTGTAATGAAGAGTTTTAAAGGGTTTGTAGCGATTGTAGCGCTTTGTGTGATGAATAGTGCTATGGGAGTTCTTCCTCAAGGGGTATCTCCACAGTCAAACTATGGTCGCTTTTTAATGAGTTTTAATCGTCCGGTTATTACCCAAAATAATATGGTGGATATGGCGTGGGTAAAAGGTGCTGTAATGGCATTAGCTGATGATAGAATAACTGGTAATAATGTGGATAATCTTGCTGTTTCTACTATGCTCTGGCGCGCTATTGAAAATGATATCAACTACTACGCTAATTTACCTCAAAATCGCAACAATCCAGACTTTAGAAATCGTATTTGGCAGTCATTAACTCGTAGTGTTGATGAAGTACGTTATATTCAACAACCAAGGGTACAGCCGCAAATGACACAATCTGTTGATTTGGTAAAGGCTGGCATACAAGCGCTGAGAAACTTTAGAATGCAAACTGCGCAAGAGATACAAACAAATCCGGCATATTTTTATTCAGCAGGATCTGTGCAGGTTGCGTGGTTGCGAGAAGCATTACGTGCTATGTTGAGCAGTGGGCAAATGGCGCTCACAAGTGCTAATTTTGCTAACGTTCAGGATGAAATTACGCGAGCTGCTGTAGAGTTAATAGGTCAAATCTTGAGTAGAGATCCAAGAAAATTGTCTGTAGCACAGAAAGAAGCTATCGTGAGCATGGTTCGCCTTCAGGTTCAGCAGTTTATGAATACGCAGCAACCACAATTCCGCTCACGCATGTAAAACTTAAGGAAAATTAATGAAGAATTTTAAACACATTATATCGCTTGCAGCATTGTTTTGTATAACTAGTTTGACGATTGCTCAAGGACCAGTAAATAATTACAACAATTTTATGCGTCAATATTATGCAGGGCGTGAATACCAGATTATTACTCCAACCAATATGATCAATATGGATTGGTTAAAAGGGGCGATGAACGCTTTGTATTATGATGGCTATACGCAAGACAAAGATATTGCTCTTGTTTTATGGCAGAACATTGCCAATGTGGTAAATTATACGGCTGCTATGCCTGCCAATCGTAACAATGTAGAACAATTTAAAACACGCATTTGGCAATCTTTAGAGCGTAGCATCGATGAACTTCGTCGTCAGCAAAGGGCAGCACAACCTTCTATTCCAAATGTTCCACCAAGGCCATCATCAAGACCATTACCATCTACTCCAACAATGGCATTGACGTCTGAAGGTATTGCTAATGGTGTCCTCGGAGCCGACTATGCATCAAAAGCACGAGAAGTATATGGCTATAATTACGATAAGGCTACCAGAGGTGGGTTTATCAATTTAGCAGGCGCATTAGATAAAGAAATTACCAACATTAATAGTGATACATCACTGAGTCAAACACAAAAAGCTGATGAGCTTAAAAAGGTAATTAATAGAATGCATACCGCTTTAGGTAAATACCGCGTTCGTGATAAGCAATAAAAGAGAGATAGATTAAAAAAGAGAGCATGCAACATGCTCTTTGCCCCCTTTGCTCCATTTCATTACACATGGGGACCCCAGTGTAAAGAGGTGGAGCTTTCTTTAAAGCCTTAAGGCAAGGGATATTTTTTAAGTAAGTTCTTGTTCATTTGTGCGCATCTTTTATCAATCTCATTACGAGTGAGTAATCCTGTCTGTGTGCCAAGATGTTGAATAACAGAAGCACTGTTGATAATGCCTGCTCGCAATGCATCTTCAATAGTAGCATTATTGTTTAATTGTGCAATAAAGCACGATCCAAAAGCATCGCCAGCACCAATACTACTGACAATATCTATTTTAATACTAGGATGAAAATAGATAGTTTGCTGATCGCATGCATATACTCCTTCAGCGCCATTGGTGACTACAATAGTACGCGGTCCGCATGCATGTACAGTTGTAAAGAATTGTTGCAAGGTAAACATAGTTGTTGTTGAGCCCAATGGTTTTTTCAGGAGTTCAGGTAGTGACGTATTATCTGAATGAGGGATTTCAATTTTGGGCAATGTAATACTCAGTGTTGTCATTAACAGTTCAGCTTCATATGTGTTGAGGATCAGAATATCAATACCAGATAGAGCTTCTTTTAGATATTGTGCACCTGCATGCAATTGGCTGGTTCCAGGATTGGCGGCAACAGATTTATTATATTTTTTTGCGAGTTTTGTGATGGGAATCAAAAGAGGTGCAGCTGGGCCGCTCAATGAAGTGATATATAATTGATCGCTTTGAGCAATGGCAGATTCGGGTAATTCTGATTCTGTTATGGAGACATTTGCTCCCCTGTAGACCAAAACAGCACTATTGCCTTGTGGTCCAGGAACAATAAAAGAGTTGCCGCTTTGTTCGGTATCCGTTCTTAAGATGTGAGTGGTGGATACACTCTCTGATTGGAGTGTATTTATGATAAAATCGCCGGCTTGATCAGTGCCAATTTTGCAAAAGATGCTTACATCAAAACCAGCACGAGCAAATGATACGGCACTATTGGCGGCCCCTCCACCACAATAATATTCAAGATTTTTTATTTCTATTTTTCTACCTGCACGCATGCACACATAGGCTAAATCTTCTTCTTGTGTATGTAGATGTAATGTTTCAACGCCTTCGTACTGTAGAAATACATCTTGCATGGCGCTGCCGATAGTTAAAATTTTTTTCATGAGAGCCCTTTTTTTATGGATATATCATAAAGCAGAGCTCTTATGAAAAACTATAATTTTTATAGAAGGTGATAATTTAGTTATTCTTGGCATTCGCTATTGCAAACCATGATTCATACAAGCTATAGCTGTTATTAGTTCCCTTAACATATGTTGTGCCTGGTAATGCAAGTTGATTGGCCAATAATCTTTGTTGTTCTGTTGAGCAGCGTATTCTACTTGTAGTACTGCGTGCATCTTCGGTGTAGGTTTGTTGGTTAAAATACGGTTCTTGGTGCTCAATAGTTAATTCATTGTCGCTGAGATTTGGATTAGCAATCCATTGTGTCACCGGGACGCCGGGATGTTGTTTTGCTGCTGAGTGGAATAGAAAAACAGAGTTTGTTGTTGGAGTGCTATGCTCTGAACAGAAAGCTTCATTGGTTGCGATCAGAAATAGTGATGGGAGTAAAGCGGTCATAAATTTGTTAGACATAGAGTTCCTCTCTTTTTTATTCGATATGCTTAAATCGTGGAGTAATTATACCATCAATTTCTATTGTTTCTAAAAACATTTCTAAAGGTCTGTGCCAAATTTGGCTCACGTTGTTGTCATATAATGCTTCATACACAACATACCATGTCAGATCTTCAGTGCTGCAAGAGATGGCAATAATACGATAATCTTTATTTTTATAATGGCGCCATATTTGATTAGGTTTGACGATTTGTGTGGTTATTTGCATGTTGTTCTTATTTAAAAATAAATGGTTGTTTTTAACCGTCGATGATATAGCGTTTGTTTTTTTAATCAAGAATTAAGAGAAGATTAATCCCCATTCGCTAAAGCTGGGGACCCTACTTTTGTTACACAAAAGTGTTTTTCGTAGTGGGGCCCTTGTCCGGCCCCCTACAACCCCAGACACAAACATCCTGTGTGACCATGGCCCAATCTTCGCTAGCGCTACAATCGGGCACCCTTCTTAAGAGGGGTCCCCAGCTGAAGAATAACGAAAGCTGGGGTAAAATTCAGGCCACAGTCTGTTCGCAGGGCCTCCAGCCTAAACCATCATACACGCCTCATGGGACTTTTCACCAACTTGTTTTTGCTCCGCTCGCTCTGATTGTTATACCCCACGTTTCATTTCATTCCAACACGAGGATACCGGCGCAGAGTAACGGAGCTGGGGATAAAGGGTTTATCCGTTAAAAGAAGTGGCCGACTCGAGCCCTTACTCCGAGCATAAGCGCAGGAGTAATGGTGCATGCGAGTGGGGCGTAAGTGAGTAGCAAATGGTAAAAAAGCAAATCAGTAGCGGATAAGAAGCTATTACCCCTTGAAATATCCTGTCTGAGCGCTTTAGGCTGCGTAGCAGACTTGGGCGCGAGTTATATTTCATCGGGGGGATCAAAGGGAACGTTTGTATCTGGGGGTGTGGGGGGCCGGACCCATCCTTCGCCAAGGCTTCGGAGGGCACGTAAGGGCTTGTCTTTTTTGGGGCCCCCGGCGTAATTTATGAAGCTGGGGTTAAGATAATGGCCCCACCACGATATTTCGCGAAAACGAAGTTTTTGTGGGGTGCCCAACCAGTGTTGGGCATTAATCTTACTCTTAATTCTTAATCAAAAAATCTTTTACTATCTTTTCAGCATTTTTACCAAATCAACTTGAGCAATAGCTTCTTCAGTACCATTCGTCATGTTTTTTAGCATGACGGTGCGGTTTTCCTGTTCAGTTTCACCAATGATAAGCGCATAGGCAGCGCCAGTGCTGCTTGCTTTGCGCATCATACTTTTCATTGAACCTTCAAAAACAATATCGGTGGCAATGTGGTGCGCGCGTAACTCATCAGCAAGTAAAAGGGCGATTGTATGTTGCGCAGGAGTCATAGGAACAATCATATGCAACGCTGGAGCATGTGGAATGTTAAGTTGTTCACGTAATGGTTCAAGCAGTAGCATAAGTCGTTCCATTCCAAATGCCGCACCGATTGCAGGGTAATCTTGTTTGTTGCCTAATTCTTTAGCCAATTGGTTGTAGCGACCGCCACCACAAAATGTATCTTGTGCGCCAAGATCTTTGCTGACAAACTCAAATACTGTCTTATTATAATAATCAAGGCCACGGACTAATGTTGGTCGGTATACGTGCGAGACAGATAAAAGGGTGAGTTGTTGTTGTAACTCTTTCCATTCTTGTGCACAAGGTTGGCATAAGTTATCGGCAATGTGTGGTGCAAGGCGGTAGATTTCTTGGCATTGTGCATTTTTACAATCAAAAATACGCATAATGTTGTGCTCTTTTCTTTCTTTACACAAATTACATACATTTTGTGCTACCGCATCGGTATCCATGAACTTTTTTAAGGTGACAAGATAGTTTTTACGATCTTGCTGGCAGCCTAAAAAGTTAAGAACAAGAGCGTAATTAGTTATTTTTAGTGCTTCATGGAAAAAGCGATCAAGCATGGTAATAAATTGTGCATCTTCAGCAACAGATCCTGAACCAATGATTTCCATAGTTACTTGATGGAATTGGCGGAACCTTCCCTTTTGTGGGCGTTCGTAGCGGAACATTGGTCCCCATGAAAAAACTTTCCATGGTGTTGCTTGTATGTGATGTTCATTAAACGCGCGTACGACAGGAGCCGTTCCTTCAGGACGCAAGCAAATGCGACCTTCGCTGCTTTCTTGACGAGGTTCTATGATGAACATTTCTTTTGAAACTACATCTGTATGGGTTCCCAGAGAACGCACAAAAAGGTCGACTGATTCCAAAATAGGAGTTTGAATTTCTGTAAAATGGTAGAAGGAAAGATGTTTTTTTACCGAGATAATAATAAAATTAAACAACGTACAATCGATAAAATCTTGGGTGCCTTTTACGCGTGGAATCATGATAGAGGTCCTAGTTTTTGTGCCTGTAATTCTTATTCAAATTATACCACATTATTTTGTTCGAGAATATGGGCTGCGTTTTTCGCTTGAGGCTGCTAGGTTTATCTCTTCATCCACGAGCGGTTTTAAGCAAGAAGATCCTAATTCAAAATAGCTGCGGGATTTTTTTATAGCGGCTAAGTCTTTTGATTCTCGTGTATTTTTAATCGCCCATAAACAAAACAATAAAGGCGTTGAGTTAATTTCTAGAGTTAAAGTATTGTTATTTTGAACATAAATTTTGTTGATTGCTTTACCAGCATCAGTGCAATACAGTGTAGCTGAAAAATATTCATTTGCCGACTCTATAAATAGTTCTTTTTCTGGGATACATGTACAGCGAATAACTCTGTTATTGCTATCGATGAGCTCTAATATGATAGATGGTTCTGCTCTGGTTATGCAACGTATCCGTTTGATGTTATGAGGTATCACTGTTTCATAAATTGGTTGGCCTGAATGGCCAGACAGATCCCATATTTTTATGGAACAACTCTGCTGTTCTTGATCAAGCATTACTTTTGCAACAAGAGAGCCATCTGAGCTAAATTTTACCGTGCCATATTTTGAATTTTCTTCATTGTGTAGAATTTGTTTTGATTTTGCAAAATTCCATACTTGCAGCGTTCCACGGTTACTCACTGTTGCCGCTAGCTGGAGGGATTCGTAAACATCATAGCCACAGATCGATCCAGGGTGAGTTTCCATACTCAGAAAGTACCTGTTATCAAGGCTGTTATACGCCATTCTTGTAATAGATTTACTCAGGAGTGGTGGAAAATCGCTCTGATATAACATGTTTTTTTCGGGATCTTCTATAGTTCTCAAGGTAGTGCTGGTTACTCCAATAAATTGATCTTTGCAGTAGTGTAGACAATTTTGAAGAGCTTTTCCAAGCTGTGAAGATTGGTCTTCATGAACCATTCTGAGAAGCATTTGGACTGAAAGAGGAGATCCAAAAAGCTCTCTATTTTTATTCATAAAATCATTCAACAAGAGAGTTGATCGAGTAAAGTTTGATTGTGGTAAAGAAGGATTAACAGGAGGCACGAGAATTTGTTGTTTACGCTCTCGATCAAAGAGATTGATAGCTTCAGTAAATGTGGTATGTAGTGTGAGTGCGCATGATGAAAGATTTTCGGATGGTGTTTTATTAAGATCCATGGCGAAAAAAGGATTTGAATAAAAGAAGCAGATAAGAAAAAATAGCATGATACGATGAGTCATGATAATCTCCTTGTTTTTTGTTTTATCATGTCTCAAAAAATCTGAAAGATCAAAAAATGAAACAGGGCATTGTTTGGGTATAATGAAATGTATAGCACACTCCGCTAGAGTAGCCCGACAAAACTATGTAAAAATTTTCTTAATACGGGGTCCCCATTCGGCATGCAATAAAGAATGGGACTGTAGCATGGGATCAATGCTATTGACTTACCCGTGTCCTCCATGTTACAAAATACAACAAAGAGTCTAGGATGTAGGTTTGGTAATCACAAAAAAGGAGAAGAATGAAACATAATAAATTATGGGCATTATTAGTATTAGGGACTATGGGGTCAACCCTCTTTGGTCAATGTGATAATGATAGTTCCCGTCTAGAGGCAACTGGTAAATCAACATTAACAATTCGTCCTCTTTTTGTATCTCAAGAACCAGAACTTGTTTCAAGTTGCCGTTCTGATCGTAGCCATGAGCGTGAAGATGGCAGAGGTGGATTCTTTTGTGCAACATTGTTTGGAAGTCGCACTACTAATAGCAATGATTTAGCTCGCTATTTCTTTTTTGATGGATTAGAAACTTTGACAGCTGCAGAAGTTGGGCCAGTTCCAGGAGAATTAGGATTTGGATTTCAGAATCTTTTAGCGCAAGATTTTAATGTTTTCACGGTAAATGGCAATTTTGAAAGTAGAATTACTGTTGCTCCACAACAAAGTGTTATTGGTTTAGGTTTTTATGATAGACAAAGCTTCTGGAAAAACCATGACACAGGAAGAGGTTTCTGGTTGAGTGTTTCTACTTCTATTCAACATGTTAAAAACAGTATGAATTTATGTGAATTCATTGTTAATGATGGTGGTGGTGTGGATGAAGCTGCAAATGAATTTGCGTATGGCAGTATGACAGAAGCATTTGCACAAGAAGATTGGAAGTACGGTAAAATATGTTCTTCTTCATCAATGAAAAAAACAGGGCTCGCTGATATTGAATTTAAGGTTGGTTACGAATGGTTACAACATGAACCAGCTCATATGGAATCATACCTCGGGATTGTGATACCTACTGGCAACAGAAATGAAGGTGTGTATGTTTTTGAACCAATCGTGGGTAGAGGTAAATATTTCGGAATTATGTTTGGTAGTAGTTTAGGTTTAGAAATTTGGAATAGCCAAGCGGGTGATAAAACCATTCGTTTTGAATTAGCAAATCACTCTGAGCTTCTTTTCCAAAGAGACCAAGTCCGTTCATTTGATTTGAAACACAGACCATGGAGCCGTTATTTGCCGGTTTATATTAGCGAAGAACAAGCAGCAGAGGCTTCTACGTTAACACCAGCTGCGCATGCTCAAAACTTCTCAACTCCTGGTATTAATGTGTTTACCAGAGAAGTAAAAGTAACTCCTGGCCTTGTTCATGATGTTAACTCAGCGTTTGTTTTCAGCTGTAGAAGATTCCAGGCTGAAGTTGGTTACAACTTCCTTGCGCGCAGAGGTGAAAATGTTGAGCTTAAATGTCCATTTGGGACAGATATAGCGCTTAAGCATTTCCTTGGAGCAGGGCAAACTAATCCAATTCGCACAATAAGTGGTAACCCATACTATGAGCAACGCGTAGAAAATATGGCGAATAATCTTGAACTTATTCCCGTACCTCTTGCGAAATACGAAACAGTAGTAATTACTGAAAATGATATCGATCTTAACACTGCAGCAACACCGGCTATCTTGACCAATACATTGTATGGTACGCTTGGTTTTGATCTGAAAGATAGGGAATATCCGTTATTTGGTAACGTTGGTGGATCATTTACTTTCTCAAAAAGTAATGATGCTGCTCCACGCAGATGGGTTCTATGGGCAAAAACAGGGCTGTCATTTTAGCCCCTCCTACGCTAAAGCTACGGCGGGCAAGCCATTTTTCTTGCAGTTGGGCACCCATAGTTAAGACATAAATATTAGAAATAAAGAAAGAGGCTCGTTGCAATAACGAGCCTCTTTCTTTATTTCTAATGCTGTGATGGCCTAGTTTGTTCCTAAGCCTTGTCTGCGCGCTTCTGCATTCATTTCTTCCATCATAGCTTCTTCTTGTGCTTGTTGAGCAGCAGATGGAGTACCCATGTATTTGCCATACATAGTTTTACCTTGACCGTACACACCTTTTGCTTGATTTACTGCATCTTGCGCTTGAGTATAGGCAGCTTGAGCTTGTGCAGCAGCGGCTTTTGCTTTTTCTGCAGCAGCTTTTGCTCTATTCAAGTATGCAGATGGTGTAACAACAGTGAATGTGCTGAGAGCGAATAACGCTACAACAGCCATAAGACCTTTAGAAGATTTCATAAGAGACTCCTTTTTTGAGAAAAACCATATATTATCACTATTAGCATTACATATTGTTTTTATAAAAAACAAGGGTTTATAAGGTTTTTTGTCTAAAATTATTCAGACTGAGTTTGTTGGTTAGGCTTTGTCGATCAATCTAAAAAGCTTCATAATATCACATACAAACTGTTTTTCAGTATTGAGTCGTACGGCTTCTTCAATCTTATTGCTTAATAGAGCTGTAAAAAAAGCGCTATCTGCGTTTTTGAATTCTGTTTTTATGTTTGCCATTAAATAGTTAACAAAGGCCTTATTATTCTTATCTTTATTGACATTAAGTACGATAGCATCGCTGTATTCGTCAAAAAGAATATTTTGAATCAAAGAGAGATTGGCTGCAACTAGCCTATCTATAAAGTCGCCGAGCGTTTCTTGGCTATTATTTTTTTTGATATTTTTGACCGATGATTTGCTCCAGTACGCAGAAGGCGTAATAACCGTAAATGTGCTAAGCGCGAATAACGCCATAACAGCCATAATGGCTTTAGAAGATTTCATAAGAGACTCCTTTTTTTGGGAAAAACAATATAAATATCACTACTAGTGTTGCATATTTCTTTTCTTAAAAACAAGTGTTTATAAGGGTTTTTGGTAAAATTATTCAAATTGAATTTGTCGGTGGGGTGTAAGAGGGGGTTGCGTGGGAGTATTATCCTTCAAAGATTCTGGCTATAATGGTTTTCATCTTTTCTTGGATAACTTTATTATTCGCATAGCTGCTTGGCAGCTGGTCTATGAAGTGGTTGAAGATTTCATCATTATCGGCATCGGAGTTGTTAGCAAAATAGCTCAAAGCAGCATCTTTAAAGGCATCTGAGCGAAGGGCAATCTTTTTTGGATCAATCCAACCGGGTAGATCTTTATTTGATACATTGGAGGCGCAGGGGGGGTTGGTTTTTGTAACCGGTTCTTCTGGAGATATGTTTTTTACCGTTGTTTCTATGTTTTTAATGATATTATTTTTAGTTGACAGTTGAGAAGGTATTTGCTGGGTGAAAAAGGTAATTATTTCATTATTGTTTGCATCTTGATGTTTAAAGATATAGGCAAGCAATTCTATCTCAAACTCTTTAGCGATAAAAGTATTGTTTTTTGGAGCAATCCAGGCTGGCAGCTTGAGTGTACTTTCTTCTTTTTGCGTGCTTGGTTTTTTAATTGGTTCGGCAGATGCTTTTTTTCCTTCTGGTGATACAGGTTGCTGGCTTGGTGCTTTTGGAGCAGGAAGTTTTTGTGCAGGGAGCTGAGCTGGCAATTGCTTATTTATAAAGTTGATAGTTTGTGTTTTTACATTGTCCAGAAATGTTCTGTGCAGCTGAGGGTCTATTTTGTTTTTATCCAAGAATTCTCGCATCAATTCTGTTGCATTGCCTACAAGTTCGCCTTGCATTTGTGCTTTATTTTGTGGTGAAAGTTGAGCTCCGTTAAGAACGAGTTGCAAGCCGTTAAGTAACCATTGCTCATTAACCCGTGCGTTGGCGTAAAAAGTACTCATTGGCTGAGCGGCACTTGTTTTGCGGAAATTTTGTAGTGCGGCAATACCTTGTGCTTCTTTGCTTTGCGGAATAACAACAGGTTCGGACGGTAGTTTTTTTTGCTCTATTGGTTTTTCAACAGTGAAGTCTGTGCCTGGTTTTTTTGGTTGAGCGATTGGCTCGGAAGGACTTGTTTTTGGTTCTGGAAGAGTAGGT
>Ga0207695_10003856_pt1 | contig 20757 bp, 14 predicted proteins | sample KBSC54metaG_FD_184354 | JGI IMG/M metagenome (GOLD analysis project Ga0207695, IMG submission 184354) | Corn rhizosphere microbial communities from Kellogg Biological Station, Michigan, USA - KBS C5-4 metaG (SPAdes) (version 2) | ecosystem: Host-associated > Plants > Roots > Rhizosphere > Soil...
GCTGGGCGCGCCGTCCCCGCCCCGCCGCGCCCGCGCTGCCGCGCCGGCGCCGATGCCGTCGTCCGTCACCGTCAGCAGCACCGTGTCCTCTTCGCGCTCGATCAGCACGCGCACCGACCCGCCCGAGGCGCGCGGCGCGATCCCGTGATGAATCGAGTTCTCGACCAGCGGCTGGAGGAGGAAGCTCGGGACCAACGCTCGGCGCGCGCGCGGATCGACCGACAGCTCGACGCGCAGCCGGTCGGAAAACCGGTATTGCTGGATCTCGACGTACCGCCGGAGCAGCTCCAGCTCCCGCTCCAACGACACTTCCTGCTGCGCGGCGCCGCGCAGCGAGAAGCGCAGCAGCTCGCTCAGGCCGGCCACCACGCGCTCGGCCGCGCGCGCGTCGGAGCGCAGCAAGGCGGTGATCGTGTTGAGCGTGTTGAAGAGAAAGTGCGGGTGCAGCTGCAGCTCGAGGCTCCGCAGCTGCGCGCGGGCCAGCGCGCTCTCCAGCTGCTCGCCGTGACGCGTCTGCTCGTGATAGCTGCGCAGCAGCCGCGCCTGCCACGCGGTGGCGTACACGGCGACGCACCCGGACACCGCGAGCAGCAGCACCTTGGCGCACTCGTCTAACGGAGACAGCCCGAAGCCGACCGCCGCCTCGACCGGACTGGACACGATGCGCGTCCCGCCGGCGAGCAACAAGCCTAACGCAAGCGCCGTGTACTCGCCCACCGCCAGGGCGGCGGTCGTCGCCGCCAGCCGCGTCGATGAGGTGATGGGCCGCGAGGCGAGCACGGCGAAGTACGCGAGAAACATCGGCGAGCGCAGGCCAAGCTCCACCCGGCCCGCGAGCGCGTATCCGCCCATGAGCAGCGTGATCCACGTGACGTCGATCAGCGGATTGGCCACCGTGAGCCAGCGCGGCAGCTGCGGACGTCCGCGGAACGCGATCCATTGCCCGACCGTCCAGGCGAGAATCGGCGCGAGCAGCAGCAGGTTGACCCGATTCACCGCCGCCGGCAGCGACGATGCGTAGAACGCTCCCGTCGCCGCGAGCAGCATGAGCACCACCGCCCGCATGCCGTTGAGCAGCCGCTCGGCCTCCGAACGGTGTTGGTCGAGGAGCGGCTGAATGCTGGAATCGTCTTTGGCGGACATGCTCTGTTGGGCTACGAATGCCGGGCGAGGTCGCAATGCACGAAAAGAATCCGGCCTTGGGGTGAATGGTTCGCGCGATCTGGCGCGAGCGACGCGACCCGGGCGAATGTACGATAGCAAGTGGCAGACGACACTGTTTGCCACCCCGCGCTAGGCACGCCTCGCCGGGCCGGGAGTGTCGTTTGCCCCGCCTGCCAGCAGATCGACGCGGACGGTCGTGCCGCGATGTTGGTCGCTTACGATTTCGATCTCTCCGCCCCAGCTCTCCACCAACTGCCGGCTGATGGCGAGACCCAGGCCGCTGCCGGACGTGCGGGTCGAAAAGTGGGGTTCGAAAATACGCGGCAACACTGTCGCGGGGATCCCTTGTCCGTTGTCCGCGACTTGGATCACGACGCGTCCATCATCGCGACTGAGGCGCACGAGGACGCGGGTCGCCGCGGCGAGGCGCGCGTTCTCGAGCACGTTGAGCAGCACTTCGCGCAGTTCATCGGTGCGGGCCTTGGCGAGCATCGGCTCATCGGCGCCGTCGAGGCGCCACTCCACGGGGCCGCCGCCGGCGGCGCCCATGCGCTCGAGCTCGAGCACGTCGCGGGTGACGGCCGCCACGTCCACGGACTCGGGCGGCTGTCGCTCGGCCGGCGCGGTGCCGTAGCGGCTGAACGCCCGCGCGATTTCGTCGAGGCGATCGATCTCGGACAGGATGCGGCTGGCGTTCTGATCGAGGATGCGATCGAAGTCGCCGCGCGCGTCGGCGTAGGCGCGCTTGAGGTGCTGGACGCCTAACCGGATGGGCGTCAAGGGATTCTTGATTTCGTGCGCCACCTGGCGCGCCATTTCGCCCCAGGCGAGCACGCGCTGGGCGCGGGCGAGGTCGGTGACGTCGTCGAGGGTGAGCACGACGCCGCCGCCGCCCGTGAGGCGGGTGAGACGCGCCTGGAGCTGCCGCCCGCCCACGCCCAACTCGAACTCCTCCTCGTCCACGCTGCGCGCGTGAAACGCGCGCAGCCGCTCCGCGATCTCGGGCGCTGCTTGGTCGAGCGTTGCCCCTGCGGGCAACGCTCGCCCGAGCAGCGCCTCGGCGCGGGGGTTCGAGAGCAGCACGGCGCCCGGCGCGGTGAACGCGACCACGCCGCTCGCCACGTTGCGCAGCACCTGCGACGTGCGCCGTTGGGCCGACTCCAGCGCGGCGCGGCTCGCCCCCAGGTCCGCGGCCATGCGGCGGAACGCGCTGAACACCGGCTCGAACTCTTCCGGCGGCGCGCTGGAGAGCGGCGGCTCGGTTTCCTCCGCCGCGATCGCGAGGGCCGCCGCGCGCAACTGCCCGATCGGCTTGGCCAGCGAGCGCGAGGCGACGCGGCTCAACAGCAGCGCCGCGATCGCGCCCAGCACCGTGGCGAACATGACCAGGACGCCGAGGTCGCGGCGCCGCTGGTCGAGCACTTCTTCGCTGCCGCGGGCCGGCGCGGCGATGACTAACGGAGCACCGGGCCCGCTCTGCACGGTGAGGTAGCCGAAGAGCGCGCGCGAGCTGCCGACGCGCATCGGGCGGGCCACGTACACCTCCCGTCCGTCGCGCAGATCGGCGTATACCTCGGACGGCATGAACCGTCCGGTAGGTGCGAGCGCGTCGAGCATCGGCTCGCTGGCCTCGCGCAGCTGGCCGTCGGTGTAGGTCAGGAGCGGCGTGTCGAGGCGGCCGCCGGCCGTGGCCAACGACTGCGGGTCGGCGCCGCCCGCATACGAGTGGAGCGTGGCCCGCACGAGGAGCTCGCGCGCCTGTTGGTCCTCGAGCTGCAGTCGCTGGTAGCTCCAGAACGCGAACGCGAGCGCCGGCAGCACGAAGAACGCGAACAGGCCGACCGTTAGTCGCGCACGATAGCTGCGTCGCCACCGCCGTGCGCGACCGCGCAGCAGCCGCCACAGCGCGCGCTCGGGGAACACGCTGGCCAGCCACAGCACCGAGAGCAGGATGAGATCCACGAACACGATCAGCGTCCCGCCCTGCACGAGAATCGCCTGCGAGCGGAGATCGATCTCGATGTGGGCGCGCATCTCGCCCGAGCCCGTCTCGACGAGATGATCGCCGTGGAGCTCGTCGCCCGAGCGATACCATCGCGTGTGTCCTGCCGTGAGGCCCAACGCAGGATCCGCATCGACGAGTGCGACGGTGTACGGCGGCTGGCCGCGTTCGCGCTCCTCGATGCCGAGCAGCGCGTGAAACGGATCTTCGGGGATGAGGCGCGTGCGCGGCGCGACGATCACCGCCGTGACCGCGTTGCTCGGATGCGGCACCGCAAGCACCGCGTACATGCCGGGCATGCCTAACACGGTATGGAGCACGGTCGCGCACGTGATGCGCGCTTCGTCCACGGCGGCGCGCACGCCGGAGTCGGGCGGCATCACCGGGTCGAGCCGCACGGCGGCCTGCAGGCTGTCGTCGGCCGTCCAGTTCTGCATGGCCGAGGGATATCCGGACCCCAGGAGGTCCGACTGCATGTAGGCGCGCACGAGGTCGGCCTGCGTGCGCGGCTCCGGCGCATCGGCAAGGGCGTCGCCGAACCGGCGCAGCGCTGCGGTGACGTCGGTCTGCACCACATCGAGCGACGACACGTCGCGGTTCGCGAGCGCGATGCGTCCGCGCACGCCGGCGTTCCAGGTGAGCGCCGTTGCGCCTAACGCAGCCACGGCGCCGGCGGCGAGCACCAGCCGCCGGTGCGGCCGCGAGAGCACCAGACACACGACGGCGAAGATCCACACCGCGAGGTACCATCCCGGCCAGACGCCCGGCGACTCGAGCGCACCCGGTGCGAGCAGCGCCGCGACCGCCGCGACGAGCGGCGCGACCACCGGCGGCACCCCAAAGGTGCGGCCGCGGATGCGGATAGCACCCGCGGCGCCGGCGATGGCGATGAGCAGCGTTGCCGTCACGAGGAAGAGCGACACTTCCCACGCCAGCCAGACGGCGCCGCTCACGCCGCCGGGCGGCGGGGCGACGCCGTCGGCGAGGGCGCGCAGCAGCAAGGGGCCGAGCGCGGCAACCGCGATCAACACGACGAGGCGGGCCCGTCGCGGCACCGCCAGCGCGCGTCCGTGCCGGCGCTGCAGCAGCAGCAAGCCGAGGAGCACCGCCGCCGCGGCGATGCCTAACGCGCCGACGGTGCCCGTGAGCGGGCCCCCGAGGGGCGCGTAGTACACGGTGGGATCGAACAGCGTGGAGTCGCTGGACAGCGCGCTGAGCGGCGCCAGCGCCACGGCGATGAGCCACACGCCTAACGGAACGAGGCGCCACCCGAACGTCCGCTCCTCCCGCCACACCGCCGCCAGAAAACAGAGGAGCGCCAGCGCGAGCGTGACCGTGCCGCTCGTCCGGGCGCCTTCCAGCGCCACCAGCCGCGCCTCCTCGCGTTCCGGGGGCACCGCCCGCGCCGCGAACAGCGTGTCCTGCGCCGGCGCGAACACGAGCGTGCCCGCGTTCAGTTGGGCATTGCCCGCGTCCAACGCGGCGCGGGCGCGGGCGTCCACCACCACCACGAATCCATCAAGGCCCACCCGGCTCGCCACACGATCGGCCAGCGCGGACACCAGACTGTCGCCCGGCGACTCGGCGTGAATCACCGCGCTCGCCACCGCGCGCGTCTCCCCGCGCGAGGCCGCCGCGTACACCGTCACGTAGAACGGCGACTGCACGACGCCCACCGGCGCGACCAGCGTGTCCGTGGACACAACGTTGGTCCCCGCCCACGCCGCGGGCCGGCCGCGCCGATACAGCACCACGCCTAACCCGGGCCGGTGATGCACGTCCTGCCGCAGCGCGCTAAACGCGTCCGCCTCGCTCGCCGGCGACGCGAGCGCGTCGATCGCCGTCGCGCGAATCCGGCGCATCACCGCGTCCAGCTCGTGCGACAGCTCGAGCGTGCCGTGGCGCACGATCGCCATCCGGTACATCGACCAGTCGTCGTCGATTCGCCCCAACTGCCGCTGCGTGCGGATCGCCAGCGCACAGAAGACCACCGCCGCCGTCACCGCCGCGTACGCCCAACCGCGCGACCGCCTCGGCAGCCCCAACGCGATCAGAATCGCCACCCCCGTGGCGGCGACGCTGGCGAACAAGTAGCGTATGCCGGGATTGCGGAGCCACGACGCGTCCGCGACGAGTGCGACGCCCGCACTGAGCGTCCACACGTGCGCGGCAGCACTCCGGATCGCCGGCCATCGCGTCACCGGCTTCACTTCACCGCCTTTCGCAATGCCGCTTCCGCCTCCCGCCGCGAGCGCTGCGCCGCGACGACTCAAAGAAATGGGCCCGGCTCAAGTGGCTGCCATCATCGCCGCCGATCCGCGTCTGATCGTTCCCGTCGGCACGTGCGAGCAGCACGGCCCGCACCTTCCGTTGGGCTGCGCCACCATCATCGCCCAACGATTGGCCGATGATCTCTCCGCCGCCACCGGGGTCATTGTCGCACCAACCCTCGAGTATGGAGTGAACGGCAACACCGATGTCGTGTTCCCGGGCAATGCAACGCTGCGGAAGAAAACGCTGCACCGCATGCTCAACGATCTCTTGGACTCCTGGGAGACGACAGGGTTCCGGGAATTTATCCTGCTCACCGCGCACGACTACGACGCGCATCAAGAAGCGCTCGACACCGTCATTACACGCGCGGCGCGCGTTCGCGTCGTCGACATTTACGCCGTCAATATGAGCGACATCCTCGAAGGACAGACCGAGCACCTCCACGGTGGCGAGGCCGACACGTCGCTCCTCCTCTACCTCGCGCCCGAGTTGGTCCGCATGGAGTGGGCACGCGACTTCATTCCCACCGATTCCAAGCGTTACCGCCGCGGCAAAGTGCGCGTCCCGAAAGACAGTGCGGGATCCGTCGGACGGCCTACCCTCGCCACCGCCGAGAAGGGCAAAGCCCTCTACGAGCGGCTCCGCGAGCGGATCGGGGATCGCATCTTCCTCGTTCCCGCCCCCGACGCCTGAACCCTCCTCCCGCCTTCGGGGTACTTTGTAGTGACAATGCGCACCCTCGGCTTCTTGTGCCTTACCGCGCTCGCCGTGCCGATGCCCTCCGGCGCGGCCGCTCAGGTATCCGTCATCGACGAAGGCAGCTTCACGATTACGCGAAACGGCGCCCGGAGCGGCAGAGAAACGTTCACCATTCGGCGAACGGGCCTCGGCGCTGCCGACGCGTACGTGGCCAACGGGTCCATCGACCTCGATGGACGACGCCTCGTTCCTGCCTTGCAAGCCGATGCCGACTTTGCGCCGATCAAGTACCAACTGGAAGTGCGCAAGGGCGACGACGTGCTCGAGCGACTCAAGGGAATCGCGGGACGCGATCGCTTCAGCACGCAGGTGCGCACCGCGAAGGGCGAATCCACGCGCGAGTTCATCGCGGCGGACAACGCGGTGCTGTTGGACGACGACGTGTTCCACCAGTACTATTTCGTCGCGCAGCGTGCGCAGAAGTTGGGCGCCGCGGGCGGAGCGATCCCCGTCATCATCCCGCAGCGCGCCGAGCAGCAGGTGCTGCGCGCAAAGTGGGACGCGGATGAGACGATCACGATCGCGGGGCGGCCGGTAACAGCCCGTCACCTCGTGCTGACGGAGCCCGCCGGCGGCTCGCAGAACGTCTGGGTCGACGCGACGGGCCACGTGCTCAAGGTGTCGATCGATTCGCGCAGCCTGGTGATTCAGCGCGATCAACTCCCTCACTAGATTTCGGCGGCGCGTACAATCGGTAGGACGTGGCGAGCGCCCCTGCGAGACAGGGCGCTCGCCGTTTGCGCACCTGAAACCCAGAAATCCAGCGACCCGTAAGACAGCCAGACACCGCTCAAAAGGATTCCACGATGCAACTCAGCAAGCTCGTCGCGGCGGCGCTTTGCGCGGCCATCCCGGCGGTCTTCCCGCACATCGCGCACACGCAGGCGGCTGACTCGACGAGTGCTCCGGTTTTGACGGTCGAACAGGCCGTCTCGCTGGCAGTGCACCACAACCCGATCCATCTATCGGTTGTGAACGATCGTTCGAGCGCGACTGCCCTGCGCATGAACGCGTACGGACAGCTCCTCCCCCGCTTGGACGCGCAGCTCAGCGGCAACTACACCAAAGCCGGCGAGGCACCTATCAACTCGGTGCAGTTCGCGACGCAGTCTGACGTGTATCAGTCGTTCTATGCGATCGGCCTGACGTACAACCTCAGTTGGGCGACGCTTGTCGGTCCGAGCCGGCAGAACGCAAACGTTCGCGCCGCCGACGCGGACATTCGGGGCTCAGAAATAAATGTGCAAACGACCGTAACCCAGGATTATCTGACCGTTCTGCAGGACCAAGCGAAAGTGACGCTGCAAGACACGCTCATCGCGCAAGCACAGCTGCAGCTCGATCTCGCGAAAGCGAAAGTGGCCGTTGGATCGGGAACGCAGTTGGATGTGTCGAAGGCGCAGGTCACGCTCGGACAGGCACAGGTAGCTGCCATCCAGGCGAAGAATCAAGTCGATGTCGACAAGCTTCGGCTGTTCCAGGAAATGGGCGTGCCCGAACCGCAAAACGTTCAGCTCACGTCGCAGTTCACCGTCGAGCCGCCAAAGTTCGGCCTCGACTCGGTGCTCGCGCTTGCTCGGCTGCAGAATCCGACGCTCAACGCGCTCAAGGTGCGCACCGACGTGGCATCGTTCGACGTGAAATCGGCGCGAAGCTCGTATTTCCCATCGCTGCAGGTGACAACAGGGATCTCGGGATTTACCGACCAATTTGCGAACCCAAACGTACTCATCGGACAGGCCATGCAGAATGCGGCGGGTTGTTTTTCCGAGGACTCACTCCGCGTTCGCACCGGTCTTCCGAGCCTCGGGTGCGGCCCGGTGACTCCAGAGAGGATCGCGAAGATCCGCGCCGACAACAGCCAGTTCCCGTTCAATTTCTCCAAGCAGCCGTTGTCGGTCACAGCCACACTGTCACTTCCCATCTTCGACAATTTCCATCGCGAGCAGGCCGTGGAGCAGGCTGAGGCCACGAGAAACGACGCTGACTACAAGGCGAAAGCCCAGGAGTTGCAGCTCACTGCTGACGTCACAGCAGCGTATCTGACGTTGCAGGCGCAGGTGCAAACTGTCGCGCTCCAAGAGCAGAACGCGGCGCAAGCCCGGCAGCAACTCGATCTCGCCGAAGTCAAGTACAAGGCGGGCGCGGCCACCTATCTCGACATCGCCGACGCTCAGGCGACGTATTCCACGGCAGAGAACGACCGCATCAACGCGATCTACCAGTACCACAAGGCGTTCGCCGCGCTCGAAGGCGCGGTGGGCCACCCACTGCGTTAACAGGGACACCCATGACTAAAGGGGCGAAGTTAGGCGTTGCCGGTGTGCTTGTCGCGATCGTTGCCGGCGTGCTCGTGCTCGCGGCGGCGACGCGCGGGAACAAACCGACGGAGGTCCGCGAAGAGAAAGTGCAACGGCGCGACCTCGTGGCGTCCGTCACCGCCAGCGGCCAGGTGGAACCAAAAACCAAGGCCGACATCTCCTCCGACGTGAGCGGTCGCATCGTCAAGCTCGCCGTGAAGGAAGGCGACATCGTCAAGAAAGGTCAGTTCCTGTTGCAGATCGACCCGGCAACCTATGAGGCAGCGGTCCAGCAGCAGGCGGCGGCCGTCGCGAGCTCGCGCGCCGACCTCATGCGCGCCAAGGCAAACCTCGAGCAGTCGCAGAGCGCGCTCCGCCGATCGCAGGAAATCAAGAAACAGAATCCCACCTTCGTGTCCGACGACACGATGGAGCAGTTGAGCACCGCCGTCGATGTGAACGAGGCGCTCTACAACTCCGCGCAACACGCCGTGGATCAGGCCGAGGCCGGACTCAAGAACGCGCAGGCAAGTCTTTCGAAGACGACCATCGTCGCGCCGATGAGCGGCCAGGTGACGCGTCTCAACGTGCAGCAGGGTGAAACGGCGATCCAGGGCGAGTTCAACAAGGACGCGGCGCTGCTCCTAACGATCAGCGACATGAAGGCGCTCGAGACCAAGGTCAAGGTCGACGAAACCGACGTGGCGCGCATCCAGGTGGGCGACTCGGCCCAGGTCGAGATCGACGCGTTCCCGGACACGACGTTCGTCGGGAAGGTGGTCGAGATCGCCAACAGCTCGCTCACCGACCCCACGGCGACGACCACGGCCAGCACTACGGGGGACCAAGCCGTTGATTACTACGTGAAGGTGCAGCTGCTCAATCCGCCGCCCGATACGCGGCCGGATTTCTCGGCGACCGCGAAGATCATCACCGACACACGCAAGAACGTGTTGAGCATTCCGATCATCGCGCTGACCGTGCGCCAGCACCAGGACACGACGTTAGGCGACACCGCTCAGCTCGCCATGGGCGGCCGCCAGCCGGCGAAGCAGGTGGGCCAGCAGGACGTCGAAGGCGTGTTCGTGATCGGCAAGGACAACAAGGTCGTCTTCCGTCCGGTCAAGGTCGGCGTGGCGGGTGAGGAATACTTCGAGGTGCTCAGCGGCTTGAACCAAGGCGACAACATCGTCGCCGGCAGCTATCAGGCCATCCGCGACCTCAAGGAGGGCATGCAGGTGAAGGAAACCAAGACGGACACGACGAAGGCGAAAAAGGAGAGTGGCGCGTGAGCGCTGACGTACGCGAGATCCCGCTCAGCACCACCGGTGAGCGGCAGGCCGTGGTCGGGAACGCGGGGGCGGTCCCGGGTCAGGACTGGGTGATCGTGACGCGCGGGATCACGCGCGACTACGACATGGGCGGCGAAATCGTGCGCGCGCTGCGCGGGGTCGATCTGGCCGTTCGGCGCAACGAGTACGTGGCCATCATGGGTCCATCGGGCTCCGGCAAGTCGACGCTGATGAATCTGGTGGGCTGCCTCGACACGCCGACCTCCGGCGAATACTGGCTCAACGGCTCGCTCGTATCGGACATGAAGGACGATGCGCTGGCGCGGGTGCGCAACCGCGAGATCGGTTTCGTGTTCCAGACGTTCAACCTGCTGCCGCGGGCGACCGCGCTGCACAACGTGGAGCTGCCGCTCGTGTACGCCGGCGTCGGGTCGGCGGAGCGGAAGAAGCGAGCCGTGGAAGCGCTGGAGCGGGTGCAACTCAAGGACCGCATGGACCACCGGCCTAACGAACTGTCCGGCGGCCAGCGGCAGCGCGTGGCCATCGCGCGCGCGTTGGTGAATCGCCCCGCGATCCTCCTCGCCGACGAGCCGACCGGCAACCTCGACTCGGCGACGTCGGAAGAAATCATGCGCGTGTTCGAGGAGCTCGCCGGCGCGGGGCAGACGGTGATCATGGTCACGCACGAACCCGACATCGCGTCGCACGCGCGGCGCGTCGTGGTGCTGCGCGACGGCCGCATCTCGTCCGACGAGCGCCGCGAGCACTTCGTCAAGCGGCTGGAGAAGTAGCGCGTGCCGCTGTACGAGGCGGTGCGTCTCGCGCTGGCGCAGATCCGTGTGCAGAAGCTGAAGAGCTTCTTCACGCTGTTAGGCGTGACCATCGGCGTGATGTTCCTCATCGCCGTCGTGTCGATCGTCCAGGGCATGTCGAACTACGTCACCAACGCGGTGGCCGGCAAGTTCCTGGGCGTGAACACGGCCACGCTGCGCAGCTTCCCCAATTTCCAGACCGGCAACGTCACCGAGGCGATGTGGCGCATGTGGATGCGCCGTCCGCCGATCACGATCGCCGACGCCTACGCCGTACGCGACGCGCTCCCGCCGGGCGCCGGTTGGGCAATCGATGACATGCGGTGGGTCAACGCCGAGAGCAAATACACGAACGGCGGGCCGCAATTGCTGGCCCACGCAGCCACGCCGCAGCTGTTCGCGATCAAGAACCTCAAGGTCACCGAAGGCCGCATCTACAACGAGGAGGAGGAGCAGTTAGGCCTCCCCGTCGCGGTGATCGGCATCGAGGCGCAGCAGTATTACTTCCCGAACATCGACCCGATCGGGCGCGACATCAAAATCGGCGGGCTGCCGTTCCGCGTGATCGGCGTGCTCGATAAGCAGGGCACGGTGTTCGGGCAGCCGCTGGACCGCGTGGTGTATGCGCCGTTTCACTCGGCCATGCAGCGCTTCACCGGAGCGCGCGTCAACCTGGCGGGCGTGCTCGTGCAGGCGCCGTCGCCGGCGGCCATGGACGAGATCCAGGAGACGGTCACCGAAGTCATGCGCCAGCGGCACAAGCTGCATCCGTCGCAGGAGAACGACTTCGTCGTGGAGACATCGGCGTCGGCGCTGAGCGCGTGGGACAAGATCCGGGGCTACCTGGTGGGCGCGGGCATCTTCCTGCCGGCGATCGGCCTCGTGGTGGGCGGCATCGTGATCATGAACATCATGCTCGTCGCGGTGGCCGAGCGGACGCGAGAGATCGGGATTCGCAAGTCGTTAGGCGCGCGGCGGCGCGACGTGATGGCGCAGTTCCTGGCCGAGGCCACGACGCTCAGCATCGCCGGCGCGGCGATCGGCATCGGGCTGGGATTCGGGCTCTCCCAGATTCTGTCGTCCGCGTTCAACCTGCCGTCCGGCGTCGCGCCCTGGTCCATCGTCGTGGCGCTTGCGTTAGGCGGCGGCGTGGGCATCGGCGCCGGCATCTATCCGGCCAGCCGCGCCTCGCGGCTCGACCCGATCGTCGCGCTGCGGTCGGAGTGACGCCGTGAAGATCCTCGACCGGCTCAAGATGCTGTCCGAAGGCATCGCCATCGCGTTCGACTCCATTCGCGTCAACAAGGTGCGCGCCGCCCTGACCATCCTCGGCATCGCCGTCGGCGTGTTCGTGGTCACCGGCATGTCGGCCACCGTGCAGGGCATCAATTCCGGCGTGTCGGCCAGTCTCGCGGCCGCAGGCCCAACGACGTTCTTCGTGACACGCTGGCCGGCTGCGATCAACTCGTGCAACGGCTCGGCCGATAGCTGCCCGTGGCGTCACAACGAGCCGCTGAGCCTCGACGACGCGCACGTGATCCAGCGCCAGCCCGGCATCCAGAGCGTGATCGTGCACGTCGGCTCGTCGGCGCAGGTGAAGTACCGCGGCAACAACCTGCCCTCGGCACGGGTGGATGCCTACACGGCCGACTGGACGGAAGTGAACGGCGGCGACATGGTCGCGGGCCGCAATTTCACACAGGGCGAGAATACAGACGCATCGGCAGTGGTCGTGATGAACGTCGCCCTGCGCAAGCAGCTCTTCCCCGACCTGGAGAATGCGCAGGCGATCGGCAAGGAGATCATGATCGGCGCCAATCCGTTCCGGGTGATCGGCATCTGGGACCAGACGGGAAGCCTCTTCGATGACGCCGACGAGCCCAAGGCCACGGTGCCCTTCGAAGCCGCGTATCGGAAGCTGCGCTTCGGCATCCGCTGGCTGGATCTCACGGTCAAGCCGCGTGATGGCGTTCCGCAGGACGTTGCCATGGACCAGGCGATCGCGGCGCTGCGCATTCGCCGCCAGCTCAAGCCGGCCCAGGACAACACGTTCTTCGTGAGCACGCCGGAAAAGGTGATGGAGCTGTACAACGACATCGTCGGCAAGTTCTTCTCGTTCATGATCGGCCTGTCGGCCATCGGTCTCATGGTCGGCGGCGTCGGCGTGATCGCGATCATGATGATCAGCGTCACCGAACGCACGCGCGAAATCGGCGTCCGGAAGGCGTTAGGCGCGACGCGCGGCACGATCCTCTGGCAGTTCCTGGTCGAGGCGGCCACGCTCACCATGATCGGCGCCGTCGCCGGGTTGGTGGTCGGCGGCGCGCTCACGTACGTCATCCGCGCGAACACGTCGATCAAGGCGTCGATCCCGCCGCTGGCGATCGTGCTGGCGTTGGCGGCGGCCGCGCTCACCGGGATCTTGTTCGGGCTGTTCCCGGCCTATCGCGCAGCCCGGCTCGATCCGGTCGAAGCACTCCGCTACGAGTAGGAGCGCCTGGCGACCGCCGCCCGGCAACGCGCATGCGCGATCGTCGATTCCCGTTTCTGGCACTGATGGCCGAGGGCGCGACGAGCGCCATCGACGCGCTGCAGGCGAGGACGCTCCGCACGACGCTCCTGCTCATGATCGTGGCCGCGAACGTGTGCGCCGCGTTGGTCGCCGGCGCCGCGACGCGCGGCGCGGCCGTGCGCGCCCGGGATGACGCGGCCCGCGACGGCGCCCGCGGATTCGTGGTCTATCCGTGGCTCGCGGGCGGCGGCCCTCCGTTAGGCAGCGAGGACGCGCGCGCGGTTGGCGCCCTGCCCCAGGTCGCGGGCGCAGCGGCCCACCAGGCGGTGCGGCTGCCCGTGGGCGACGACGCGCACGCGGATGTCGCGGCGATTGTCGATGGCTACGACAGCGCCGGACCCGTGCTCGCCGACGCCGACCTGTTGCGCGGCCGCTGGTTCAGCGCCGATGAAAATGCGCGCGCGGCCCCTGTGGTGGCGCTCGGCGACCGCCTCGCTGCGCGCGTCGCGCACCCCGGCAGCCCGTTAGGCACCCGGATTTACCTCGCCCATCGCCGGTTCCGCGTCATCGGCGTGTACCACGACACGGCGCCCGGCTTTCATGCCGTTGTGCCGATCGAGACCGTGCGCCGTCTGCTCGGCGCCTCGCCCGAGTGGACCGATATCGTCGTCCGTGCGCGCGATGGCGTCGCCGTCGACGACGCCGAGCGCGCGGTGGCTGCCCGGCTCGGGAGCGATCGGCGGTCCGGCAACGCGCCGCGCGTCGTCGTCGCCGGCGCCGATCGCCTGCGGGCCGGCGCCCGCATCGTCCCGTTCGTCTCGCGCACCACCACCCGCGAGCTCGCCGCCATTGGCCTGACGCTGGCCGGCCTCGCACTCGCCGCCGTCATGATGCGCAGCGTGCGCGACCGCACGCCCGAAATCGGCCTGCGTAAAGTGCTCGGCGCCACACGTGCCGCCATCCTGCTCGAGACGGTAGCCGAGTCGACGACGCTCGCGACCATTGGCGGCGCCGCCGGGCTCGCCGCCGGACGCGTGATCGCGATGCTCCTCGCCGGCACGACGCCGATTCCCGCCGCGGTGAGCGCGGCCGCCGGGCTCACCGCCGTGTGCCTAACGATCGCCGGCGGCGCTGCCTTCGGCGCCCCGCCGGGACTCCGCGCCGCCCAGCTCGACGCCCTTCAGGCGCTGCGCGCCAGATAGCCGGGCCCGAGTAGACCGCCGCGATTCCCGGCGACCGGCGAGCAGGCGCGCCGGCGAACGCTACTCGTTCCGGATCGCGATCACGGGATCCACGCGAGCCGCCCGGCGCGCCGGCACCGCGGCAGCAATGACGGCGACGACGCCGAGCGCGATCGCCACGCCGGCGAAGGTGAGCGGATCGTTAGGCCCGACCTCGTACCACATCGACCGGGCCAGACGCGCCAACGCGAACGCCGCGGCGAGGCCGATGACGACGCCGGCACACACCATGGGTGCGGTTTCCCGGGCCACGAGGCGGCGCACATCGTTCGGCCGGGCGCCGAGCGCCAGTCGGATGCCGATCTCCCTCGTGCGTTGGGCCACCGCGTACGACAGCACGCCGAACACGCCCGTGGCCGCGAGCAGCAGCGCAATGCTCGCGAAGGTTCCGAGCAAAATCGCGATGAGGCTGTCGCCGGCCATGGAGCGGCTCATCACTTCGTCCATGGTACTGACATTGGCGAGCGCGATGTTGGGATCCATGGCGTGCAGCTCGCGCCGGACGACGTCGAGTGCGTCTCTCGCTCCCCCGCGAGCGCGCACCGTCACGATTCCTTGATGCCAGGCGTTGTGCTGCGCGTACGGCACCCACACCAACGATCGGCTCGAATCGGCGGCGCCGTAATACTTGACGTCGCGGACCACGCCGATGATCTCGCGCTCGACCTTTTCGTCGCGCGAGGACATGGCGCGCCGCCCGATCGGATTCTCCGTGCCGAACATCCGCTTGGCGAACGTCTGGTTGACGATCATCACCGGCGGCGCCGCGGTGTCGTCAGTCAGGCGAAAGTCGCGGCCCGTTACCAGCGGGAGGCCCAGGGCGGCGAAATACCCCGGCGTGGCGACGTTCCAGTTGACCGACACCTCGTTGGCCGGCACCGGATCGCGTCCCTCGGCCACCATCTCGCGGCCCAGGTAGAATCCGCCTCCGCCTAACGGACTGGCACTGGCGATGCCGGCCGCCTCGATGCCGGCCGCCGACGCCAGCCGCTCGCGGAGCTGGTACAAGAACCCTACCACTTTGTCCGGCGTGTCGTACTTGATGCCGGGCAGGGCGATCGATGCGGTGAGGACGTGCTGCCGGTCGAACCCGGGGTCGACGCGGCGCAGATGCTCGATGCTCCGCACCGCGAGCCCGGCGCCGACCAGCAGGATCACCGACAGCGCCAGTTCCGCCGTGACCAGGATCCGGCGTGTCCTGGCGCTGCCGCGGCCGGCACTGGTCCGCTCGCCGCTCTCACCCATCACGACGTGGCTCCGCTGCCGCACGGCGTGCAGCGCGGGCGCCAGCCCGAACAGCAGAGATACGCCGGCCGAAATCGCGACGGCAAAGCCCAGCGTCCATCGATCCAGTGATGCCGCTTCGATGCGCGGCACGTCGGGCGGCGCGATGGCCACGAGACCTTTGACCATCCAGATCGCAACGGCAACGCCGAACAGACCGCCGGCCAACCCGAGCGCGCCGCTCTCGACGAGGCTCTGTCTCACGAGCCGCCAGCGGCTCGCGCCCAACGCCACGCGCACCGCGAGCTCGCGCTGGCGCGCCGCGGCACGTGCCAGCAGCAGGTTGGCCACGTTCACACAGCCGATGAGCAAGAGCAGCGACACGGCGCCCAACAGGAGCCACAAGGTGCGCGGCGTCGATGAGCCGAGAATCGCCTGGCTGATCGGGATCGGAACGGTCGTCACACCACCGCGGATATCCGGATGCTGGGCGGCCGCGCGCGCGGCGAGCGTCGCCATGACGGCGCGCGTGCTCCCGAGGGTCGCGCCCGGTGCGAGGCGCGCGACTGCCCCGAAGATGAAGTTGTCGCGTCGCTGCAGGTCGGGACCGAGCTCCGACACGATGCGTAGCGGCATCCACAGATCGACGTCGATCGGCCATCGCGCGTCGCGCGGCAGCACGCCGACCACGGTCTGCTTGATCGCGTTGATCTCGACCGTGTGGCCGATGATGTCGGGCCGCGCACCGAACTGGCCGCGCCAGAGGCGATCGGAGATGACCACCGGATATCCCGCATCCGGCGCGTAGTCCGACGCGCGCAGCCCTCTGCCTAACTCTTGCCTGACGCCGAGCGCGGCGAAGAACTGCGGGCTCACCGCCGCGGCCGACACACGGATCGGCTCGCTGGGGCCGGTGAGATCCATGTCCTGCGGCCGGTACACGGCCACGGACGAGAAGACGTGCTGGTCGCGCCAGTCCATGAAGTCGGCGTAGGTGACGGACCAGACTTCGTCGGTGCCGATTTTGCGGGAGTCGGGCTCCACGACCCGTCCGGCGTCGGGGAACGGCAGCGGCGCGAGGAGCACCGAGCGGACCACGCTGAAGATCGCGGTCGTCGACCCGATGCCTAACGCAAGGGTGACGATGGCCGCCGCCGTGAACGCGACGCTCCGGCGCAGCGAGCGGACGGCCTGCGCGGCCTCGTGCAGGATGATCGACATCCGGTCCTCCGCGGACATCCGCGGTACGGGTGATGGGGCCACGCGCCTGGATCGGCGCGCGGCCACCGAGCGCCATCGTTCGATGACCACCAACGACACGAGATCGAGCGCGCCGCGGAGCCACACGCGAAACGGCCGCTCGGCCGAGTCGCGCGCATCGATGAGGCGGTCGCGGTGGAACACGGCGATCGCGGCGCCATAGCGCGCGCGGAACTCGCGCGGCAGCAGCCGGATGAGCCAGCGCCACGCGCGCGGGACACGCACCGGCGTGCGCTCGTTCGGCGTGCGCGTCACGCGCGCCCCGGCGCGATGATCTGCCGCGCGACGGCCAACCGCACCAGCGCTCGCAATCGCAGCATCTCGGAGGCCAGGACGCGATGGCCAAACGGCGTCAATCGATGGTAGATGCGGCGTTCATCGCCTTCGGCCTCACGCTTTTCCGGCGCTTCTTCGATCAGCCCTTTCGATTCCAGACGGCGCATGTGGCGGTACAGGTTGCCCGCCTCGAGCTCGATCGTTCCGTTCGAGTGCGCGAGGATGTCCTGCCGGATGCCGTAGCCGTGCCGATCCCCCGCCGCGAGCATCGTGAGGATGAGCGTGTCGACGGACTTGAGCGGCAGGAGCGATTCGGGCTCGGGCCCAGCTTTGGGAGGCGGCGGCATCGGGGGCTCGCTGGTATAGTCAAAACGACTATAGCACTTTGACACCCAGTCGGCCAGGATGGTTTGTACGGGGCGCCGCCGATCGAGGGCGGGACGACGGCCGGCTGTTCAGCGCGCCCGCCGAACGCTATGATAGTAGCCGGCCGTGACTAACCCTGTTGGGCAAAGCCACGGCGCCCACCCTTTCTGGAGGTTCCATGCGCGCTCGCGTCGTCGCCTGCTCCCTCGTACTCGCATTCTCGGCCTGCGCGACGGCCGGCGGCCCCCACACCGGTGGCGGCCGCGACTCCAACCTCATCACGGCCGCGGAGATCGAAAACTCCCACGAGACCGACGCCTACGATGCGGTCCGCAATCTTCGCCCGAACATGCTGGTCACCCACGGTCAAACGACGTTCAACAACTCCGATCCCGGCATCATCGTATTCGTGAATGGCTCCCAGTTCGGCACGGTGGAGTCGCTGCACCGCATCGCCGCCTCGGATGTCGACGAGATCCGTTTCTACTCGGCGGGCGAGGCGAGCATGCGGCACGGCACAGGCTACCCGGATGGCGTGATCGAAGTGAAAACGAAATAGGAAAACGTTATGTTGCATCGGTGAATCTCGCCGACGTCCTGCGCACCGCGCTCGGGCAGATCCGGGCGAACAAGCTGCGGTCGTTCTTCACCTTGTTAGGCATCATCGTGTCCGTCGGCTTTCTCGTGGCCGTGGTCGCGATCATTCAGGGGATGAACGCCTACGTCAAAGAGAATGTGGCCGACGCGATCGTCGGCGTGAACACGTTCCAGGTGCGCCGGATTCCGATCAAGATCGGCCTCTTCACCGACGACGAGCTGCGCATCATCGAGCGGCGGCCCAAGATCACCATGGCCGACGCGGCGGTAGTGTCGCGCGCCGTGCCGGGCGCCGACGCCGTCGCGCTGCAGAGCGGCTTTCCGACGCCCGCGGCGCAGCTGGTCTGGCACGGCCGCTCGCTCGACAACGTGTTCGTCTTCGGCGTCACCGCGCCGTACCAGACCGTCCAGGATTACCGCTTCACGAGCGGCAGCCCGATCACCGACGTCGATGTGCGCGAGCGGCGCCAGGTGATCGCCATCGGCGCCGACGTCGCCGAGAAGTTGTTCGGCGATGCCAACCCGGTTGGGCATAGCCTGCGCATCATGGGCGCGCGGTTCACGGTCATCGGCACGATCGCGCCGAAAGGCCGCGTGCTCGGCCAGTCATTCGACTCGTTCGTGCTCATGCCGATCACGAGCTTCGAGCTCCTCTATGGCCGGCGCAACACGACCACCATTTCAGTCAAGATGCCGAACGCGGAGTCCATCCCGGCGGGCATGGCGGCGGCGGAGGAAGCGATGCGCATTGCGCACCACCTGCGCCCGGCGCAACCCGATGATTTCACTGTCGAGACGGCCGACGCGCTGGTGGACTTCTGGCGCAACCTGACGCGGGTGCTGTTCAGCGTCATCCCGGCCGTGGTTGCGATCGGCATCGTCGTGGGCGGCATCGTGATCATGAACATCATGCTCATGGCGGTGAACGAGCGGACGCACGAGATCGGGATCCGCAAGTCCGTGGGCGCGCGGCAGCGGGACATCCGGCGGCAGTTCCTGGCCGAGGCCGTCGCCCTGGCCACGTTAGGCGGGCTCTTCGGCGTCGCGTCGGGCTGGGGGCTCGCCCTCATCATCGCCAGCGCGTCGCCGCTGCCGGCGCGCGTCACCGGCTGGTCGGTGGCCGTCGCCATTGCGTTAGGCGCCGGCATCGGGGTGTTGTTCGGCGTCTACCCGGCCAGCCGCGCGGCGCGCCTCGACCCCATCAACGCGCTGCGGGCCGAATGAGAGCGGCCGAACGCCTCAGCGAGAACATCGCGATCGCGATCGACACCCTGCGCGTGAGCAAGCTGCGCAGCGGCCTCACGATCCTCGGCGTCGTCATCGGCGTCGCGACCGTGATGGCGATGGCGGCCATCGTCCAGGGCGTCCGGCAGCAGATCGTGCACACGATCGAGATCGCCGGCCCAACGACGTTCTACGTCACCCGATCGAAGAATCCGGTCAACCCGGGCAATCCTCCGCCGGAGATTCGCGATCGGCCGGAGATCAAACCCGCGGAAGCCGATCGCGTGCGGCAACTGCCCGGGATCGCGTACGCCGGAATCTGGGGACAGGCGCAGGCGCGCATGTCCTACCAGGGCACGCGCACGCAAAACGTGGCGATCTTCGGCGCCGATAATCGATTTACCGAGATTCAGGGCGGCGACCTGTCCGAAGGACGCTGGTTCACGCGACCGGAATTGGCGAGCGGCAGCGCGGTCGCGGTCATCGAACAGGACATGGCGCGGACCTTATTCGGCCGCGTGGATCCGCTCGGCAAGCTCGTCGACATCGGCGGACGCCCGGCGCGCGTGATCGGCATCTATGTGCCGCCCGGCAACATCTTCAATCCGCCCGGCCAGTCCACGGGCGCGATCGTGCCGTTCGCGATGCTCGACCACCAGCTGCCGTTCGACCGCACGAACGCGCTCTGGATCGTCGTCAAACCGCAGCCTAACGTCACCGTGGCCGACGCCGAAGAAGCGGTGATGGTGGCGCTGCGCCGCATGCGGCATCTCCGGCCGGCCGAGCCCAACTCGTTCGACCTGCTCACGCAGGATCAGATCCTCGACACGTTCAACAAGCTGACCGGTGTGTTCTTTCTCGTCATGATCGTCCTCTCGGCCGTGGCGCTGCTCGTCGGCGGTATCGGCGTCATGGCGATCATGATGGTGTCGGTCACCGACCGCACGCGCGAGATCGGCGTTCGGAAGGCGCTCGGTGCCACGCGGCTCGATATTCTGCTTCAATTCCTCGTCGAGGCGTCGACGCTCACCGGGATCGGCGGTCTGGTCGGCATTCTCTTCGGGTTAGGCTTCGGACGGATCGCCACGGCGGCCATGCGGATCGAGGCGACCACCCCGATGCTCTACACGCTCGTGGCCGTGGTCGTGTCGGTCGGCATCGGCGTCGTGTTCGGGTTGCTGCCGGCCAACCGGGCGGCGCGGCTCGATCCGGTGGAGGCATTGCGGTACGAATGACCGGCCCGGCGCGCCGCTGCGCCGCGCCTAACGATCGCCGGAACGGACGCGAAACGGCCAGCCGGCGCGCGATCGGTCCGGCTGGCCGTTAGGCGTCGGCGCCGCGACCGTCACGGCATCACGACGATCGTTCCGACGAACGACGGATACTGCGACGGGGGATGGAACATGCAGTGATAGCTGAACGATCCCGCCTGCGTGAACGTGAACTGGAACGTC
>Ga0207695_10003858_pt1 | contig 20746 bp, 13 predicted proteins | sample KBSC54metaG_FD_184354 | JGI IMG/M metagenome (GOLD analysis project Ga0207695, IMG submission 184354) | Corn rhizosphere microbial communities from Kellogg Biological Station, Michigan, USA - KBS C5-4 metaG (SPAdes) (version 2) | ecosystem: Host-associated > Plants > Roots > Rhizosphere > Soil...
CGTCTTCCTCGGCCAGGAGCGCCGGCGCGGCTGGTGGCTGGACGACAGGGCGATGGCGACCGAGACGGCTCGCGTGCTGAAGATGGTGGGCCTGCAGGCCGGCCCCGACACGCCCGTGCGCCAGCTGATCGTCGCCGAGAAGCAGCTCGTCGAGATCGCCAAGGCGCTGCAGCGCGACGCGCGCGTGCTGGTGATGGACGAGCCCACCGCGTCGCTCACCCCGGGCGAGACGGAGCGGCTGTTCGCGCTGATCGCGCAGCTGAAGGCCGACGGCGTGACGGTGGTCTACATCTCGCACAAGCTCGACGAGATCGAGCGCATCACCGACGAGGTGGTGGTGATGCGCGACGGCCGCTTCATCGCGCGCTCGGCCACGCGCGAACTCACGCGTCACCAGATGGCCAACCTGATGGTGGGCCGCGAGATCGCCGATCTGTACCCGCCCAAGGACGCGCGGCCCGCCGCCGCGCCGCTGCTGGCGGTGCGCGGGCTGAGCGTGCCGGGCTGGGCGCGCGAGCTCGACTTCGACGTCGCGCCGGGCGAGATCCTGGGCTTCGCGGGCCTCGTCGGCGCCGGCCGCACCGAGGCGTTCGAGGGCATGCTGGGACTGCGTCCGCACACGCTGCGGTCGCTGGCGATCGACGGCCGCGCCGTGCGCATCCGCAACCCGCGCGAAGCGGCGGCGCACGGCCTCACCTACCTCAGCGAGGATCGCAAGGGCAAGGGGCTGCACATGCATCTGGGCCTGGCCGAGAACCTGACGCTGATGGCGCTGCGGCGCTACGCCACGCCCTGGCTGCATCCGGCCGCCGAGCGCGCCGCGCTGGCATCGGCGGTCGGCGAGTTCGGCATCCGCACCGGCGCGCTGGACATCCCGGCGTCGTCGCTGTCGGGCGGCAACCAGCAAAAGCTCGCGCTGGCCAAGGTGCTGCATCCGGGCCCGCGCGTGCTGGTGCTGGACGAACCCACTCGCGGGGTCGACGTCGGCGCCAAGCGCGACATCTATTTCCTGATCCAGCGGCTCGCGCGCGAGGGCAGGGCGATCGTCGTCATCTCGTCCGAGCTGGTCGAGCTGATCGGCATCTGCCACCGCATCGTCGTGATGCGCGCCGGGGCGCTGCAGGCCACGCTGGCGGCGGACGAACTCACCGAGGAGGCCCTGATTGCCCACGCCACCGGACTCCACTGAAGCGCTCGCCCCCACGCGCGCGGACGCGGGCGCGCTCGCGGGCGTGACGCGCGCGCGCCGCGCGTGGTCGCGCCTGCACGGGCTCGGGCCCGTGCTGGGGCTCGTCGTGCTGTGCATCGCCGGCTTCCTGCTGAACCACGACTTCGCCACGATCGACAACGCGATGAACGTGCTCACGCGCACCGCGTTCATCGGCATCATCTCGGTGGGCATGTGCTTCGTGATCATCAGCGGCGGCATCGACCTGTCGGTGGGCTCGATGGCCGCCCTGATCGCGGGCGGCGTCATCCTGCTGATGAACGCGCTCGGCGCGCGCCACCTCGCGCCGTGGCTGACGGTGGTGCTGGGCGCCGGCTTCGCGGTGCTGCTGGGCGCGCTGTTCGGACTGGCGCACGGGCTGCTGATCACGCGCGGCCGCATCGAGCCCTTCATCGTGACGCTGGGCACCCTCGGCATCTTCCGCGCGACGCTGACGTGGCTGTCCGACGGTGGCGCCATCACGCTCGACAACGACCTCGCCGACGCCTACGCGCCGGTCTACTACGCGGCGGTGCTGGGCATCCCCGTCCCCGTGTGGGTGTTCCTCGTCGTCGCGGTGCTGGGCGCCGCGATCCTCAACCGCACCGCGTACGGCCGCTACGTGCAGGCGATCGGCTCCAACGAGCAGGTGGCGCGCTACGCCGCGGTCGACGTCGACGCCACCAAGCTCGTCACCTACGTGCTGCTGGGCGCCTGCGTGGGCGTGGCCACGCTGCTGTACGTGCCGCGGCTGGGTTCGGCGTCGCCGGCGACGGGCCTGCTGTGGGAGCTCGAGGCGATCGCGGCGGTGATCGTCGGCGGCACGGCGCTCAAGGGCGGCGCGGGCTCGATCACCGGCACGGTGGTGGGCGCGATCCTGCTGTCCGTCATCAGCAACATCCTGAACCTGACCAGCATCATCAGCGTCTACCTGAACGCGGCGGTGCAGGGCGGCGTGATCATCGTCGTGGCCTTCATGCAGCGACGCAGACGCTAGGGCGGTGATCCCTCGCGGCTGCTGCAGGCCGCGTTTCCTTCGTTCGACAACAAGCAGGAGACAGCAATGAAGACCATCCAACGCAGACTCGTCCTCGCGCTCGGCGCCGCATCGCTGACGCTGGCCGCGCCGCTCGCGTTCGCGCAGAACAAGGTCACGCTCGGCGTGGCGATCCCCACGGCCGACCACGGCTTCACCGGCGGCATCGTCTGGTGGGCCAACGAGGCCAAGAAGGAGCTGGAGAAGAAGTACCCCGACCTCAAGGTCATCGTGAAGACGTCCAAGGATCCGGGCGAGCAGGCCAACCAGCTGCAGGACCTGGTCACGGCCAACAAGATCAACGCGCTCGTGATCTTCCCGCACGAGTCGGCGGCGCTGACCAAGCCGGTGCAGCAGGTGCACTCCAAGGGCGTGTACGTGACGGTCGTCGACCGCGGCCTGACCGACGAGAGCGGCCAGGACGCCTACGTGGCCGGCGACAACACCGCGTTCGGCAAGGTGCCCGCGGAGTACATCGCCAAGGCGCTGGGCGGCAAGGGCGACATCGTGGCGCTGCGCGGCATCGCCACCACGCTGGACAACGAACGCATGGACGCGTTCAACAGCGTGATGAAGAACTACCCCGACATCCACCTGCTGGACGCCAAGTACGCCAACTGGAACCGCGACGACGCGTTCAAGACGATGCAGGACTTCCTCACGCGCTTCAAGCACATCGACGCCGTGTGGGCGGCCGACGACGACATGGCCGTGGGCGTTCTGAAGGCGATCGACCAGGCGCACCGCAGCGACATCAAGCTCGTGTTCGGCGGCGCCGGCGCCAAGGGCATGATCAAGACGCTCAAGGACGGCACCGACCCGCGCATCAAGGCCAACGTGTCGTACTCGCCCAAGTTCATCTACGACGCGATCAAGCTCACCGCCGAGGCGCGGCTGAAGGGCGAGAAGCTGCCGGCCAAGACGATCATCCCGTCGGTGCTGATCACCCGGGAGAACGCGAAGGACTTCTACTTCCCGGATTCGCCCTTCTGATCGAGGAGACATCGCCATGGCACGCCCCATCACGCTCTTCACCGGCCAGTGGGCCGACCTTCCCCTGGCCGAACTGGCGCCGCTGGCCAGGAAGATGGGCTACGACGGCCTGGAGCTGGCGTGCTGGGGCGACCACTTCGACGTGCAGCAGGCGCTCGCGTCGCCGGCCTACGTGCGCGACAGGCGGGCGCTGCTGGCCGAGCACGGCCTGCAGTGCCTGGCGATCGGCAACCACCTGGTCGGCCAGGCGGTGTGCGACCTGATCGACGCGCGCCACCAGGCCATCCTGCCGGCGCGCGTGTGGGGCGACGGCGAGCCCGAGGGCGTGCGCCAGCGCGCCGCGCGCGAGCTGGCCGACACCGCGCGGGCCGCCGCCGCGTTCGGCGTGCGGACGGTGACCGGCTTCACCGGCTCGTCGATCTGGCACGCGGCCTATGCGTTCCCGCCGACGACGCAGGCGTTCTGGGATGCCGGCTTCGCCGACTTCGCGCGCCGTTTCACGCCCATCCTGCAGGTGTTCGACGAAGTCGACGTGGATTTCGCGCTCGAGGTGCATCCGACGGAGATCGCGTTCGACATCGCCAGCGCCGAGCGCGCGCTGGCCGCGGTGAACCAGCATCGCCGCTTCGGCTTCAACTTCGACCCCAGCCACCTCGGCTACCAGGGCGTCGACTACATCCGCTTCATCCGCCAGTTCGGCGCGCGCATCTTCAACGCCCACATGAAGGACGTGTGGTGGGGCAGGGGCGACGGCAGCGTGGGCACCTTCGGCGGCCACACCAGCTTCGGCGACGCGCGCCGCAGCTGGGACTTCCGCAGTGTGGGCCGCGGCATGATCGACTTCGAGTCCGTGATCGTCGCGCTCAACGACGTCGGCTACGCCGGCCCGCTGTCGGTCGAGTGGGAGGACAGCCGCATGGATCGCGTGCACGGCGCCACCGAGAGCGCCGCGTTCTGCCGCCGCCTCGACTTCGAGCCGGCCAAGGGCGCCTTCGACGCCGTGTTCGACAGGAGCCGCCAGGGCGGCATGGCCGGGAGCGCGCCATGACGCGGCGCGTTCGCTACGCGATGGTCGGCGGCGGCCGCGACGCGTTCATCGGCGCGGTGCACCGTGCGGCGATGGCGCTCGACGGCCAGTACGAGCTGGTGGCGGCGGCGCTGTCGTCGACGCCGGAGAAGTCGCGCGCCTCGGGCCGCGACCTCGGCCTGCCCGACGATCGCAACCACGGCACATGGCAGGAGCTGCTGGCCGACGAGCGCCATCGCGGCACGGACGAGCGCGCCGACGTCATCGTGCTGGTCACGCCCAACCACCTCCATTTCGAGCCGGCGCGCGCGTTCGTCGACGCCGGCTTCCACGTCGTCTGCGACAAGCCGCTGGTGCACACGACGGCGCAGGCAGAGGAACTCGCCACGCTGGTGGCCGCGCGCGGCACGCTGTTCGCCGTCACCTACAACTACACCGGCTACCCGATGGTGCGCGAGGCGCGCGAGCTCGTGAGGTCGGGCGCGATCGGCGCGGTGCGCAAGGTCGTCGTCGAGTACCACCAGGGCTGGCTGGCCGGCGCGCTCGAATCGTCGGACAACAAGCAGTCCGAATGGCGCAAGGACCCCGCGCGCGGCGGCCCGGCGGGCGCGATGGCCGACATCGGCTCGCACGCCGAGAACCTCGTCGCCACGGTCACCGGGCTCGAGCTGGAGAGCCTGTGCGCCGATCTGGCCGCGTTCGGGCCGGGCCGCCAGCTCGACGACGACGCGGGCCTGCTGCTGCGCTTCGCGGGCGGCGCACGCGGGCTGATGTCGGCGTCGCAGGTGGCCGCGGGCAGCGAGAACGACCTGCGCCTGCGCGTCTACGGCGAACGCGGCCTGCTGGACTGGTGCCAGGAGGAGCCCAACCTGCTCGTGCACGCGCCCGGCGACGGTCCGCGGCGCACGCTGACGCGCAACTCGCCCGGCCTGAGCGCCGCCGCGCGCCGTGCCTGCCGGCTGCCGCCGGGCCACCCGGAGGGCTTCATCGAGGCCTTCGCGAATCTTTACCAGGGCGTCGCCGCCGACCTGCGCATGCGTGCCGCGCACGGCCGGCCCGCCACCGCCGAGGAGGCCGAGTACCCGCGCATCGGCGACGGCGTGCGCGGCGTGCGCTTCATCGAGAAGACGGTGGCGTCGGCCCGCGGCAACGTCAAGTGGACGCCGCTGCGCTGAGGCGCGGGACTCCCGCTTGCCTGTCCGCTCCTCCCCGAGTTGGTACGATGGGACGATGCACGCTGCACACCGAATCACGTTGGCCGCCGCCATGCTGGCCCTGCTGGGCGGCCTGGCCGCCGTGCCGGCGCGCGCCGACGACGCCGCGGACGAGGCGTTCTACCGGCGCGCCTCCCAGTGCGCGGCGGCCTTGCAGGTCGACCAGTTCGCCCTGGTCGCGCGCGCCCGTTCCGGCGAGAAGGAAGCCGTGCGCCCGGCGCTGTTCGAGATCACCCGGCTGGGCTTCGCCTACGTCGGCGAGGCCTACCTGAAGGGCCTGCGCGACCCGCGCGGCAGCGACATGCTCAAGGCCGCCATGGCCGAACAGAAGGACTGGCCCGCCGCGCGCCACAAGGCGCTGGTGGCCGAATGCCGCGTCGAGGCGCAGAAGGTCTACGACGACTCGGGCATGTGGAAGATGCTGGTCGACAACAAGGCCAGGAAGCGCGTCGAGCGCTTCCTGTCCATGCCGCCGCTGCCTGCGTCGGGCGCGAGCAGGTAGCCTTCGCACGCGCCGGCCGACATCGCGTCGCGCCGGCACGGGCCGGTCATGGCCGGCGCTCGCCGCACCCCTGCTTGACCGCCGACACCGCGTTGGCCGTGACGACGATCGTGCGGTCGTAGCAGCCGAGCCGGCTGTCCTCGACGTGCACGCGCTGGCGGCTCGCGGAATTCGTGGTCGTGGCGGCACCGGTGGTCTGGTCGTAGGACGTGGTGGCGTGCGGCGTGACGCTCTCGTCGCTGGTCGTCCACCACGACTGGCCGCGCGGGCCGTCGTTGCGCGTCTCGACATGGCGCCGCTGCGAGATCGACGTGTCCAGGACGACGGCGTTGCCGGACAGCGTCTCGACGAAGTCGACCGACAGCGGGTAGCTGGCGTGCGTGGTGCGCAGCGAGACGCCATGCGGCGCGTAGGTGGTGACCGCGGTGTGCACGTCGGTGTGCTGGTCGATCTTCTGGGCGTAGCGGGTGTCGGTGATGGCGAAGTCCTGCGTGTTCTCGAACTTCATCTTCTGGTCGACGACCGTCGTGACCGGGCCGCGGGAGGTCGACAGCGTGCCGGCGATGCGGTAGTCGCGCCGGGAGGTGACCGTCACGCGGCCCGTCGCGTTCGAGCCGTCGATGCTCAGGCCGTGGTCGTCGACCGAGACCGTCGGCGCGGCGAGCGTGTTCTGCGTCACGGCGCCGCTCAGCACGGACGCGCCCGGATCGCGCCACGCGAGCAGGGTGGCGGTGACCGAGAAGTTGTCCTGCGCGCCCGACACCTGCACCGAGATCGTGTGCGGCTGGCCGTCGTCGAGCTGGCCGGCGAACGGCGTCAGGTCGATGCGCGAGGGCTCGAAGTTCAGCGTCTGCACGCCCGGCGCGGGCGTCCACAGCGCGGGGTTGATGCCGCCGGTGTAGATCCACGGGAACACGGGTGCCACGCCGGCGGGCGTGCCGTCGATCGCCACCTCGACCTCGCGGAACGCGGTGCCGCCGCAACTCTGCAGCACGGCGGCGTCGGCGTCGGGGACGCAGGTGTACCAGAACTCGTCGGAGGCCTGGCTCTGCGCGATCACGTCGAGGGCGAGGCGCTCGACGTTGCGCGGCAGGGTCAGCGTCTTCGCGAGCGCCGGGTTGGCCGGCGACAGGGCCGTGAGAGACGGCGCCAGCGGCGCGACGACCTGCGGCGTGGCGGGCGCCGGGTCGGCGCGGTCGCCCGGGTAGAAGACGAGGCTGGCGCTGCCGAAGATGCGGCCCGTGTAGGTCGAGTCGACCACGTTGCCCAGGATCGCCTCGCCCGACTGCGCCGACGCGAGCAGGGCGCTGAGTTCCGTGACGTCGCGCTCGACGTGCCAGGCGCGCGCGGTGGTCCGGCCCGGCTCCATCGTCGTGCCGAAGTAGACGTTGACGCCGCCGATGTCGATCACCGCCGTGCGGTCGAACTGCCGTCCCGCGTCGACCTGGTAGTCGGCCTGCAGCACCACCTTCGCCCACGGGCCCGGGCAGCCGGCCGGCGGTGCGTACGCGAGCGCGACCGGCGTGAAGCCCGCGAACTCCTGGTTCGCGAACAGCGCGACGGTGCAGGGCGTGGTGCGCGGCCGCGGGACGAGCAGTTCCGCGTCCGCCACCGTGCGCGTGCCGATCGCCGGCACGGGCGGCTCGGCGAAGCCGGAGGACGGACCGTGCGCTCGGGCGGCGGAAGCGGCGAGCACGGCGATGCAGCCGCACGCGACGGCGGAAAGTCGATTCATGGCAGGCCCTGGGGTTTGTCGTTGGTCGGGCGATGATGGCACCGGCCGCCGGGCGCGGCGTCGGGGCAGACCCGCAAGCGGCGCCGCGGTTGAACGCGGGCTTGCATCCTCGTGCCCGACCGCGGCACGCGCGTGCACGCGCGCTGTCGATTTCCGGCCACGCCGATCGTCGTGCCGGAACTGGCGCGTCCGCCAGGTCCTTCCGGAAAAGGCATCATGAAACTGCTCCTGACCTCCGCCGGCGTCAAGAACGCCAGCATCCACCGGGCGCTGGCCGCCCTGCTGGACAAGCCCGTCACCGATTGCCATGCCCTGTGCATCCCCACGGCGGGCTACGGCCACCCGCGGGGCACGCCGGCCGGTGCGTGGCGCTTCATCACGGGCAACGCCTCCACGCCCATGACCGAGCTGGGGTGGCGATCGCTGGGCGTGCTGGAGCTCACCGCGCTGCCCAGCATCCCGCGCGAGCGCTGGGAGGCGTGGGTGCGGGAGGCGGACGTCTTGCTCGTCAACGGCGGCGACGCGCTCTACCTGTGCCACTGGATGCGGCAGTCGGGCTTCGTCGACCTGCTGCCGTCGCTGGCGGACAAGGTGTGGGTCGGCCTGAGCGCCGGCAGCATGGTGATGACGCCGCGCGTCGGCGACGACTTCGTCGAGCAGCGCCCGCCCATCACCGGCGACGATCGTGCCCTCGGCATCGTGCCGTTCTCGATCTTCCCGCACGTCGACCATCCGGACATGCCCGAAAACTCGATGGCGGCCGCGCAGCGCTGGGCGGCCGCGCTCGGCAACCCGTCCTGCGCCATCGACGACCAGACCGCGATCCAGGTCGTCGACGGCCGGGTCGAGGTCGTCTCCGAAGGGCGCTGGCGCTGGTTCGACGGCGCGACGGCTTGACGAACGCGCCGGCGGCGTCGGGTCACAGCCGGGCAGGCCGGCGGCGTGCCGGGCCCGGGCCGGCCGGCATGTCGCCCGTCGTGACGTGCACAGGCTCGCGGCTTGAGCCCGGGAAGCTTGAGAATCACGTCCGGGCCTCCACCTGCAATCGTCCATGCCCCTGCAAGACTTCCACCCCGCCGTCGCGCGCTGGTTCGAGCACCGCTTCGGCACCCCGACGGCGGCGCAGGTCGCGGCGTGGCCGCACATCCGGGCGGGCCGCGACACGCTGGTGGCCGCGCCGACCGGCTCGGGCAAGACGCTGACGGCCTTCCTGGCCGCGCTCGACGACCTGGTGCGGCGCGGCGTGGCCGGCGATCTGCCGGACGAGACGGCTGTCGTCTACGTGTCGCCGCTGAAGGCGCTGTCCAACGACATCCGGGCCAACCTCGAGGAGCCGCTGGCCGGCATCCGCGCGGAGCTGGTGGCCCGAGGCCTGCCGGATGTCGAGATCCGCACCGCCGTGCGCACCGGCGACACGCCGCCGCGCGAGCGCCAGCACGCGATGCGCCGGCCGCCGCACATCCTGGTGACGACGCCGGAGTCGCTGTACGTGCTGCTGGGTTCGCTCGCCGGCCGCCGCATGCTGGCCAACGTGCGCACCGTGATCGTCGACGAGATCCACGCGCTGGCCGCCAACAAGCGCGGCAGCCACCTGGCGCTGTCGCTGGAACGGCTGCAGAACATCGTCGACTTCCCGCCGTGCGACGCCGAGCCGGACGAGGACGGCGTCGTCCCCGACCCGAAGGCCGCGGTGGCGCGCGCCCAGCCGCGGCATGTCACGCGGATCGGGCTGTCGGCCACGCAGAAGCCGATCGCCGAGGTCGCGCGCTTCCTGGTGGGCGCGGGCGGCGTCGTGGACGGCCGGGCCGACTGCGCCATCGTCGACATCGGCTACAAGAAGCAGCGCGACCTGGCGCTCGAGCTGCCGCCGACGCCGCTGTCGGCGGTGATGTCGCACGAGCAGTGGGACCAGGTCTACCAGCGCATCGTCGAGCTGGTGGCCACCCACCGCACGACGCTCGTCTTCGTCAACACGCGCCGCATGGCCGAGCGCGCCGCGCGCCACCTGGGCGAGCTGCTCGGCAACGAGGCGGTCGCCGCGCACCATGGCAGCCTCGCGCGCGAGCTGCGCCTGGACGCGGAGCAGCGGCTCAAGCGCGGCGAGCTGAAGGTGCTGGTGGCCACCGCCTCGCTGGAGCTGGGGCTGGACATCGGCGACGTCGACCTCGTCTGCCAGCTCGGCTCGCCGCGCTCGATCGCGGCCTTCCTGCAGCGCGCCGGCCGCGCCGGGCACGCGGTGGGCGGCACGCCCAAGGCGCGGCTGTTCCCGCAGTCGCGCGACGAGCTGGTCGAATGCGCGGCGCTGCTCGAGGCCGTGCATCGCGGCGAGCTCGACACGCTGCACGTCCCGGCGATGCCGCTGGACGTGCTCGCGCAGCAGATCGTCGCCGAGACCGCGTGCCGCGACTGGGACGAGGACGCGCTGTACGCGCTGATGTGCCGCGCCTGGCCTTACGCCGCGCTGCCGCGCGAACGCTTCGATGCCGTGCTGCGCATGCTGGCCGACGGCTACACCACGCGCCAGGGCCCACGCGGCGCCTACCTGCATCGCGACGCGGTGCACCACCAGCTGCGCGAACGCCGCGGCGCGCGCATGACGGCGCTCACGTCCGGCGGCACGATCCCCGAGACGGGCGATCTTACGGTGGTGCTTGAACCTCAGGGAGACCGCATCGGCACCGTCAACGAGGACTTCGCCGTCGAGAGCCTGGCCGGCGACGTGTTCCAGCTGGGCAACGCGAGCTACCGCATCCTGCGCGTCGAGCCGGGGCGCGTGCGCGTCGAGGACGCCAAGGGCCAGCCGCCCAACATCCCGTTCTGGCTCGGCGAGGCGCCGGGGCGCAGCGACGAGCTGTCGATGGCCGTCGCGCGCTTGCGCGAGGCGGTCGGCGAGCAGGTCCGGCGCGAGGGGCCGCCCGCGGCGATCGAGGGCCTGGTCCAGGCGACGGCCGGCGGCGTCCCGGCCGACGGCGCGCGCCAGATCGTCGAGCATCTCGCGAGCGCGCAGGCCGTGCTCGGAGCGCTGCCCACGCACAAGCGCATCGTGATGGAGCGCTTCTTCGACCAGTCGGGCGGGATGCAGCTGGTGGTGCATTCGCCGTTCGGCAGCCGGCTCAACCGCGCCTGGGGCCTGGCGCTGCGCAAGCGCTTCTGCCGCCAGTTCAACTTCGAGCTGCAGGCCGCGGCCACGGAGGACGCGATCGTGCTGTCGCTGTCCACCAGCCACAGCTTCCCGCTCGACGAGGTGGCGCGCTACCTGCGCTCGGCCACCGCGATGGACGTGCTGGTGCAGGCGCTGCTCGACGCACCGCTGTTCGCCGTGCGCTGGCGCTGGAACGCGACGACGGCGCTCGCGTTGCCGCGCTTCGTCGGCGGACGCAAGGTGGCACCGCAGCTGCAGCGCATGAAGTCCGAGGACCTGCTGGCGTCGGTGTTCCCCGACCAGGTGGCCTGCGCCGAGAACCTCGCCGGCCCGCGCGAGGTCCCCGACCATCCGCTGGTGGCGCAGACGATGCATGACTGCCTGTACGAGGCGATGGACGCCGAGGGCTGGCTCGCGGTGCTGCGCGGCATCGAGTCCGGCGCCATCGAGGTGGTCGCGCGCGACCTGCCCGCGCCGTCCCCGCTGGCGGCCGAGGCGCTTACCGCGCGGCCGTACGCCTACCTCGACGACGCGCCGATCGAGGAGCGCCGGACGCAGGCCGTGCAGGCGCGCCGCTTCGGCGACGCGGACAACGTCGGCGAGATGGGTGCCCTCGACGCCGAGGCCATCGCCGGCGTGCGCGAGGAGGCCTGGCCGCGCGCGCGCAGCGCCGACGAGGTCCACGAGGCGTTGATGGCGCTCGGGGCGATCACCGCCACCGAGGCGCGCGCCAACGAGCACTGGGACGTCGCGCTCGCGGCGCTCGCGCGCGCGGGACGCGCGACGCGCTTGCGTGCGGGCGAGGGCGCGGGCGAGAGCGGCCTGTGGGTCGCGGCCGAGCGCCTCGCGATGCTGCGCCCGCTCTATCCGGTCTTCGAGGCCACGCCCCCGATCGCGTCGCCGGCCGGCTACGACGCGCCGTTCGAGACGCCGGACGAAGCACTGCGCGAGCTGCTGCGATCGCGCCTCGCCGGGCTCGGGCCGGTGACGGTCGACGCGCTCGTCGAGCAGTTGCGGCTGCCGCGCGGCGACATCGAGGCCGCCCTCGCGGCGCTGCAGTCGGAGGGCACCGTGTTCCAGGGCCGCGTCACGCCGGGACTCGACACGATCGAATGGTGCGAACGCCACCTGCTCGCGCGCATCCACCGCTACACGCTCAAGCGCCTGCGGCGGGAGATCGAGCCCGTCGAGCCGCGCGACTTCGTGCGCTTCCTGTTCGAGTGGCAGCACGTGGCCGGCGCGTCGCGCGTCAGCGGCCCCGAAGCCCTGCCGGCCGTGCTGGCACAGCTCGAAGGCTTCGAGGCGCCGGCGTCGCTGTGGGAGGCCGAGGTGCTGCCGGCGCGCGTGAAGGACTACGCGTCGTCCTGGCTCGACGACCTGTGCACCTCCGGCCGCACGCTGTGGACGCGCCTGCGGCCGCTGGCCACCGGCACCCAGGGCGGCGGGCGCTCGTCGCTGCGCACCACGCCCATCCTGCTGCTGCCGCGGCGCGCGGCACCGACGTGGTCGCGCATCGCCGCCGCCGCCGCGAGCGAGGACGGCGAAGCGCTGGGCGGTCGCGCGCAACGGGTGCTCGACTTCCTGGAGGCCCGCGGCGCCTCCTTCTTCGACGAGATGGCCGACGGCGCGCGCCTGCTGCGTGCCGAACTGGAGGACGCGCTCGCCGAGCTCGTGGTGCGCGGGCGCGCCAGCTGCGACAGCTACGCGGGCTTGCGCGCCTTGCTGGTGCCCGCGGCCAAGCGCGCCACGGCGGCGTCGCGCTCGCGGCGGCGCGTCGCCCTGCATGGCATCGAGGATGCGAGACGATGGAACGTCGTCCGGTCGCAGCAGGTCGTCCCGGATGCGACGGCCCATGCCGAGGCCGCCGACCACGTGGCGCGCACGCTCCTGCGCCGCTACGGCGTCGTCTGCTTCGAGATGCTCGATCGCGAGGCCGCCTGGCTGCCGCCGTGGCGCGAGCTGGTGCGCGTGTATCGCCGGCTGGAAGCGCGCGGCGAGATCCGCGGCGGCCGCTTCATCGCCGGCGTGACGGGCGAGCAGTTCGCCTTGCCCGATGCCATCGCCACGATGCGTGCCGTGCGTCGCCAGCCGCCGGACGAGGCGCTCGTGTGCCTGTCGGCATCCGACCCGGCCAACCTGCTGGGCACGGTGCTCACGGGTCCCAAGGTGCCGCGCGTGGCCGGCTCGCGCGTGCTCTACCGCGACGGCCTGGCCATCGGCACCAGCGTCGGCGGCCAGGTCGAGCTTCTCGTGCCGATGGAAGCGGCCGAGGCGCGCGCCGCCACGCGCGCGCTGGCGCTCGATCCGCAGCTGCGCTTCATCGAGATGGCGAGCGCCGCGGCCGGGGTCAGGTCTTGAACGTTGCGCAGTGACCCCGTGGGGGGCCTCGCCGCGCAACATGCAAGACCTGACCCCGTTTCAGGCGCGCCCCCGGATCAGGCCGGCGCTTGGCCGTGCCGGCCCGCGCCCGCCGCGAAGCGCCGCGCGCCGGCGAGGCCTTCCGCGGCGACCACCGCGAAGCCGCCCGCGCCTTCGAGTCGCAAGGCGTCCTCCAGCGGCAGGTCCCACTGCCGGATCGCCGACGAGCGATCCGCGCGCAGGCAGGCCTGCGGGAGCGCGGCGATCTCGGCCGCCAGGGCCAGCGCCGCGGCGAGCGCACCGCCGTCCTCCACGACCCGGTTGACCAGGCCGAACGAGAGGGCCTCGTCGGCCGGCACGGCGCGGCCCGTCAGGATCATGTCCAGTGCCCGGCCAGCGCCGACGATGCGCGGCAGGCGCACGGTGCCGCCGTCGATCAGCGGCACGCCCCAGCGGCGGCAGAACACGCCGAACACGGCGCCGCGGGCGGCGACGCGCAGGTCGCACATCAGCGCGAGCTCCAGGCCGCCGGCCACGGCGTGGCCTTCGATCGCGGCGATCACCGGCTTGCTCAAGGCCATGCGGGTCGGACCCATTGGCCCGGGCGCCGCGCCGGTGGGCTCGACGGCGTTGCGCCGCGCGGGGTCGGCCATCGCCTTCAGGTCGGCGCCGGCGCAGAACTGGCCGCCGGCGCCGGTCAGCACCAGCACGCGCAGGTCGTCGTCGGCCTCGAAGCGCTCGAAGGCCTCGCGCAGCAGCGTCGCCGCCGGGCCGTCGACCGCATTGCGGCAGTCGGGGCGATCCAGCGTCACCGTGGCCACCCAGCCATCCGTCTCGACGATCACGGGGGGACGTGGCATGGCGCGGCTCCTGCGTGGCGGAACGCCGATTGTCGCGCCGTGCGCCCGGCGGTGCCGGCGTCGTCAGTGCGGCCGGCACAAGCCCAGGATCTGCTCCTGCTGCGAGCAGGCGGCCTCGCCGGGCCGGGATGCCGGGTTCGCGGGACGCGGCGGCGGCGCGCCGTCGCTGCACGTGCGCAGCACGCGATCCGTCGGCCCGTAGTACGCCCAGCCCTTGCCGAGCGGAGGCAGCGCGAGCCGGACATCGCGCCACTTCGGGTGGCCCTCGGTCTGCAGCACGGCGAAGTTCTGGCACAGCGAGCGCGCGAACTGCGACAGGTGCTCGACGGTCGCCCGGTACGTGTAGTCGTAGGTGACGAGGTAGGACTTGACCGCCAGGCCGTCGACGTCCTGCTCCAGCCAGTTCGGGTAGCTCGCCGAGCGGATGGTGGCCGGCGAATAGGTCTGCAGCGCGGCCTTGGTCGCGGGGTTGCCGGCATCGACCTTGAGCAGCCGCACCAGCTGCTTGGCCTCGGGCTTCATCTCGGCGAGCAGCTTGGCCGGCTGGCCGGCCACGATGGCGACGACGTCGATGCTGCGGTCGGTGGTCAGCTTGATCAGGGCCTCCTCGTTCGTCAGCGTGCTGACCTGGCGCTCGGGCAAGGACTGCGAGAACATCAGGCGGTAGATCGTCGAGGCGCTCATCGCCGTGCCGCTCTGCAGCGGGCCGATGTTGATCCGCGCGTCGCGGATGTCGTGCACGAACTGCATCGCGGAATCGGCGCGCACCACGAAGTAGATCTCCTCGTCGTACAGCGGCAGGACCACGCGGAGTGGCCGGATGAGCTCGCCTGCGGCGGCGTTGCCGCGGGCGGCGTAGTCGAGGAAGGCCTGGTAGACGTCGGACTGCACGATGGCGAGCTTGACGTCGGTGTCGTAGCGCAGGCGGCTCACATTGTCGGCCGATCCCTTGGACGGTAGCGCCTCGAGCTGGATGCCGGCCTGCGGCGCGACGAAGCGCGCGAGGTCGCGTCCGATCTGGATGTAGGTGCCGCGGTCCGAGGCCGTCACGATCTTGTACATCACCGGCGGCGACACGGCCTGTGCCCCGGCGCCATGACAGGCCGCGAACAGGCCGATCGCGAGAAGGACCCGGCGCCACGGCGCGGGCACGCGGTCGGGGCGATCGGCCGGCGCGGCGGGAACGGGCGGGCGGACGGGCATGGGAACCTCCTTGTTCGTGTCGATGCCGGCGTGCCCCTCCGGCAGCGCCGGCGCGGTCAGCGCGCGCCGCCGGCGCCCGCGGGACAGAGCGCCAGTGCGGCGCGGGTCGGGTCGCAGGCGGGCGCGGGCGGCGCAGGGCGCGCGGCATCGTGGGGCGGGTCGCGTCCGGGCGCCGCCGCCGCAGCGGGCGAAGCGAGCCGGGCCGGCGGGTGCGCCCTGGCTCGCGTGCACAGGCCCAGGGCCTCGCTCTCGAGCGTGCAGGCCGACGCGACGGACGCGTATGTCGTGGAGGCCGTCGCTGCCGACCTGACGTGGCTGCCGTGCCGGGTGTGCGCGCGCGGCGCGCCGCCCGGATCGGCATCGATGCCCGCCACGGCCGGTGCGACGGCCAGCGTCGCGACGGCGGGCGCGACGGGCGAGGGCGCGGCCCGCTGCGGCGTCCCCGCCTGCGGGGGGGACTGCGCGATCGCGCGCTCGGCGAGCGCGAGCACGGCGTCCGGCGCGGGCCGGGCCGACGGCGACGTGGCGGCCGGCACGGGCGCCTGCGGGCTCGCGGGCGCCGCCTGCACCGGGCTGGTGGCCGCGGCCCGCGCGAGCCGGGCCTGCGCGCGCGTGGCGGCAAAGCTGGAGATGGCCTGCCACAGCAATCCGCCGCTGACCAGCAGGGCCGCCGCCACCACGCCCTGCGTCAGCGCGGGCCGGCTCGTCGCGCGGGGACGGGCCGGCGAAGCCGCCTTCAAGGCGACCACGGCGCGAGCGGCGCGGGGCCGGAAGGGCGCCGGCAGTTGGATCGCGGCCGGGCGAACCGGCGATGCGTCGACGTCCGGGGCGGCGTCCGCGGCGTCCTGGGTGGCGGGCGGGGCGACGCATGCGGCAGGCTGGCCCGCGCCCGCCGGGGGCGGCAGCTTCGCCGTCGCGGGCTGGCCGTCGAGCTCCAGGCGGAGCAGCTCGTCGACCGCGCCTACGATCTCGGGGCTGAGGTCGTCGCGTCCTTCGATGTAGAGCGTGAGCAGCAGGTGCCCGCACAGCCGGTTGATGCGACCGGGATTGCCGTTGCAGCGGTCATGGATCTCCGCAGTGGTGCCGGGCTCGAAGGCCGGGCGGCCGGTCCAGCCCGCGCGGGCCAGGCGCGCGAGGATGTAGTCGCGCGTGCCGGCGGCGTCGAGCGCCTCGACGCGCACCGGCGCGCCGAGTTCCACGGGCCGGCCGATGCGGCGCAGTTCCTCGACGCCCGCCGGCAGGGCGCGCCCGACCAGGGCCACGTGCAGGGCCGCGCGGCCGTCGACGCGCACGGAGGTCAGCGCGTGCAGGCGGGCGAGCGCTTCCGCCTCCAGCGACTGCGCGTCGTCGACGAGCAGCAGGGCGTCGCGTCCGTCGCGGGCGAGATCCTGCAGCTGGCGCAGCAGCCGCTCCACCGGCGGATCGTCGCCGGCCTCGTCGAGCCCGAGCGCCTCGCCGACGCGATCGAACAGGTCGTCGCCCTCGATGCGGATGCCGGGCAGCTCGCCGATGAGGTGGCGCGACCCGTGCACCTGCTCCAGCAGCCGGCGGGCGATGGTCGTCTTGCCCGAGCCGAATTCGCCGACGAGCGGGATGAACTCCTCGTCCTGGCGCAGCTCGTCCATCAGCGCCGCGATGGCCGCGCGATGCGGCGCGGTGTCGACGTAGAAGCGGGGATCGGGCGCGAGGCGGAACGGGAGTTGCGCCAACCCGAAGTGAGCCTCGTACATCGATCCCTCCTCTCGTCCCGCGACACGGGCCCGGAGGCTCGCGACGAGCGGTCGCGAGTGACACTAGCACCTTGCAGGACGCCGTCAATCCCACGGCCGGACGCGAGCGCGCCGAGGTGTCCGCGCCCCGGTGTCAGGTCTTGCCTTTTGCCCGGCCGCGAGTCAGCCCAGGTGCTTCGCGAAGAACAGGAGCGTGCGGTCCCACGCGCGCTGCGCCCACACCGGGTCGTAGTGCGTCTCGGCGATGCGGCCTTCGCCGACCGCCTGCTCGTTGCCGAAGGCGTGGTGCGCGAGATAGTGGTGGAAGTCGTGCTTCACGCCGGCCGCCTCCAGCTTGGCGGTGAGGCCCCGGACCTGCTCGGGCGGGAAGAACTGGTCCTGGTCGGCCCAGTGGCCCTGCAGCGGGATCCGGATCTTCGCGGCGTCGATGTACTCGAGCGGTGGGCAGCCGTACCAGGTGACGGCGGCGTCGAGCTCGGGCACGTTGGCCGCGGCCAGCAGCGTCAGCGCGCCGCCCATGCAGAACCCGACGCAGCCGACCTTGGCCGTGCGCGTCTTCAGGAACTGGATCGCGCCGCGCACGTCCTGCGTGGCGGCGTCGCCGAAGTCCAGCCCGGTCATCAGGTGGTGGGCCTCCTCGCGCTCGACGGTGGTCCTGCCGCGGTACAGGTCGGGCACCAGCGCCAGGAAGCCGGCGTGCGCGAGGCGGTCGGCCACGCCGCGGATCTGGTCGTTCAGGCCCCACCACTCCTGGATGACGACCACCGCCGGCGCGCCGCCGGCCTGCGCGGGTTCGGCCAGGTAGCCCTGCAGCGGCTTGCCGTCCGGGCGCTTGAAGCTGATCGTCGATCCCATCGGATGTCTCCTCGTTCGTCGGTTTGGGCGGGCCGGCGCGGTGGCTGGCGAGGGCCGCAGCTTAGTCGCATCGGCGAAGCCGTGTCGGCGTTGGTACCATGCGCGGCCTTTGGTGGAGGACGGTCGAGTGAAGCGGAGCGCGGTGAGGGCGGGAGCGGCGGCGGGGCTGGCGGCGATCGCCGCGAGCGCCGCCTGGTGGATGCACGCGCGGCAGGCGCCGACGGCGGTGCCGGCGTCCGCGGGGGCGCCGGCCGTCGCGCTGCCGTTGAAGTGGCCGCCGCTGGTCGGCACGCTCGCCGGCGACGGCCGGCTCGGCGCGCGCGACGGCGCCGCCGCGCAGGCGCAGTTCGCCGATCCGTACGGACTGGCGCTCGACCCGCACGGTGCGCTGTACGTGAGCGACGGCGGCGACAACGACCGCATCCGCGTGCTGCGCACCGACGGCACGGTCGCGACCCTGGCCGGCGGCATCGAGGGCTTCCAGGACGGGCAGGGCGCCGCCGCGCGCTTCGACACGCCTTCGGGCCTCGCGCTGGACGCCACCGGCAACCTCTACGTCGCCGACACCGGCAACCACGCGATCCGCAAGGTCACGCCCGAGGGCGTCGTGACCACGCTCGCCGGCAACGGCCGTCCCGGCTGGCGCGACGGCCCCGGCGCGCAGGCGCAGTTCGACGGCCCGATGGGCGTGGCGATCGATGCGCAGGGCCGCGTGATCGTCGCCGACACCTATAACGACCGCATCCGCGCCGTCTCGCCCGACGGTACGGTGACGACCCTGGCCGGCGGCGCGGCGCCGGGCGATGTCGACGGGCCCGGCGCGCAGGCGCGATTCGACACGCCGTGCGCCGTGTTGGTCGACGCGCGCGGCCGCATCGTCGTGGCCGACACCCTCAACGACGCGCTGCGCGCCATCGACGCCGCCGGCAACGTGACGACGATCGCGCGCGCCGCACCCGAGGCACCGGCCAAGTGGCTGCTGCACCGGCCGGCCTCGCTCGCGCAGGCGCGCGACGGCGCGCTGTTCGTGGGCACGCTGACGGGCATCGTCACGCGCATCGAGACGGATGGCGGCACGCAGGCCCTGTACGGCCTCGAGGAGCACGGCCTGGTGCGCCCCACCGGCCTGGCGGTCGGCCACGGCTCGCGCCTGCTGGTGGCCGACGCGGCATCGTCGCGCCTGCACGTGCTGGCGCCCCAGGCCGCGGCATCGGCGCCGCGCGTCCAGGGCGCGCTCGGCCCCGCGCCGGATCGCCCGCTGCCCGACGCCGGCGGCCGCTGGCCGCTGCGCCCGCAGCTCGCCTGGCACGAGGTGGTGGGCACGATCGGCGAGGATCGCGGCGACGGCAAGGGCGAGTCGCGCGACCACTTCCACGACGGCCTCGACGTGCGCGGCGACGTCGGCCAGGAAGTGCTGGCGATCGCCGCCGGCAAGGTGACCAACCCCGTCGCGACCTTCGGCTTCGGCAAGATCAACGAGGGCCTGGCGGTGGGCTCGCTCGCCTACGTGCACATGCACGTGGGGCGCGGCGCCCACGGCGCGGCGCTCGACCCGGCGCGCTTCGTGCCGGTGCGCGACGAGGCCGGCCAGCTCGTGCGCATGCGCGTGCGGCGCGGCACGCGCTTCGCGCCGGGCGACGTGCTGGGCAGCATCAACCCGATGGCGCACGTGCACCTGTGGATGGGGGTGTCGGGCTATGGCCTGAACCCGCTGCGGCTGGGGTTGCGCGACTTCGTCGACACCGTCGCACCGCGCATCGGGGCCGTCGAGCTGCGCGACGCTGCCGACACCCGACTCGTCAGGCGCGAGGCGGGCCGCCTGCTGCTGCCGCGCGGCGAGCTGACGCTGGTGGTCGACGCGTGGGACCAGGTCGACGGCAACCTGCCGCGCCGCCGCCTGGGCCTGTACAGCCTCGGGTATCGCTGGCTGCGTGCCGACGGCACGCCCGTGGCCGGCTTCGAGCAGCCGCGCACGGCGATCGAATTCGCGCGCCTGCCCGGCGACGAGGTGGTCAAGGACTACTACGCCGACAGGAGCGGCATCACGGTGCAGGGCAGCAGCGAGACGCATTTCCGCTACCGCGTCGGCCGCGCGGCGGGCGACGCCGGCGGGCCGCCGCCGTTCTCGACCGCCGCGCTGGCGCCCGGCGACTACGTGCTGCGCGTCGTCGCGAAGGACTTCTCGGGCAACGAGGCGACGGCCGGGCGCGACGTGCCGGTGCGGGTCTTCTGAGGCGACATGCCGCTGCGAAGCGGGGTCGCGGGATTCGCTCGCGGGGCGATGCCTCGGCAGGCGTGGATCCTGCGACTTCGCGCAGGATGACACGGGTTTTGCGCGGGGCGACAGCGTGGCCGTCGCGCATCCGGCCGACCCGTCGTCCACCAACGCGTCGTCCACCGAGCCGGCACCCCACCAACCGGTCATCCACCGACCGGTCATCCATCGACCGGTCGTCCTGCGCGCAGCGAAGCGGAGTCGCCGCAGGATCCACCGCAATGGAAGCGCGCCCGGCCCGAACGCCAATTCCGACCGGTTGTCTAGGGGATTGACCCCCGCCCGGCGGCAACGCTGCCTTCGCTAAAATTTGAGGCAAACCCGCGGCCGCCACGGCCGCGCGGCTCTTTTCTGCGTCGAAAGCGATTCCCATGTCTTCCCTCAAGGCCCGGCTGGACAAGATCCCCGAGGGCTCGGCCGCCCTGTTCTTCATCCAGATGTTCTCGACGCTGGGCTTCGCGGTGCTTCAGGTCTCCCTGGTGCTCTACGCGACGAAGAAGCTGCACTTCAGCGATGACCTGGCGCTTTCCCTGATGAGCCTGTTCGGTGCGTTCAACTACGGCCTGCACCTGTTCGGCGGCTATCTCGGCGGCCGCTTCCTGAGCAACC
>Ga0207695_10003860_pt1 | contig 20737 bp, 13 predicted proteins | sample KBSC54metaG_FD_184354 | JGI IMG/M metagenome (GOLD analysis project Ga0207695, IMG submission 184354) | Corn rhizosphere microbial communities from Kellogg Biological Station, Michigan, USA - KBS C5-4 metaG (SPAdes) (version 2) | ecosystem: Host-associated > Plants > Roots > Rhizosphere > Soil...
AGACTGATCAAAGCCACTTTTGAAGCATTACTTACTTTGCTGAACATGCTTTCGCCGCAAAAAACTTCGCCAACCTGTACGCCATACAATCCTCCAACTAATTTTTCATCTTGCCAAACTTCAACAGAGTGGGCATGACCTTCCATATGCATACGGATGTAAGCGTTTTTCATATCTATAGTTATCCATGTGCCCGGCTGATCCTTACGGTTAACGGTGGAACAAGCGTCTATGACCTCAGCGAAATTTTGATCGTAGGTCACTTTAAAGCGGCCTGATTTTAAAACCTGGCGCATGCTTTTGGATATTTTTAATTCATCGGGAAATAACACAAACCGTTCATGCGGGGAGTACCATAATATTGGCGTATCATCATTGTACCAGGGAAAAATACCATTATGATACGCCAATAAAAGGCGGTCGGTCGATAAGTCGCCCCCTACGGCCAGTAAGCCATCTTCTTCGGCCAGAGTGGGGTTGGGGAATACAATACGCTTATCGAGCCGGAATATCATCCGGCAAATTTATGCCTTCTTTTTTATCACCAGTTTTTTATTCTGCGCTTTTGCAATCGCGTCCATATACTGCTGCATCTCGGAGTATTTAGCAGCCGGTATCACCTGGTTATTTAAAATGAATTTCGCCATGCTTACGACCTGGTTTTTCTCCTTGTTGTAGATATAGCTGATATCATAATTGCCATAAGTAAACTTTAGGTTGGCATTAGCTGGCAGTGTTTCAACTTCAAAACCAGTGGGCAGATCAATGGTGGTAGTACATGTTTTTATTCTTGGGTAATCCCAGTAATAATCAGATTTTCTTTTTTCAAGTACTGGGACAGTATTACTCCATAATAAAAATGCCAATGGGCGATAGAATTGTTTATCGCCAGCCTTTACATCGCAAAACTGGTCATACTCAAGGTTAAGATCGATTTCCTTTGTTCCGTTCTCATCCTTTTCTGATTTGAAATCAAATGCCGAAGGTTGTTTAATATGCAAATCGCGCAGCAGAAACTCTTTTTGATCATCCATTTTTATAGCAGACATTCCCAAATACAACTCCCGATACTCTCCGGTGCTCAGTATTTTCACCTGTGTCTTTGCCCCCCCATCTGCATCTAACACAACATGGGCCTCGCAGTTAAACTGATTCTCTTGTGCAAAACTTTTAGGTGTATTAATTAACCTGCCACCATCTTCAGTTATTAGTAAGGCGTTTCTATTTTCTGTAAACGCTCCCAAAACGCCAAATGGCATTGTGTTGCTTGTACATTCAAGCCAGGTCGTGTCGTTTTTTAATGGCACGCAGAGTATAATATGATTAAACGGGTCATAGGGGAACGCATAATTGGCTGGTTCTTCATTTGCACCGGCATTTATTTCTGCATAATATGACCGAATATCGACTGCTTTCAGCAGACTATGCATATAATTGGACAATCCTTTACAATCGCCATATTTTTTATCATCCACAAACGATGCGGGAAAAGGCTTCAAGCCACCGATCCCTAATTTTATATTTACATAGCGCATATTTTGCTGCATATATTTATATAAAAACCGCACCTTTTCCTTATCCGTCTTAATTGTATCGGTCATTTTTTTGATGTCAGCAACCCTCTGCGGGCTCAGTGTTTCTACGTCAGCATTTAAAGCCTGCTGCCATTTTCCGTAATTCTGCCAGTCATTCATGTCGCCAGGCAGCCCGAAATACTCGAATTTACTCTGTAAAAACTCCACTTCCGGTATTATCCTCCAGGACATCGCGCCTTCTTCAATCTTAAAAGCTTTTAAATTTGAAGCCTTCCAGGTATAAACGGACCTACTGTCTCCGTTAGCTATTTGTGGTTTTAAATCAGTGTTCTTATTCAAATATCGAAAACCTGAATTTGAAGCAATGCTAACTCTGCAAACCGAGTTCTGAACACTTTGCTCAGGCCCCTGAACAGTCCAGCTACCCAGATTGATCAAACTGTTTTTGTCTATTTCATAAATCATTTCAACCGTTGCGGGGTAACTGGCAATAGTGTGGTCAATGTATTTGACCCTGTCATCCGTCACTAATGCTTCGCCTTCATTTGCGGCGTGCTCGTACATATCACTTTTGTGATATTTCTTTATAACATTGCCCGCTGCGTCATATATGCGCATTTCAAATGCACTTACAGCGCTAAACTTTTTATTATACGGCAGACTGATTTCCGCTTCGCTATTGCCTTTTTCATTCAAAACAGTTACCACGCTGTGCATCTTATATACCTCTTTCCCCGGCCCCTCCACATCATATTCTTCGAGACTGTAACGCACTACCGAATTGGCATCGGTTTTTAATGAATCGGGAATCTTGGCCGCTATATATGCATCCGGCGGAACATTATCCTGGCAATAAGCTTTTGCCAAGGGTGCAAGGCAAAGCACTAAGACAAATAGCCGACGTTTTATTTTATTGTTTAAAAGCATCATTACCCCTTCTTTAAAATAATCTGTTCGTTCAGCATTTCATGCATTTTCTTAAAGAATTCATGAAAGTCAGCATAATCTTCTCGGAGATACGTTATCTTGTTATAGCTAATGGTATATCGTACCACTATAGTTCCTTCTTGCTCCGCTACCAGTCGTTTAAAGCTTATTCCCTTATCAGGCATCACCATGCTTATACTTTTTGGTAAAGCATCCACTTTATAGCCAGCAGGTATTTTATACAAGCCGTTCACTGCATAATTACGTAAGTACCTGAAATCAACATCGGTCATGCGTTTTTCGCTTAAAAATGGGTTGGTTTTAAGTGAAGTAAACAGATTTGGATTCAGGTAAATATAATTTTCATCTGATCCGGCGAGGTCAAGGCTAAACTCGATATTTTGCATCAAAGGCAAACTATCCACCTCCATATCCTGCATTTTCAGCGAAGAGATTTTGAGATTATTATCATTGTCGCGCAGATAATCGGTGTATTTCTTCTCACCATCAGTTTTATATTTTTGTACTAAGTTGATCTTATTATAGCCCGTACTACTGATCTGCGCCGTACCGGTTAGTTTTCCATCGGGCTTTATTTCCGCCGATACAAAAGTTACCTGTCGCACGGGCTCATCGTTATGCAATAGAACAATGTCATATTTATTCTTTGACTTATCGATCCATAAGCCCGAGGAGTTTAGCAACTCTGATGGTATTTCATCATACATATTATATTTTCCGGTAGCGTCGAGAACGTAATTCTTTGTGCTGTCAACCGGAACATAGACCACAGATCTGTTAAACTGCGCCAGTGATGTATAAAAAGGCACAACCCGGCCATGTTTTTGGGTGCTGACCACCATCGGATAAGCGTCGATACCCGACTTCTTAAGCAGATGGTAAAGAATAATGTTGATCTCGGCCGAATTGCCGGTTTTGTTTTCCCATGCGCGGTAAGTTCCGTCAATCGTATACCAACGATCAATATCGTTCCATTTCATGGTGTTCCTCACCTCGTTAAAAACATAAGCAATCTTTTCATCATTCGTTTTGAGCGCTTTTGCTTTATTAATGATGGCTTCCTCATTATTAAGTTTCCGGTTAAGTTGACCGCCAAAATCTTCATCGTCTTCTAATATGCCACCTACTTTTGCCCATGTATCCGAGTGTGATTTAACGAAACCGCCAAGCGGTTTCACGGATACCAATTGAAACCGTAAACAGTCAACGTTATCAGCAAAAGACGACATAAACGCTTCGTCAGGCAGGGAAGGTACATTTGCCATTGCCCTTGTTTCTAGCATAAGGCTATAAGGATACGAATCATTGTGCATTTGTCCGTAGTCATCCTTCCAGGTATCCTGGAAGCTTCTGCCTTCTTCTTTCGATGTATTTTTTGCATAAGGCTGATTCAAATGCGGCTGTGCTCTGAAATAAAACAAGTCAGGGATGGCAGTATCATATTCGCTATAGCGAACCGGTATGTCTTCCTGGAAATACCAAAAAGGGATTCCGGAATAACCTGCAATATTGAAATTATACTTAAACTCTATGATAGAGCCTGGTTTCACATTTGGCATTGTAAATGTTACCTCGTTATGCCATTTATCAATTACTTTATTATATACCAGTTTCTTATCCAGCTTTGTGATCTCGATTTTCCCGTCAACCAGGTTGATAGTTTCCGCCTGTAAACCTGTAATAGATTGATAATGGTTGTCACTGATATATTCAAGATGGATATCGGCTTCCTTTTTACCGTTATCATTAAAAATCTTGATGCGCTTGTGCACCTCTTCGGTAATACTGACTAAATCGGAGCCGTAGTAAACATTCCCCCTATTAAAAAGCACTTCGGCGTTAGCATCCTTTTCAAAATCGCAGGCTTTCATCTCCAGGTCAGCCTGGTCAACTTTGCCATAAGGCTGAGTTGTTGGTGTGGCAGTAGTTTGTGCGTTTGCACCGGTGCAAAACGCGCTCAATAGCATTAGGGTAAAGGTTCTTTTCATGTGATAAGGTTAATTTTTATACTATTATTTGGTGGTTCTTTTTTTACGTTGTTTATTAAAGCTTGGTTGTTAGATTTTCTTCAATACAATTTGCTCATTTAGCATTTCGTACATTTTTTTATAAAATTCATATAATGACCTATATTCAGTTGCCAAATAATATGATCTCTTGAAATCAACTACGTAATGGGCTGTTACAAAGCCATCCTCCTCGGCGACCATTCTCTTAAATGAAATACTGGAGTCGGGCATTAAAACAGTCAAACTTTTTGGTATTGCGTCAACTTTGAATCCAGCAGGGATTTTATACCGTCCGTTGATGTTATATCTCCGAAGAAATTTAAAATCAATGTGTGAATACCTTTCCTCGTCCAGAAACGGATTCGAGTTTAGACCGGTGAAAAGATTCGGAGCAAAATAAATATAGTTTTCGTCCGATCCATTCAGATCTGAATTAAACTGGATAGTCTGTGTAAGTGGTAGCGAGTCCACCTCCATGTTCTGCAGTTTCAAAGAGGTAATTTTCAGATTGTTATCCTTGTCTTGTAAAAAACTCTTATATCCTGCTTCACCGTCGGCCTTATAGCGTTTTATTACAGACATTTTATTATAGCTGCTATTGTTGATCTGGGCGGTCCCTGTCATTTTTGCATCTGGTGTAATCTCAGCATTAATGAAAATCGCGTTTTGTTTTGGCGATGTATTATTAAGATCTAATAGCATGGCAATTTTTCTTTCCTGGTAGATGACGACACCATTAGAATTTAAAAGATAAAAAGGCAATTCATTGTACAAGCCGTCTTTTTGCGAAGCGTCTAAAATATATTGGGTTTTGTCATCAGCAACGTAAGCCACAAGGCTATTCAATTGGTGTGTAGACGCATAATATGGATCTAATTTATCATGGGTGTTTACCACCATCACCTGCGCATTTATCCCTGCTTTTTTCAGGTAATGATAGAGGATCATATTGATCTCGGCGGAATTTCCTGTTTTTTTGTTCCATGCCCTCCTTACACCATCTTCCGTGTAAAACCGGGTAAGATTATTCCATTTTATTGTGTTTTTTACAGTATTGAATAAGTAGGCGATTTTTTCATCGCGGCCAGGCAATTTATTTGCTTCAGCAATGATACTTTCTTGATGGCTTAAATTGATCGTTGTGTCCAGTTGCGCACCAAAATCGTCATATTTAAGCAGACCAAGTGCTTCTTCCGACCAGTAGCCCCCGAACCTGCCTGTCACCTGGAATAACAACTCCTGTACATTATCCTGTACTGATGCCCTGTAAGGCTCCTCCCTTAGCGAATGAACACTACGAAGGGCCCATATATGCGTGTAGCCAGATCTTTTATTTTTCCCATTTTTAAAAACTAAGGTGTCTTTTGCAAAATTTTGCCTTATCCTCTTTACAAGCTTAAAGATATAGTTATCGTTCAGATTACATTGAAACTCGCTATACCTCGTAGGAATAACATCTTGAAATAGCCAATTGGGGAAATTGCCGGCGTAAGGGCTGGACCATTTATACTTAAACTCCACAATTGACCCGGGTTTTACATTTGGGAAAGTGAATACTATTGCGTTAGTTTCACGGTCAATATTTTGTTTGTATATAAGAGCCTTATCTACCGGAATGTATTTTATGGTGTTATCTTCAAAATTAATTGTTTGAGCTTCTACATCAGTTACGAATTCATCATGATTAACTCCAAGGTATTCAATTTTTACCTGGGCCTGATCATTCCCCCTTTCATTAAATATCTTAATTCTTTTGTGCCTCTCCATCACAACCGTGGAGAATTTATAATAAGCTTTGGCCTCATCGAGCAGCACCATTGCATTCGCACCCTTTTCAAAGTCGCAGGAAGTCAATTTAAGGTCGGCAGTGTCTACATTGTCAAAGCCACGAACCTGTGCGTTCGCTACAAAAACAGAGTACAATAAAAGGATAAGGGTAAATAGTCTATTCAAATTGCAATATTGGTTTGGTGGCTCTAATATAATAATTATTCCTCAACGAAAATAATTTCCGGGTTAAACCCTCCCTGGAAACGAGAGTCTCATTGATGCATATGGACAACCTTAAACTGATAAAGCACTTGTATGCCCGGGCTGGCTTCGGCCTTTGTTTTTCAGACAAAAGATCCGAAGAACGCCACTCTGTCAAAAAAGAAGTAAAGGAATTATTTAAGACTTCGGAGGCAGTTGAACCATTGTCAGTGGTTCAGGATAACATTGATTATATGAAGCTGGCGACTGCTGATATGCAGGCGAAAAAACAGATTATACAGCAGCAACACCAGCAAGAAAAAGACCTGAACCTGGCCTGGATGAACAGGATGAGCATCACCAATGCCCAGCTCCGGGAGAAGATGATCTTATTTTGGCATAATCATTTTGCCTGCCGTATCAACAATGCCTTTTATGCCCAACAACTCAATAATATTCAGCGCAACTACGCCTTAGGCAATTTCCGCGATCTGCTGTTGGCAGTATCCAAATCGCCGGCCATGCTTCAATTTCTGAATAATCAACAAAATCATAAAGGGCACCCGAACGAGAATTTTGCGCGTGAGCTGATGGAACTTTTCACCATCGGACGTGGCAATTATACGGAACAGGACATTAAGGAATCAGCACGGGCATTTACCGGATGGGGTTTTGATAAGGATGGCGTGTTTAAAGTTCGTCCTTTTCAGCATGATAATGGTCAAAAGACCTTCCTGGGCAAAACAGGCAATTTAGACGGTGAGGATATTATTAACCGGCTGCTAGAGCAAAAACAAACAGCTGTTTTTATCAGTAATAAACTTTATAAATACCTGGTAAATGAGGTTCCTGACCCGGCCCATGTGCACGAAATGGCCGAAGTATTTTACAAAGCCAATTATGAGATAAAACCTTTGCTGGAATATGTTTTTACTGCCGACTGGTTTTACGACGACAAAAACATAGGTAACATGATCAAATCGCCGATAAACTTTTTAGTGGGATTGAACCGGCAATTTTATATTACATACCAGCGCCCTGAAGTATTGCTTGAATTCCAGAGAGCTTTGGGACAAGTATTATTCAATCCGCCGAACGTAGCCGGATGGCCGGGAGGAAAAAATTGGATCGACAGCTCATCTTTGATGTACCGTCTTAAAATACCTTCGATAGTACTTGACGGTGGCCTGATCGATTTTGCGGGAAAGGCTGGTCCCGAAGACGAGGCCTACCTGGCAACGATGCGCAACAGGCAGACAGCAGTAAGCACAAAAGTGCAGGCACAACCCGATTGGGATAAATTTTTACAAACTATTCCAAAAAATCTATCAAAAACAGACATCGCTCAATTTATGCTTGAGCCTGCATTGAGTGCGGCATTACAAAATGCTGCCGCGCAATCGGCAGATATAAAAACATTGGCAATTGAACTGGTTTCGACACCCGAATATCAGCTTTGTTGATTTTAATTAGTGAGTTAGCGGATGAGTGAATATTCATTCATTAATACGTGTGACACAATCACTAATTCACTCATTCAATAATTGATTATATGAAAAGACGTGATTTCATAAAAAACTCCGCCCTGGCCTCCGGCGCATTTTTGATTCCGGCTTTCCTGAAGCCATTGGAGGGGGTCGCCCACGAGCAGGTCAGCGGGTACAAAAACCTCGTTATTATACAGCTTTCCGGAGGCAACGACGGTTTAAATACAATCGTTCCTTTTGGCAATGATATTTATTACCAAAAGCGCAGCTCCATAGCCATCAGTCAAACTGATGTGATCAAATTGAATGATATGCAGGGATTAAATCCCAGCCTAAGTGCTTTAAAAGAGATTTATGATCAGGGTTTGATGAGCATCATTAATTCTGTTGGCTATCCTAATCCTGATCGTTCACATTTCCGGTCGATGGACATTTGGCAGACCGCAAGTGATTCAAATCAATTCCTTACCACTGGATGGATAGGGCGCTACCTGGATTCTAATTGTCAAACCTGTAATAAAAATCCATATGCGGCTATAGAAGTAGATGATACTTTGTCTCTTGCTATGAAGGGAGTCAACATGAAAGGCATAGCTGTACAGGATCCAAATAAATTATACCAAACAACCCGTGAGCCATTTTTTAAGAACCTGGTACACGAACACGACAATGAACATTTGAACGAGGATAACCTGGGCTATCTGTATAAAACTATGATCGAGACCTATTCTTCGGCCGATTATATACAGAAAACATCCAAAACCTATACTATTAATGCCGAATACCCGGCAACTCCGTTTGGCAATCAATTGAAAACGATTTCGAAGTTTATCAACTCGGGCTTGCAAACAAGAGTCTATTATGTTTCACTTAGTGGATTTGATACGCACGTTGGTCAGCAAAATCAGCAGGGCAGGCAGTTAAAAATTTATGGTGATGCGGTAGCCGCATTCATAAAAGATCTAAAACAAACCGGCAAACTGGATGATACACTGGTGATGACTTTCTCGGAGTTTGGCCGTAGGGTAGAACAAAATGCCAGCAATGGTACAGATCATGGAACAGCAAATAATGTTTTAGTTTTTGGTGGAAAGCTAAAAAAGGCCGGCATATTTAATGATGCGCCCAACCTGAGTTTATTGGATAACGGCGACCTGAAATATCAAATCGATTTCAGGGATCTTTATGCTACATTGCTTGATAGATGGCTTGACGTAAACAATAAAATCATACTCAATAAGAATTTTAATGGGTTAGATTTTATCTAAAAATCACCACAGATTTGTATGTTTTTATATACAAAAAAGCCCCGAATTAATACTTCGGGGCTTCTCTTTCTTAGCTGGGTTAGTTTACAAGAACTTAAATCCAATGCTCAGCGCCCAAAGATTTTGGCGTTGACCAAAATCGTCACTTATTTTGGTTAAGCCGCCTTCATAGCGCAGGTCGGCTGTGATTGGGCCTATATCCACACCACCACCAGCCTGGAAGCCGATGGTGCTGCTTTTATAATGGCCGAAATCCTGATAAGCAGCGCCAAACTGACTGCTGACGCTCTGATCTTTGCTTAGAACATAAGTATAAATCGGACCTGCCATGAGCCTGAAGTTGAGATTTTTTGAGCCGAATGAATGGCCCAATAACAATGGGACATTCAAATTTGTGAACTTAATGTCGGCAGTAGCATCAGCATTGTTGGTAACATTTATTTTACCGCCACTGCTGCTTAAGTAAACTTCTGGCTGTACATAAAATGCATTACCAATACGGGCAAATATACCCGCCTGGTAGCCGGTCTTTGTGGATTCATTAAAGTTATCGGTATTGATCTTAGAGAAGTTGACCCCGCCTTTTATGCCGAGGCTAACTTGTGCCCTTGCACTGATGCAAACTGCCATCAGCAACGCGGCACTTAAAAGTAACTTTTTCATTTATTGTTAAATTTAGTTTTACAAATAGGTTAGATGTACCATTAAACTTAAGTTTAACAATTAACGAGCCAAAATATTGCACAGGGGCATCAGCAGATTTTTTTCTATTTTTGCTAAAACTTATTTTTTGAAATGGCAGAGATCAGTATCAGCAACAAAGACTGGGCACGTGTAAAGATCAAATTACAACGTAAATACAATCACCTCACCGACGAAGAATTGCAATATAGCGAAGGCCAGGAGGATAACCTGATCAGCCGGATAATGGAACTGGTAAACCGTGACCGCAAGTACGTGGTTTTCACGTTAAAAAAGGCATTAGCCAATATCGATAATAACCGTCTTTAACCGACGTTTAATCGCAGGACCAGACTTGTTTTGATTGGATGTAAAAGTTTGCAGGCCTCATTATTTTTTAAAATCAAAATCGTAATTTTATATTCTGGTAATGAGAAATTTAGATTCGTTATCTGAATGGTTCTCTTTTATTCGTAATCAACAGGTGCTGTGATGAAAAGTATTTATAAAAAGTGGGGGTTCCTGGCCGGTATAACAGTACTTGCTCTCGTGATCTTTGGCTTCCAGGACGATCTGTTCCAGATCGCCAAAAATCTGGATGTTTTCTCGTCTGTATACAAAGAGGTTAATATTAATTATGTAGATGATATTAACTCGGCAAAAATGATCAAAACAGGTGTCGATGCCATGCTGGATGGACTTGACCCTTACACCGAATTTGTTCCCGAATCAGAAATTGAAGATTATAAGCTTCATTATGTAAGCACCCAATACGGCGGCATAGGTGCCGGTATATTTGCACGCGAAGGAAAGGTATACGTTTCAGACGTTTTTGAAGGCTTCCCTGCGCAAAAAGCAGATATCAGGGCTGGTGACCGGTTGGTAAAAATAAATAACGTTGATCTGACCGGAAAAACCAATGACCAGGTGAGCCAATTGTTAAAAGGCTCAAAAGGCGCAGCTATTAAACTGCTGATCAGGCGCGGTGACGCTGAAGCTGTCGAGAAGAATCTGATCCGCGATGAGATAAAACAGCCCAACGTAACTTACTCTGGCGTGGTTGATGGCAACATGGCCTATATCAAACTTGATAAGTTCCTGGAAAATTCAGCTGAGGAAGTAACTACAGCACTTACCAATCTTAAAAAGAATAACCCAAGCGGCGTTATCCTGGATCTTAGATCGAATGGTGGTGGTATTTTGCAGGAAGCTGTGAAGATTGTTAACCTGTTTGTGCCGAAAGGAGTTGAAGTAGTATCACAGAAGGGGAAGATAAAAGACAAAAATTTTACTTACAGCACCCAAAATACGCCATTGGAGCCAAATCTGCCATTGGTAGTTTTGGTAAATGGCCGTTCTGCCTCAGCTTCTGAGATTGTGGCGGGTGCCTTGCAAGATCTGGACCGTGCGGTGATTATAGGACAGCGCAGCTATGGTAAAGGACTAGTACAGCAAACATTCAATTTACCTTACAATAGCCTGGTAAAGATTACTATTGCTAAATATTATATACCTTCTGGCCGATGTGTGCAGGCGCTTGATTATACCCACCGCAAGGATGACGGCAGCGTTGTAAAAGTTGCCGACTCGTTGATGCACGAATTTAAAACCAAAGACGGGCGTTCAGTTTATGATGGCGGCGGGGTTTACCCCGATATTTTTGTAAAACAGGAGCATTTTGCAAACATCACTCAAACTTTGGTTTCAAAGCTTCTAATATTCGATTACGCTACCCAGTTCCGCAATGCACACAAGGACATTGGCGATGTCAGGACATTCCACCTGACTGACAACGAATACAATGATTTTGTAAAGTTCCTAAGCACTAAAAACTATAGTTATACTACCGGAACCGAGAAATTGATAACCAACCTGAAAGCTGAAGCTACCAAGGAAAAACAGTTCACTGACATTCAGGCTGAATACGATGCCTTAAAAGCCAAACTGCTGGCCAGCAAAAAGAACGACCTCCAACAGAATAAAGAAGAGATAAAACAGGTGCTTGAAAATGAAATAGCATCAAGATACTTCTATGAGAAAGGCCGCTACGAAACCAATTTTAAGTACGATAAAGAGCTGGCTCAGGCCATAAAAACGATGACCGACCGAAGCCAGGTTGCATCTATTTTGAAGGGCGATGGCGATTACAAAGTGATCGGCAAACCTCAACTGGCCATGATCTCCAAAAAGATTGAAGACAAAGAAAACAATGCTGACGAGCAGTAATACTTTCTGAAAACATACAGAACCGGAATAGCGATAAATGCCTCTATAACAGGAGGCATTTATTTTTATATATGTTTTTAAGTTACCCAACATAAAATAATTAAACTTTTTACGTTTATTATTGTCATACATTCCAAACAATAATATTTTACTATGAAGAAGTTAGTTTTTACAGCAGCGATATTGATAAGCTGCTTGTCATTTAAGTTAGCCAATGCCCAGGTACATTTAAGTGTAGGGGTAAATATTGGTGCCCAGCCTGAATGGGGACCTGTAGGCTACGAGCACGCTGATTATTATTACATGCCCGATATAGGTGTTTATTATGATATCCCGGTTCATCAGTATGTTTATCTTGATAACGGTGTATGGGTACATAGAGCTTATTTACCTTACAGGTACCGCGATTACGATATTTATCACGGATACAAAGTGGTGGTTAACCGCCCTAATCCATGGCGTTATGATGCCGATTACAGGGTAAGATATTCGGGTTACCGCGGCCGCCGCGACCAGGTAATTATCCGCGACAGCCACGACGACAGATACCGCGAACACTGGCATGACAACGGTCGTCATGAAGGCTGGTATAAAGATCACGGACGCGGTGATGATAATGATCATGGCAATGGCCACGGACGCGGACATGGTCACGGTCACGGACATGACGATTAATCGAAAAATCTAAAAACAAGAAAGGCTTCCTTTAACCAGGAAGCCTTCTTATTTTCTATCAGTTCATAATAATCTTGTAGACAGCTTCACCCCAAAACTGCCCCAGCATTACATCGCCCTTGCTATTGGGGTGCAGGTAAAAGATGCCTGCATGGCCCTGTTCAGGAATCAGATCAGTTGAATAATGTTTGCTGAAGTATTTAAAAGCCTTGGTATTTGTAGTAAAAACATGACCAGGATCAGCGCTTTGGTACTCACCAACTAATTGATCGATCTGCGGGAAATAGCTTTGCAGACGCGAAAGCCCCTCCTGTAAATACATTGATCCATTGTAGGTATTCGGGCTATACCAGATAGGTTTTTGAATCAAAAATTTGCTATCCGGAAAATGCTGCAATAAACGGTCAATAATAGCTTTCAAGTTATCACGGTATTTCTCCGGCGACACTGGCGAACCATTGGGTCCTTTTATAGCACTGTCGTTAGTACCCAGCATAATATAAAATACGAGGGTTGCATCCTTGCTGTTGAATGATGATGCCGCCTTATCTACTCGGGGGAATACCGTATTAGTAGACGGCAAAAAATCGACCGTAGTAAAACCGCTCACGCCTTGGTTTGAAAATTCCACTTTGCCGATTCCTTTTTGCTTTCGGATCCATGCTGTAGCAGTGGCTGGTGGCGCGTCCGTACCGGGATCGGCTAATTGTACCCCCTGTGTGATGCTGTCGCCTATATAAACAATGTTGAGGTCTTTCTTTTGGGCGAAACAGGATATGCTGCTAACACAAAGCAGCAATCCCAAAATCCAATTCCGACTTCTAAATTCTGACACCCGACCTCCTATTACTCTTTCCAATCCAAACCCATATTTTGGAACATAAAGGCCCATTTATCAGCCTGCCCACTGATGATCTGGGCAGTTGACTGTCCCGCACCGTGGCCTGCTTTGGTTTCAATACGGATCAGCACAGGAGCTTTTCCCTGCTGATATTCCTGTAACCTTGAACCAAATTTAAATGAATGCGCAGGCACCACACGGTCATCATGATCGGCCGTGGTAACCATGGTGGCCGGGTAATCTTCTGGTTTAAGCGCATGGTATGGTGAGTATTTATACAAATAGTCGAACATTTCTTTACTATCTTGTGCGGTACCATAATCATAGCTCCAGCCCGCACCGGCAGTAAACTGGTTATAGCGCAGCATGTCCATTACACCTACAGCGGGGAAAGCCACTCTGCAAAGGTCAGGACGTTGAGTCATCACGGCGCCAATTAATAAACCACCGTTGGACCCACCTGAAATAGCCAGGTAATCCTTAGAAGTGTATTTATTAGTGATCAAATATTGAGCGGCAGCTATAAAGTCATCAAATACGTTCTGCTTTTTCATTTTGATACCGGCTTTATGCCAGGTTTCGCCATACTCACCTCCTCCCCGAAGGTTAGGCACAGCATAAATGCCTCCATGCTCTAACAAAACAATATTTGAGGTGCTGAAGGCAGGTGTTAGATTTACGCCAAAACCGCCGTAAGCATACAGCAATAAAGGGTTTTTTCCGTTCATCATCGTGCCTCTTTTATAGGTGATGATCATCGGGATTTTAGTGCCATCTTTTGATTTATAGAATACCTGTTTAGACTCGTATTGCGTCGGCTCGAACTTCACATTGGCCCTCTTATAAACGGTAGACTGCCCGGTAGCAATATCATATTTGAAAATAGTTGGCGGATAAACATAATTAGTGAAGGTGTAGTAAGTTTCCTTCTCCTCTTTTTTAGTGCCAAATCCGCCTGCCGAGCCAATGCCAGGCAGTTCAATGTTACGCTCCAATTTGCCATCCATATTATACTGTTGAACGAATGACGTAGCATCCTTCAAATATTCAGCAAATATTTTTCCGCCGCCGGTCGATACTGTCAGCACGTTCTTGGTTCCCGGGATCAGATCTTTCCAGTAAATCGGCTTCGGGTTGGATGCATCAACCGTCACCACTTTGAAATTGGGTGTATACAGATTAGTGAGTATGTATAACTTACTACCCACATTGTCTATCACGTGATGCTGATTATCAAAGTTGTTAACCACGTTCACAATTTCGCTGCCGGATTTGCTTAGGTCCTGAATGTAGAGTTCATTACCTGTAGTCGTTGTGGCTGCGGTAATCACCAGGAAACGCTCGTCTTCTGTCAGGTAAGCACCAATATAACGGCGAGGGGTTTGTTCTCCGCCGAATATCAGCTTGTCCTGGCTTTGGGGCGTTCCCAAAACATGGTAATACAATTTATGATATTGCGTCATGCCCGATAACTGGCTGCCCACTTTGGGCTTATCATAAGTGCTGTAATAAAACCCTTCGTTACCTTTCCAGGCTATACCGGTAAATTTCAGATCGCGCAGGGTATCGCCAATAATGGATTTATCTGCAGTTTTTATTATAATTACTTTGCGCCAATCAGAACCGCCTTCTGATATCTGGTAGGCTGCCATGCTGCCGTCTTTTGTAAAGTCGATACCCTGCATCGAGGTGGTGCCATCAGTAGAAAAAGTATTCGGATCGAGGAATACTTCTGGTGAACCTAAGCCTATTTGTCGCCACAATACGGCCTGGCTTTGCAAACCATCATTTTTATAAAAATAAGTGTATTTGCCTTCTTTAAATGGCGCGCTGTATTTTTCATAGTTCCATAAAACTTCTAAACGCTTGCGAATGGCGTCACGATAAGGAATTTGTCCAAGGTAATCCTGGGTAACTTTATTTTCTTCTTTCACCCAGGCTTTGGTATCGGCAGCCCGGTCATTTTCCAGCCAGCGGTAAGGGTCGGGAACAGGGGTGCCGAAATAAGTATCAACAGTATCAACTTTTTTGGTTTGAGGATAGGGAAGCGTTTTGATATTCATATTCTGGGCAAAGGTATAGCTGCCGGTGAAGACCGACAGTATAAATAATGTAAGTTTCTTCATTGTAAATGCAGTTTATAGGAATTTAAAGATAGGGCTTTGAAGCAAAAGGTGAAAGCGTAAAGGCGAAAGGCCGTCATAACCATTTGAGGTAGAAATTGAAAATCGTATCATTTCAAGCGTATAGGATATATAGGTAGAGACACCTTGCATTGCATCTCAGTTCCACAATGATGTCATTCTCCCAATAACGCTTTCAATGTCTCCAAAGTATCGGCTTCTTCCTTCGGCTTATCTTGCCGCCAGCGCAGGATGCGCGGAAAACGAAGGGCAACGCCAGATTTGTGCCGGGCGGAACGATTAATCCCTTCAAAGCCTATCTCGAAAACCAACTCTGGTTTCACTGTACGCACCGGCCCGAATTTTTCTATGGTATTACGTTTAACGAAGCTATCGACTTTGTTGATCTCCAGATCAGTTAAGCCGGAGTATGCTTTGGCAAAGGGCACCAACTTGTCGCCATCCCAGACGGCAAAAGTGTAGTCGGTGTATAGATCAGCCCGGCGACCGTGGCCTTTTTGGGCATAGATCATGACAGCGTCCACAGATAAAGGATCTATCTTCCATTTCCACCAATCACCTCGTCTGCGGCCTACCTGATAGGTGGCGATTTTGCGTTTCAGCATAACGCCTTCAGCAATCATCGATCTCGATTCATCGCGTTTTGCAGCTAATTCATCCCAGCTGTTAAAACCGATCAAGGGTGACAGGCGGAAAAATTCAGGAAACGGTGTTTCTGAGTGTAGTTCTTCCAATAATTTACGCCGGTCACTTTGCGCTTTTGTACGGATATCTTCTCCTTTATATTCCAGGCAGTCATAAGTGATCACTGCAACGGGGCTTTCCTCTAGAATTTTCTTACTCAGATTCTTTCTGCCGATACGTGTTTGCAGTACATTAAATGGCAGAGGTAACCCGTTACGAAAGCCTAGTATCTCGCCATCCAGTACCGTACCATCGGGCAATGCATTTAGAAAGGGATGTAATTCAGGAAATTTTTCGGTAGCCAGATCTTCGCCACGGCTCCATATAAATATCTTGCCATCTCTCTTAATCATTTGCGCGCGGATGCCATCCCATTTCCATTCGGCCTGCCATTCTTCAGCGTCGCCTAAGGTGTTTTGCAGTTCCTCAACGGACCGTTGTTGTTCAGACGTTTCCTGTATGGGATAAGCTAAAAAGAACGGGTAAGGCCGTGAAACATCATCTTTGCTCCCTTTTGCTTCTATCAATTGTTTAAAGTGATAAGTTTCCGGCATCCAGCTACCCATAATGCGATGGGTCAAGGTAGGTGCATCCAGGCCGGTTACATCGGCCAGTGCCTTAATTACCAGGTTTTGAGAAACACCCACACGGAAACCACCCGTCATGATCTTATTAAAAACAAAGCGTTCCTGCGGGTCGAGCATCGCCCATGATTCCATCAGCCAAAGTTTTTTTTCTTCCTCGTTCTTATCCGCGAGTGCATTGATTTCGGCTATCCATTCTGTCAGTGTTTTATTACTGTCCGAACTATTCTGCGGCATCAGCAACGACATAGTTTCAGCCAGATCCCCCACTACCTGGTAACTTTCCTCAAAAAGCCAAACCGGAATAGTAGACGCTTCAATAGCCCAATTGCGTATCAGCGTTGAATTGATCTGCCGCTTTGGCCTTCGACCGGTAAACAAAGCCAGCATATGCATTTTATCTGAATCGGGAACATTGCTGAAATAGTCCTTTAATACACGAACCTTCTCATTAGTTTTGTTGGTCTCATCCAGCGAAAGGAATAATTGGGCAAAAGCTCTCATGCTGTGCCCTCCAATTGATTCCCTTCAGCAGACAATATGCGGTTATCTGTTTCATTCAAAAGGTCGTTGCCTCCTGTGTTCTCTTCTTCTTCATTACCATATAAGGTATATACTTCCTTTGCGTTAAAGCCGATCTCATTCAGATATCTTGAAAATGTTGCCGTATAACCATGAGTGAGGTATACACATTCGCAACCTGTAGCATCTATTGCACTGATCAATCCATTCCAGTCTGCATGATCGGACAGGACAAAACCCCTGTCGGCAGCCCGTCTCCGTTTTGCGCCTCGAATGGCCATCCAACCTGAACAATAGCCAAAGTCATAAGGCGCAAACCTGCGCATCCATGCAGAGCCCAAAGCAGAAGGAGGCGCAAGTACAATCCCTTTCCTTATTTCTTCCTTCGGCGTATCATATACTATTCTTTCAGTAGGGTTGAGTTGTACGCCATTGTTCCGCAATGCCTGGTTCACATTTTCTATAGCACCGTGCGTATACACTTTTCCGTTAAACAGATCAAGATTTTGTAAAATGCGTTGCGCCTTACCCAATGAATACCCTACAATCACGGTGGCCAAACCATTATCAAGGTTATTACGCCACCATTTGTCCATTTCTTCAAATGTTTTTACCTGTGGTTTCCATTGATAAACCGGCATGCCAAAAGTACATTCCGATATAAAATGATGACATTTTACCGGCTCGAATGGTTTGGAGATACCGTCGTCCTCTACCTTGTAATCGCCTGAAACTACCCAGATTTGGCCCTTATATTCCACACGTATCTGCGCCGAGCCGATTACATGGCCGGCAGGATATAAGGAAACTTCGACATCATTCTTGTTGATTTTCTCTCCATATTCCACCGTTTGCAGATCGATTTCACCCAAACGATAAAGCAACACCTGTTTAGACAGATGATGTGCCAGGTAATGCTTATGCCCCAGGTAGGCATGGTCAGCGTGGGCGTGTGTGATCACTGCATAATCAACCGGCTTCCATGGGTCGATGTAAAATCCACCTTTTTCACAGTAGATGCCCCGGTCAGTAAATTCAAGCAGTGGTTTGTTAGGCATAGTTGATAAACCCGAATTTACTTGAATTAGTTTTAATTGAGGTGAAAGGTTAAAGCTGAAAGGCGAAAGTAAAAGCTAATACCTGGCAAATTTTAGCCCCCTTTTTTGCAATTAATTAAATGGTTTTAACCGAGCTTCTGCCGCCGCAACATTAAGGGCAATTTATGTCTCAAAACAAAAAATCCCGGACTAAGCCGGGATTATATTTTTCAAATTCTGAATGAATTATTGCTGTTGCTGATTGATCGTGCTGGTGTATTTGCTGCCCAGGTTGATGTAGTCGGTCAGGATTTGGCCGGCTTCTATCTTCAGGAAATCCAAATCTTCATTTTTAGGTTTGGTTTCGCCCTTTTTTAGTGGTTTAAATCCTAAAGCTACGCGCTTTTCGTTGTCGCGCTCAAATGATTTAGCTTCATCTGCATCTCGCTCCTTTTTCAATTGCTGTTCATTCAGGGTAACGCTTTTTTCGTTTTCGCGCTTGGTGAAATCGGCAATATCCTGCATCAGGTATTGGTAGCTCTTGCTTGTGTTCATACGTTGATCATGTAGCTTAGTTAACTGAGGGACTACCGCGGTAAAGTCACCCACTTTAGTATAGTTGCTCTTTGCGATGATGTCAAACGGCAATGCTGATGGCTCTGTGTCTTCACCAAATTTATCCATCGGAATAATCGATGGGAATTTGACGTCCGGAGTTACGCCTTTATGCTGGGTTGAGTTTCCACTTATGCGATAGAATTTAGCGATGGTCAGGTTCAATTGGCCCAAACGGCTTTGGCTGCCGGTAACAACCGCTTTATCGGTCTTGTTCCCGTTCATTTTCGACATCAGCTCAGCCAGTACGGATGGCTTGATCACTTTATCCAGATCAATGGCATTTTGTACGGTGCCTTTGCCGTAAGTTTGAGTGCCTAATATCAAAGCACGACCGTAATCCTGCATTGCGCCGGCAAATATTTCAGACGCTGATGCACTGAAACGGTCAACAATAACCGCCATCGGGCCAGAATAGGCAATAGCCGGATCTTCGTCATTGTCAACTTCTACCTGGTCGCGGGCATCACGAACTTGAACAATTGGGCCAGTCTTGATAAATAATCCACCCAGATCGATCGCTTCCATCAGAGAACCACCGCCATTTTCGCGCAGGTCGATCACTACTCCATCAACATTTTCGCGTTTCAGGGTATCCAGGATTAATTTTACGTCGCGGGTTGTGCTCTTATAGTTCGGGTTGCCCGATTTATAATCGTTATAGTCGATATAAAATGCCGGGATCGAAATTATGCCGATCTTTACTTCCTTACCGTTTGAGTTGTAAGTGCGTATTTCTTTCTTAGCCGATTGATCTTTCAAAATGATCTTTTCACGAACCATCTCCACTACCTTAGGCTTGCTACTGGTACTGCTGCCTTTGGACAATACTTCCAAACGAACAATAGTCCCCTTAGTGCCCCGGATAAGGGCAATGGCATTTTCAATTCTCCAGCCTATAATGTTCTGAAACTCGCCGGTTTTACCTTGTGCCACGCCAACGATACGGTCCTCGGGAGAAAGCTGTTTGCTCTTATCGGCAGGACCGCCCGGAACGATAGATGAAATGGTTACATACTCATCTTTCGACTGCAGCGTAGCACCGATACCTTCCAGTGAACGTGACATTTCTATATTGAAATTAGCTGCATTTGCAGGGTTAAAGTAGTTGGTATGCGGATCGACAGCATTGGTGAATGCATCCATGAAAATCTGGAACACATCCTGGTTATTCAGCTTGTTTGACTGCGACAGTAAGCTCTCGTAACGCTTTTTTAGGGTTTGCTTATCCTTAACCAAGTCTGGATTAGCCATTTTCAGATTAAGCAAGTCATATTCTACACGCTCAGTCCATACTTTGTTCATCTCATTTTCCGAAGCAAAATAAGCTAAGCTATCACGGTCAAAAATGAACTTCTCATTGCCATTGAAATCGAAACTTTTATCCAGCTGGGCCAGTGAATATTTTATCCGATCATTATAACGCTTTTGATAAACATTGAACATGTAGAATACATCTGACAGATTTCCGCTTTTCAGATCGTCATCAATTACATCTTTATATTTGTCA
>Ga0207695_10003864_pt1 | contig 20730 bp, 18 predicted proteins | sample KBSC54metaG_FD_184354 | JGI IMG/M metagenome (GOLD analysis project Ga0207695, IMG submission 184354) | Corn rhizosphere microbial communities from Kellogg Biological Station, Michigan, USA - KBS C5-4 metaG (SPAdes) (version 2) | ecosystem: Host-associated > Plants > Roots > Rhizosphere > Soil...
GCCAGTATTGAATCCTGCACCATCGGCAATGGGTCCATGGTATCGATCATGCCTTTTTGGGCCACCCTGTCCTGTATCAAATTTCCCCGCTGGCCTTTGCGCAGGTTATCTTGCTGCACGCGCAACTGCTCGCGCCTGAAATTGATTTGGGCCAGTCTTTCAGCTACGCAACAGGGTGCATGCTGCGCTTCTGCCTCATCAGCATCTATTTTGGTCTGCTCCCGCTGCAGGTCGGCGGCGCCCTTCGCAAAAAAATCAGCTTCCTGCATTTTAAACGCGGAGGGGTCAAAACAAACCGTTCTTCTTTCAATATGTTTAATAACGGTATAGTTACGGCCCATAGCCAGTTCCATCACCATAAAAATGCCTGCATCCGTTTTTATCACCCCTACTCCGAAGCAGCCTAAAAATTTTTGCACCTGTAATGTAGCCGGAAACCTGTCGCCATAAACATACCAGGTAGTGGGGCCGTCATCGCGCTTATATGCCAACCCCCTTGCTTTACCGTCGCAATAATTACGATACTCGTTTTTACGGTTCAAAGGTGCCGCAGTTAGCAAATTATTTGCCTGGTATTCGTGCGCATCGGTATTTGAGGTAGTAACCAAATGCTCGAGGATATTGTTATTCCCTTTACGATTAAAGTAACTGAAAATATTGCCCAGCTTAAAACTCATAACGGTGAACCGGAAATCTTCTACTTCGGGCATCAGGTCGCTGATAGGTCCCCCGGCCGATGGTGTGGTATAACCGATATAGCCGTCGGTTGTGTTGATAAACAACGTCGTTTCGCGGCTTATTCTACCGCCGAAGTTTAAGGCTACATCCATTTCCAGGTCAAAGCAAAACTGCTGCCTCACCGGTACAATCGTTGCCCCCTGACTGTTTCCCCTTAATATGGGCGCATTTATACATTCTGCCCTACCTGCCTCAAATGTTAGCCGAGATGTGTCTCTTGGAGTTAAGTGTCGCCGGGGCGGCTGAGCCTCTGTGTCTAAAAAACTCAATAATAATACGCCAAAAAGTACAACGGTGCTTTTCATAAAATTTTGGTATTAAAGATTATTAACAATTCGAAAGCCCCGGCTACAGTGGGAATCTGTATTCGGTCCGGGGTTTTCTACTCTTGATTCGACAGTGATGGGTTACAGCTTCAAAAACTCAACCCGCCTGTTCTTTGCTTTTCCGGTAGCGGTGCTGTTATCGGCTACCGGCTGCGTTGCACCTTTTCCGTCGGTTTCTATCCGGCTATCATCAATGCTGTAATTTGCAAGCAGGTATTTTTTAACCGAGGCCGCGCGCTTTTTCGAGAGTTCCATATTGTTTGAAGCATTTCCATCGCTATCGGTATGCCCGGTTATTTTTATTTTCAATGTTGGATTAGCCTTCAAGGCATCACCAAACTGGTTCACCACATCGTACGACTGACTTTTGATAACGTCGCTGTTTACATCAAACAAAATGTCGTTCGTAACCGCTTTACCCGATTCCATTAATTGTTTTACCAGTAAACTCCTTGCATCAGTTTCTGCCGATGCTATGCGAACGTTGCCTACGTACATATCAAGCTCCGCTGCAGGCACAATCTGGTTGCTGTTTAAAAAGAAATTGGTGCGCATGCCCGGAGTTAGCGCCCTTGGCAAATCAAGTACTTTTGTTTGGTCGAGATAAATGCGTATACGTGTTTTGTTAAGCGCCATTGACACATGCAGTACCTTACCTGCATACGAGGTGATTGGAAAATCACCTTTGGTGCCAAGCACATCATTTTTCAACCCGTATTCCACAGTATGGCCATCCTGCTCGGCATACCTATGGATATTCATAAACAGCCTGTCTTTGTAAAACAAGTCTTCTTTTAAAATATCTTTTACCTGTGTTAACCCAAATTGTATAAAAGGGGTTGTTTGCCCGTTTTGTGCATTCAGGTAAAGATCAAATTCAATGGTTGAATTCTCGGGTAAAGCCTTATTTATTTCGGGAGTTACCGCAGTATTTGTTTTCAGCTCGAGCCAACGCCCGGTAAGCCCGTTTAATGTTGTAACCTTGCCGCTACCGTTTGAGTTCCATTTTGCAGGGAAGTCAGCCAATGCATCCTGTGAAAAATCATCCTGGAAAATAACAGACTGGCCGGGTACAAAATCAGAAAAAGCTACGCCGCTAGCGGGAATTGCCTTCCCGGCGGTGCCTGCAGCCGGATTTGAGTTAGCATTGGATGTATTATTGGACGCGTCTGTAGCGGTGTTGGCGGCCGGCACTTTTTTCTTCTTTTTGAAAAGACCGCCTATTGCCTTGCCGGTTTTATCAAATGCCCCATCTACAGCCCTGTCAATCCTGTTGCCTACGTTGGCATTAGCATCAGCTGCTGCGCGGTCCTTTGCCTGCTGCCCGGCTGATTGTGCATGCGCCATTGTACCTACCAACAGGCTTGCGGCCAGTATTGCTACGGCCCTTTTCACGATTAATTGTTTTGAGAGTTTTAGATTTGTTTTCATGGTAATAGATTTTATGAAAACAAATTTAAATGTACTGGCAATCAGCCGCTACTACATCTTCATGTAGGCGAATGTAGATCCCATCAAAATTTAGATTAAATGAAGATAGATAACAGGTTATCTCTTAAAGTGCGGGATACCGCTTCGGTGGCGGAGTGCACGTGCAGTTTGTCGTATATTTTTTTGATGTGGAAACGAACCGTATCGATACTTATTTTTACTTCGGCAGCAATCATTTTGTAACTATACCCATTTACCAAAAGCTGAAGAATAGCAGTTTCTTTAGGGCTGAGGTTACACTTTTCCTGTTCCGATGTTTTAGCCTGCGGCACCATCATCAAAACCTTTTTTGCGATTGAACCCGTCATCGGGGCTCCTCCTTTTAACACATTTCTTATTCCTGCCGGTACTTCTTCAGTAGCGTACATTTTTAATATGTATCCGGAAGCGCCCGCGCAAATAGCTTTGAAAATATTTTCGTTGTCGTCGAAAACTGTGAGCATTATTACCGGCAAATCTTTATAAGTATTGCGAATTATTTTTACTGCCTGCACACCACTAACCGCCGGCATATCTATATCCATAAGCACCACATCCGGCTTAAACATTTTCAGGTCACTTATAACATTCTCCGGATTTGGAATGGTGGCCACTACATCCATATCGGCTTCGTCGCTGAGCAGGGCATCCATACTCATGCGTAAAGCGGCATTGTCGTCATAAATCAATATCCTGATTGCCATACTCAAAATAACTACATTTAAACCGGGAATACAGCTACATTATCATGTAGCCGGAATTTTCACGATAACGGATGTACCCTTACCCTTTCCGGAAATAATATCCAGTTTCGCATTCATAGCTACAGCTCGTGCTTGCATGTTTTTCAATCCATTCATCAGCGTACTTTCCGCCCGTTCAAAGCCCCTGCCATTGTCAGTAATTTCCATTTCAATATTATTCAAGGCCTTTTGCAACTTTATTTTCATTGTAGCGGCGCCCGAATATTTCGCTGCGTTGTTTACTGCTTCCTTAAATATGAGGAACACGTCCCGGCGTTGCTGCATATCCAGGTTTTTTTCCAGTACATCGTTATCAACTAAAAAGGAAACATCGATGTCTTTCGACTCCAGAGCATAGGCCGCGTACTCGCGCATACGCACCAGCATATTTTCCATCTTGTCGTTATCCGGTTTTATGGCCCAGATAATGTCACTCATCCCCTGCTGCATCTGCGTAGATTGCTCGGTTATTTTTGAAAGCATAAAGGACGCTTTCTTCGTATCCTTTTCAATATTATTCCTCGAAACCTCCGAAAGTATTTTTATGCTGGTAAGGGTCGAGCCAATTTCATCATGTAAATCGCGGGCAATATTGTTTCGTACTGTAAGCATTTCCTTATGCTGGTCAATTTCTTTTTTAAGTTGATACCGGTTGAAGATAAAACCCGCAAGCAAAATCAATGCAATTACTCCGCCGATCGTAAAATTAAGCAGTTGTTTTTGGCCGTTTAACTCATTCTCTTTTATTTGCCGCTCCTGCCGTGACAATTTGAGTTGCTGGGCATTATTTTGCGACACCAACAATTGCTTTTCCAGTTTTTCGTCCTGTTCTTTTAACCGGGCATCCTGCAGTTCCTTCTGTTGCGACAGTAGAATAATTTCGTTCTCCTTCTGTTTTGCCTCGAGCAGATTGCCCGATATGATCGCCTTTTGCTTTTCTATTTCAAGCTGTTTGATTTTTTGCCCGGTATTAAGGCGGGTTATTTCGTCGTCTTTTTTCTTTGTTTCATACCGGGTGCTTATCTCTGCAATAGCCGATTGCGTGTTTTCAGAAATGATACTGTCTTTATACAGCACGTATTTTTTATATGCAGCCAATGCCGAAGGATAATTACCATTTGCTGTGTAATAGTTATATAGGTTTATATAACAATCGCGTAAGGTTATTTTATCGTGCGATAAGCGAAGAAGATTCAGTGCTTTGTTAAAATAACCTAAAGTAATGTTGGTATCCATCTGTAAGTCGCGGCTCAATGTAGCTGCGCTGACATAACGTGTGGCTAGCATGCTTGTATTATCGTTGTTTTTTTCAAGCAATGCAATCGCTTTCTTTTCGTAATCAAACGCGGCGGCATATTTTTTTTCGGTTCCGTACAAATAGGACGCCGTAACATAGGAATGAATAATCCGCGGCTGCTGATTGCTTTGTAGCGCATACTTCTCGCAAAGGTTAAGGTATTTTTCAGACTCGGAATTGTCAATCCCGATATAAAATTGGCTGATATTGCAGCAACTTAACGACAGCTTTGCCTTATCACCATCTTTCTCGCGATATACCAATGCCCTTTTTGCATATTCAATCGCACGACTTTTTTGGTTAATATTATAATATAGCGATGACAGGTTACTTAACGTTATGGCAATTTCTCCGTACTTATCGGGAAAATATTTTTCGTAAATGCTTACCGATTTTATCAAATTATCCGCTTGTTTGCTAAACTCGCCTTTCCGGCCCCAGGTATAGCCCAAATCGTTATATGCCAATGCCGTGTATTTGGATGGATGCCTCGCAAGGTATTGAAGACTAAGATTAAAAAGCGGAATTGCGGCGTCAAAGTTATCACCATACATTTTTATTTGCGCCATCTGCATTTTTGAAACGGCTGTTACCAGCGAATCCTTCATTTGGGCGCCCAGACTGTTTACCTCATCTGCCGATGACTGAGCCTTACTAAGGTCGTTTTTATCAATAAAGATATCAGTAAGCTCGATAAGCGCGTAGGCCTGACCCTTTTTAAATTTCTTTTGTTTGCTTAGGCTCTCGGCCTGGTTGCAGTAAGAAATTGCCGGCTCGTAATTGCTTTGATTGAAAAAAGATTCGGCTGTATTAATAAGGGAAAATACCGTGGCAGAATCGGTACCGGCAGATTGGGCAGCAGCTATTACAGGTAACAGCACCACCGCAAATATGGCTACGATATTTGATGCCCGTTTCATAGTAGGTTTCAATTGGTAATTTACGCTTTTTTGATATCATTTCAAAAAAAGCAGCTATTACCCAAACTGATGATCTTTAAATTACGCCTTTCTTAATCGACCACCCAGGATTGATGCCGGCGCGAAGATAAACATGGCGAACAATTGTGTCCAATGGCTGCCCGACGATGCTGCCAGGGATATTGCTGCCAGCAGGAAAATAACACCTGCCAAAGTAAAGTTTAATGCCAGGCTTCCTGGTTTCGCTATAAGCTGCAAAACCAGCCCCGATATTATTGAGAAAAACAAACCATAGGCTATGGTTATCGCCTTAAAGCCGATTGAAGCATCTTTGTGGGGTTCGTGCTTGGTTATTATAAATAACAATGCGGCGCTAACGGCAAACACCAAATACCCTATAATAACCGCTAAAATTTTTCGAAGCATTTTTCCACGTATTTATTTGTGCATGATTAGAAAGCCTTCAATTTAACTGCTTTGTACAAAACTACCCGTAGCTGCATCATATGCTACTGTAGCTGTAAATACGCCATCGGCGAAGTTGATCATTGTCGACTGGCTAATAACACCGCTTTCCGTCGACGGGTCAACAATTTCTCCGGCGGCGATGTTGCTTGCAAGGAAAATGGTTAGCTGTGTTGTTGGCCTGAAAATAGCGTGCTGTGCAAGCGGGATAAATTGCGAATTGAGCAGGGCTTTGTCAATAGCGGTGCCGTTTACCGAAACTGCCTGCACTAAACCAAATGAAAGGTCACTGCCCGGAGAATATTGATTGGTAACCTGGTAGGCGTCTGGCCCGATAGGTACCGGGTTGGGCTGTGAAAAAGCGCCCGTCTTATCAAATGTGTAATTTTGTGAAGGCTGTGCTGCTTGTTCACTAAAGCTTGTTACCACTACAACGCCACTATTGTTAGTTACAGATGCGTAAACGGAATACGACCCTTCATCCCAGGTCACAGCGTTACTTTCGAAAGGAGGAAAACTGACCCACGAAAAAGGGGCCTCGCCCTCCACTGTTTTAATCAAAACGATATTTTCTTTGGCGGCATAAATTGTTTGCAGGTCGGCTGTAGCGATGTTGATGTTTAATTGATAAGCAGGCATTTGCTGATAAAGTTTAAAGTTATTAATGAATAAAGATAGAAATTATAGAGAAAAATCAGGTAAGCTTATATTATTTGGCATCAAATTGGTGATGCATTTTGAATTTATTATGAAAAAGATTGAACAAAAGCATGGGCGGTTGATGTTGCCTTCAGGAAAGAAAAAAACGCACGCGTTTGCGGTACTATTGTTGTTATTAACAGGGGCTAACCTCCTTGCCAGCGCACAAACTAAAAAAGAGCAAGACATGATAATTGTAAAGAAACAAAACACGGTCAAAGCGATCAACCCGATAATCACAGCACCTACATCCGATGATGAGGCAGCTATCCGGGCGCTTGAGAGTGGCTTTGCAGATGCCCTCAATGCCGGCAATATTGACGCGATGATGAAAAACTACATCACAGACAATAGCCTTATCGTTTTTGATGTGGTGCCGCCGAGGCAACACGTCGGCGCTGATGCCTACCGCAAGGCCTGGGTGGGATTTTTTTCGTCTTTTAAGGGTTTGCCTAAAATTACTATTACTGATCTCAGTATTACCGTTGACGGTAATCTCGGGTTTAGTCACAGTATTCAGCATGTTACGGGGACTGATCGTCAAGGCAACCCGGTGGACCGCACAGTGCGCGTTACCGACGGTTATCGCAAAATCGCGGGCAACTGGCTGATCGTTCTTGAACACATTTCGGTGCCGGTTGATTTGAAGACCAACAAGCCGGATATCAACTCAAAACCATAAGTGATAGTAAAAACAATAACCGGAGATGCGTAAGATTCGTTGCCTGTGTTAATTAACAATGACGGAACTGATGGATAACACAAAAGTTGTCCCTGTTCCTTTCGTTGAGTTTAGTTTAATGGAGCAACCTATTGTTTGGGCCATATCTTTCACAAGGTTTAGCCCCAGGCCGTTTTTTGAACTACCAATTGTAAGATTTTCTTCGAAATTTTTTGTCTGCTCCTCGGTCATCCCTGGGCCGTTATCTGTAATTGTAAGTTTTAATTGATCATTTTCTTTCCACGCCTTCCAGGTAATAGTCGCGCCCTCTATTTTTAGCAGTGCGTTAACAGAATTCTGCGTAAGGTTATGCATAATTGTCTTTAGATAGTTCTCATCGGTGCTAAGGATAAGGTTTTCATCCGATTGGTAAATAAAATTTATGCCGGTAGTTCCTGAGAAAAAGTCTTTCAAATAAGAGAATAAACCAGTAACCGCGACGGTCGTTTTTTCGGGGCTAAAATTTTCCATTTGCCCTTTACTCCATAAGAGTATTTCTTCCATCACCTCCAAAAGTGCAACAGCCGACTTCGTAATTTTAGATTCCTGTTCAGCCTTTTGTTCTTCGCTTAATAAGCGTGCCTCTCGTTTTTGCAATTGCAAAAAGTTCACCAGGCTAACAATCGGACTTCGCAAATCGTGGGTAATTATCGCAAAAAATTTCGCTTTTAGTTTGTTTGCGCTATCGAGTTGTTCATTCAGTTTTGTTAGGGCAATATTCTTTTGTTTACGAACCGCGCTTAGCCGGTAATAAAGCCCCCCTATAACCAGCATTATTAGCAACCCGGCTAATAAAAGCAGAATGTTGCGCTGCTGGGATTGGGCCCGTGTTTTTTGATTTAGTATTTCCTGGTTCTTCTTTTGAATTTCATTCCTGCTTTCAAGTTCAGCAATTTTGTTTTTGTTCTGCTGCGAAAAAATAGAATCATTAACGTTCTGATAAAAGTAGAAGTTATCATAAGCGCCTTTATAGTTGCCGTTATGGTATTGTAACTCAGATAAAATCTCAGTGTAATAAGCCTTATCTTCAATGTCGTTTCTGAGTTCGGTCATTTTTATAGCCTGTCTGATATACTTCTCGGCTATTTTTAAATCTTTTACCGAATCGGCGAAAATTATTGAATCGGGCTTGACTGATTTTAAGGCCCCAAAACGTACCATATAGAAATAGGCCACTCCCAAATTTCCGATATTAATTGAGGGTAATTCTCCGTCGTCCGGGTACCTGTCCCATATCTTTTTGGCAGCCAGGTACAATTCAATACTTTTCCGGTAATCATCTTTGTAAATAGTTGCCATGTTAGCATATATGCCGGCCATCAGCCGCTGTTGCCCCAGTTGTTTAAATATTGGCAGCGCCTTATCATAATACATTTTTCCTTGTAAAGGCTTGCCGCGTCTGAGGTAAGACGACCCGATATCGCTCAACACGCGCCCTTCACCAAGCTTATCGTTAATTTTTCTGTAGATTTTCAGCGCCTCGGCATCGTACAGACTATCCCGGTAGTAATTCTTCTGTGCAGAGGCAATTATAGCCATGTGCTTATAACAATTTGCACTGAGCGAATCGCTGGTAATACTTTGGGCTATGTTGAGGCTTTGCTGGTAACAATCCATCGCCGATATATAGTCGGACTTGTTTGTGTATTGCTGACCGAGCGCTATCAACTCAAAAGCTTTTTTTACTTTATCGCCTGGTTTAATATGTGCTACTATCTGCTTTAAGGAATCAATCTTTTTATTAGCCTGGGGATAAACAACAACTGAGGAACAAATAATGAGCAGACAAACTACAATTGATGTTTTAATATTCATTATAGAAGGGGTATTGGTTACTAACAGGGGGAATTAAATACTCACGTAAATCATATTGTTTTTTTTATTGATACAGATTCTGCAATGTTTCCTTAAAATTCCGGCCAACAGGCAGTGTGCATTCATTTGCCAGTGTCACTTTTAGCGAATTGTATTGCTTTATATAATGTTTTTGTACTGCATAGCTGCGATGGATCCGGATAAAATTCGCAAAGCCCCGCTCCTTTATTAAATGGCTGAGCGATTCAAGCACCATATACCTTTTACCCACGGTGTTGATGCTGGTGTAGTCCTTCATTGCTTCCAAATAGATAACCTCGTGTAATTGCAGCTTAATTTGTCGGGTACCTTCTTTTATAAAAATAGTATCAGCACCCAATGTATGCGACAGTAGTTCAGATTTATTTCTTATCAAAAAATATTCCTGCAAACGATTTATCATTTTTTCAAACCGTTCTGACGTAAATGGTTTTACAATAAAGTCAAAGGCCTCTACTTCAAAACCATCTAAAGCGTATTCAGGGAAACTGGTAATAAATACACAGGCGGGAATTTGCATTAGTTGTGCCCGCAGCTGTAACCCGTTTAATTCGGGCATATCTATATCCAGGAATAATACATCGGGAGCTAACCTCTTACAGGCATCTAAAGCTTCTGCAGATGAAGAATAGGAGCCTAAAACTTTAATCTGCGGATATTCTTTAAGAAACGACAAAGTCATTAACCTGTCTACCAGGTCGTCATCTACTACTATGCAGGTAATGTCGGTGTTATGAACCATGTTATCGTAATAAATTATGATAATGAACTATTTTCAACGGGCAAAATTCTTTAACCAGCGTCGCCGGGCGATTATTTATGTCGTTCGTAGAGTAGCACTTTTAAACGCCCGCCCGGATAGATAGATTTGAGATATAAATCTTATATCTATGAAAAAAATAAACCTTTTACCGGTGTTAATACTGCTGTTAATAACCGCGTTTGACGCTTATTCGCAGCAAAATAGCAAAATAAGTATTTTTGATAAAGTTAATAATACCGCAACAAAAGCGAGCAATTTAATTGCCGTATTTCAACCATATTTATTAAAAGCCAGGCAACTTTTTTACGACGGTAAACAACTTGCCGGGGATGTAAAAGCTGCATCAAAAAACGTACCCGGTAGCAATTCAAGTAATCAAAGTTCTGCCGGCTATGCAAACTCGAGCGTTTCAACGCCAAACGCTCAGGGCAGTCAAGGCTCTTATTCAGCTAACGATGCCAGTAGTACGGCAGGCGGTTCAGGCTCCTATTCATCCAATCAAAATACGAATAATAATGCATACCAATATAATCAAAATGCGCCATTAAACAATAATAACGGCGCTTCCCCTCAAAATTACCTGGCCGGGCAAAGTTTGCCGATCAATAATCCTCAATCAGTAAATAACGATGGCACCGGCAATTTGGGCAACCAAAACAACGGTTTATATGGCAATTGCCTGGATGTGATGACCGGTACAGTGATGGGCATGGGTGAAGCCGCACAAAAACCGGGCGCGGTTGACCTGATGTTTTTTGCGCCGGCAGATGGTCAGAATACCTATTACCTGATGACACCCGGTTTTGCCAAAAACAATTCGACCGCAGGATACATGACCGAGCACGTAAGCGAACAAGCAATGCAGTGGAGTGATGTTAATGAAAGCGAAGTGGCACTAACCAGGCTTACCATCGGGCAGTTTAATCAGATTCAAAACAACAGCCAAATTCAAAGTGCGGTGCGCAATGCACAGGGCTATGCCGCATATTATGCATCGGTCGGGCAAAAACTTGAGGGACAGGTGTTTGCCGTAAAAATGCAGATGGACAGTCGGGAAGTTTATGGGTTAGTAGCTGTGATTAAACAAATTGGCACCAGCGGTAGCAGTGGCTACCTGAAAATAAAAATAAAAGCAACAGGAATAGATACCAACAGCGATGGTACAGCAGATGCTAATGTCTATCAACGCTAACCACCAAAAACATACTCTTATGAAAAAAATAATTAACTATTCAATTGTACTCATTTTAACGGTCGTTTCAATATTTGCAGCCTGTAAAAAAAACAACCCGGTACCGGCACCAGCAATAACTGCTCTTTCACCATCAACCGGCCTTGCAGGAGTCTCAGTTACAATTAGCGGTTCTGGTTTCAATACATCCGCCTCAGCTAACACCGTTAAATTTAACGGTGCTACTGCCGTAGTTACTTCCGCTACTGCCAGCGCACTAACAGTAACAGCACCGGCCGGCGGCAGCACCGGGACCGTAACAGTAACCACAACTGGCGGAACAGCTACCGGGCCGGTATTTACCTATTTAAAGGCACCTTCTATTACGACCATTAACCCTACTTCGGGTAAGGCTGGCGCGGCTGTAACAATTACCGGCGTAAATTTTGAGGCCGTTGCTGCTAATAACGTGGTTAAATTTAACGGGACTTCCGCCGTTGTTACAACTGCGACAACCACTTCATTAGTTGTAGCAGCGCCTGTCGGGGGCAGCACGGGGGTTGTAACTGTAACAACGTCGGGGGGGGCGGCTACCGGGCCGGTATTTACCTATTTGCAGGCACCAACAATAACAGGCATTGGTCCCGCTTCGGCTGTTGCAGGAACTCCGGTAACTATCACAGGAACAAATTTTGATGCGGCCGTTGCCAATAACGCCGTTAGTTTCAACGGAACAGCAGCCGTAGTTACAAGCGCCACAGTTACACAGCTGGTGGTTACAGTACCAGCAGGCGGAACCTCGGGAAATGTAACCGTTACCACGCCGGGTGGCACATCAAATGCATTTGGTTTCACCTACGCTACCGCTGGCCCCAATATATACGTACTTGGTTCTGACACAAGGAGTGGTTTCGGCTACTGGAAAAACTTTGTGTTCACGCCTGTAGCAGACTGGTCAAACCCATATTCGATGGTTGGCTCCGGCAATGATATTTATGTGGCCGGGCCATCCACAAGCGGCAGCCCTACCTATTGGAAAAATGGCGCCGCCGTTCAGCTTTCAGCGCAAACAGGATTTACATTCTCTGTAGTTGTTTCCGGGACCGATGTTTATTGTATGGGAGGTATCGGCACCACGTTCTATACCTGGAAAAATGGCGCGCCAACCACTTTAAATAGCAACAGTTTAACTGTTATCGGCTCTGGCACATATTTAAATAACGCCATGGCTGTAAATAACGGTGATGTGTACGTGGCAGGGGCGCGATATCTTGGCAACTCTACTATATTGAAGGCAACTTACTGGAAAAACGGAAACCCTGTTGATATAACCGATGGAATACATTCCGGTAGTGCAAAGGCTTCGGCAATATTTGTTTCGGGTGGCGACATTTACGTAGCCGGTGTTGAAGATGTGCGCGACCCCGGCACCGGCGGCCTTATCAATGAGGCCCCACGCCTTTGGAAGAACGGTGTTTCGGTGCCGATTAATACCCCAGCAAACAGCATATTTAACAGCGTATCCAGCATTTTAGTAAAAGGCGCAGACGTATATATCGGCGGACAGTACAATGGTACCGGCGCAGTTTGGAAGAATGGCACCATGATTAACACCAGTTCCTATGCGCTTGCAGAAAATGTTTCCTCGATATTCTTGTACAACAATACCGACATCTACGCAACTGGCGCCTCATCCGCATCTGGCAATAATTGCTATTGGAAAAACGGAAGTTTTGTTGAAATGGACCCCGGATGCACGGTAGTAAGCTCCAGTTGTGCCAGAACATCAGCCAACCAGGTAACAGCTATTTATGCTAAATAAAGCCATGAAAAGAATTGTTACATACGCGGCGATAGTTATAACAGTGGCGTTCGTTTACGCCCCTGTTGGCTATTCCTTTTCTCAACCAAGACCGGCAGCAAATCAACCAGGTAATTTGCTGTATTGGGCACAAAAACTGCAACAAAGTGTAAACGCGCAAAATACAGCCTATCAGCATAAAGACAATACGGTAAGCTGGGGCGACGACGGCAACTCCCCGCAATGTTTTGCCGACTGCAGTGGATTTATCAATGCGCTAATGGCTAAGACTTTTAACTGGACAGATGATAATTTTAAAGCTGAATGGGGCCACAAACGGATGTTCGCCTATCATTATTATGATGCAATAGTTTCCGCCAGCCATTTCCGGCAGATAAAAAACATCAACAGTATTCTTCCCGGCGATATAATTGCCCTGCAGTATGCCGACCGGTCGGAACATGAAGATAATACGGGCCACGTGATGTTGATTGCAGCCTTACCAAGGCCACACAGGCCATCGAAGGTTATCGAGCCGAATACCCAGCAATATGAAGTTGAGGTCATCGACTGCAGTAAAAGCCCGCACGGTAAAAGTGATTCGCGGTTTGATTCAAACAGCGGCGAACACAGTGGTTTAGGAAGAGGAAATTTCAGGCTGTACACCGATGAACAAGGGAATATAACAGGATACAGCTGGAGCACCGGAAACCCAAAGGAAGGTTTTAATCCTTTCGAAAATCCGGTAGTAGTTGGTCGTTTTACGAATATTTAATCTTTAAAGAAATGAACAGATTATTTTACACTTTATTAGCGATAACCTTTGCTTTAGCTGGCAGTACTACAAACGCGCAGATTCGAACATTTAACAATAAAGCCCGGCTCGCTTCGGCGTCTCAACAGGGGCAGGTTCAGGGAAGTATCTTATTTGCCAATGACAACGTCGTTCAGCAATTACAGCAAGGATGGAATTGTAACATTTCACAGGCCATGGGCACTAAAATTAAGGTGGAGCTTTGGCAGGTGAATTACATTCCTGATAGACAAGACAACCATTTCACCAATATATTTTTAGTGCAAAAATTGGATGCCAATATCTCCTATCAACAGGTGCAAAATGGTATTCAATACAATGCCAGCTATAGTTCTGTTAAGGGCAATGTGGTGGCTATCGCCTATACCAATGTGTCTGTAAATGCGCAAATAAAATTCAGCGGGAGGCCGAATGATGGCATACCCGCTAATATGACACATCAATTCAAATCAGATGCTAAAAAATACCTCGGTAACAATATTAACTATGGCATTTATTCATTGCCAAATCAACAAAATAATTTGACTGACATCAGCTTTAAGGTGGCATCGTCTGTAAAAGGCGACTGTAAAACCTGTTTCGGCTTCGATGATGTATGGAATACTGTTTCGGATGCGGCGAATGATTTGGCAAATTTTGTAAAAGCGGCAGTTGATGGCACCGGCGAGGCCGTCAAAGACCTTGGGGAAACCATAGTGGTTAACAACGGGATATTTTTTGTACAATGTTTTGGAACAATAACAACCTTCCTGCAAACAGGAAACTTGCCCAAAGTACGCATGCTGAGCGACTACGGCAACGCATATAACATTGCCAATTCAACCGTCTTCATGAATTCGCTCCCGCCAATAAATAAGATCATCGTCACCAATTTAATGTCGATTGATAAAAGGCCGTTTACCGTTCCAATTAAAAATGGCAACGATGTTTATATCCTGATGAACCTGGGCAATGCCTTTGATGATCCCTTAAACTACAATATGAACGGTTTTCCCGGCGATGTTTTTATTCACGAACTAACCCACGCCTGGCAAATATGGCACGTGGATGCGTTAAGACTATTTACAGACGGAGCAGTAAATCAATTTAAAAACACGGTGATGAGCAATCAATATCAATACAGTTGCGACGGCCATAACCTTGGGGAGTCGTACAATGAAGAGCAACAGGCAATGATTGTCCAGTATTTTTACGTTACGCTTTTTTACAGGCCCAAAGGCATAGTTAAAAACGGCAACAGTATCACCTGCGATTTTGAACAGCCATGGGTAATACAACATATTTTAAAAAATCAGCCGTCGAATGCGGACGAACAGTTTACTGCGACAAAGCAAATTAAGTTCACCTCATTTGATAAAAACATAGCAGTCAATACCGGCGGAACTATTGATCATTCGTTGGCCATCTCATCTAACGGGAACCGCATAGATGGTAATGGATATTTTTTGCCGGGAAAAAACAATAATTCTTTCTTTTATTATTCAAACAAAACCAGGACAGCAAGCGCCAACTGGGGGGCAATAAGAGATAAATATATAAAGGCCGGTTACGAATTTGGTGAATTAGGCTGGCCCGAACAAAACGAGACTTTATTGCCCGATGCTGTCGGCTTCTTTCAAAAATTTAATCATGGATTTATTTATTGGAGCCCCAGGCATGGTGCGTATGTTGTGTTGAACAAAATTTTTAGTGCTTGGGCACCGACTGGCTGGGAGAAAGGAAAATTAGGCTACCCTGTTGGCGACTACGTTGTCCAACCTGTAAATAAAGCTAAGGAGTATGGCCCGTACCGCGAAAATGGCTATCAAAAATTTGAAGGCGGCGTAATTTTTTATAAGCTGCCTGAAGCTGCCGTTGTTAGTGAAGCTTCGGGAAATAGCAATTTTACCTCAATTGTTTATGGCGACCCCGACAAGATCATCAGTACCGATAGAAATGCTTCCAACAGCGTTCGGCCCGTCAGAGAACAGGTTGGACAGCAAACCGGGCAGCAAAGATACGGGCGGCCTTATAATAACGCTGGAGCCGAAAAAGTTGAGATAAACCCGCAACCCCTGCCCCCCGGCGGAACGGTGAGAAGCGGCGCCGGCAGCCTCCAACCGGGTAACGCTCAAATAAACCCGCAGCCACTGCCCCCAAAAACAGGAAAGACTTCTACAGGCACAGTCAGCCCGGCTCGAGTTCAAGTAAACCCTCAACCGCCACCACCTAAAGCAACACATGAATAATTATGAAAAAGATTAACAGGTTATACATTTTACTATTAACACTTGCGTTTGTCAGCATAACTGCATTTTCCGATGCGCAGTCTGTTGTAGGCTCATGGAAGAAAAAAGAAGATATCCTGACAAAGGAAAACGGCAAAACTGTAAGCACTTTAAAGATGCTTGTAAAAAACATGCCCTGCTTCGCCAATATAATTTACACATTTACCGCCGATGGCAAAATGAGCGAACAGGCGAAAGACTGCACTATTGCATTGCAAAAACAAATTGCCGGTCAACTGAAAGCTTCGCGTTGGAAAATGGCAGGCAATAAATTAATAATAGATGTAGCTGACGCAACTTCGCCGGTAAAACATGCGGAATACCAAATAGAATTTATAGGAAGCAATGAAATGAGATGGACTTTTTATTATGCCGAAAACCCGGGCGTGCCCAATATTACCCGGGCCAGGCAAATGCAAACTACTTACACCAGGCTGTAAGTAATCAAATATAGCAATATGATTTTTTAACCGCCGGGGCATGCTCCATAATACCGGCGACAATAAAAGTCTTGGCTCATTACTTGAGGCTTTCGTTTGTATTTAAAATTAATCGCCAAATTTTGATGCCGCAATTTTTAGCCCTAAATTTAAAACGGGGGCATAACCTCCACTAAATTAAATGAAGCTAGCTAAAATATTTAATCGCGCTGTGGCATTCGTTGCGTTATTTCAAATGGTATTGAGTATAATCCCCGCCATGGCTCAACCGCCCACCCGCGACCCGCATACGCCTGGCTATGTACTGGCTACGGAATTGCCGGACGGCGCCATCCCTTCGCCCGGGGTCAATGGAAATTTTATTATCGGCCCTACACATCAGCCCGCACCAGAATCGACCGTACAGGCTAGTGTACCGCAGGGTACTGTATATCACTTTACTATCGAATCGAACGATAGCAAAATTTATCCCGGCATTGCCCGCGAGCCAAATACATTTGGCACCCCGGACCCATCAAACCCGGCTAAGTTAATAGTTACTACAAGTCATCCGGCACCCTACACCCGCCAGGTGGCAGTGTATGTCCCAAAACAATATGTCGCTGGTAGCGCAGCACCGTTTATAGTTGGAGCCGATGGCCCCGACAATTTGCTTTTCACGGTATTAGACAACCTGATTGCCGAAGGTAAAGTGCCGCCGATGGTCGCCATCTCAATCGGTAATGGCAGCGGCGATGCGCAGGGTAGCGAACGTGGCCTGGAATATGATACCATGAGCGGCCTATATGCCGAATTTGTTGAAAATGAAATACTGCCGCTGGTGGAGAGCAAATGTCAGGTAAAATTAACCAAAGACCCTGCCGGTCGCGCTACCATGGGCGGTAGTTCAGGAGGGTCATGCGCGCTGATTATGGCATGGTATCACCCGGAATTATATCACCTTGTGCTCAACTATTCCGGAACTTATATTAATCAGCAATGGCCCTACAACCCGAAAACACCGCATGGTGCCTGGGGTTTTCATGAAACTATCATCCCCAATAGCCGCCTAAAACCATTGCGGATCTGGATGGAGGTGGGCGACCGGGACCTGTTTAATCCAAATGTAATGCGCGATGGCATGCATGATTGGGTGCTTGCAAATGAAAATATGGCAAAAGCACTCGCTGCTAAAAATTATACATACCAGTTCGTTTTCGCATGCAATGCAGGGCATGTTGATTATAAAGTAAAACAGCAAACACTCCCCGAAGCGCTGGAGTGGCTTTGGCAGGATTACAAACCAGTAACAGATGTGAAATGATTTATGTTGGTGATCAACGTCAGCTTTGCGCTGCGCAAAAAGATATAAAGCGTTCCATTTTTTACAACGGAACACCCCGAACGCTAAGGAACATACTCATTATCAATATTATAACTTACTACACTTGTGTAAACAATTGATAATTAGGCTCAATACCGGGTCAGGATTAAATTAAAAAGCCTCTTCAAATTTCTTTGAAGAGGCTTTTACTTGGTATCGCTTTAAGTCGGGATGGCAGGATTCGAACCTGCGGCCTCCACATCCCAAATGTGGCGCGATACCGGGCTACGCTACATCCCGAAAGGGAACGCAAAGGTAAGCTTTATAGTTATTGTTGCAAATGTTTTTTAAATAAAATTTCATCTTTTTTAGTGTGTATCGCATAGCTCATTAAAGTTCACTTTCATAGCCATTAACATTCAGGATGTTATGATCAGAAGCTAAATTTTAATTGGGTGAAAAATTATTAAAGAAGCTACATTTTTGTCGTAACCGACCAATTAATTATAAGAAATGCTAAACAGATGGCGCAAATGAGTCCCAGCAAAACCATAGTCCAGTATACAAAATTTTTCATTATGAGCATAGTTGCGATTGACAATATATGATTAACAGCAAGGCATTGTTTAAAACAACACAGCGCCACCATTTCAAAATTATTTTCCTGTAAATAAGGGTGTGATAAGAATCCCTTTTAATTCATCAAATTCAAGGTACTAATATAGGAATTAATGCAACTATAATAAATGTATAAAATACAAATTATTCGATTAGGCGGGCAGAATGGCATATTTATGACAATTTATGCTATAAATGGTCAATCTTCTTTTGGATGGATTGCTTGTCAGGCTGATTTTTTGCTATAGATAATGCCTTTTCGAAATTCACCCTGGCCTTGCCGTTATCTATACCGGTATAAAGCTCACCCAGCAACGTAAAATAAAATTGATTATCAACAAGGTTTAATTTTTCGGCAACAATAATGGCCTCATTTTTCCCATTTGCTTTTGACAATGCGAACGTACGGTTCAGCGCCGCAACAGGCGAGTATTCTATTTGCAGCAGGAGATTATAAAGCTGCAGCACATTTTCCCATTTCTCCTTTGTATCGGCCTGCTGGGTGCTCCAAAAAGCAATTGTAGCCTCCAGGTGATACTTTGATAATCTATCCCCTATTGCTGCGCAATTTAAAAAATATCCACCCTTGCTTATTAAATCGGCATTCCAGAGGCTGGTGTCCTGCTCCTCGTATAATATATGCTCGCCGTTTATATCTATCCGCGCGTCAAACCGCGAAGTGTGGAAGCACATCAACGCCATCAGCGCGTTTACATGTGACTTATTAGTTTTTTTATTTTCAATCAGCATATAGCACAAACGCATTGCTTCAAGGCATAGGTCTTTGCGTATGGGTTGATTTTTATTAACTGAGTAATAACCCTCGTTAAACAAGAGGTATATCGTTGTTAAAACTGCGTCAAGGCGTTCATCAATTTCAGCAACGGTTGGCAATTCGATTTTTATGTTTGCTTCGCGTAGTTTTTCTTTCGCTCTAAACAATCGTTTGTTTATGGTTTCTTTATTTGAAAGGAAGGCTTCGGCAATTTCATCAATACCGAATCCACACAATATGCGCAACGACAGACCAACCTGCGCCTCCGGTGCAATTGATGGATGGCAAATGGCAAACATCATCTGCAATTGGCTGTCGCTGATATTTTGGGGCGACAAGTCAATTTCTAACTCATACTCCTCAGCCGAATTACTCCTTACCTCAGCAGCAATCTTGTTGTCGAAAAGTGACTCCCTGTGCAGATGATTTTTAGCCTTGTTTTTTGCAACGTTATAAAGCCATGCAACAGGGTTTGGCGGTATACCTTTGATACCCCACGTTTGCGCAGCTGTTATAAAAGTTTCGCTGGTTATATCTTCCGCTACTTCAATCTCTGCGAAACCGAAACGTTTACAAAGCACCGAAACTATTTTGCGGTACTCGGTTCGGAATAAATGTGGTATCAACTCTTGTTGCTTCATACACGAAAGCTGCGCACCCAAATTCGGCAAATTGTGTCAATGGGTACCATCGCCTCTTGCAATTTTCCTTACCTCTACGGTATTTCCTTCTCCCTGTAAAACAGGACAGTCTTTGGCAAACTCAACCGCTTCATCAATCGACTCTGCTTTGACCATAATATATCCGCCAAGGGTTTCTTTTATTTCCCCAAACGGACCATCGGTCACTATCCTGTTATGGTGCACAACCCTCGCATTGTCAAGGGGTAAGCCGTTACCGCCAATATACTTGTTTTGTGACGCAATTCCACCTATCCAATCCATCGTTTGTTTCATCCACGTTTGCATTTGCTCTGGCGAAGCAATTTTCGAACCGTCCTGGTGCCTGAAAATTAAAATAAACTCGTCCATCTTCTTAACTATTAATAGTATTAAATATATTAATTACCTGGTAACAATCGAAAGTTCAAAAATTGGACACTATTGTCATTTGTTTTTTTTGAATGTATAGGCTTTGCCGGAGACACCAAATACAAAAGCCCAGCGAAAGCCAGGCCTAGATATATATTTCACTAATTGAAATATGGATATAAATTGAAACAGAGTTACATTTCAGGAACAAAACTGGCGTCCTTATTATCGAGCACTTCGTATTCTGAGTTTTTGCTGATAAATTCAGGCACAATTTCTTTCATTTTATTAACCACGCCCAATACGTCGTTTTGCTTATTTAACGCAAGCAATTCATTAATATCATTATGAACCTGGGCATATGAATACTCAATAACCTGCGAAATCTTTATTTTTTCGTGATAGGTTGGCATCGTATTTTCACCATCATTTAACAGCTCCTCGTACAGTTTTTCGCCTGGCCTTAAACCTGTAAAAACAATCTTAATATCCCTGTCAGGTTGCAACCCGGCCA
>Ga0207695_10003866_pt1 | contig 20720 bp, 19 predicted proteins | sample KBSC54metaG_FD_184354 | JGI IMG/M metagenome (GOLD analysis project Ga0207695, IMG submission 184354) | Corn rhizosphere microbial communities from Kellogg Biological Station, Michigan, USA - KBS C5-4 metaG (SPAdes) (version 2) | ecosystem: Host-associated > Plants > Roots > Rhizosphere > Soil...
GATGGCCGCGGCGGCGTGGTCTTGTGTGGAGAAGATGTTGCAGGAGCTCCAGCGCACTTCCGCACCGAGATCGACCAGCGTCTCGATGAGCACGGCGGTCTGGATGGTCATGTGGAGGCAACCCGCGATCTTCGCGCCCGCGAGCGGCTTCTTGCCCTTGTACTCGGCGCGTAGCGCCATGAGACCGGGCATTTCATGTTCCGCGATGGTGATTTCCTTGCGGCCGAAATCGGCCTGCGTGATGTCTTTAACTTTGTAGTCGTTGCTCATGGTGTTGGTTCTTTCGTTTTTGTTTTTAAATTAGAGGTCTTTCAAGATGTCCTGGCGTTTCGAGGCGTATTCTTCCGTCGTGACCATATCGCGACGTTTCAGGCGTTCGAGTTCGTCGAGCCGATCTTCTACTGAGCGCCGAATTTCAATTTCCGGCACAGAGGAAACAGCTGGTGCGGCTTCCTCGCCCAAACACATCCAAATGAAATTCGCCATTGTGTAGAGCGAGCCAAGCGCGAGTAGGAGCAGGAAAATTCCCAGCCCCAACGACCCGTAGGCAAACAGCTGAATACCCTTGATAAAAAGAGCTATCAGAAAAAACAGTCCCAGGACTGTTCTCGTCAGGTAGGTTGCCCTGCCTGACTCATGTTTGCCGAATAAGGTCATGGTGAATTAAAGTCCCGCCGCCTTCTTCAAGTCAGCCGCCTTGTCCGTCTTCTCCCACGTCAGCGCATCGAGATCGTCGGTGCGACCGAAGTGACCGTAATTGGTCGTCTTGCTGTAGATCGGGCGGAGCAGGTTGAGCTGCTTGACGATGTTCGCGGGCTTGAAGCTGAAGACCTGCTTCACGGCTTCGGCGATCTTGTCGTCATCCACCTTGCCGGTGCCGAACGTGTCGATGTGGACTGAAACCGGTTCCGGATAACCGATGGCGTAGGCAAACTGGATTTCGCAACGGTCCGCGAGACCCGCCGCGACGATGTTCTTCGCCACATAACGGCCCATGTAGGCCGCGCTGCGGTCAACCTTGCTTGGATCCTTGCCGGAGAAGGCGCCGCCGCCATGACGGCCCATGCCGCCGTAAGTATCGACAATGATCTTACGGCCCGTGAGGCCGGAATCACCTTCGGGTCCACCGATGACAAAGCGTCCCGTGGGGTTGACGAGGTAGCGGGTCTTGGCGTCGAGGAGTTCCTTCGGCAGTACGTCCTTGATCACGTTCTCAACGATGAAATCGTAGATGTCCTTGTGCTTCGCACTCTCGCGGTGCTGGGTCGAGACGACGACCGCGTCGATGCGCTCGATCTTATTGCCGTTGTACTGGAGCGAAACCTGGGTCTTGCAGTCGGGACGGAGCCATCCGACCTTGCCCGCCTTGCGGATCTTGGTCAGGCGTTCGCCGAGCGCATGCGCGTAATAAATCGGGGCCGGCATCAGGTGCGGCGTTTCGTTGACCGCGAAGCCAAACATGAGTCCCTGGTCGCCCGCGCCCTGCTCAGCGTGGCCCTTGCCTTCGGCTTCCTTGTCATCCACACCTTGCGCGATGTCGGCGCTCTGCGCGGTCAGCGCATTCATGATATGGACACCGGCGGCGTTGAAGGATTCCCCCGGTTCCGTGTACCCAATCTCCTTGATCGCGGCACGAACGACCTTGTTGTAATCGAAATCGGCCTTGGTCGTGATTTCCCCGGCGACGACGACGAGGTTCGACTTCACCATCGTTTCGCACGCCACGCGGCTGTGCTTGTCCTGGGCCAGACAGGCGTCCAGCACGGCATCGGAAATCGTATCGGCAACTTTGTCAGGATGACCCTCGGTCACCGACTCGGACGAGAAAATATAGGATTTGGACATAAGGCGAACCCTACACAATCCGCCCGCTCTGACGCAACAAAAATATGAACATATCCGGATGCGTGGATACTTAAATCGTGCGTCCTGCGCCTTGACGCCACGGACTGGCAGTCCAAATTTAGTAGAAACCGTGACCGGAGCCGCCCATGTCCGAACCTTCCTTCCTCCCACCTCCTCGTTCGGAAATCCGCAACGGTAAGAAAAAGGAGCCTCTTCTGGAAACGGCGTCAAAACCATCTCCCAATGGTCTTCCGAGCTTCGTGGCCCCTTTTCTCGGTGCGTTTGCGGCGGTCTTCCTGCTCGCGCTGGTTGTTGGCGGGATTTATCTGGGCTCAAGCTGGCTCCATAGCTCCTCCAGCAAGGAACCGAAGACCCCGCTACTCAACGTCGCCTCGTGGCAGGAAGGGCCGGTCAACCAGTCGACACTGATGCAGCCGGTCAAGCCCGATGTGGGTTGGTGGACGCGCACCTTCGATCTCCCCAACCAGGCGCAGGTCGTGGATTACCTGAAAAAGCAGGGCCTCACAGTAAACAGCGTTGAACCGGTCCATTACGACGACACCAAGGACGCGACCAATCTGACCTACCAGGTGAACATCGAAGTCCCGGGTGAGTTGCTTCGCGTGCCCCAGTCCCAGTGGGCCTCGCCCAGCCCGGAGGTGTCCCACTTCGCCGGGATGCTCGTCCTGAACCAGGGCCTGCCGCCCGGCACCTACTGGGACACGAGCCATGCCCGGGTTGAGGCGGCGGCCAATGAACCGAGGTCGACACTCTTCAATATTCACTACAACAAATTGACCAATGTCGTGACGGCAGACCGGCTGCTACCCCATGATCTCGTCAATCGGCAACAGATGCATGCGTATCAAGTGGAGACCGACGAAGTCATTGCGTCGCTCGAACATCATCTCCAGCAAATTGATGCCCAGGTTAAATTGGATACGGACTCTCGCCTCGCGCAGGTACCGGCTGATCCACCCAAGCCGAAGCCCCAGACGGCCCACTTCGGCGGAGATGGCAGCGGTGAGCCGACCAAGTCGGCAGCCCGCATCGGTGGAGGCGCAGCAGCAGGGGCGGCAGGTGGCGCAGCTTTCGGTGCCATCGCGGGCAACGCCGGCATGGGCGCGGGAATCGGTGCCGGTGTTGGCTTGCTCAGCGGGATTATTTACAACGCGGTTTCGAAGTCCAACGACAAGAAGAAGCTGGAACGCGAAGTCGCAGATCAAAATGCCGAACGGCTCGATAATTGGCGCGCCGAGATTAAGTCGCTCAAGCAGCAGCGGGCCCAGATCCAGCAGGATGCCATCAACGAGCGGCAGGCAGCCCTCGATAACCTAGCGAATCAAATTGCGGCCAATCAGGGCCACCTCGCCGATGGCGGCATGCCCGTGGTGCCGCCGCCCCAGGCGACCTCACCAGCAGGGATGCAGCCGACGGGCCCTAATTAGCGACCACCAACGCGGGAGTGATCGCGTGGCCTCACGGCCCCGATTTGTCCACCCGGTAAAGATGGACGTCCCATGGGGCGAAGGTCTCACTGAACTGGCAATCTTTCGCGTTAATCGTTCGGTTCTCGCCGAGAACGTTCACCTGGTAGGTGTCCAAGTTGAGGCCAACCGAACGACGCATAAACCAGGCCTTGGTCGTCACGCCGCGCTTCTCCACAGCGAAGATGTAGGTGGAATCGCCAAAATGTTTGACCATGGTATCGACAGGCGGTTCAGGGGCACCTTTCGCCCCCGCAACCACAAATTCACCGTTGTCGGGAAGCGTCGGTGAATTGAGGACTGGGGCCAGCGAGGTGACCTGCTGGTTCAGAGTCGTGACGGCAGCGAGCATCTCGGGGTCGTCGAGCAGCGCAGCCTCCCGGAATTTCGGCGCGAATTGATGGACGAAATAAATCAGCCCCTGCGAGCCGTGGATGAGCGACATCCAGGCCTCGCAACGCATCTGCTGCGGCGTGGCTTTCCGGTCCGCCGCGCCGATATGGGTACATTCAAGGCAATTCCAGACCACCTTTTCACCCTGACCGATCTCCACGAGATGATCGACGCCTTTAGCCACGTACCAGAGTTTACCCGCGATCTTGGGACTCTCGTGGACGACCGGATAGATATCGAATGAAACAATGTCCGCGCCCTTAAGGTACTCGGGATAGTCCTCCGCATGGCCCGTCCGCACGCCGCGCCCGTAGTAATCGTTCCAGGCCACGCCTTGACCAAGATTCAACATCACGGGCCGCGACGGATCGGCCTTGGTTATTTGCGCATACTCCTCAATGATTTTCTCCGGCGCGATAGGCGGGCCGTACCCTTTCTTGTCCGGTAATTCCTGGGCGTTGTCGGGTTCATCACCGTGCATCCACCCAATGATGGTCGGATCGTCGAGATGCTGAAGGGCCACGTCGTTTTGCTCACAGATGACCTTCATGTTGGCCTGCTTAAGCGCGATAAGCTGCTTCTCAGTCGGCCCCTCCCACAAGCCTAGATAGGTATTGATGCCCGCACGGCGGAAATCTTCCGCATGCGCCGGGTCCTGCAACCAGACGGCAATCGGAAAATAGTCCGGACTGGTCGAGGGTCCATGCGTCCATTTTTGATAGGGGCTCGCGACAACCGGAGCCGTCGTCTGGGCACATAAACTCAGCGATACCGGGCAAAGAAGCAACGCGAGCGAAAGCCGAAGGAGCAGTTTCATGGCGGGCCTTTCCGAGCCTGCCTGCCGCCAACTTCTAAAACGAGCCTTTTACTGAAAGCGAAACACGTTGCTCCTGGCCGACGAAGCCGGGATTGGGATTCTTGTCCCAGCGGTTGCTGTACTCCACGCTGGCGGAGATGTCCTTTTGCAACTGGACTGAAGGCCCCGTGGAAATCGTGAGAGTCTGGTCCTGGAAGGAAAGCGGGACCGAACTGGTCAGGCTCATGTTATCACCCGGGCCCGTGGCCTGGGCCGTGCCATTGGATCCGGAAGCGATGGGCGAGAGAGGCGCCTGGTCGACCAACCCGCGCGTGTTGAGGATCTCCCCGTAACTGTGCCAGGTGATGTTATCAATAACCTTATGGGAGAGGTCGGCAAAGATCGCCTGGTTGAACTGGTTGTCGATGCCGGGATATTCCTGGTACTGCTGCTGACGCAGTCCCATTTGCACCGTCGTGTCCTGCAGGGGCTTCCAAGTCAGCGATTGTTCCAGGGAAGGCGTACGACCAAGGGGCGAACCGGGCGTGCGCATCTCCTCATAATGGCCCTTGAGAACGGCCGAGAGGGGAAGGCTGCCCACTGGCTGGCTCAATTGCGCATCGTAAGCGGTCGTGGTGGTGGCCGGAGCGGAACTCGATTCGGTGCCGGAGCGGTCGGAATTGGCGCCGAAGATGAGCACCGAGTTCATCGGCAGGTGGGTTTCCGCCGAGACCTGGCCGCCACTCGTCACGAGAGAATCGCTGGAGGTGGCGGCATCATTCGTCGAGGCATGCAAGTTACCGCGAAGCGTCACCGGTTCCGCCGGTTGATACTGCAATCCCACTTTTTGCCCGCGCGATAAATTGTCGGGCGTACCACCCGCCAGAGGCAGCGCTGCCGTGGATGATTCGCTCATCAAGGTACTGCTCGATTCGTAGGAGAGCAGCATGGAATCGGCCACCGGACGCGTATAGGTGGTGCTGGTTTTTTCCTGCCACAAGGCGCCCGTCGAAACGACTTTGAACGGATCTTTCTTCTCCTGCGCCGCACTGGTGCTGACGGTGCTTCCACCGGCCTGGCTTTGTTGATCGGGATCGGGCTTCAACCAGTCGTACTGCTGCCAAGCCCCCCGGGCACTATCCTGGGCCAATGCGTTGCCCCCAAAACAAGCGATCTCCACGCCCAGGACCAAAAGTCCCCGGATCAGCCAAAGCTTGAACGTAAAAGTGGCAGGCATGCGTAAGGATCGTTGTGGAGAGCCAAAATCTTACAGGAAGAGGGGCCTCTTTTCATCAAGAGGCACATCTCACCTTAAGGTAAGAGACGCATGCCGAGTCAAAAAGTTCAAAGAAAACTTGCACCTTTCGCCTCTAACTTCCGAACTTCTTTTCCTCGAGGTCGAAAACATCGAAAAGGTAAGTAAGCTTAGGCATTTGTTCTGGGTCGATGACGGATGGAATATATCGCTCCATGAACTGCTGAAAGCGGTCCGGCATTTCGCTGATACGCTTGTAGCGCCATTCGTTGTTCCATTGCACGATCTCGGCGCGGGGACGTTTCCGCGCGTGTTCGCTGATCCACCGGGCGACGGCTTCATCCTCCGCGCCGGTGGCAATGAACTCGCGCAATGCGGGGCCGGTGATGCCCGTAAAACTGAAGAAGAGACCATCCATGAAGCCGTCAAATTTGTAGGCCCCCACTTTTCCGGCCAGTTCCGCACGGCATTTATCGACCGCGCGCGCGGCGATGATGTAGCCCGCGAACATGTCCCGGGGACTGCGCGGGAAACTGGTCGTCAGGTCCGGAGCAAGTTCGAAAACTTTCGGATGGATGGCGTTCATCTCCAGACGAAAGCCTGGATGTGCCCTGCGGCGTCATCCAGGCAAATCGGCGGATGCGATTTAAGCCGTGATCCGTTTTTCCTCAAGGTCGTAGATATCGAAGAAATAGCGGAGCTTGTGGATCGCATTGGCGGGTACATTGGCGGGAATGTAGTCCTCCATGAATTCCTGGAGCTCGCCCGGCAGTTCGCTTATCCGCTTGTAACGCCATTCGTTGTTCCATTTGATGATATCAACGCGGGGACGCTTCGTGGCGTGCTCCGTAACCCACTTGGCCACGGCATCGTTGTCCGCGCCCGTGGCGACGAATTCTTTCAGGTCCGATCCCTTGATCCCAGCAAAGCCAAGCCACATGTTGTCCAGCGGACAATCGAAATGGTATTCGCCATTGGTTCCGGCCAGGACGGCCCGGCATTTATCGACGCAGCGCGCAGCCAGGACATACCCGGCGATCATCTTGTGAGGGCTGGCCGGAAATCCCTTGGTAAGGTCAGGAGCCAGTTTTTTGACGTTATCGTTGATGGTGCTCATAATTTAAAAGGATAATCGATTACCAGCCTGTCGCCAGTTCCTTGAGGGTGCTTTCCGCTTTTTCGCGGGAGAGTTTGGACGCGTCATCACCCTGGTTCATGCTGTCGGCCACGACGAACTGGACATCGGTCACGCCCATGAAGCCAAAAATCGCCTTCAAATAGGGCTCCTGAAAATTGTAGGATGCCATGGGCGATCCCGCTGGAAATGATCCTCCACTCGAGGTGATAAAGAGCGCCTTCTTGCCTTTCACGAGTCCCTCATAGCCGTTGGGCCCGACCGCAAAGGTCTTTCCGGCGCGTACGATCTGGTCGATGTAAGCCTTGAAGGTGGAGGGTATGTTGAGGTTGTACATCGGTACGCCGAAGATATAGCGGTCCGCGCTGAGGAATTCCTCGACCAACTGGTCAGAGACGGCGATGGCCGCCTTCGATTCGGGGGTTTGCGCCTCTGGTGGTGCGAAGGCACCCACGACCCAGGGTTCCGTCACGTGCGGCACGGGATGGTGCCCGACGTCGCGAAGCAGGACGGTCTCCTTCGGGTGATTCTGCGCCCAGTTCTGGGCGAAATCGGTGGTGAGCTTGCGCGAGACGGAACGCTCGCCGCGTGGACTGGCGGTAATGACAAGGACTTTGGACATAGTTCCTAGGGATTGGGGGTTGTCGGTTGGTAACCGTGGTTGTTACTTTTTTCGAAATCAGGCGGTCTGAGCGCGATGCCGCGCCATGGCGCTTTCGAGCACATCGCTCAGGGTCGTGCGGGCCAGCTCGCCGGTGAGGGCCGACTCGGCGCGGTCAAAAACCTCCTCGAGAATGCTCTTCATCGCCTCGCCAATGGGGCAATTCTTGTTCGGTGGGGTGTGGGGAAGATGCAGGGGCTCGGAGGTCTGGACCGCAGCATAAACATCGGCCAGCGTAATTTGACGCGGCAAACGGGCAAGACGGACACCGCCACCAGGGCCTTTTTGCGTCTCTACGAGCCCCGCTTCCTGCAGACTGGCCATGAGCCGGCGAACAACCACGGGATGCGTCATCGTGCTCTCGGCAATCTCGTTGGAAGTGCGAAAAGTGTCGGGACTCTGCGACAACAGGGCAAGGAAATGGACCCCGGTGGCGAATTGGCAACTGGCCGGCATATTTGTAACAAACACTATTTCTTATTAGTTGTCAACCGCAGGGCTAATTTTCTCCCCTGAAGCCGCTCATCGACTGTGGCAGCGACTCTTAGTAGACTCCTGCACTTCATGCCCCGCCCTCGCTATACCGTCATTATTCCCCTGCGCCATTACCGGGCGGATGAACCGGCGTTATTGAGTTTGCGCGAGACGCCACCTTTAGGCTCTTCCGCGCAAATCCTCGTGGCGGAGGGAGCTCATCCCGCGCGCCAACGCAATGCAGCACTGTCCGTTGCGCGGGGCGAGATTGTCATCTTTCTTGATAATGACTGCCGTCTGGAGGCCGGCTTCTGGAAAGAGCTCGATACTGCCTTTGCGCAGCGCGAAGTGGAGATCGTAGGCGGCCCGGCCTTATTGCGTCCGGACGCCTCGGCCCTGGAGCAAATTTTCCATGCGTTGCTGACTCACGTGTTGATCGTCGGGACCGTTTCCTCCCGGTACAGTCCCCGGGGCCAATTCCGCCCCGCAACGCAGACCGATCTCATCCTGTGCAACCTGGCGGTGCGAAAATCGATCTTCGAGAAAATTGGCCCGCTCTCAACCGACCTCTATCCAAACGAGGAAAACGAGTGGCTTGACCGGGCGCAGGCCGCAGGAATCGGAGCCTATTACGATCCGCAACTGCAAGTCTCCCGTCCCCAGCGCTCCACTTGGGGTCAGATGGGACAGATGCTGATCCGTTACGGCATGGGACGCACCCGTCAGTTCTGGGTGAGCGGCTGGAAGCCCACCTTTCATCAACTCTTGCCCTTCATGTTGCTGGGAACGATCGCTGCCCTGATTTACTGGCGTCTTGAATGGGAGTTCGTCATCCTTTGGTTGATCGCCTCGGTCATTGTTACTCTCTCCTGCGATTCCCGCCTGCACGCCTGGCAGCGTCTTGTTGCCGGGCTGGCAGCGCCGCTGATTCCCTTGGTCTATACCTTGGGCCAGGTGGTCGGCTGGATCGCCTTGCTCTTCCCTGCCCCGGAAACAACATCCGAGGTCGTGGTTCTTGATGAAAAGGGCCAAAAGTCCGCTTAAGTTTCGACGTCGGCAGCCGATAAGTTATTTGAAAAAGGAAGTGACGGCATCGGTATAAGTGATAATTAACGGTCAGACATCTTGAACGGTCAGCTCAACCTTTTCAAACAATGCGGGTCCATCTTTTCCGAGGTCGGAGAAGCAATCCACGAGGCGGTTTCAGCCTGGTGGAAGCAACCTTGTCGCTTGGTCTCTTGAGTATCGGGTTTCTCACCTTGGCCCCTTTACTGGCCATTGGCCAAAAAACCGCCCGGCTCGTGCATACGGACCGGGACACGGCGCAAATTGCCCAGACGCTGATCGAGGAAGCCAAACAGGGAGCGCTGACGAACGGGACGACCTGGCTAGATTCTCAGGGCAACCCCGCCACTTCGTCCCAGGCGGCCTACTCGGCGAAAAGCACGGTTACCTCCGTGACGGGAAACACCACCCTGACCCGATTGACGCTCCAGGTCATACCGTTGGGCGCGCCGAATCGCGCGCGAACCTATGCGGTCGTTTTCCCGTCCCCGCAGTAACGCCTTCACCCTGCTTGAGGCTCTCGTCGCGTTCGCGATTACCCTCATGGCGATGGTCACAGTCCTGCAGATGGTCAGCAGTGTCGAGGGATCGTGGAAATCGGCCTCGGTCGATTCTTTTGCGGAAGCAGGCGAAGCCTTTTCCACCATGACACTGGCCCTCTCCTCAGCGACGCTGGAGCCTTATCAGGACTACGCTGATAGCAGCGGAGCATTCCGGACCGGCGCGGCCACGGTTTTTGTCCCGGATCATCTCGCGCGTCGTTCCGACCTGGCTTTTGTCTGCGGTCCGACAAATGGAACCAACGGTCTGCTCGCAAAAAGTGGACGCACAACGGCCGGATGCGCTGTTTTCTTTCTCTCACCCCAAGGTTACTCTGACGCTCAGGTAAACTCAGGCATGAACCGGTTGCTCAATGCGATGGGCTATTTTGTCGAGTTTGGGAATGATACGGACGCCTCGTCGTTCCTCTTACCCACGGCGCAACGCTGGCGGTGGCGGCTGAAGCAGGTTCGGCAGCCTGCTGAATCCCTGCAGGTCTTTTCGCTCACGTCGTCATCGTCGTGGATTCAACAGATTGTTTCCTCGCAAACGACGACACCCACCCTCGCGGAGAATGTCATCGCGCTGATTGTCCTGCCCGAGCGGGCAGTCAACGATGCCGGAACATCCCTCGCAACCGATTTTCGTTACGATTCCCGCGACGCCAGCAATCCCTTAATGCGCCATCAATTGCCAGCCCGTTTGCGCATCGCCTTGATGGCAATTGATGAAGCCTCGGCACAGGTACTGGCGGCGCAAAACGGCATGAGTCCGCCTGCGTTGCTCTCAGCAAGCCTCTTTCAAAAATCGGCACAGCTCGATGCCGATTTGGCCTCTCTGGACGGCACGCTCACCGCCCAAAAAATCGGTCATCGCCTTTTTCAGCGAGAGATCCTACTTCCGGCGGCAGCGTGGTCGGATACCGCGTCCCAATAAGAAACTCCGCCATGAAGAGAAAAGCCCAAGCCGTCCGCAGGACTTCCGGGATGTCGCTCGTCCTTGCCGTGGCCTTGCTGGCGCTGGTGATGGTTTTGGTCCTGGCCTTGTTGCAGGGAGTCTTCCATCAGGCTCATAGCGGACAAAGCGAAACCACAACCGCACAGGAAAAGATGCTGGCCGATTCCGCTGCAGCCCTGGTCATCGGACAAATTCAGCAGGCCACTACTCAGACGGGGAAAGCGTGGATTTCCCAACCCGGTCTGCTGCGAACGTATGATACCTCTTCTTCCCGTAAGCCGACTGCCTGCTACAAACTTTATTCCGCCGCGCAGATGATTGATACGAGCGGCACGCTTACGTTCCTCTCCAATGATGTTCCCGCCGATTGGAACTCCACGGCCAACCGTAATGCCTACACCGACCTGAATACTCCCGTGCAAACGTCTTCGTTTTTCGGGACGACCCTTTATCCCATTCTCGATCCAGCCGCCGTGACAAGCGTGGAAGGTGTCAGTATCGACAGCGGCCACGATGTTTCCATGCCGGTCACCTGGCTGTATCAACTTCAGGACGGAACACTGGGTCCGGCCAGCAACGGCACCAAAACGAACCCAATCGTGGCCCGGATTGCTTTCTGGACCGACGATGAAACGAGCAAAATCAACATCAACACGGCGGGGGGTGGAACCGGCTGGAATGTCCCTCACGCCAAGTCAACCGACGATATTGCCTGGAGCACGACGCAGCCCGCCCAAGGCGAATACTCTTCCTATCCCGGACATCCCGCGACGACTTCACTCGCGCCGGTCTTCGGACAGGGGACAGCCGCATTGTCATCGCAGCAACTGCTTGGTCTGACTCCACGTTACGCCTGGGGAGGATCCGAGTTCGGTACACAGACGACGACCGCCGGAGAAATCGTGACACCGAAAATGGATCGGTTGTATGGCTCACTCGACGAGTTGTTCTTCAGCTCAAGCTTGAATAATTCCAGTCAACGTGTCGCGAATCCCATTAGCGCGAGCCAGCTCAATTCCGCGCGCTTTGTCCTCACTGCCCATAGCCAGTCGCCGGAGACAACCTTATTGGGCGAGCCACGCATTGCGATCTGGCCCGTGTCAGATTCGCCGCTCGATTCGACCAAAACAACCGCCACCGATCGCGCCGTACAAACCGCGGCGACCGTCGGAACAAGGAACTATTTCTTTCAACGGCATAATGCACTTAGTTCCACCGATGATCTGAGCGCCACCGTCGTTCCTTCCAATGCTCAACTCTTCAGCGACTTTGTGGCACGCGGCTCAACATCCCTGCCGGGTCAGGGAACAGCCTTCACGACCAAGTATCCGGGTGCGGCCTGGACGCAGCTTATTCTCGAGATCACCGACTTCATCCGCGGCCTGAATTCTGTCGATCCAAGCCCCTCGCCTTTCGTTCCTTTTGCCGCGAACGATTCCTCCGGCGCAGGCTGCGGTTTTGTCGTTCCGTTGACGACCACTTACGGTTCAGGCGCGAGTCAGGTAACGTTACGCGGCATGGGACGGTGCCCCACGCTCTCCAGCCTCACGCTGGTTTTCTATGTCTGCGGCTTCGGCTTCAAGGACGGAACCTTCATCGATTACGACACGGCACCCGATGATATTGCCGGGACGAGTTGGAAAACAAATTTCGCCGTAAGCTCTGCGACCAATCGTTGGAAGGATATCCGGTCAGAACTGGTGCGCGCCTTCATCGTTCCCTGCACTTTCCAACCTGGCTGCGGTTTCCCCGAGGTGAGTGACGCTTGCGATATTCAAATTTCGGGTCTCGACGGCATCAGCGTGAATAGCGGCGGCACCTCGGGCAATTTTGGCTTCGCGGCAACGACCAACTCGCGCCTTCTCAGCGATGCCCTGTCCACGCTGCCCGCGGAACGGACATGGGGCGGCAACGAAGGTCCTCTCGCCTGGCGCGCAGCGGCACTCGATGCGATGTCCTCTGGCGCAAATTATCCGTTCGCGGGTACGAAGGCCTTTGCCGTGCCGCTGGCTTCCACCGCCTCACTCGATCCGTTGACCGGCGGCCCTTCGTGGCCCGCCTCGTGGTCCCGGGTGCTCAGTTTTAGTGGCGTTACCGGCTTGATCGTGCGCATTCGCGACCGCAACGGCGTAGTTCTGCAAACGCTCAACGTCGATCTTCCGTCCTTTTCCATCCATGCTCCGACGATCAATGGCGAGTGTGATCATGCAGATGGTTCGACCCCAGCCACATCCAATCCGGCATGGGCAACCAGCGTGTCCTGCCAGGTCGCGCCTTCCTATTACATGAATCTGCGCAACCGTCTTCTGGCCACGCAATTGAGCCGGGCCGAAGTCATTCAGGCCGGTGACATCGTCCGCAGCGTGGAGGCGAACAGCGACCTGCGAGTCATAGCCGGGTTGTCCGCCGTGCCCACCAACCTGTTTCATACGCATCCGAATTACTCGCTCAGCACCATCAATGTACAGGGAGGATCCCAAGCGCACAACCTTCGCTTTGCCGATGGCACCAGCGCCTGCTTCGCCTCCGGCAATACACAATTGATCAGCACATCTTATCCAACAATGACGGGAAGCCTGACCGCGACCGACTGGCGAGATGGTTCCGCCGTTTCCTACACGTGGACCTCAAGTCCCCCGTGCAGCGCTCCGACCAGTACTTCATCGAGCACCAAAGCTGTCACCATGATGCCAACGCAAAACATCAACGGCGACTGGGACACCGGGCCAGGCCTTGCGCCCGATGGAGCGCAAATCGCCCTACCCGATGCCGGAACAACTCTCGCTCCCGCCACCGCCTATTTTTCCCTTGGTGGTGGTCAAGTCGGCGCAGCGACGCAGCGCACGCCCAACGCACTCGTTCCATCGCCGGTGGTTTTCGGTTCGTTGCCAGCAGGGATCAATCCGTCGCAGCCCGCACAATCGACGCCGTGGCGCACACTGCTCTTTTGTCCTTACCCGGGGGGAGATGCGACCCATCCCGGCTTCACTTCGCCGCCGGATCATCTTATTCTCGATCATTTCTGGATGCCGGTGGTCGAGCCCTACGCTATCAGCGGTTGCATGACAACTGCGGGGAAGATCAACCTCAACAACCAGATCGCACCGTTCACATGGATCCATCGCAACACGGCGCTGCATGCGCTTCTGGCCGATCTTCGTATCCCAGCCATTCCCGCCTCCATGGTCAATAAGTACAAGGCGGCGGGCACGACCATCACGTCGATTTGGAAAAAAGTTGATGAGAATGCGACCATCGCACAAATTGAGGACCGTTTCGCCAACAACAGTGCAGACGCCTACCTGAGCGAAAGTGAAATCTGCACCGTGCCGCTCGTGCCGCAGGGCCTTGCCTCGACGAATATCACTACGACGAAAACCGCTCTCGACGCATTCTGGAATGGCTCACAAGGCCAGGGACGTCTTACCGGCGATAATCTTCGCGAGCTTCCCTATGCACAACTCTATAGTCGCCTGACGACACGATCGAACTCTTATACGGTTCATGTGCACGTACAGGTCTTGAAAAAGTTGCCGAATGATCCAAACCAAAATGTCTGGAACGAAGGCATCGATGTCATACAGGGCGACTGGCGCGGCTCCTATGAGATTGAACGCTACCTCAGTCCCACCGCGTCGGCGCCTGCCGCAGGCCAGCCGTTGGGCCCTTACAAATTTCGCATCATCAGTTCACGGCGATTCGCGCCTTAATGTTTCCATCTCTTGGTGTTCTCTGCGTTTTTGTGGCTATAGTTTTGCATGACCGGTTTTGAGGCCCTGCAACAACTCCGCCTTCCCGATGCGTGGCAGGCTGAGGCGATTCGTGCCCTCGCGGCGGGTGACGACGTCATCGTCCAGGCTCCCACTGGCGCAGGCAAGACTTTCGTCTTTGAGCAATATTTCCAACAGAAGCGCGGCCTCGGCCAGGTGATTTACACCGTTCCCACCCGCGCGCTGGCCAATGACAAATTCGCGGAATGGAATCGCCGCGACTGGCATGTCGGTATCACAACCGGTGACCTCACGCACGAGCCTTCCGCGCCGTTAGTGGTCGCAACCCTCGAGGCGCAACAGGTGCCGAAGAATGCCTCGCTTTACGTCATCGACGAATACCAATGGCTGGCCGACCCGGCGCGCGGAAATCACTACGAAGGCACCATCCTTTCGCTGCCGGCCCAGACCCAGCTGCTTCTCCTGAGCGGAAGCGTGGCCAATCCCGCAGTGGTGCGAGACTGGTTACTGCGCCTGGGACGTGGACGCAACGTGACGATGGTGGAGCAAAAGCAACGTCCTGTTCCACTCGACGAAGCCGAACTCGACTCGCTGGCGCGGAATGTTCCGGATTCCATCACTGGCTACTGGACCCGCCGGCTAGCCGGGGCCTTGCGCGAGGACTTCGGGCCAATCCTCGTTTTCGCACCGCATCGAAAGGAAGCCGAAAAAATCGCGCGCGATGTGGCCGCGGGCATACCGTGTCCCCAATCGCTGCGGCTGACGAAAGACCAGGAGAATGCCGCCGGTCCCGACCTCGCCAAATTACTCAACCAGCGTGTGGCATTCCATCACAGCGGCCTCAGTTACGTCCAGCGGGCGGGCCTCATTGAACCACTGGCCAAAGGCGGACAACTCCGCGTGGTGGTGGCGACTCTCGGCCTGAGCGCCGGAATCAATTTCTCGCTCCGTTCCGTCCTCGTCACGGCGACCAGCTTCACGGCAGGCGGCTTTCCGAGGGAAGTCACGCCCTCCGATCTTTTACAGATGTTCGGACGCGCGGGACGGCGCGGACTCGACGACCAAGGCTACGTGCTTGTGAGCGAGCGCTCCCCGCGACTTGGTCAGGCCAGATCGGGGCATCTCCGCCGCAGCGCACCGCTACCGTGGCGCCCTCTCTTGCGCGAATTGGCCCAAGGCGTTCCTCTCGAGGAAGCAGCCGCTGCGTTCCAGAAAAAACTCTTCACGACCGACTTTATTCCGCTCGGCATCGAATCGACACAAAAGATTCCCGGACCTCTCCCCTGCGGGCTCAAGACCGATGCGGGACGGGCGCGGCTCGTGCGACGGGAGAAGGATCCTGCGCCGTTTTGTTTCACGTGCGTCCATCGACCAGAATGCCTGCAGCTCGATCCCAAACCGACGCTCCTCTGGCTTTGGAACCGAGTCGGTATCCTCGACAAGAACCTGCAACTCACGCGGCGCGGACGCCTCATGGCCTGTTTTTCCGGCGCAGAGGGACTTGGCGTCCTGGCCGGACTCGAAGACGAGAAATATCCACTTGATGATCTGCTGGAAGACATCGCCAATCTCGCTGCGGGTGACCGCTTCTGCGGCAACGAACCGCGCTGGGGCGGACGCCTCGCCCAAGCCTGCCAGAAGGCTTACAAACGTTTCACCAGCGACGGCTTTCTCTCCGACGGCATGCCGGTGAACTACGGCTCCGGCGGCGCGGAAATCGTCCGCCTTCTGCGTGAAAAAAAATATGTCCCGCTGGAAGGACTCGACGAGCACGTGCACCGCGGCGATGTCGACCGCCTCCTGATCGAATGGAAAAGTCTCTTACGCCAAGTCGCTTCAGCTGACATGGAATCATCCTGGCCACGCTGGACTGAGTTCCAAGCCCTCTGCCGCTCAGAGATCGCCCAGTACGAACGCACCAGTCTGCCCGGTTTACCGATTATTCCTGCCGAACAGCAAAAGCCAATCAGCCATCGCCTGTCGATGAGTTCCTACTAGGCGCGGCAGGCGGAGTCGGCTCCACAAACTTCACCTCCACTGGTGCGCGCTCGAAATCATTCGCTTCCATTAGCGCCTTCGGTTTCATCGCGCCAAGCGCGGCAATGAACCGATCCGGCACGACCTGCAACCGCGTGTTGTAGTAAGTCGCAATGCTATTGAAATACGAGCGTGCCAATGCGATGCGTGACTCGGTGTCGCTGAGGCTTTTTTGCAAGGCAAGAAAATTCTGGTCCGCTTTCAACTCGGGATAAGCCTCCTTGAGAATCTTCACCTGCGCCTGCACCGCCTGGAAATCGGCACCCGCCTGCCCCGGAGGCGTCGCCTCCATCTGGGTGCGCATCGCCGCGAGCGCCTGTTGCGTGGAGGCCTCGTATTCGCGATAGCCTTTCACCGCGTTGATCAGGTTCGGAATCAAATCATGGCGCCTCTTGATCTGGACATCCACCTGGCTCCAGCCCTGCTCCACTCGCTGGCGCAATTCGACAAGGCTGTTGTAGACAGTGATAAACCAGCCCACGAACCAAACGAAAAGGAAGAGCATAAGTTCCCCGACAAAAACCATGATCGTACTCGGCTTGATCACGCTGTCATCCGAAACGAGATAGCTGGCAATGTGCCCTCCCGGCGCAACCACCGCTCCCAGCAAAAAGAAAAGCCAGAGCTGCCAACCCAATCCGCTGCTGATCTGCTCTTCGGATCGGACCGAAATCAGAAAATCGGATGCCTTGGGATCGGCCGCAATTTCCGGCGCGACGACATCCTTCCGTTCTCGCGCCTGTCCAACAACAAAGAGCGGCGCCTCCAACGGAATGGCAGTCTCCGTGAAACGTCGGACATGATCGGAATCCATGATCCCACCCGCTGGCCCTTTGCCGTAATAGAGATCGCTCATCGGCGTGCACTGTTCATTAAATACATCAGCCGCCTCGATTCGCGCGCCCTCCGGACGCACGAGCAGGTTGCCGGTATCGTCCTGAAGATAAAACGGCGTCAACTCGATCCGCGAAGCAACCGTCGTCCAACCGCTCTCGCGCCGTGTGACCGTTCGCGTGCCGCCTTTGCCGTCGCTTTCCGTTTCGGCAACTAACCGCGACCAGCGTTCCTCGATGTCGTATGAATAATAGACACAGGGAACTTGAGCGAGATAGCTCTCCAATGGCTGCTCGCACTTGACCGTACCCTTGAGCTCCACCAGTCCAATAAAAACGCCCTGGGTCTTCGAGGTGGGGAGATTGTCGATCAATCGCTTTCGCCGGCAGGCCCGGAGCGAGGCGACCAGCGCGATGACCGCAATCACCAGCCCAATCCACGGGAACAGCGGACTGTAAGCACTAATGTCATCGGCAAAGATGGCGGGCATGGCAGGTGCGGGAAAGCTATCTTCTAAACTCGTGCGAGTCGCGCCGAAAGAGAGATTCCCTCTTCACGCGGACCACAAGCTTGACAGCCAAGTGCCCAGCGAGGGAAGTTAACAGAATGATCCCGATCTTGCCCACTCTTGGCGGTGCTGGCGGCACCTGGTTGATGCTGGCCTTGAAGGCCCTCGCGGCGATGGGGTTCATGGCCGCCGCCAACGCGGTCGTCCTCTATGCCTGCTGAAAAGCACGGTACGTTCGGGTATTGGCACGACTCGGTGTTTCTCGTCAGCTTGGGCCTCTACCTTCTCAACCGCGAGTGGATCAAGCCGGTGCTCCATAATTATTCGCCTTTTTTTCACGGCCATCTTAATGACAGCCTGACCGTGCCAGTGGCCTTGCCGGTCTATCTTTTATTTTACCGTTGGATCGGTCTGCGCCCGGATGACCAGCCGCCCCGCTGGTGGGAAATCGGTTGCCACCTCGCAGTCTGGTGCTTCTTTTTCAAGTGGTTCGGGCCGTCGGTCCTGCATCGTGGAGTTGGCGATCCCCTCGACAATTGGTCCATGCTGGGCGGCGGTATCGTAGCGTGGCTACTCTGGCAGCGGAACTGGCTAACCGGGCTCTTTCAGGCAAGGAAAACTGGCCCGCTTCCCGATGGCCTTTCCAAAGCGTAATCCTCAAGTGCTTACATGCTTGTCACAATCGGTAGGTTGCCTGCGATCAAGGGCTGAACGATAATCCTCTCCTCATATGTCCTTACGGTTCGTCCTTATTGTGGGCCTCGCCTTGTTTCTCAATGGCGGTTTTGCCCTGCTCCAGCTCTGGCTACTGCGACGACGCACGCCCTGGCCGAAAAGCATCGGTATCGCCGTCTGCGTCTGGAACATGACCATGGCCGGACTGTTTCTCGTCCAGTTCCTTTCACCCCCGAGCTGGCAAGTCTGGCTGCGACACTGGTTCTATTTTCCCATGGCTGTGGAGATGGCCTGGAATGTTCTTCTGTTGCAGTTCCTTTTTCTGGGCACGATCCTGCTGGTTCTTTGTCTGCTCCGCGTCCGCAGGGTAGCGCAACCTCCTCCCCTGACCCCGGAGGGGATCTCGCGCCGCAAATTCCTCTATGGTGTCGCCTATGGGGCGGCCCCGGTCGTCGCGCTCGGCATGGGTGTCCATGGCGTCATGAGCCGCAATGATCTGCGCGTGCGGCCCTTCACCATTCCGGTCGCCAATCTGCCACCCGAGCTGGAAGGCTTCACCATCGCCCACGTCAGTGACCTCCATTCCGGCCTATTCGTCGGCCCGGAACGGCTGAAGATCATCAGCGACGCGGCCAACGACCTGAAGACCGATCTCGTCACGGTCACGGGCGATATCATCAACCGGGATATGCAGGAATTTCCCCAAGCGCTGGTAGCCATCAAGGCGATCGAGTCGCGCCACGGCACCTACCTCTGCGAAGGGAACCATGACTGTATTCCCGGCGATGGAGTCGTAATTGAAGCCTGCGTGGAAAACAATCTGCCCATGCTTTGCTACCAGACCATCGTGCTTCCCATTCGCGGGCGAAGGTTGTTGATCGGCGGGCTGCCGTGGATGAAGTCCGGTTTTGAAGACAAGCCAGAAGTCGTCAGTCAGCTTTTTCCCGCGCGCCAGGAAGGCGACGTGCGCATCCTGCTCGCCCATCATCCTCATCTCTTCGACATCGCATACGAGAGCACCGACCTCGTCCTGACCGGCCATACCCATGGCGGCCAAATTATGCTGACTGACCGTGTCGGTCTCGGTCCTGTCTTTTTCGATTACTGGAGTGGCCTCTATTCCAAGGGCAACTCCTCGCTGGTGGTTTCCAATGGTTGCGGCGATTGGTTTCCCTGCCGCATCGGCGCCCCGGCGGAAATCGCCCACCTGTGCCTGACCCGCGCGTGATCGTTCGCGACACGATGCCCACCCCGGTCCCTAATTTCCACCTTGGGCTTCCGCTAAGTTCTGTCTACTTTTAGGGCCCATGGTCTTGCCTTCCCTTTTTCTCGGCGTGTCCCTGACCCTTGGAGCGATTACTCCCGCCAAGGTCGACAATGTAGTCACTTACCCGAATGCCCCGGCAGCACCGCCCCAAGTCATTTACGTGTCCCTCTTTTCCCCGCCCAACATCCCCAGCCAATCTGATGGTGGAGACCAGAGTCAGGGCCGTCCCCATCTTTTCGGCATGTTCCGCGGGGGCGAGGACAACACCTTTCTCGGCCAACGCAAACAACAGCAACAGGCCGACATCCTCTCGAAATTGCCTGGCATCCTGCAAAAGACCCTCGTGCAGGCGTTGAACACTGGCGTGGCCCGCGCCAAGCCCGGTGACGGCATGCTGGCGACTCAGTCCAACTGTTGGATTGTACGGGGCCAGTTCGTCGTCGTTGATCCCGGCAGTCGCGCCATGCAGGCCGGCATCGGCTTCGGGGCCGGGCAAAGCCACGTGGAAGTCCGGGCCCAAGTCTACACGCTGACCAATCCAGACCAGCCCTTTCTCGTCTTCGATACCAACGGCGCAAGCGGCCACATGCCCGGTGCCGTGGCGATTCCCAATCCTTACGTGGCCGCAGCCAAGTTTGTCATGGCCAAGCAAGAGCCGGAAAAAGAGACGAAAAAAATCGGCAAGCAGATGGCTGTGGAAATCGGTAAATTCATGACCGCCCAGGGAATTCCCACCCTCAAGTCGATGCAGAACGCAGGACAGACGCCTCCGCCTGCGGTTTCACAGCCCAACGATATTACTCCCGTCTATTCCTCCAAGGGAAGCTGACTAACAGCTTCCTTCGTCAGTAAACCCCCAACCTGTCAGTTAATATCCGTACTCATGAAAACCCCCGACTTCGGTGTGCAAAGCTGGTGCTTTCGCCATTTTAAAGACAACAATGTGGTCGCTAAAAAAGTGCGCGACATCGGTCTCAGCAAAATTGAAATCTGCGGCGTCCATGCCGACCTCGACAAGCCCGAGTCCGTCAAGGAAGTGGCTGCCGTTTACCAAAAGGCC
>Ga0207695_10003867_pt1 | contig 20720 bp, 17 predicted proteins | sample KBSC54metaG_FD_184354 | JGI IMG/M metagenome (GOLD analysis project Ga0207695, IMG submission 184354) | Corn rhizosphere microbial communities from Kellogg Biological Station, Michigan, USA - KBS C5-4 metaG (SPAdes) (version 2) | ecosystem: Host-associated > Plants > Roots > Rhizosphere > Soil...
GACACGGGAGCGCCGCGGGGAGCCGCCGGAAATGGCGCCGGTGGTATCGGCCTCGCGAGCATCACCGAGCGCGCGCGCCAGTTCGGCGGCCGCGTGGCGGTGCAGTCGCGGCCGGGGGCGGGGACGCGTGTGGTGGCGTGGATTCCGTTAGGCGACCAGCCGGCATGACCGCCCGACCGCGCTTGTTGCTCGCCGACGACCACAGCCTGCTGTGCGAGGGTCTCCGCGGGCTGCTCGAACCCGACAACGACGTGGTCGGCGTGGTCCACGATGGACGCGATGTGGTCGAAACCGTGGAGCGCCTCGATCCCGACCTCGTGATGCTGGACATCTCGCTGCCCGGGAAAGACGGCCTAACGCTGACCCGCGAGCTGCGCGCCGTACGTCCCGACCAGCGCATCATCATTCTCACCATGCACGCCGAACGCCTCTACGCCGACGAAGCGCTGCGGGCGGGAGCGCGCGCGTTCCTCCTCAAGCTCGCGTCGGGCGCGGAGCTCCGATTTGCGGTGAGCGAAGTGCTGGCCGGCCGGACGTACGTCACGCCGCTCCTCGCGAGTGCGGCCGGTGCGTCGACGTCGGCCGATGCCGCAGCGTCGCTGGCGACGGACGGGCCGCCGCTCACGGCGCGCCAGCTCGAGGTGTTGCAACTGGTCGGGCGGGGCCTCACGACCTTCGAGGTGGCACAAGAGTTGGGCGTGAGCGAGAAAGCGGTGGAGTTTCACAAGACGCGCATCAAGAAGACACTCGGCCTGAGCAGCAACGCCGCGCTGATGCGCTACGCCGTCGCGCACAACATTGTGTAGCGGAGCGGGTACGAGCCAACGCGTGCCCCCTTTCCTTTCTGCCGTCGTGCGCACAGTTTCCGGACGGTCGCGCGGACGAACCGCGCCCGGCTCGATCTGATCCTTTCGGAGGCGCCGTGCTCTGGCCCCTGGTCCTGTTCTACGCTCTCGGTGCGTGCGTGATCGTGTTCGCGTTCGCGTACGCCGTCGGCTTGCGCAAATTCACGTCCGGTCTCGTGCTCTTCATCATCGGCATATTGCTGATCGGGGGCGCGGTGATCAAAGGCAAGAACATCGCCAACTCGCGCCACGGCGTGACGGTGTACGAGGCGCCGGAGCTCGAGCACCCGGCTCGTTAGGCCTGAGCGGGCGAGCCGGCGCCGCACCGTGATCCTCTAGCCGCGGCGGCCTCGCGTCGCTGCTCCCCATGCCCGCTCCTGCCGTTCCCTCGCGAGGCGCGTCCAGCTACTGGCGCGCGACGCGCCAGTCGAGATACAGCCTCATCTTCGCGCTCCCGCTATTGCTCCTCTACGAGGGCATGGCGGCGTTCCTGCCGATGCGCGAAACGCGGGGCGTCCGGAACGGCGCGGACGTCATCCTCAAGTCGGTCTTCTCGCTCGTCGCCGGCCGGCACGGGCCGCTCGTGTTCGAGATCGTGCTCATCGCGGTGTGCGTGTGGCTCGTGCGCCGCGACCTCGAGTCGCACGGCGGATTCCACGCCATGCGCGGGCGCATTTTCCTCGGCATGAGCGTGGAATCGGTGCTGCTCGCGCTCGTGTTCGGCGTGATCGTCGGCACGATCACGGCGCGCCTGCTCGGCGTGTTCGGCGCGGCGAGTATCGCGCCCATGCAGACGCTCGACACGCCGACGCGCATCATGGTATCGCTCGGCGCCGGGTTGTACGAGGAGCTGCTGTTCCGGGTGATTTTGGTGTCGGCGCTCGCACTGCTGGCGCGACGCGCATTTCGATGGCGGCCGGGCGCAGCCAACGTGTTCGCCACGATCGTGGGCGCGCTGTTGTTCTCCACCGCCCATTACGTGGGCGCCCTCGGCGACCAGTTCACGCTGCAGTCGTTCGTGTTCCGCGCGATCAGCGGCGTGTTCTTCAGCGCGATCTATCTCTGGCGCGGGTTCGGCATCGACGCCTGGACCCACGCCCTCTACGACGTGTTCCTGGTTCTCGCCAGTTAGGCGAAGAGCGCTACAGGTCGCTGACCCGGCAGCCGCTCGCCGCGGACCGGTACGCCGCCTCGAGCACCGCCGCCACATTGCGGATGTCCTCGAGATGCGGCTCGGCCGCTCCCGTGTCCATGGCGCTGGCGAAGGCGCCGAACAATCCGGCAAACCACCCGGGATACGACGACTTGTCCAACTCCGCCGAATAATCGTAGGACGTCACCTCGCCCTCGCGCTCGAGGCGCAGAATGCCGCCCACCCATTCGATCGCGCCGTGCTCGCCGACGAACCGCACGCGGTTCTCGCGGTGCCGCGCCGCCCAGGTGAGGAACATCACGCCTAACCGCTCCGGATACTCGAACAGGAGTTGCGCGCTGTCCTCGACGTCGTAATCGGAGTGGCGCAGCTGTCCCGTCCATGCGCGCACCGACTCGGGCATTCCCGCGGCATCGAGCATCTGGTAGATGAGATGCGTCCCGTGGTCGAGCAGCACGCCGCCGCGACTGTGCTCGGCGAGGCCGCGCCACGGCGTCTCGGTCGCGGCGCCCGTCCCGCGGTCGGCCATCATGCGATGCACCTGGAACTCCGCCAGATGCCAGCGTCCAATGGCGCCGTGGTGCAGCCATTCGCGCACTTTGAGCCACACGGGGTTGTACCGGTACTGGTGGCACGGCATCACGACGCGACCGGCTGCGCGCGCAGCCGACGAGATGCGGGCCGCTTCGGCGCGATTCAACGCCACCGGCTTCTCGCACATCACGTGATAGCCCTGCTCGAGCGCCCACAGCGTGATCTCGAGATGCGATGCCGTGGGCGTGCAGATGTCCACGAAATCGATGTGCCCCGCGTCGCGCATCGCATCGAGCCGGGTGAAGTGCGCAACGTTCGGCATCGGTGCGACGCCCGGACCGCCGTCCATGGTCGCGACGATCTTGAACCGCGTGCTGACTAACGGATCGCGCTCGAACCCCGGCAGATGCGCGTTGCGCGCGATACCGCCCAGGCCGATGACCGCGCCCCGATACACGCGCGGCGCCGGGACGTGTCCCGGCGCCGATGGATGTGGAGTGAGCTCGCCAATCCGCGTCGCGGACGTCGGCGTCGGTCTCAACTGCGCACCGCCATGTCCGCTGCCTCCGTCAACACGTCCTTCATGGTGGCCAACGCATCCATCGCCAGGTCTTCCGGAATGACTAACGGCGGATTGATGCGCACCTCGGGGTTGTAGATCATCGCCAGCACGCCCCGCGACAGCAGCGTGTCGAAGATCCACCGCGTGATCTTCTTGTCGAGCAGCGTCCGCGTGCCGGGGACCACGAGGTCCATGCCGATCATGAGCCCGCGTCCGCGCACGTCGCTCACGATCGGAATCTCGCTTTCCCACTTCTGCATCTCGGTCATCATCTTCTCGCCGAGATCGCGGCTGTGGGCTACGAGGTTCTCCTCGAGGATCGTTTCGAGCGTGGCGCGCGCCGCCGCGGCCGCCATCGGGTTGCCGCCGTAACTCGACGAGCTGCCGCTCGGATTGGCCCACGGCTTCGCAAAGGCGACTTCATCGCGGATGAGCAAGCCGCTCATCGGAAACCCGCCGCCGAATCCCTTGCCCACGCTCATGATGTCCGGGACGATCCCTTCGTGCTCGACGCCCCACATTTTGCCCGTGCGGCCGAAGCCCGTGATCATCTCGTCGGCAATGAGCAGCGCATCCAACTCGTCAGCGAGCTCGCGCAACGCCTTCAGGAATCCAATGGGCGGTACGATGTTGCCGGCTGTCCCCTGGATCGGCTCGACGATGATGGCGGCAATGTTGCCCGCCGTTTCCAGCTCGATCTTCTTGCGCAGGAAATCGACGCACGCCCAATCGCACGCCGGGAAGTTTTTCTCGAACGGGCAGCGCGAGCACGAGGCGTAGGGTGACGAATACCGGCCCGGCATGAGCGGGCCGAGTCCGTGCTTGAAGGTGCTGCCCAACAGGGGAAGCACGCCCGCGGTCTTGCCGTGGAAGCCGCCCCAGAAGCCCACGAATTCATCTTTGCCCGTGTACGACTTGGCGAGTCGCAGGGCCGACTCCACCGCCTCGGCGCCGCTCGAATAGAACTGCGTGCGATTCACATCGCCTGGTGCGAGCTCGGCGAGCATGCGCACGAGCACGGAGCGATTCTCCGACGTGAAGCTGCCGACGTGGATCCGCGAGATCTGTTTCTGGAGAGCGGCCACGTACCGCGGATGCGCGTAGCCGAGACTCGCCACGCCGATGCCCGCCATGAGGTCGATGTAGCGGTTTCCGTCGACATCGAACAGCAACGCGCCTTCGCCATGGTCGATGCAAATTTTGCTGAACAACGCGAAGCTCTGCGCACCTGGCGCAAGAAACTCCTGCTCCGCGTCAAAAATTTCTCTGGATTTCTCACCGGCAAGCCACGCGGGTGATGCTATTTCCGTCACAGATACCTTCCGAGGAGGTGAAAGGGAGCAGCGGGCGGGTGAATCGGAAGCACGCAAAGCGGGTGAGGGGCGACGCGGCAAACACGGAAGTGCGCTTGCGGCACCCGGGCCCGTCTCCTCACCTGGAGCAGGTGGAAAGGTGACGGGCTGCTAGTCGCTGCGCCAGCGAGCGAGGACGATATTAAGTCTTTTTTGCGCGGCTGCCTACCCCTTGCCCGACGACACTTTACCCGCACCGGCCGTCGTGCCGCGGCGCCTCAATCCAGCCCCATAACGAGACGCACAGCGTCGATCGTCGCGTCGACCTCATGAAGCTGGTTAGACCGGGCCGGGTTCCTGACGACTGCCTCCGGATCCTTGAGCAAGTGACCCGTCAGCACGCAGACGACGTCTTCGCCCGGCGCGATGGTACCGTCCGCGACCATTCGGCGCACTCCTGCGACCGAGGCCGCGCTCGCTGGCTCGCATCCGATCCCGGCCGCGTCGATCGCGGCCTTGGCCTCGAGAATCTCGTCGTCGCTCACGCTGATCACGACACCGTTCGTTTCTCGAATCGATCGGACAGCGCGATCGTACGACGCCGGATCCCCGATGTTGATCGCCGTCGCCACTGTGTTAGGCGTGACGCGCTGGAGCGATGCGAAGCCGCCAGCGAACGCGCGAGCGAACGGCGCCGCGCCATCGGCTTGGACGGCGAGCAGGCGCGGCAGCTGCTCGATCAATCCCGCGTCCCGCGCCGCGACCAGGGCCATACCAAATGCGGCCGTGTTGCCCAGGTTCCCCGCCGGCAGCGCGATCCAATCGGGCGACTGCCAACCGCATTGCTCGAGCATCTCGATCACGATGGTCTTCTGTCCCTCGAGACGATACGGATTGATCGAATTGAGCAGATAGACGCCGAGCTCGTGCGCCGCGGTGCGGGCAAGCGACAGGCACGCGTCGAAGTCGCCGCGCACGAGGAGCGTTTGCGCCCCGTAGGCGAGCGCCTGCGCCAGTTTGCCCGTGGCCACTTTGCCGGCTGGGATGAACACGAACGCAGGAATTCCCGCGCGCGCCGCGTACGCGGCAAGCGACGCAGCGGTATTCCCGGTTGATGCACAGGCAACTGCGCGCGCGCACACATGTCGCGCGTGCGACATGCCGACGGTCATGCCGCGATCTTTGAAGGAACCGGTGGGATTGAGGCCTTCGTGTTTGACCCGCAGCGCCGGACATCCTGCCCAACGCGACGCGGTCCCCGCGTGTACCAGCGGCGTGTTTCCCTCGGGGAACGTGACGACGTCCTCGGCGCACGCGGCGAGTAATTCGCGGTACCGCCAGACACCGGATGCGTCGCGTCCCGCAACCGCCCCGCGGCGCTCGCCGAACACCCGGCGTAGCGCGTCGAAGCGAACATCGGGCGGCGGAGCGATGAGCTCGAGCAGGCCGCCGCATGCGGGACAGTCGACGTGATGCGAGTCCGCGGATACTTCGGCGGCGCATCGCGAGCACCGCATTATCAGAGGTTTGTCAGCGTCTTGCATTGAATCGGCGGGCTTCCGTTCCGTTGCACTGGAAACTAGCTCGAAACGTGTCGGCGGGCCTGGTGGTCCTTGTCGTTGGAGCATGACGACGTTGCCCGAAGGACACGCGTCGCGCTACACTGTATCGAGCCCCCTGCACGCCCCACCTCCTCACGTGGAATCTGGCACATGACGCACCCATTTCGTCGAGCCGCCATCGTCGGCGTCGCATTGCTGCCCCTGGCCGCGAGCGCGTTCATCGTGGAATCTGCGCGCGAGCGCAGCGGTCCCCATCTGTTCGATGAAGTGTTGTCGCTCGTGTCCGACCGCTTCGTGGACACCGTGAGCAGCGCCGCGCTCTACGAGAAGGCGGCGCGCGGTCTCGTGCGTGAGCTGCAGGATCCGTATGCGGCGCTCTATTCGCCGAAAGAGCTGCAGGATTTCACGCGCATGACGGGCGGCCGGTATGGCGGTCTCGGGATGTTGGTTGAAGATCAGGAAGGCACGATCGTCGTGACCAAGGTCTACCCGCATACGCCGGCGGAAGGCGCGGGGGTGCACGAGGGCGATCGCATCGTCGGGGTCGACCAGCAGTCGACGCGCGGCATGAAGCTCGTGCAGGTCACGGACCTGCTCAAAGGGACGCCGGGGACGACGGTGAAGGTGTCGTTCGCGCGTCCGGGCACGCAGGCGGCGCTGGATCTCACGTTGACGCGCGCGGTGATTCGCATTCCCGCGGTGCCGTTCGCGATCATGTTCGACGGCAAGGTCGGCTACATTCCGCTGCAGCAGTTCAACGAGACGTCGGCCAATGAGTTCGCGGACGCGGTGCGTCGCCTCTCGCGAGAAGGGGCGCGGGGCATCGTGATCGATCTGCGCGGCAACGGCGGCGGGATCGTCGACCAGGCGATTGCGATCAGCAACCTGTTCTTGCGCAACGGCCAGCAGATTGCGAGCGTGCGGGCGCGCGGCGGCGACACGCAGGTTTATACGGCGAAGGGCGATCCCGTGGCGCCGACGATTCCGTTGGTGGTGCTCACGGATGGCTACACGGCGTCCGCCAGCGAGATCGTGGCCGGCGCGCTGCAGGACCACGACCGCGCGCTTCTGTTAGGCACGACGTCGTTCGGGAAGGGGCTCGTGCAGTCGTTGTTCCCGCTCGACGGCGGGTGGGCGCTCAAGCTGACCACGGCCAAGTGGTACACGCCGAGCGGCCGGTCGATTCAGAAGGAGCGCAAGTTCATCGATGGCCGGTTGATCGACGAACCCGACTCGGTGGAGAGCGATTCGGCCCGCCGCGCGCGGCCGATGTACAAGAGCGATGCGGGACGCGTGGTGTACGGCGGCGGCGGCATCACGCCGGATGTGGTGGTGCGACCGGATACGCTCGACAGCACGGAGCAGGAGTTCGTGAAGGCAGTGACGCCGAAGTCGCAGGAGTTCTATGTCACGCTCTACAACTACGCGTTCGATCTCAAGGACAAGGTGCGCCCCGACTTCTCCGTTAGTCCGGCGTGGCGGGACGAGTTCTACAAGCGCCTTACGGCCGCCGGCGTCTCGCTGGATCGCGGGCTGTACGACCGTGCCTCGAGCGAAGTGGATCGCCTGCTGGGCGATCGCGTGGCGCGGCTGGCGTTCGGCGATTCCACGGCCAAGCGGCGCGAGCTGGGCGACGACGTGCAGTTGGAGCGCGCCATCGACATCATCCGCAAGGGACAGACGCAAGCCGACCTTCTCGCCACCGCGTCGGCCTCGCACTGAGGTGATCAGGTGGCGGCGGTGGCGTGCCGCCGCCACGATGCTCGTCGCGCTGGCGGGACCGGCATCCGCGCAGGCGGTGCATCGCAAGGTGGCGACGCTTCCGCTGCAGCATGGCGTCATCGGGGTCGAGGCGGTGAGCACCGGGCGCGTGGTGGTCGCCGCGTCGACCGACGCCGGCAACGCGACGGTGAGCCTCGCTTCAGACGCGGCCAAGGAATTGACGGATTCCATCGCGCGCATCACGGCGCGTCGCGTCGGTGCGCGCAGCACGCGCGTCTATCGGACGGTGGCGACCGATCCGTCGACCGGAGCCGGCATTCAGTTCGCGCGCCACATCACGAAGGGCGCGAGCAGCTATCGCTTCTTCTTTTCGACGGGCAACGTGACGGGCTTTCCGTTCGGCGTGAGCAGCCGCGAGCTCGGGCTGGTGGTGAGCGCGCTGCGGCGGGCGGTGAAGACGGCACACGCGCTCGCGGCCGCCGACTCCGCCTAACGAGCGATCACGGCGTCCAGCCGATCGCGAGGTCGGCCCGCATGGCGGGCATGTCGCGGCGGACGCTGTCGTCGGCGACCGCGAGCTCGGCGATGTCGGCGATGTCGGCGCGAACGTCGTCCAGCACCGCCGACTCCGGCGCGCGTCCATCCGGCAGCTCGTGCATGCGATTCGCGAGGACGATGACGAACAGGTCGTTCTCGGGGTCGATCCAGATGGACGTGCCGGTGAACCCGGTGTGGCCGTACGCGAGGTCGCTCATGTAGCGGCCGCAGCTCGCGCCGCCGGCGCAGGTTTCCCATCCCAACGCGCGCCAGCCCGCGGCGCGGCGCGTGAACAGCGCGACGGTCGAGTCGCGGACGATGCGGATCCCGCGATAGGTGCCGCCGTCGAGCATCATCTGGGCGAACACGGCAAGGTCGGCGGCGGTCGAGAAGAGTCCGGCGTTGCCCGCCACACCGCCTAACGCGTCAGCCGTCTCGTCGTGCACTTCGCCGCGAAGTGGATGCCCGCGGCTGGACGCGATCTCCGTCGGCGCGACGCGCGCGCGCAGGCGGCGCGGCGGGCGGAACATCGTCGACCGCATGCCTAACGGGCGAAAGACGTGGGCCTGCACGAATGCATCCAGCCGCTGCCCGCTCACCGCCTCGACCACGAAGCCCAGGATGTCGGCGCCGACGTCCGAATACACCTCGCGCTCGTCGGGCGGATACTCGAGCGGCGTCGCCAGAATCATCTGCCGCGCAACCGCCGCCGGTCGTCCGCGCCGGTACACGTTGCGACCCGGCGGCAGGCCCGCGCGATGCTCGAGCAGCATCCGGATCGTCACCTGCCGTTTGGCGCCGCGGCGATAGGCACGCAGGTACTTCGACACCGGATCGTCGAGGCGGATGCGATGCTCGTCGTACAGGACCATGATCGCCGTCGTCGTCGCGATCACCTTGGTGAGCGACGCGAGATCGTACATCGTGTGCAACGGGTCCGCCGTGGGGCTGGCCGGATTCCAATCGACAGAGCCGTAGCCCTGTTCCCACACGAGGCCGCCGTGCCGCCCAACGATGACCGTGAGCCCGGGATAGCCGTGCGCGTCTAACCCGCGATCGGCGACGCGCGAGATCGCTGCCAAGCGATCGGCCGACATCCCGACCGAATCCGGTGGAACGTTCTTCAACACGCAGCGCTCGGGGTTGGCGGGACAGCCGGCGTGGAGCGAAAGGACGAGCGCGACGAGCGGGGCGGGGATCGGGAGCATCGTCCAGCGACGACCGCTGACTGCGTTGGGCAACGGCGCGCGCCGGGACTTGCGCGCGTGCGCCTAAAACAGCAGTGTTGAGCACGCCCCTGCGCCAAGGGGCGGCGCAAATCCTCATTGCGTGCCGGGCCCCCGGCGCTGGCGATGCCAATCTTACAGAGTGATGGAGCGAAACGATGCGACTCACCTTCTGTCTCGCGCTTGCCGCGATCGTCGGCGCCGGCGCACTTCCCGCGCAAGCCGGGCTGGTCCAGGAGAACGGTACCGGCCGCCCCGTGTCCTACCGCCGGGCATGCCAGAGTCCCAAGATCGAGATGATCGATGCCCAGCTCGCGAGTGGCCAGGAGAGCGCCGCGCTGCCGGCGACGTATCTGCGCCATCTCAACGACGCGGTCTTTTTCTATTTCAGCCCGGTCGAGTGGCGCACGCCGCGGTTCGCCGTCGCCCAATTCACGCTGCATCGCGACGGCCGCATCACGGCGAGCCGGTTGGTCACGCCATCGGGCATGGCGGATTTCGACAGCGCGTTGACCAACGCGATCGCATCGGCGGCGTCGACGCGATCGATCGCCCCGATTCCAGCCGCGGTCACAGCAGACACGCTGGTCGTGTCGCTGTACGCCGGTCGTCACGCCAACGGCGACAGCAAGCCGTACCTCGAGAAGCGCACCACATGTCCGGCGTGGCCGCTCGGCAACAATCCGCAGCCGCGTTATCCGCCCGACATGCAGTCGCAAGACGTGCGCGGGTTCGTGCGCGTGCAGTTCATGGTGAACGAAGATGGGACGCTGGACGAGAATTCGGTGCAGGTACTGCAGACGTCCGGCGATCCGTTCACGGAAGCCGTGCGCGCCGTGCTGCCGAATCTCAAGTATGAGCCGGCCAGCGTGCAGGGCACCAAGATTCGCCAACTCACCGAGCAGACGTTCACGTTCGGTTTCGTGAACAACCATCCTGCCCCGTAGTCGCCCGGACAACTGACTGCGGCGCTTCTGTCGAGCGCCGGCGCGCGTGTACCTTACGCGCGCCGTTGCTCGATATCGCATCGCGTCGTTCCCTTCGCGCAGAGCCGCATGCACGACACACCGGACGCCATCCGCACGCTCGCGCTGCGCAAAGTGTATCCTGCTCCGGGCACGCGGCGCGGCCGCGAGGTGCGACCCGACATCGTCGCCCTCATCGGACTCGATCTCGCCGTGCGCGATGGCGAGTTTTTCGGCTTGCTGGGTCCGAACGGCGCCGGCAAGACGACGACGATCGGGATCCTCACCACACGGGTGAAGCCCACGAGCGGCACGGCGACGGTTGCCGGCGCCGATGTCGTCGCGAACGAGGTGGTCGTCCGCCAGCGCATCGGCGTGGTGCCGCAGCGGCCGAATCCGGATCGCAGCCTTAACGTGCGCGAGAATCTCGTCTTCCATGCCGCCTACTTCGGCATCGCGCGATCGGTGGCGGCGCGCCGGGCCGTCGAGTTGCTCACGCAGTTAGGCATCGCCGACAAGGCCGAGGCGAAGGTGGATCAACTGTCGGGCGGCCAGCAGCAGCGGCTCATGATCGCGCGCGCCCTCATCCACGAACCACGCGTGCTCTTCCTCGACGAGCCCACCGTGGGCCTCGACCCCCAGGCGCGACACGACCTGTGGGACATCCTGCGCGGCCTGCACGCCGAAGGCCGCACGATCATCATGACCACGCACTACATGGAAGAAGCCGACCTGCTGTGTGAACGCGTGGCCATCATGCACCAGGGGCGCCTGTTGGCGCTCGACACGCCGCGGCTGCTCAAATCTCGAGCGCCGGGCGGCACGCTGATCGAGCTCGTCCTCGATGGCGATGCCACCGCCGCCGCGGCGCGCGTGCGTATGCTGCCCGGCGTGGCGAGCGCCGAGACGCTCGGCGCCGTGCTGCGGATTTATTCGGAGCGCGGAGGCGAGATCATTCCGATCCTCATTCAAACCGCTGGCGCCGAAGGACGCGAAGTGCGCGACATCCACCTGTCGCCGCCAAGTCTGGAAACGCTGTTCATCTCTCTCACCGGACGAAAACTCGACTGATGCCGACCCCGTTGGTTCCACCGCCGCCGAGCACCCTGCGGATTTTCGGCGCGCTCTTGCGCCGGGACATCCACGTCACGAAGCGCGAGCTGCCGTACTTCCTGGTGCGCACGACCCTCCAGCCGCTGCTGTTCATCGTCGTGTTCGGGTATCTGCTGCCGCGGATGGGTTTCGTTGGGCACGGCTACGGCGCGGCGCTGCTGCCGGGCATCATCGCCGTCAGCCTAACGCTGTCGAGCGTTCAGTCGGTCGCGCTGCCGATGGTTCAGGACTTCGGATACACGCACGAAATCGAAGACCGGCTGTTGGCGCCGGTGCCGATGCGCATGATCGCCTTCGAGAAGATCGTGATGGGCGTGTTCCAGGGGCTCATTGCGGCGGCCGTGGTGCTGCCCATGTCGCGTCTCATCATGGGCCCGATCGCCGCGCTCGGCGGCGCGCACATCGCGTCCGTGCTGCTGATCACGATCCTCGGTGCGGCCGCGTTTTCGAATTTGGGATTGCTCATGGGGACGGGCATCAATCCCCAGCAAATCGGCCTGATGTTCAGTGTCGTCGTTGCGCCGATGATTTTCTTCGGCTGCGCGTACTATCCGTGGCAGGGGTTGCAGGCCGTGCCCGTGATGAAATACGCGGTGCTGGTGAATCCGCTCGTCTACGTCGCCGAAGGGATGCGCGGCGCGCTGACGCCGGCGCTGCCCCACATGAGCTTGTTGGCCGTCTGCGGCGCGCTGATCGCGCTCATCGCGCTCTTCTGGACGCTAGGCATCCGGAGCTTCGAGCGCCGGGCGCTGACTTAGCGCTCCACCGGGAAGCCGCCCGCGGCCCACTCCGAGAACCCGCCGGCCAGATTGGCCACGTGCGGCCGCCCCGCCGCCAGCAGCAGGCTCGCGGCGATCGACGAGCGGGCGCCGCCCTGGCAGTGCACCACAAGCGTGCCGGTGCGGGGCAGCTCGTCGGCGCGCTGCGCGAGCGATCCGAGCGGGATCCACTGCGCACCGTGCAGATGGCCCGCCTGCCATTCGTGGTCGTTGCGGACATCGATCACCGTGACGCCACCCTCCGCCAGGCGCGAACGCAGCTCCGACGCAGTGAGCGTCGGCACCGTTTGGAGCGCGCCGCTCGATGCATGCCACTCGTCGATCGATTCGGCGCCGAAATACCCGCCGATGTGATCGAATCCGATGAGGGCCAGCACGCGCGCGGCCCGCGCGGCGAGCAGCGGTGCGTCCTCGTCGTCGACGATGACGTGACATGGCCGGTCCAACGGCAGCAGCGATCCCGCCCATGTGGCGAACGAGCGGTTGAGCGGAATGTTGATCGTGCCCGGCACATGGCCGGCTGCGAAGTCGGCGGCGTGTCGGGTGTCGATGACCGTCGCGCCCCCATCGAGGGCGGGCTTGAGTCGCGCGGCGCCGAGGCGTTCGGGGTGGGGCAGCCCGCCTAACACGAGCGGGCCCTCCCGATTGACGCGCTTCATCGTCGCGAAGTAGGCCGGCGGCTCCGGTTGTCCGTCGAGCACCGTGGCCACGAAGCGCAGCTCGTCCTCCTCGGCCAGTCCCCAGTTGAACAACCGCTCGTAGCCCAACGTGGATTGCGGCATCGCGCCTAACGCTTTGCCGCAGGCCGAGCCGGCGCCGTGTCCGGGCCAGAGTTGCAGATAGTCGGGCAGCGTCTTGAACCGCTGCAGCGCGCGGAACAACTCGTGCGCGCCCGATTCCATCGTACCCGCCACTTTGGCGGCGCGTTCGAGCAGGTCGGGACGTCCAACGTCGCCGACGAACACGAAGTCGCCGGTGATCGCCGCCATCGGGCGATCGGCGCTGGCCGTGTCGGTGACGAGAAACGTGAGATGCTCGGGCGTGTGTCCCGGCGTGTGCATCGCGTCGACTCGGACGGCGCCGACCTCGAAGCGATCGCCGTCCCCGAGCAGCCGCGCGCCGGATTGGCGTGCGAACGCATACTGCCACGAGGGATCGCCGGCCGACGAGAGCAACAGCGTGGCTCCGGTGCGTTCGGCGAGCTCGCGGCTCCCGGACACGAAATCGGCATGAATGTGCGTTTCGGTGACGTGCGTGATGCGCATGCCTTCGGAAGCCGCCGCGGCCACGTACTGTTCGACGTCGCGATTCGGATCCACCACTACCGCCTCGCCGGTGGACTCGGAGCCCAGCAGGTAGCTGGCCTGGGCGATGTGATCCTCGTAGAACCGGCGCAGAAACACGGTGCCTCCGTTAGGCGGACGCCGCGTGGCGTCGCACGTAGTCCACGGCCATGGACGCCAGATCCTGGCTTCGCAGTCCCGCGTCGACCGCCAGCTCGAGCGCCTGCTCCAGCGGCCGCCCCTCGTCCAACGCGAAATACGGCAACAGCAATGCGCCGACGCGATTCGATGATGCGCAATGCACCACGATCGGCCGGCGCGCGGGGTCGCGCAACAGCTCGCGGAGCGCATCGAACTGTGCATCGCCCAACGTGAACTGCGTGACCGGCAGCGTCACGTACGCCATCCCGGCCGCGCGCACGGCGGCAGGCTCGTCGTGTCCGTGCGGCTCGGTCTCCGGACGCAAATCGACGATCGTGCGCACGCCGGCATCGGCGAGCGCCTGCCAATCGCTCGCGCGCGGTTGGCCGGCGGCGCCGATTCCGGGAAGCGGACAGGTGCCGTACGGGACATTCGCGAGAACGGAGTCCAGCGTCGTACTGCTCACCACTCATCTCCTGGTCGGCCGCACCGCAAGATGACACCAAATCGGGTGCGCGTGGAGGGGCGCGTTGTTTGGGCGTGTGCGCCGGCCCATCATTATCGACTCATGCGTCTCACGACCTTCCTCGCGTGCGCGGCCGCGCTGCTGTGCAGCCATCGGCCGTTGCCGGCGCAGGCGCTCACCATTCCGTCTCTCGCGTGGCGCACGATCGAGACCAGGTACTTCGTGATTCACTATCCGGCGTCCGCGGCATCGTGGACGCTCGACATGGCGGCGCGCATCGACGCTGTACACGATGCGGTGAGCGCGGCGGTCGGCAACGCGCCGGCGCATCGCGTGACGCTGGTGGTCGAGGATCCGAACAATCTCTCGAACGGTTTTGCCGTGCCGCTGCTCGAGGATCCGGTCATCTTCTTCTGGCCGACCCCACCGGACCCGACGAGCGGCATCGGCGACAGCCGCGGTTGGGCCGAACTGCTCTCGGTGCACGAGTACACGCACATCGCGCATCTTGCGCGGCCGACGAGAAACCCCGTCGAGCGGTGGTTGACCCGTCTCTCGCCGCTGCGGCTGGGGCCCATCGCGATCAAAGCGCCGCGCTGGGTGGACGAGGGCTACGCCACCTACATCGAGGGGAAGCTCACCGGGTCGGGGCGACCACACAGCGCCTGGCGTGCCGCGGTGCTGCGCGAATGGGCGCTCGAAGGGAAGTTGCCTAACTATGCGCAGCTCGACGTGGACCCGCGCTTCGAGGGCGGCGAGATGGCGTACCTGGCGGGCAGCGCGTTTCTCGACTGGCTCGTGGCGCGGCGCGGCGACTCGAGCCTGGTGCATCTCTGGCGCCGCATGAGCGCGCGCCGCGATCGCAGCTTCGACGACGCGTTCGCCGGCGTGTTCGGCGGCTATCCCGCCGACCTCTATGGGCGATTCAGCGCCGAGCTCACTGGTGCCGCGTTGGAGGTGGAGCGCGACGTGGCGCGCCGGGTAGCGATGCGACCGGACTCCGGGCGGGGCACCACCGTCCAGGCGCTGGCGTGGAGCACGGGCGCTCCCGCGGTGTCGCAGGACGGATCGCTCATGGCGATCGTGCTCGCCCAACGCAATGCGCCGAGCCGCGTGGTGGTATGGAAGACGGCGACGGATACGTCGGACACGGCGGCGGCGCGGGCGCGTGCGGCGCTGCTGTCGCGCGATCCCGAGGACGTTCCGGCGATCGCCTGGCGGCCGAAGCCCAAGGCGCCGCTCGCGGTGCTGTATCCGAGCGCCGGCGCGGCGTACGGCGCCCCGCGATTCATGCCTAACGGGCGCGAGATCCTGCTCGTCCGGCGGACCGGACGCGGCGACGGCGCGCAGCGCGACGACCTGTTCGCGTGGAACATCGCCACCGGCGCGGTCCGGCGGATCACACACGACGCCGGCATCCGCACGGCCGATCCGTCGCCGGACGGCCGGCACGCGATTGCCGACCGGTGCGTCGGCGGGGTGTGCGACGTGGTGGTCGTCGACCTGGCGACCGGCGCCATGCGGACCATCGTCGCCGGGTCTCCGCACGTCGTGTACTACCGGCCGCGCTACTCGAGCGACGGGGGCCGGGCGATCGTGAGCATGCAGCGCGACGGCGCGTGGCGGCTGGCGTCGATCGATCTGCGCGCGCCGGCGCCGGTGCCTAACCCAGTTGGGCCTGACGATGGTGTCAACCGGTACGAGGCGGCGTTTCTGCCGGGCGACACGTCGGTCGTCTGCATCACCGATTCCGGCGGCATTCCGAACGTCGCCGTGGTCGAGCTGGCGACGGGCACGTCGCGCGCGCTGACGGCGCTGGCCAGCGCGGCGTCCGACCCGGAGCCAGCTCACCTGGGCCACACCGTCTATTTCCTGCGGCTCCACGCCGATGGGCTCGACCTCGCTGCAGTTGCCGACACGGCGCTGCTGCCGGCGACGCTCGCGACATCCCCGGCGCTCCAGCCGGCGACGATACCGCCGCGCGCGCCGGCCGACTCGTTTCCCCGCGCGGCGCTCGAGCCGTCGCGCAGCTACGGCCTCGGGCCGCGCAACGTCATCGTCCTGCCGACGCTCGGCGTCGGGGCCGAGGGCAAGTCGCTGGGCGCCGTGGTGGCGGGCACGGATCCGGTCGGGCGCCTAACGTGGATCGCGACCGGCGTGTACGGAGATCGCGGCACCTGGCGCGGCGGATCGCTCGCCGCCGCCTGGCGCGGATGGCCCGTCACCATCGCCGCCGAAGGCTTCTACGCGGACGAACATCCGTCGCGCCAGCACGGCGGCCTCGCGGCGCCGGTATTTCTCGACGCTCGCTATGCCGGCGGCGACGCCGTCGCGTCGCTCGAACGACAGTACACGGGCGCCGCGCACGCTATCCGGACCGGCATCTCACTCGGGCAACTGGACGGCGACGCATACGCGCGCCAAACGCGCATGGTCGCATTCGCCGACTATCGCGGTGCGTTCCGGCAAACGCCTAACGAATGGCGGTTCGGCGAGCGCGTCGGAATCGCCGGAGCCGCCGGCCGGACGGCAGACACATCGTGGACGCGCGGCACGGTCTCGGGTGCATTCGAGGTGTCGCGCGCCGGTTGGACGCTCGGCGCGCAGGCCATGGTCGGACAGTCGGCGCGCGGCGCACCGGCGTACGAGCAGTTCGTTCTCGGCGGGACGAGCCCGTCGCTCTTCGACGATGCGCTGGCGTCGCAGCGCGCCGCGATGCCGGCCGCGCCGCTCGGCCTCGCCGGCGGCGAGCGCGTCGCGACCTATCGCGTCGACCTTCCACTCTGGTTGTTCAGCCCATATCTCTGGGGCGGCACCGCCGGCAACGAGCTGCACGATTGGCACCGATATGTAGGACTCGAAGCGTCGCTGGATGAAACCGGTATCTGGGCCATCCACGTGCCGAACGTGCACGTGCTGGGCGGCATCGCGTACTCGCTCGACCGCCCGACGCGTCACCGAACGAGCGTTTACCTGGAGTGGCGCTATCGACCATGAAGCACGTCGCGCGCACGGCGCATGCAACACAAAGCAGAGAGTGGGTCTCACACTAACTGAATGGAGAACGCAGTGATGTCGTTATCACGGTTGCGCTTGCTCGCGGGACTCGGTGCCTTGGGGGCGGCGTCTGCACTCGTCGCGATCTTTGCGCTCGTCGTGTTCATCAGCCTGCCATATGGCATCGATCGCACCGAGTCGTTCATCGCTATCTGCAGCGTCGGCCTGTTGTTCCTGGCGCTCGTGCTCAGCCACGTGATCTACGCACGGATTCTGCTTGCAGCCGCGCGCGGCAAGCATTTTGGTCTCTGATTCGCGCGCAGCAGCGCGTGTGCGCTCGGACGTTCTGCCTCGAAACGTGTCGGAGTTGCGGTCGAAAGGTTCGATGATGACCGAGCGTCCGTGAGCGATCGCCGCGCACCCGCGATGGGTGCGGAACGCTGATTCGTCAAGCGGTTACAGGCCTCACCTCCTCCGCGTCTGTACACGGGAGGAGTCCGGATGACCGAAACCGTCGAGACGCGCTGGGAAGGCCACAACGAGAATGGTCGCCGTGCGTTCACACAAGGCGACTACGCGCAGGCAGAGCAGTCGTTCATCGCAGCGATCCGCGAGGCGACGCTGCTCGGCGCCGACAACGCGCGCTTGGCGACGAGCCTGAGCAACCTCGCGCAGCTCAAGTACCGACAGAAAGATCTCGCGCAGGCCGAAGCGCTGTTCCGGCGTTCGCTGGCGATTCGCGAGCGCATGCTGGGCGGGGATCACGTCGGACTCGTTCAGAACATCAACAATCTCGCCGCGCTGCACTACACGCGCGGTGAGCTGGCGCAGGCCGAACCGCTGTTTCGGCGCGCGCTCGCGATCAGCGAGAAGACGTTAGGCGAATCGCATCCCGATGTGGCGGTTACGCTGAGCAATCTCGCGCGGCTCTACTTCCGAAAGAACGACTTTACGTCGGCCGCGCCGCTGCTCCTCCGGCTCCTGTCGATCAAGGAGTTCGCGCTCGGGCCGAACCATCCCGAGGTGGCGGCGATCGTCGCGAGTCTGGCGAAGGTTCGCGCCGCCGAAGGCAATCTGGACGCGGCCGAGCAGTTGGCGCGTCGGGCGCTCGCCTCTCGAGAAGCGGCGGTGCAGGCGGACGACCCGTCGCTCGCGCCGAGCATCGAGGCGTTGGCGGACGTACTGGCGGCGCGGGGCGCCGCCGCCGAAGCGGGGCCCCTCCGCGAGCGGGCGGCGCGGCTGCGCGGCCAAGTGCCTAACGGGACGCCGTCGCCGGCTGGGTCGCTCACGGTCGAGATGCGGCCCGTCGCGGCCGGCGCCGCCCCGGCCGGTCGCACGAGCGGCCCGTCGCCGCAGGCTGACGCGACGCCGGCGCCGGCCGCGCCCGCGGCCGCGCCTAACGGAGCGCGCACGTCGGGCAGCGTGGCGCGCGCCGAGCGCACGGAACCGCGCACCGGACCGATGCGCTCATCAGTGACCAAGTCGACGACGCTCCCGTGGATCGAGCCGCCTACCTCCCCGGCCTTGCGTCGCCAAGCGCCCGCGCCGGCGCCCGACCTCCCGATGCCTGCGTCGCCGGCCTATGCGTCGATCACGGCGCCCGCGGCTCCCGAGGTCACTCGCTTCACGCCGCCGATGGCGCCGCGCGTCGAGGCGTCTCAACCCCGCGCCGAGAGCACGGCGTGGGAGCAGGTGCAGCACGCGCCGCAACAATCCGAGTCGCACGAGCATCGTGAGCGCGAGGCGCCGGGTGACGACCCCTCGGACGTCGTCGAGTGGACGCCAGCGCCGCGGCGGAACTGGGTGAAGGTCTTTGCGGGAGCAGCTGCGGTGATCGTGATCGGAGCCGCCAGTTGGGCATTCTTCATGGAGCACCCTGCGGCCAGTGATCCGAGCACGGTGTCGGCGACAGCCGGCAGCGTCGCGCTGCACGCGAAGGCGAGACACGCACCGGCAACGCACAGCGAGCCGGGTGCGTCTCCGCCTTCCACAGGTCCGGCATCCGAGTCATCGCATGCAGATCAACATCCTGTCGAGCCGCACGAGCCCGTGGATGGCAAACCTGCCGATGCCAAGAGCGCGGAAGCCAAGTCGTCGGCGCCCAAAGCGCACAGCGAAAGCCGGACTGCGCGAACCGGCGTGGGTGATAGTGCGATTCTGCCATCGGCGGCCATACCGTCCATCGAACTGAACGCCGTCACGAGCAGAATGACGGAAAAGGCGAAGCAGCGCGTCGACTCCGTTGGCCGCGCGATCACGGTGAAGCCGCCGACGTTCGACAAGTCCAAGCCTCCTCAGCCGTAACGCCGTCCGCGACGCCTCCCAATGCGCACGACGGCTGCCCGTGCCCGCGACACCCGTGTTGCGGGCACGCGCGCATCGAGGGGTGACGGAGCCATCTTTCCCTTGAGTCGTACCTGGCATAGAGTTGGAAGTTGACCGCGAAGCGAATCGCCGGAGACGTCATGCAGCAACACGATGGGCCAAGTCGAGTAACCGCCGTCCCGGTGGGCAATGGCCAACCGAACGACGATTTGCTCCGAGCCGTTCAGGACGCCGCGTTCGGCAGCCACGAAGTGCTTGGCGAGTTAGGCCGGGACGCGGGCGGTCACATCATTTATCTGGCGCGGGACCTCGAATCGGCGGCGCTGGTGGCGCTGCGGCTGGACGGCGCCGAAGGCGAGTACGTGCTGGATGTCGCGCGCACACTGGACGCCGCGGTTGGGCGAGCGGTCGGGTCCGGCTGCGAGCGCTGCGGCGCAGCGCTCGTGCGCGGCGCGAAGTTCTGTTCGCAATGCGGCGCCGACATTGCGCCGCCGGCCGCGAGCAGCGCGTCGCGGGAGGAGCTGCTCGATGCCGTGAAAGCGGCGTCGCGGGACCAATACGAGATCCTCGGCGACATGGATCACGCCGATGGCGGCGGCGTGGTGTACTTCGCGCGCGAGCTGGCCTCTCGCAAGCTGGTGGCGCTCCGGCTGCGCAAAGAGCGAGACACGAGCGCGGGGGCCGAGTCGTACTCGTTAGGCGAGACGCGGGTGCTGCGGCCGTTGGTCGCCTCGATCGGCGGCGGGACGTCGGCGGCGTCGGCCACGTCGGCGAACGGCTCGGCTTCCGTGCCGGCCACGCCTGCGCCGTTGCAGCCGCCCACGCTCACGCTGGGCCGGATGTCCGTCCCGCGACTCACGCCGCAGGAAGTGCTCATCCCGGCGGACCAGATGCCGGTGGACGAAACGCTGCCGCCGCGTCCCGCGAAGCCGATTCCGCCGTGGATGATCGGCGCGGGCGTCGTCGGGCTGGTGGTCGTGCTCGCGGCGGCGATGTTCGTGCACCAGCGCCTAACGGCGCCCGATGCGACGCGCATGGACAGCGTCGCCGCGCCGTCGGCGCAGGGGCGGCTCGCGCTGCCGCCGATCGACACCGCGCGCCTGATGGTCAGCGATCGCGTGCCGCTGGGCACCCGCCTGACGGTGAACGGGATCCCGTGGCAACCGCCGGTGATCGCGCTGCCGCCCGGCACCTACACGTTAGGCGCGGAAATCGCCG
>Ga0207695_10003869_pt1 | contig 20715 bp, 27 predicted proteins | sample KBSC54metaG_FD_184354 | JGI IMG/M metagenome (GOLD analysis project Ga0207695, IMG submission 184354) | Corn rhizosphere microbial communities from Kellogg Biological Station, Michigan, USA - KBS C5-4 metaG (SPAdes) (version 2) | ecosystem: Host-associated > Plants > Roots > Rhizosphere > Soil...
TGAACGTCTGCCCACGAACCCTGCCAACTTCCCACAGCGGCTATGCCGTGGTTATCGTCAGCAATGAATGGGTTGCCGCTGCCCGTCAGTTCGTCGCCGGGGGCCAGCACGGAAATTTGAGTAGAAAAGCCCGTGGAGGCTCCACAATCCCGCTGGAACAATGCGGCAGCATGCCGACCCCCCGGAGCCTTCACGACCTTCACAAGCGTGTTGCTGCATTGGTCAGAGCAGGCGGCCACTGCTCCGAGTAACAGCACAATCGCAGCAGCTTTGAACATAGATCGGAGCGTAGCTCATCGCGGCTCGACTGCAACGTCCGCCTTCCACCCAAAACAGACGCAGGTCACGTCACCTCGACTTCGGTGCTACCGCCGGCTGAGCAATTTCTCGACGATATAATCCGCCGCTTCCTCGGCATTCATCTCGGTCGTGTCGATCCGGATCTCCGCATTCTCCGGCTCTTCGTACGGGCTGTCGATTCCGGTGAAGTTCTTGAGCTCGCCCGACCGCGCCTTGGCGTAGAGGCCCTTCACGTCGCGCTTCTCGGCTTCGGCCAGCGGGGTATCGACGAACACCTCGATGAACTCGCCTTCGGGAAGCATTCTCCGCACCATGTGCCGCTCGGCGCGGAAGGGCGAGATGAAGGCAGTAAGGACGATGAGGCCCGCATCCGCCATCAGCTTGGCGACTTCGCCGACCCGGCGGATATTCTCGATCCGGTCGGCCTCGGTGAAGCCAAGGTCGCGGTTGAGCCCGTGGCGGATGTTGTCGCCATCGAGCAGGAAGGTGTGCCGCCCACGCGCCGCGAGCTTGGCTTCGACAAGGTTCGCAATGGTCGATTTCCCCGCGCCGGAAAGCCCGGTGAACCACAGCACCGCCGGCTTCTGACCCTTCAGCGCGGCGTGAGTCTCGCGGCTGACGTCGAGATGCTGGCGATGGATGTTGAGCGACCGGCGAAGCGCAAAGTGCAGCATGCCCGCCGCCACGGTGGCGTTCGTCACCTTGTCGATCAGGATGAACCCGCCGAGCGCCCGGTTCGGGCTTCCGTCGCCTGCCAGATAGGGCTCGAACACGATCTCGCGATCCGTGGACACCTCGCTCACGCCGATCGAGTTCAGCGCCAGCGTCTTCGCCGCAAGATGCTCCAGCGAATTGACGTTCACCTCATACTTCGGCTCCTGGATCATCGCGGTGACCGTCTGGGTCCCGATCTTCATCCAGTATCCGCGGCCGGGGAGCAGCGGCTCCTCGTTCATCCAGACGATCGTCGCCTCGAACTGGTCGGCGACTTCGGGCGGATTGGTCGCGGCGGCGATCACGTCGCCGCGCGAGCAGTCGATCTCATCGGCGAGAGTCACCGTCACCGATTGTCCGGCGACCGCAGTTTCGAGATCGCCATCCATGGTGACCACGCGCTCGATCCGCGTGGTCCGGCCCGACGGCAGGATCCGAACCTCGGTGCCCGGCCCGACGCTCCCAGAGGCGATTTGCCCGGCAAAGCCGCGGAAACTGAGGTTCGGCCGGTTCACCCATTGCACCGGCATGCGGAGCGGCTTTGTCGCGTCAGCGGTGACATCGATCTCCACGCTATCCAGATGCTCGAGCAGGGTCGGCCCTGAGTACCACGGCGTCTTCTCGCTTCGCGTGGTGACGTTGTCGCCGGAGGTGCCCGACAGCGGGATCGCCACCCAATCCTTGATCCCGATCTTCTCCGCGAATTCGGCATAGTCGGCGGTGATCGCCTCGAACGCATCCTGGTCGTAATCGATCAGGTCCATCTTGGTGATCGCCAGCACGAAGCGGCGGATTCCGACCAGATGCGCCAAATAGCTGTGCCGACGGGTCTGCGTCAGAACCCCCTTGCGCGCATCGATCAGAAGCACCGCGAGATCCGCCGTCGACGCGCCGGTGATCATGTTGCGGGTATATTGCTCGTGCCCCGGCGTATCGGCGACGATGAACTTGCGCTTCTCGCTGGCGAAGAAGCGATAGGCGACGTCGATGGTGATGCCCTGCTCGCGCTCTGCCGAAAGACCGTCGACCAGAAGCGCGAAATCGAGCTTGCCCGCCTGCGTCCCGATCTTCTTGCTCTCGGCCTCCAGCGCATCGAGCTGGTCGTCGAAAATCTGCCGGCAATCGTAGAGCAGCCGCCCGATCAGCGTCGATTTGCCGTCGTCGACGCTTCCGCAGGTGATGAAGCGGAGCATCTCCTTCGCCTCATGCTTCGCCAGCCATTCGGAGACGTTGGTCGCGACCAGATCGCGCTCGGCTTCCAGCACCCGCGACATCAGAACCCTCCCGTCACCCCAGCGAAAGCTGGGGTCTCAGCGAGAAAAGTGCGCCGCACCAAATCCGTCCTGAGATCCCGGCTTTCGCCGGGATGACGTGCGCGGCTCGAATGACATGAAGTCAACGTCCTCATGTCAAAAATATCCTTCCTGCTTCTTCTTCTCCATGCTCGCCGCACCGGCGTCACGGTCGATCGCGCGCCCCTGCCGCTCCGACGTGGTGGTGAGAAGCATCTCTGCGACGACTTCCTCGACGGTTGCCGCCTCGCTCTCGACCGCGCCCGTGAGCGGATAGCAGCCCAGGGTCCGGAACCGCACCTTGCGCATCACCGGCTGCTTGCCGTTCAGCGGGAACCGGTCGTCGTCGACCATCAGCAGCAGCCCGTCATGCTCGACCGTGGGCCGTTCTTCCGAGAAATAGAGCGGAACGATCTCGATCCCTTCCCGCAAAATGTACTGCCAGATGTCGAGCTCGGTCCAGTTGGAGAGCGGGAAGACCCGGACACTCTCGCCCTTGTTCTTCTTCACATTGTAGAGCGACCACAGCTCCGGCCGCTGGCGTTTCGGATCCCAGCGGTGCGAGGCGCTCCGGAAGCTGAAGATCCGCTCCTTGGCCCGGCTCTTCTCCTCGTCGCGCCGGGCGCCGCCGAACGCCGCGTCGAAGCCATATTTGTCGAGCGCCTGCTTCAATCCTTCGGTCTTCCACATGTCCGTGTGCAGCGGCCCGTGATCGAACGGGTTGATCCCCTGCGCTTCGGCTTCCGGATTCTTGTGGACGAGAAGTTCGACCTGCGGATCGGCCGCAACCTTGTCGCGAAGTTCGTACATCGCCCTGAACTTCCAGGTCGTGTCGACGTGCAGCAGCGGGAAGGGCAGCGGCGCCGGATAGAAGGCCTTCTTGGCAAGATGCAGCATGACCGCCGAATCCTTGCCGATCGAATAGAGCATCACCGGCTTTTCGGCCTCCGCGACGGTCTCGCGAAGGATGTGGATGCTCTCGGCTTCGAGCCGGTCGAGGTGCGTCAGCGATGGCACGGTAATCTGGGTCATCTTCATGTCGGGAGGAACTTGGGATCCCATTTTCGGGATGCAATGGGAGAGCCGCTAATCCTTCGCTCTCCGGCTGGCAAGCCGTCCGGCTTTTCTCTAGGAACCGACTCGTCCCCGGGGAGCCGCTGAAGCTGCGGCTGAGATGGGCGCGGCAGCGCCGGACCCGCTGAACCTGATCCGGATCACACCGGCGTAGGAAGGAGAGCCAAATGCCCGACGTTCCAGCTCGCACTGAACTCAAAGTCACAACCGGTCCCATCCGCGGATCGCGCAAGGTCCACGTCAACGGTGTCGCGATGCGCGCGGTCGATCTCGAGCCCTCGTCAGGCGAGCCGCCGGTCATCCTCTACGACACCAGCGGTCCTTACACCGACCCGCAGCAGCGGATCGATATTATGGCCGGCCTTTCCGAGCTTCGGCGCGAATGGATCCGAGCGCGCGGCGATGTCGAGGAAGTGGCTCAGCGCGAGGTCCGCCCGGAGGATAACGGCCAGCTCGGCCCCGACCGCAGCGGCGGAGTCTCGCCCTTCCCCAATGTGCGAAAGAAAGTCCTGCGGGCTCGTTCAGGCTGCAGCGTCACGCAAATGCATTATGCCAGACGGGGCATCATCACCCCGGAAATGGAATATGTCGCGGCGCGCGAAAACTTGGGTCGAAGTGCCACTTCGACCCAGGCTCGAGACGGCGAAAGCTTCGGCGCCTCCATCCCCGATCTCATCACCCCCGAGTTCGTCCGCGACGAGGTCGCCCGCGGCCGCGCGATCATCCCCAACAACATCAACCACCCGGAATCCGAGCCGATGGCGATCGGCCGCAACTTCCTGGTCAAGATCAACGCCAATATCGGCAACAGCGCCGTCGCATCCGATGTCGCCTCCGAGGTCGACAAGATGGTGTGGGCGATCCGCTGGGGCGCCGACACGGTCATGGACCTTTCGACCGGCCGCAACATCCACGACACGCGCGAATGGATCGTCCGCAACTCGCCCGTGCCGATCGGCACCGTCCCGATCTACCAGGCGCTGGAGAAGGCTGGCGGGATCGCCGAGGACCTCAATTGGGAGATCTTCCGCGACACTTTAATCGAGCAGGCCGAGCAGGGTGTCGACTATTTCACCATCCACGCCGGGGTGCGCCTGCCCTACGTCCCGCTGACCGCCAAGCGAGTCACCGGGATCGTCTCCAGAGGCGGCTCGATCATGGCCAAATGGTGCCTCGCCCACCACCGCGAGAGCTTCCTCTACGAGCGGTTCGACGAAATCTGCGAGATCATGAAGGCCTATGACGTGGCTTTCTCGCTCGGCGACGGCCTCCGCCCCGGCTCGACCGCCGACGCGAACGACGAAGCCCAGTTCGCCGAGCTCTACACCTTGGGCGAGCTCACGAAGAAAGCTTGGGCGCACGACTGCCAGGTGATGATCGAGGGCCCCGGCCATGTGCCGATGCACAAGATCAAGGAGAATATGGACAAGCAGCTGGAAAGCTGCGGCGAGGCCCCCTTCTACACCTTGGGGCCGCTCGTGACCGACGTCGCGCCCGGCTACGACCACATCACCAGCGGCATCGGCGCAGCGATGATCGGCTGGTTCGGAACCGCGATGCTCTGCTACGTCACGCCCAAGGAGCACTTGGGCCTCCCCGATCGCGATGACGTCAAGGTCGGGGTCGTCACCTACAAGCTCGCCGCCCACGCCGCCGATCTCGCCAAAGGCCACCCGGCGGCGCGCTTGCATGACGACGCCCTCTCCAGAGCCCGCTTCGAATTCCGCTGGCGCGACCAGTTCAACCTCAGCCTCGATCCCGAAACCGCCGAGCAATATCACGACCAGACTCTTCCGGCCGAAGGCGCCAAGACCGCCCATTTCTGCTCCATGTGCGGCCCCAAGTTCTGCTCGATGAAAATCACGCAGGAGGTCAGGGAATTCGCGCGGCTGCAGGAGCAGCAGTCGGAAACGGTTAATGCGGATGCCGGCATGGCCGAAATGTCCCAACGCTTCCACGAAGAGGGCGGCGAACTCTACGTTCCCGCCGAATGATCACGGAGTATCACCCATGAAAGCCATCCATCTTGCCGTCGCCGCCGCCGTGCTTGTGACCGGCACCGCCGCAGCCGCCCAAAGCGCGAACGACGCGCGTTGCATCCTGCTCGCCAATGCCTTTGCCGGCGATTCGAAGGATGCGAAGCAGCAAAAAATCGCGGAAGACACGCTCTATTTCTACCTCGGGCGGATCGCCGGCCAGCCGACCGCGGCCCAGATGAAGGCGGCGTTCGACCAGCAGGGCAAAACGATCACCGACGCCAATGCCGGCCCGCTGATGAACGATTGCGTCAAGCCGGTTCTGGCCAAGGTTCAAGTGCTCCAGACGCTTTCCACCGAGTCCAAGGCGGCGCCGCAGGCACAGCCGCCGGCGAAGCCACAGGGGCGGTAAGCGGCCAAATGAATCTTACCGACCTTCTCGTCCCCACCTTCCGCAACATGCTTCGGACTCTGCAGGGCCTGCTCGACAAGGCCGAAGCCCAGCTTGGCGCCGACAAAGCCGAGGCGTTGCTGTCGGCGCGGCTCGCGCCGGACATGTTCTCGCTCGCCACCCAGATCCGCTTCGCCGTCATGCAAGTGTTCGACGGCGTCCGCTATCTGCGCGGTGAGCCTTGGACGGCCGAGCTCGACGAAATCCTCGCTGAGGGCCGCAACGCCGGCGAGAATCCCGGCACTCTGGCCGAAGCCCGCGCCCGCATTGATCAGGCGCTGGCTCGCCTCGACACCCTCGGCCACGATGCGCTCGATCAGGCGCCGGAGGATGAGCCGATGGCGCTCGAGCTACCGTCGGGCCTCGTCTTCGACCTTGCCCGGGGCCAGTACGCCCGCGACTGGGTGCTCGGTCAGTTCTACTTCCACGTGATGGCCGCCTACGCGATCCTCAGGAAAGAGGGGATAGAGATCGGCAAGCGGGATTATGTCCCCCACATGTTCCCGTACATCCGCCCCGGAACTATGCCGGCGCGCGAATAGCCGTGCCTAATACCGACGCCCTGTTCCTGTTGCCCGGCGCGGTCCGCCGTGATCCGGCAGTCGAGGCGTGGTTCGACCTCACCGATCCGATGCGGATGATGGTGCAGCCATGGTTCGAGCAGATGCGTGGCCTAGGCGACGACGTGCGCGAATGCCTTCACGATCACATGCCGACCGCCTGTGTCGCAGGCGCCGAGGGTCCTGCGGCCTTCGCTTATGTGAATGCCTTCACCGCCCACGCCGCGATCGGCTTTTTCCACGGCTCCTCGCTTCCCGATCCGGCGGGCCTGCTCGAAGGCAGCGGCAAGCGCATGCGCCATGTGAAGCTCACGCCCGAAGGGCGCGGAGCGGAGGTGGATGAGGAGGCGCTCCAGGCGCTGATCGACGCCGCTTATGCGGATGTGAAGGCCCGGCTACCTTAAGCCGCGGCACTCAAAGGTGCGGGACCGCACCGACGCGCCCCGCTATCAGTTAGGTGCCCGGGTTATTTAGCGCTGCCGTCTGCGAAGACGATAAGCTTCCACCTGATATCTCCCTGACCATATGTGTGTTGATGATGGTTCTGGGGAGGCAGGGGATTTCCTTGATTGGCCGCAATTTCCCGCCCGCAGCCCGTGCATCGATAGATGCCCGAATGCGGCGTAGTGGCGGCTGGACCATACCTGTTGTCGTATGCGTCACTGTCAGATTGAGTGAGATAATTCCCGTACTTGTACCAAGCCATGGTCGATGGCCTTCCTATGCTCGTCGGTTGAGGGTAGAAGGCCGGAGCCAAGTGGCTCCGGGCCCGATGCTATCTTTCCGATATCGTCCGGGCCATGGTCCACATGGCGCACCTCCTTCCTACGGGATGGCGGCGCGCAACCTTCCTAGGGGTTACATGCGCGACGCTGATGGAGATGGGGCGGCGGTCGGTCATTGGCCGACCGCCGTTTTTTCATCGAGGGGAGGATTCCGAAGGTGCCAAACGTGGCCCCTCCGGAAGATGAGATGATCGTCCTCCTTCAATCTCGACAGTTGCGGACTGAGGCTCGTTCGGGCGATTTCGCCCCTGCCCCAAACGTTCGCGAAAACGTCCAGCATTTGGTTCGCTGTTGCACCTTCCGGAAAGTGCTCTCGAAGCGCCTTTAGGACGAGTTGCTTGATCGTGAGGTGCGCGTACGGCGATCGTTCGAAATTCGTAGTCAGGACGACGGGTGTTGCCACCGATCGGGCATCCGCATCAGCAGCTTTCACATGAGCAGGATTGGCCAACGCAAGTTGTGGCTCTCGCGAGTTCGCCGTTTCGCGTTGGAGGGCGGCCTTGGCCATCCGCACTTCGTGCAGCTCTTGTTCGAGCGGCGTGATCTGAGCGCGCAAAGCGGAGAGGCGATCGACAATGTCGCGCTCATGGGCTTCCAGCATCTGCCGTACTCGGCTCACGCGCTATCCCTAGGGGCAAGAGAGTCGCGGCGCAAGCCAAAAGTTATCAGCGCAACATTATTGCGACTATCAGCGCAAGCTTTAAGAGTCTTCTGACTCTGCGATGGCCGCAAATATCCATTGCCGACGATCTGAATTTCATGGCGTGGAACTCAATCAAGCATCACATAGAAAGGCTCACTAATGTACGCTCGCGATGTCCCGCCCGGCACCATCTTCTATCACGGCACCAAGGCCAACTTCGCCGTGGGCGACCTGATCACGCCGGGGTTCGGAAGTAACTTCGCCGACCGCGAGCTGAAGCATATCTATTTCACCGCCACTCTGGACGCCGCCACCTGGGGCGCGGAACTGGCGAAAGGCGAGGGCCGGGGGCGGATCTACATCGTCGAGACTACGGGTGAGTTCGAGGACGATCCCAACCTCACCGACAAGAAATTCCCCGGCAACATCACTGCCTCCTACCGCTCGCTGCAGCCGCTTCGAGTCACCGGCGAGGTGAAGGACTGGGCGGGCCACAGCCCGGAACAGCTGGCGGCGATGCGCGAAGGGCTCGCCCGCCTTGCCGCCGAAGGTGGCGATCGCATCATCGATTGATCGGTGGCCGCCTTGCGGGGGTCAAGTGCCGATAATCTCCACGCTCGACCTGAATTTCATCGCGTCCAAGTCGCCGAAGATCGCCTCCAGGTTCCGGCCCACCTCGAGCTGCGCCCGCACCGCGGCGACGCACTCGCGGTATCTCGGGCCGAGCACCGGATGCTCCAGATACGCCCGCGCCTCCGCCTCGCCTGACAGGCCATAGAACTTCGCCGTCGGGCTGCGGCCCAAATCCCGGTGCTGCGGGAAGATGAACCACATCCAGTGGCTGCGCTTCTGACCGGCATGCAGCTCCGCCAGCGCCCGCTCGTACACGCCGCCGGCCTGGGCATCGACGAAGCGCTGCAGGTTGAAGGCCTGTCCTGAGCTTTGTCGAAGGAGGTCGTCGGTCATGCGCCACCCTTAGCACGCGAGCAGAGTTTCGAACGGAACTCATTGGCTCCTCCATTCGCTGAACCTTGGGCGCGTGCAGGTGAGGTTCACGGCAAGTGCTTGAATAGCCTGTCCTTCCTCTTGCAAGCGAGTTTGCCGATGCCCGTGGTGCGTTGCTTGTCCGTTGCCGCCCTCCTTCTCGCCGCCTCCGTTTCCGCCGCCGACCAGCAGCCGCCCGATCCGCTCCGCTTTTTCGAAGGCCGGACCGACGACTAGGGCGTGATGAAGGTGATCCTCAAGGCGCCGTACCGGACCCACACCATCTCCACCGGCAGGATCCAGCCGGACGGGAGCCTGATGCTCGTGCAGACCGTCCAGGATCAGGGCAGCGCGCCGCACCAGCGTGTGTGGCATGTGCGCCTCGCCAGCCCTGGCCATTATGTGGGAGCGATGTCGGACGCGGCGGGGCCGGTTGTCATCGACAAGATCGGCGACCGCTATCGCTTCCGGCTTCAGACCAAAGACCATCTGTCGATCGAACAATGGCTGACTCCGCTACCCGGCGGAATGGCGGCCCGGAGCAGCATGATGGTACGCAAGTTCGGGATTAGGGTCGCGACTGACGACGGCGTGATCCGCAAGATGCCGCTGCAATAGCCGCCGCTCGCCGCTGTCCTACAGCACCCGCTTTGTGCTTCAGAATGGCGGATGCCGATTCGGGCCACTGCAAGAGACCCCAATCCATCCGTTCGATGGGTTGTTCTTTCGCGCGAGATGGGGAGCGAACTTAGCGAACTTCCGGGCCGATTGGGCCTTCCGCTTGGCGAAGATGACAAAGCTTACACACCCCCCCCGGGGGGGCCACTCTGTCCGCTCAATCGAAAGCCGCCGCCCGTTGCTGGGCGGCGGCGTCGCCTTTCGTGAGAGGGGATTGGTGGCGTCAGGCGTCGGCCAGCTCACCGCGTTCGGTGACGGTCTCGCCGTTCATCGGCGCGTCGCCGGAGCGGATGCCCATGGCGCGTTCCTTCTGGTCCATCGCGGCGGCGCGGCGCAGCCGGTGGCGGAGGGACAGCGACGGATTGTCCTCGGTCGGGCCGCGGTATGCCGCCTGCACATGCGGGCCGAAGCGCGAGAGGTCGAAGCCGCTGGGCAAGGTCGAGGGTTGCTCCTCCTCCGCCTCGCGAGCCGTTGCCGGAGTCTCGAGCGTGCCAGCTTTCGGCCGGTTGCCCCAGGCAAAGGCCGAGGTTTCGGGGGCGACGATCGGCGGCTGCTCTTCGGCAATCGGGGCGGCGGCGCGCACCGGCTCCGGTTCGACATATGTCGTCTCGGGCTCGTATGCCTCTTCCTCATACACCGTCTCTCGGGTGCGGCGGCGGCGGGAAAGCGCATAGGCGATGGCGCCGAGAACGATCAGCGCGAAAATCGCGGCTCCAATGATCTCGCTTGTGAGGTTGGACTGCGATTGCTGGTTGGTGTTGGCCGCGGCGGGAGGCGGTCCGGCGATCTGCGCCAGCGGCGGCGGGCCGGCCGGCGGGGCCGGAGCTGTCGTCGTCGCCGGAACCGTGGCGACCGGGGTCGCCACCGGGGCAGCGGCAGCGGGAGGCGGCGGAGCGGCATGGTGCGTTGCCACCGTCCGGCTTGCCGCCGTTCTCGTCGCAGCGGGCCGCGACGTCGATGCGACGCTGTGCCGAACCGTCGTTCGGCTCGTCGTGGTGGCGCTGGTGCTCGCCGACGTGTCCGGGGTCGCGGTCGAGATGTCTGGAACCGCCACGGTCGGAGTAGCATCCGTCGCCGGAGCGCTGTCGGTTGCCGGAGCAGTCGAGGGGGCCGTCTGCGTCGTGTCGGGGGTTGCCTGCTGCGCCAGCAGGGGGGTTGAAGAAAGCGCCAAAGCCGCAGCAATCGCGGTAGCGCCGAGTCGGGCCTGGAGTTTGTGCTTGGTCATAGTGTCACATGAACCGCCGTTCCGCATGTGCGGAGCCAGCGTTATCGGCGGATCGATTGGTAACGCGGCCCAAGTGACTGCCGTGTTGTTGACTATGAGAGGAAGCAGGCTGCCGGCGCTTCGATCGGAATCGGCAGCATTAACGGCGGGGAGAATGGCATGACGCTTGAAGTGATCGGATCGGGGCTCGGGCGCACCGGCACGAAGTCGCTGCAGACCGCGCTCAACATGCTTGGGCTGGGGCCCTGCTACCACATGGTCGAGGTTTTCCAGGACAAGGAGCGCAAGATGCCGCAGTGGATCGCGGCGTCGCGCGGAGAGGCTGACTGGGACGCGGTCTTCGAGGGTTACCGCTCCTCCGTCGATTATCCCGGCGCCGCTTACTGGCGAGAGCTGGCGGACTATTATCCACAAGCCAAGGTGATCCACACGGTGCGCGATCCCGAAGCTTGGGTGGAATCGACGCAGTCGACGATCTTCCGCCCGGATGGAGTGGCGATGCGCGCCTTCGCCGACGGCGGGATGATGGCCGATTTCTTCGCCAGCTTCACCCGCGACCTCACAGGGCACCTTCACGACCGGGAATGGCTGGTCGACTATTTCCAGCGCCACACGGAAACGGTGAAGGCGGCGATTCCACCGGAGCGCCTGCTGATTTATGAAGCTGGCCAGGGATGGGAGCCGCTGTGCGAATTCCTGGCCCTTCCGGTTCCGGAGGAGCCCTATCCGCTGGAGAACACCCGCGCCGAATTCATCGCCCGGCGAGCCGCGGCGTCACAGGCCACCTGATCATGAGAAGGCAGACCTCCCATGTCCGAACCCTGCACTCTCTGCGCCGGCTCGCGGCGCGTCGTCCTGTCAGCCCAGGATCACCGCCGCGAAGCCGCCGATGAGCAGCAGCGCTGCTCCGCCGATCAACAGCATGTCCGGCAGCCCGTTCTGACATATTCCTGATGATCGCCTTCGCCGAAGTCGTTGAGCGGGCGACGGTGGAAGAACTCACCGATCCGTTGCATGGCTTACCTCCCTTGCAGACGGTGCAGCCAGCATACACCCGCTCGCCGAGTCGGGCCAAATGCGGGGTGTGGAGGCTGGTGAGCGCGGCCTCTTCAGGATCAATAGCCGTTACTTACCGCGTTATTGGCGATCACATTTCCGGCGTTGAGATCGGTACTGCCGGTCGCATTGAGGTCGGCCGCGTTGAGACTGTTGAGATCGCCGACACTTGCGTTCATGTCGGTCGAATTGAGGTCCGTCGCCTCGTTGTTCGCGCTATTGTGGCTGCCGCAGGCGGCAAGCGCCGCGAAGCCAGCCAGCGCGGCAATCTTAAGAACCGTCTTCATCGCTTTCCCCTCTCGTGAATGGTGGCGGACAAGCGCGTGAAAGCGCAGGCGGGTTCCTACGGCCGGTGCGATCGGCTTATGAATTAGCGAGTCTCAAGCCGGAGCAAAGTCCGATGAAACATTTCCTCCTCTTCTACGAAACCGCGCCCGATTACCTCGAGCGCCGGCCGCAATTCCGGGGCGAGCATCTGCGGCTGGCGTGGGAGGCTTTCGAGCGGGGCGAAATGGTGGTTGCCGGAGCTCTGGCCGATCCGCCGGACGGGGCAGTGCTGATGTTCGGCGGCGAGGATTCGTCGGTCGCCGAGAATTTCGCCCGCAATGATCCCTATGTGCAGAACGGCCTCATTTCGCGATGGCATGTTCGGGAGTGGACGACGGTGATCGGCGATATCGCTGCTACGCCGGTGAAGCCGTGAACTGAGCACTTGCCAGCGGCGCGGAGTCGTGTTTTCCTGTGTTTTCATATGTGAGGGGGGATTTCACAATGAAGGGGAAACTGTTTGTTGCTGCATTGATGGTCGGCATTAGCACTGGGGCCGTTCATGCTCAGAACGGCTCCGGCACTGCAAAGCCGACGCTCGCATCGCTCGATCCGGCGAAGATTCCGCAGATGATCGTCAACGATCCGGGAAACCCGAGCGTCAACAAGGCCAAGGCCAAGCTGATCGACGATGCGAATGTGACTGGCGGCAAAGCGCTCCGCGTCGAGGTGGCGGCGAAGAGCGAACATGCCTGGGACAGCAGTCTCACCAGCACGGTCAAAAAGCCAATTCAGAAAGGCGATACGCTGCTTCTCGTGACATGGGCGAAGCTCGTCCAAGGGGAAAACGGCGCAACGACAGCGACATTGCCATGGAATGCGGTGAGCATCACCACGCCGCCCTGGTCGGCCGTTGTTGGAGGTCCTGCCGACATTGAGCCAGAGTGGAAACAGATCGAAATCAGTGGCAAGGCGGACAAGGATTACAAACCGAGCGATCTGTCGATCAGCTTCCAGCTTGGAAACGCCAAGCAGACGGTGGATTTCGGGCCAATCCTGCTTCTTGACGTCGGGCAGGCTCCGTAGCGCGCATGGCCGCAACCGTTCGCCTCTTTTCCTACGGCACGCTTCAGCAGCGCGAGGTGCAGCTGGCCAATTATGGACGGGAGCTGGAGGGTGCGGCGGATGCGCTGGTGGCTATCGCCTCGGGCAGGTCGAGATCGATGACCCTGATGTGGCCTCGGTAAGCGGCAAAGCGATCCACACAATCGCCCTCCCCTCAGCGGATCCTTCCGACCGGATCGGGGGCATGGTCTATCTGCTGACGCAGGAAGAACTTGAAGCCTCGGATGCATACGAAACCGACGCCTATACCCGGGTGGAGGTCACGCTCGAAAGCGGCCGCCGCGCCTTCGTCTACGTTGCGACGCCCGTGGCGGGCGGTTGAGCTACTTGCCCTTGAGCGCCTTCACTGCCGCGAGGGTCCGCTGCACGTGCTCGCTCCAGTCGAGATTGTCATAGACCATCACGATCTTGCCGCTGGGCGCGATGACATAGGAGGTGCGGGTCGTCACATTCGGATGCTCGGCCCACGCGACCTGATATTCGTCAGCCACCTGTTGCGTGGCGGTCGCCACCGGGAAATTGTTGCGGCATTCCCTGACCGAAAATTGCTCCAGCGTCGGCAGGTCGTCGCGCGACATACCGATCACCTGTGCGCCAAGCTTCTTGAATTGGGCGCTCGCGTCGCTGAACGCATGTGCTTCCGCCGTGCAACCCTGCGTGAAAGCCTTGGGGAAGAAATAGAGCACGACCGGGCCGTGCTTGAGCTGGTCTCTGAGGTCCAGCTTGAACGGCTTGCCGGCGAGTGCTCCGGTCGTCGTGAATTCAGGGGCTGTGGTGCCGACGGAGAGCGCGGCCAAGGCCGGGACTGCGACTGCGGCCAGAGCCAATCCAACGAGCATCCTGCGCATGAGTCGTTCTCCTTCGGCCGCATCCTTTACTTCAGTTGCCCGAAACTCGGAAACGGTTCAGCCGCCGCTGGTCAATTCGTGATCGCGACGGAACCGGTAACTTGCCTAATCCATTAGGAAGACGAGGCAATTCGGGAGATTGAGCGATGAGCAAGACCGAGCGAAGCGCAACCAAGACGACCGATCACGACGAGATCCGCAAGTGGGTGGAGAAACGCGGAGGTCATCCGGCGATCGTCAAGGACACGGCAGATAATGGCCGCCGCGGGGCGATGATCCGGATCGACTTCGACGATCCCGACGGGAGCAAGGACGCGGGTCTGAAGCGGGTCGGCTGGGACCAGTTTTTCGAAATCTTCGACAACAACGATCTCGCCTTCCTTCACCAGGACGTCGACGACAGCCGCTTCAACAAGTTCGTCCAGCGGCAGACTGCCGACGCCGATTGAGCAAGACCGGCCCCCTCACGCGTTCGGTGTGAGAAAGCCGGCAGCAAGGTAAAGCAGGACCATCAGCGGTCCGGTGAGCAAAGTGGCGGCGACGAACCCAAGGCGCACCAGCGAAACGTCGGCGCCCGTGTAATCGGCCAAGCCTGCGGCTACGCCCATGACCTTGGCGTCACGATGATTGAGAACGAAACGTCCGTTCATCGAACTGTCCTCCGGTTCAAGCGATCAGCGGAGTTGCGGCGCTGATGCACAGCATCGCAGCGATGAAGGCGCCTGCGAGGGCGGTGGCGCTTTCGCGGAACGAAGTGAAAGTCGGAAACATGGCAAATCCCTTTTCTGGTCTGGCGAACCGTGATTGGTTCACGACCATCTCAAATGCAGAGAGCGTGCCAATTTGATTTTATCCAATGAAATCAATTATAGTGTTTGCCAATTGTCTCGATTTGACGGGATATTGTACCGACGTTCGGTGAAATTTCCCAAGTCCCGATCGCCTACTCCGCGGCTTCGGCCACCGTTTCTGCGTCTCGCTCCGCTGCCTGCCGGTACCACATGTCAGCATAGAGGCCGCCCAGCTCCAGCAACTGCTCGTGCGTGCCCCTTTCCGCCACCTGTCCATTTTCAAGCACCAGGATTTGGTCGGAATCGATCACTGTGGACAGCCGGTGGGCGATGGTGATTGAGGTGCGGTCGCGCGCCAGGCGATCGAGGGTCGAGAGGATCGCCTCCTCGGTCTTGCTATCGAGCGCGCTGGTCGCCTCGTCCAGGATCAGGATCGGCGGGTTCTTGAGCAGGGTGCGGGCAATCGCGACGCGCTGCTTCTCGCCGCCGGACAGCTTGAGCCCGCGCTCGCCCACCGTTGTCTCATATTTGTCCGGAAGCGAGGCAACGAAGCGGTCAATCGCGGCGCCTTTGGCCGCGGCTTCGATCTGGGTCTGCGCGGCGCCTTCGGCACCATAACCGATATTGTAGCCGATGGTGTCGTTGAACAGCACGGTGTCCTGCGGAACGATTCCGATCGAAGCGCGAAGGCTCTCCTGAGTCACATCGGCGATGTCCTGGCCGTCGATCAGGATTCGACCGGCAGTGGGATCGTAGAAGCGATAGAGCAGCCGTGCGATGGTCGACTTTCCGGCGCCCGATGAGCCGACGATTGCAATGCGGGTTCCGGCGGATGCCTCGAAGCTGAGACCCTTCAGGATTTCGCGATCGGCATCGTAACCGAAGTGCACATCTTCAAAGCGGACGTCGCCGCCGCGGACGACCAGCGGCTGGGCATCGACCTTGTCGGTGACTTCCGGTGGCGTATCGAGCAGATCGAACATCGCCTCCATGTCAATGAGCCCCTGGCGGATCGTGCGATAAACGACGCCAAGCATGTCGAGCGGCCGGAAGAGCTGCATCAGCAGAAGGTTCACCCACATCACGTCGCCCGAAGAAAAGCGTCCGCGGCCCCAGCCGATAACGGTGAACACCATCGCGCCAGCCATCATCAGGTTGGTGATGAATGACTGGCCGATGTTCAGCCACGCCAGACTGACTTCATTGCGCACTGACTGGCGGGAAAAAGCCGCGACCGCTTCTTCGTAGCGGCTCGCCTCAATGTCCTCTGCGCCGAAATATTTGACTGTCTCGTAGTTGAGGAGGGAGTCGACCGCGCGGCCGATCGCGCGATTGTCGACTTCGTTCATCTGCCGCTGAATTCCCGATCGCCACTCCGTCACCTGCCGGGTGAAGGCGATATAGACCGCGACGATCACCAAGGTGCCACCGACAAGACCGAGGCCGTATTTGACCCCGAAGATGACGCAGATCGCCGCCAGCTCGAACACCGTCGGCGCAATGTTGAACAGCAGGAAATAGAGCATCATGTCGATGCTCTTGGTCCCGCGCTCAACGATCTTGGTCAGCGACCCGGTGCGCCGCTCGAGATGGAACCGGAGCGACAGGTCATGCACGTGCCGAAAGACCTTCCCCGCCAGGGCGCGAACCGCATTCTGACCGACCTTTTCGAAAATCGCGTTGCGCAGATTGCTCGAAAGGACCCCGACGAAGCGAGCGGCGCAATAAGCAAGCACGAGCGCAATCACGATCGTCACCGGCGCATGCGCGCTCATTCGATCGATCGCCAGCTTGAGCGGGTAAGACATGGCGATGGCGATGCCCTCGCCGACCAGCACGAGCAGCACCGCGACGATCACCCGCGCCCTCAGCTCCGGCTCACCTTTCGGCCACAGCATCGGCAGAAAACGGATCAGGCTCCGGATTCCTCCGGACGGATTCTTCGGGACAGCAGCTTCAGCCATTCTCCTCAAGGTAGGATACACGCGGCCAGCGGACAATCGCGAGGGATGAAACGCCGGAACGGAAGCTCCACGAGGCTGTTGGCCGCACGAGGAGAATCGACATGTCTGACGTCATGGAGCCAATGATCCACCAGGACCAGGAGCCGGGTCACGAGAGCCAGCTGGAGCCCAAGCCCGATTGGGAGCCGCGCTACCGTGGCTCCGGGCGGCTGGAAGGCAAGGTGGCGCTGATCACCGGGGCGGACAGCGGCATCGGCCGCGCGGGTGCAGCGTTGTTCGCACGCGAAGGCGCTGACGTCTCCATCGTCTATCTGTGCGAACACGATGACGCCAACAAGACCAAGGAGATCGTCGAGAACGAAGGGCGCAAGGCGATCGCGATCGCCGGCGATATCGGCGACAAGGATTTCTGCGAACGCGCGGTCAGGCAGACGGTGACTCAGCTCGGTCGCATCGACATCCTCGTCAACAATGCCGGCGAACAGCACCCGGACCAGGACATTCGCGACATCACCGAGGATCAGCTGAAGCGCACGTTCCAGACGAACATCTTCGGCATGTTCTTCATGACCCAGGCCGCGCTGGATCATCTCGGAAAGGGATCCGCAATCATCAACACGACGTCGGAAACCACCTATGAAGGATCGAAGAACCTGCTCGACTACAGTTCCACGAAGGGCGCGATTGTCGGCTTCACCCGCTCGTTGGCGAAGAACCTTGTGAAAGACGGGATCCGCGTGAACGCCGTCGCGCCAGGGCCGATCTGGACTCCGCTCAACCCGTTCGGCGGATCGCCACCCGAAAAGCTCGAGCATTTCGGCCAGAGCACGCCCATGGGAAGGCCGGGTCAACCGAACGAGGTGGCACCGTGCTTCCTGTTCCTGGCATGCGACGACTCGATCTACATGACCGGGCAAGTCCTCCATCCGGATGGCGGGAACACCACCTCGACCTGATCGGCCGCCTCTCCGTCTCCACCGCTTGTCGAAACCAGCGGCGCTTCCGCGGGTTCAGGCTTGCGCAACCACGCTTACGCTTACCAGCGGACGTGTTTTGAGATGGGGAGACGTTATACATGTTCCGTGCCTTGCTGCTTGCGTCAGCCGCGGTTTCGATCGCCGTGCCCTGTGCAGCCGTGCCGGTGAGGCATCGCGCCGCCGCTGCGTCGGCGACGCTTCCGGCGTCCAATCCGTTCGCCGCCCGAAGCACTCTGGAGTTCGAGGCGCCCGACTTTTCGAAGATCAAGGATAGCGACTATCTGCCCGCAATCCTCGCCGGGATCGCGCAGCAGAAGCGCGAAGTCGCGATGATCGCCAACGATCCGGCGCCAGTCACTTTCAACAACACTTTGGTGGCAATGGAGCGCTCCGGCCAGCTGCTGAACCGCGCGCTGCTCGCCTTCTCGGCGGTCAATGGCGCCAATACTAACGATACGCTGCAGGCCACCGATACGAAGACCGCGCCGCTGCTCGCAGGGCTCAACGATTACATCTACATGAACCCCAGGCTGTTCCAGCGCGTGAAGTATCTTCACGACAACCAGGCGAGCCTCAATCTCAACCCCGAACAGGCCAAGCTGCTCGACGTCTACTACAAGCAGTTCCTGCACTCCGGCGCGCAACTGTCGCCAGCCAAGCAGGCTGAGCTCAGGGCGATGAACCAGCGGCTGAGCACGCTCCAAACCGACTTCACGCAGCGGCTGCTCGCCGCCGCCAAGGACGGGGCGCTTCACGTGACCGACAAGGCCGCGCTCGCCGGGCTGTCCGAGCAGGAACTTGCAGCCGCCGCGCAGGCGGCGAAGGACCGCAAGGTCCCCGGCTATGTGATCCCGCTGCAGAACACGACACAGCAGCCGGATCTCTCTTCGCTGTCCAATCACGACACCCGCCAGGCGCTGTTCGAAGCGAGCCTGAACCGAGCGGAGAAGGGCAACAAGGACGATACCCGGGGGATCATCAGCGAGATTGCCCAGCTGCGCGCGAAGAAGGCGGCGATGCTCGGCTACGACAATTATGCGGACTACGCGCTCTACGATCAGATGGCGAAGAACCGCCAGACGGCGCTCGACTTCCTCAACCGCCTTGCTCCGGCGACAGCTGCAAAGGAGCGGAAGGAATGGAGCGACATCGTCGCCCTCGCCGAATCGCAGGGCGCGACATTCCAGCCGACGGCGGCCGACTGGAATTACTACGCCGAGCAGATCCGCAAGCAGCGCTACGACCTCAACCAGGACGAGCTAAAACCCTATTTCGAAATCCACAAGGTGCTGACCGACGGCGTCTTCTACGCCGCCAACCAGCTCTACGGGCTGACGTTCAAGGAGCGGCACGACCTGCCGACCTGGAACCCGGACATGATGACTTATGAGGTCATCGATGCCGACGGGAAACCGCTCGGTCTCATGTATTTCGACTACTGGAAGCGTGACAACAAGGAGGGCGGGGCGTGGATGAGCAACCTCGTCAACCAGTCCTACCTGCTCGGCCAGAAGCCGGTGATCTACAATGTCGCCAATTTCACCAAACCCGCCCCGGGACAGCCGGCGCTGATCAGCTTCGACGACGTGACGACCATGTTTCACGAGTTCGGACACGCGCTTCACGGGCTGTTCGCGGCGCAAACCTACCCGACGCTTTCCGGCACCAACGTCGCGCGGGACTTCGTCGAGTTTCCGTCGCAGTTCAACGAGAATTGGGCGCTCGATCCGAAGGTGCTCCCGCACTACGCCGTCAACTACAAGACCGGCGAGGTCATCCCGCAATCGCTGGTCGACAAGATCAAGCGGTCGCAAACGTTCAACCAGGGTTACGACAACGGCGAGGTGCTTGAAGCATCTAGGCTCGACCTCGACTGGCACTCGCTTGGAGCAAATGCTCCGCTGGAGAACGTCGACCAGTTCGAAGCGCAGTCGCTTGCCAACAGCGGCTTCGACACGAAGGACGTGCCGACCCGCTACCGGTCGAGCTATTTCCTCCACATCTGGGCCAACGGCTATGCCGCCGGATATTATGCGTACCCATGGACGCGGATGTTGGCGGAGGATGCGTTCGACTGGTTCAAACAGCATGGCGGGCTGACCCGCGCCAACGGCCAGCGTTTCCGCGACATGGTGCTGTCGCGCGGCAACACGGAAGATTATGCCGAGATGTACCGCGGTTTCACCGGGCACGATCCGAGCATCCAGCCCTATCTGGAATTCTACGGGCTGGCCGGGACCAACGCCGGGTCGGATGCGGCTCCGGCGCCGCCGGGAACGACACCGCCGAAGTGATCTGAGCGGGCGTCCGTCGCCGGATTGGCGAAAGTCACAAAGGTTGCGTCCGATCGGGTGCGGCATGGTCACAGCCCGTTCGAGCCGTGGCGGCAAAATCGCCGCGTTCGCGCCGAAAATGCGTGCCGAGAAGGCGCATGATCCGGCCGGTCGTCAGGGACGGCGTGTGACCTTCGCTCGGCTGCGGTTGGAGAATGCGGTCCCACAGAGCGGCGAATAGTGCACCCTCCCGCCGTTCGCGCAGGCGATAGGCGCTCTCGCGACTCATGCCCGCGAGTTCGGCGGCTTCGCTGACGCTGTGCGTGCGGGCGAGCGCATCGAGAAATCGGAGCTGCCGCTCGGCGGTCCAGCCGTCGCGGCGGATTCTTGCGGTTCGATTCTGGTCCATCGACCAGCTTGGATCACAACTGCCGGTCTGTAGGACAGCTTTTTGTTCTTACGTCCGCTTTGGGTACAAAGCAGACGTATCTCGACTCCTTCATTTGCGGCAGATTTCCGGCAGCGACCAACTGTCGCGCCAACGGATTACGGGCTTTTCGCCCTCCCATTCGACCGGTAGCCAGACATAGCGGCCGTCGATCGGGTCTTTCGGCCGCCATTGATCGAACATCAGGATGATCTGCCCGTGTCCGCAGGGCGCTGGCAAGGCGAAGGTACTTTGCCCGCCGAATGTCGTTGCCATCTGCTCCGGCGTCCCGCGGACCGGGTTTC
>Ga0207695_10003873_pt1 | contig 20705 bp, 14 predicted proteins | sample KBSC54metaG_FD_184354 | JGI IMG/M metagenome (GOLD analysis project Ga0207695, IMG submission 184354) | Corn rhizosphere microbial communities from Kellogg Biological Station, Michigan, USA - KBS C5-4 metaG (SPAdes) (version 2) | ecosystem: Host-associated > Plants > Roots > Rhizosphere > Soil...
CATCAGCAGGGCCTCGGCCGCCACAGCCGAGGAAATGAACGGCACGGGCGCAACGGCGCGGCCGATCTCCCGGGCCAGCAGCGCAACCTCGAACGGGCCCAGGCCGGCGCCGCCATGGTCGTCGGGGATGCCCGCGCCGAGGAAGCCGAGGTCTCCGAGCTGGCGCCAAAGGGCCTCGTTCCACGGCAGGCCGGCCTCGATGGTCCGTCGCAGACCGTCGTACGACGACTCCCGGGACAGCAGATCGCGCACCTGGTCGCGCACCAGCCGCTGCTCTTCATTGAGCGTGAACGTCATCCGGGCTCTCCAGGCCGAGAATAATACGTCGTCGTCATCAACGACGCTAGCGATTTAGGAATGCCTCAGGCCTGCTCGTGCACGTCCTGGATGTGATCAGACTGGAACACCTCGGCCCGAGTCACGTGGGCGTCGGCCAGGTCGGCAATCTCATCTTCGCTGTAGCCGAGTTCCCGAAGCACCTCGTCCGTATGTTCGCCGAGCTCCCCCGCCGGCCGGGGTGCCTCGGAGAGCTGCTGATCCACGATCGCGGGCTGACCGATGTAGGTGAACTCGCCCACGGCGGGATGCGCCACGCGCCGCACGATCTGTCGCGACTGTATGTGGGCGTCGGCGGCCACCTCGTCGAAGTCGCTGTGGGCCGGGCCCAGCGGCAGGCGGTGCTCCAGCGCCAGCCGCAGCCATTCCTCGCGATCCTTCGTATGCATGATCGCCTGGACTTCGCGCCGCAGCTCGAGCCCGCTGATCCGCGGGATCAGGTCGGGGCGTGCCACCAGACGGCAGAATGGCTCCCAGAACTTCTTCTCTTCCGGACAGAACAGGACGAAGCGGCCATCCCGGGTCTCATAGTACTGGTATCGCGCCACCGTCTCGGCATGGCCGCCCCGACGGATCCTGGCCACCCGCTCCGCATCGTTCGCCTGCGCCGAAGCCGCGATCCAGGCGCTGGCGATCACCGCGTCGCACGCCGCCACGTCGATGTAGCAGCCCTTTCCGGACTTCGCGCGCTGGGCGAGGCCCGCGGCGACGTGGAATGCGGCATAGACCGCGCTAGTGGCCGTGCCTTCGCCGCCGGACGAAAGGCTCATCGGCGCGCGCAGTTCGCCCTGCTTCGGCCGGACGAGACCGTCAGGGTCCATCTGGCGCGGCGTGGCGCCTGCCATCGCGTCCATCATCTGGCCGTGCGCCGGGATCTCTGCAAACAGGCCAGCGGCGCCGAAGCCCGTGTTCTGACAGTAGATCAGATCCGGCTTGATTGCTTTCAGTTGCTCGTAGCCGATGCCGATCCGATCGTTCTTCGAACCGACGGCGTTGGTCACGAAGGCGTCAGCCGTGCTGATCAGCCGGTGCATGGCTTCGACGCCGCGCGGCTTCTTCAGGTCGAGGGCGACGCAGCGCTTCCCCTTGTTGACCTGCAGATGCATGTGGATCGGGTGGGCGGGCTGGGCGCGCAGGTAGTCGCCCAGGAACGGGCTCTCCACCTTGATCACCTCGGCGCCGAGATCGCAAAGCATCATGCCCGTGGTCGCGCCGTTGAGCAGCATCGACGATTCGACGACGCGGTAGCCGCTAAGCAATCCCATCCCGTTGCCTCCTTGGTCACTTCAGTATCCTTTATTGATACGCACCCGATCGAAAATCGCAAGCGTTGCGGCCAACTCCGCCTAGTTCACGGGACGCCACGTCCAGCTGGCGAGACGATCACCAGGCCACTATTATCGCCGAACAAGCCCTATGGCAGCTCGCGCGGCTCATCACTACGGCGCAAGCTACCTGGAGCAGTCGGATTTGGGAGACCGCTGTTCGCCGCCGGTTTGCGCCGTTCAAGCTGGATCGCCAGTCCGCATGGGCGAAGATCAAGAGGCGCAAGGGCCAAGTCAAAACGGGCTTGACCCCTGATCGGGCGTCGCGTCTTTTCGGGCCGGCCGGTAGGGGCCGAAGGCCAGAAACAATGGACGCGGTCAACACCGAAGAGGACGGCGGCGGCCGGGTCCGAAAGCTGGGCGAGAGGATCGCCGAGCGCATCGTCGCCGAGATTGTCGAACAGGGCTGGCCCGTCGGCAGGAATCTCGGGACCGAGAAGGAACTGCTGCAGAAATACGGCATCGCCCGCGCCACGTTCCGGGAGGCGATCCGCCAGGTCGAGCGGCACGGGGCCGCGAACATGCGACGCGGCGCCGGCGGCGGCCTGATCGTCAGCGACCGCCCGCGCGCAGCGGCCATCCGCGCCATGATGACCTTCTTCGAGCTCACGCACGTGAGCTTCGCCGACCAGCACGAAACCCGTGAGCAGCTCGAGGTCGCCGCGGCCAGGCTCGCAGCCGAGCGGGCTTCCGAAGACGACATCGCCCATCTGAGGGCGCTCGTCGACGATTTGCGCAGGGTCGACGATGTCACGACCAACGTGCAAGCGAACATGAGGGTGCGCGTTGCGGTGGCCGAGGCGACGGGCAACCCGACCCTCGGACTGTTCATCGACGCGCTGAACGGCGTGATGCGCGAGATCCTGCGCGTACTGCGGTCGAGCCAGGATTCATTTCAGCGGGACAGAGAACTCTCCGCGGACTTCAAGCAAAACCTTGTCGAGGCGATCGCCGAACGAAACGCGGACAGGGCAGAGCGGCTTGTGCGCGGGGACATGCGCCGCCGCCTCCTGGCGATGACTTCTGCGATCGCGCGGCCAGTTCCGCCAGACGCCACCATCGACTACTCCGAGCGCCTGCCCGCCTGGTGGGCGGAGGGCGAAGGCGGACAGCTGAAGCTCGCCGACCAGATCGTCTCGCACATGGTCGCCGACGTCGCCCGCCTCGGTTGGAAGCAAGGGCACAATCTCGGCCGGGAGGCCGACCTGCAGGTGCGCTACGGCGTCAGCCGCGCTGTGCTGCGTGAGGCGATCCGCCAGCTCGAGCTACACGGCATCGCGCAGATGCGGACGGGACTCCAGGGCGGGCTGGTCATCGGCAAGATCAGCCCCACCTACACCGTGGAACTGGTCTCGACCTATCTGAAGTCAACGCACCTCGAAATCCGACACCTGTGGGAAACCGAGAGCTACCTGCACGTGTTCGCGGCGGGGCGGATTGCCCAGATCGGCGACGCCCGCGACCACGCCGCCCTGCAGGCGAGCATGGCCGAGCTTCGCACCGCGACTCCCCAGACCTACCTCGAGCTTGCCCACAGTCTGCATCGGCTGATCGCCGACCGCACGGGCAACCGCGCGCTGTCGCTATTCATCCGCGTGCTGACCCAGTGCGCGATCCCGTTCCTGCCCAAGGTCGACCCACGCAACCTGCCCTATATGATCGACGTGCACGAACGCCTGGTCGCAGCAATCTGCCAGCAGGAGCCAAAGGCGGCTGAAGCGATCATGACTGAACTGTACGGCCGCGCCAGGGCGTGGATGGGCGCGGAGCACGCGCCGCGCCGCCGGCGGACCTCTCCGAGCTGAGCCTAGCGCGCGCTGCCAGACCAACGGGATACACGGCGGTAGATCAAGTATCCTTATCCGGATCGAACCCGGCTGGACTGGGCGCGCCAGCCTGCCATAGCCCAGGTCCTCGCGGAGCGGCCGCCTAGTCCGACTTCGCGAATGGCCGCGCACGGCAGAATCCAGATGCCGTCTTCAAACCAGACGCCCCTTTCGCCCTCCCTGACCGGCCGCGCATCACTCCCGGGGTCCGCCTCATGCCGGCGATGGGCTCCATTGCGGATACGAATGGGCCAGCTGCTCGGACATGATGGCGTGCTTGATCTCGCTCGCCCGAGCCGATCTCGCTCTGCGCCAGGCGGCTGCGGCGGCGCCCCGTCGCCGCGTTCAGGTGTGGCTTCTCGGACACTCTTTTCAAGTTTTCCGTGAGACGTCGATCCGACGCCGTCGCCACGCCCTGGTCAACTTGACCGTCCTTTAGGGTCCTATTAGGTTCGCCTCAACAACAGCGCACTTGCAATCAGCGCGCACGGAGGGACCGGGCCGCCAGCGCCCAAAGCCTGGCCTCAACCGCAAATCGCCAGGGGCGCGCCTATTCGCGCGTTCAGCCAAAGGGGGGCACCATATGTTTCGCATTCGGTTGTTTGCTACATCCGGCGTCGCCTTGATCGGCGCCGCAGCAACGGCGCTCGGATTTCCCGCGGCCGCCCGGGCCGAAACGGCGGCGGACGCGCCGGCCGCCACGGCAGCGACGACCTCGCTCGGCGACGTGGTGGTGACCGCGCGGCGCGTGAACGAGAACCTGCAGAGGGTGCCCGTCGCAGTGACGGTGGTTTCCCCGAAGGTCCTCGAGGGCGTCGGCGTGTTCCAGCCGCAGGACCTGGCCAACCTGACGCCGGGCCTGCAGGTCACGGCGACCACGTCCGACCGGAACAACGTCGTCTTCGCGATCCGCGGACAGTCCTATTCCTACGGCAACCTGTTCCCGGCGGTGATCACCTATTTCAATGAGGTGCCGATCACCCAGCTGGGTCACGGCCAGTTCTTCGACTTGCAGAACGTGCAGATCCTGCGTGGTCCTCAGGGCGTCCTGTTCGGACGGGTCACGGACGGCGGCAACGTGATGGTCTACGCGAGGAAGCCATCCAACCAGGTGGACGGCTTCGTCGAGACCAAGTTCGGCAACTACGGGCTGCTGGACTTCACCGGCGCCCTGAACGTTCCGATCATTCCCGACCGGCTGATGGTTCGGGGCGCGATGGAAATCAGTCGCCGCAGCGGCTTCACCACCAACTACTTCAACGGCCAGAAGCTCGACGACGTCGCCTACGAGTCCTACCGGCTCGGGGTCGTGTTCAAGCCCCTCGACAATCTCGAGAACGACACCACCGTCGCCTATGAGCGCACGCACGAGAACGGCACGGCAGTCGAGCTGGAATACATCAATACGCCCGTCGTCACCGGCAGCGTGGCCGGCCTCGCGGCGGGCTTCGGCAGCTTCTACGGCATCAACAGCCGCGGCGACGTGGTTCCCGCGGCGCCCGGACTGACCCCGTTCACGGCCGCCAACTATATCGCCAGCCTGCAGAGCCAGATCAACCGCCAGCACGCGATCGGGCCCCGCGCGGTCTATGACGACAGCCCGCTCTTCGACCGGCGGGAGAACCTCTACATCGTCAACGCCACGACGCTGGACCTGCACGTCGTCACGCTGAAGAACATCTTCGGCTACACCAAGGTGACGGACTTCGAGGCCCAGAACTTCGCTGGCGGCAACGGCGCGCTGATCCTGCCCTGCCACTCGGGCTGCCAGTACGGCTCGCAGTCCTTCCCGTTCAACTCGCAGGAGCAGTTCAGCGAGGAGCTGCGGATCGCTGGGAAGTCGTTCGGCGATCGGCTGAACTGGTCGGCCGGCTTTTATACCGACTACCAACATCCGGCGGTGGCGTTCGAGAACTACACCATCAACATCGCCATCCTGCAGCGCAACGGCGTGCAGATCACGAAATCCTGGAGTGTGGCCGGCTTCGCCAACGCCGAATATGACCTGAACGACCTGCTGTCCGGGCTGAAAATCAACGCCGGTATCCGCTACACGGCCGACCGCGTCCATTCGGACACGGCGACCTATCTGGCTCCGATCCCGTCGCCGGGCATTCCTGGCAGCACGTCGGTGCCGCACGGGGTCTGTGTCAGCTACGCCTCGGCGGTCGGCGCCTCCACCTGCGCCGACTACAGAGCAAACTTCAATGCGTTGACCGGCACCGCGGGCGCGTCATACCAGTTCGCGCCCACCCAGATGGCCTACGCGAAGGTGAGCCGGGGCTACCGTCCCGGCGGCGTCAACGGCACGGCGCCGCCCTCGATCGATCCGAATTACCTGCCGGAGTTCGACCTCTCGGTCGAGATCGGCCTGAAGAGCGATTTCAACTTCGATGGCGTGAAACTCCGGACCAACCTGGCGCTGTTCCACGACAACTACACCAAGATCCAGCAGCTGATCGTGTTGCCTGGAAGTGTCCCGGTGTCGATCGTACGCAACGTCGATGACGCCATTATCCAGGGCGTCGAATTCGAGGGCACGCTCGTGCCGTTCCGCGGCATGACGCTGGGTCTGGACTACGCCTACACCGACGCGCGCTACAAGCATCTGGCGACGGACGGCCCGCAGAATCCGCAGAATCCCTGCGACATCACCCTGAAGAATATCGCCGGCTTCTGCTCGGCGAACATGTTCGGCTTCACGCCCAAGCATCAGCTGGGATTGACCGCCGACTACGACCTGCCGTTCGACTCCAGCATCGGCGTGATCTCGGTCGGGGCCACCTTCCACTATCAGTCCGAGTCGGCGCTGACGACGACCAGCGTGCTCAACCCGCACGCCATCGAGCCTGCCTATGGCATCCTCGACCTGCGCGCGACGTGGCGCCAGATCTACGGCCACCCGATCGACCTGTCGTTCTTCATGACCAATGTGACCAACAAGCTCTACCGGACGGGCACCGACGACCTCGAGGCCGCGTCGTCGGTCGGCAGCCAGGCGAGCATCTATGCGCCGCCGCGGATGTTCGGCTTCGGCCTGAAGTACCGGTTCGGGGCTTCGGCGGGATCGTAGGCCTTTCGGCTTGCCCGGACGGCCGGCGCGGGCTTGACTCGCGCCGGCCCGATCGGTTCGCGGAAGGGAGTGCCAGTGGACCTGACCTACAGCGCTGAGCACGAGGCTTTCCGGGAGGAGGTGCGCCGCTTTCTGGGCGAGCACTGGCGCGCCGAGGACGCGGCGAAGGAGTCCGCTCAGCGCGCCTTCCGTGCGCTCGCGGTCGAGCGCGGCTACCTCTACCGCAACATCCCCCGCCGCTACGGCGGGTCCGAGCAGCCCGTCGACCTGCTGCGCGGAGAGATCATCCGCGAGGCGTTCCTGGCGGCCGGCGCGCCGATGGAGGTCGCCGGCGGCGGCGTGGGACTGCTCGTACCGACCCTGCTGCAGTGGGGCGCCGAGTGGCAGAAGCAGATGTTCATCCCGCCGACGATCAGCGGCGAGTTCAGGTGGTGCCAGGGCTACAGCGAGCCCGGGGCCGGCAGCGACCTGGCGTCGCTGCGCACTCGCGCCGAACTGGTCGGGGACAAATGGATCATCAACGGCCAGAAGGTCTGGACCTCTCACGCCAAGCAGGCCGACCACATGTTCATGCTGGCGCGCACCGAGCCCGATGCGCCCAAGCACAGCGGCATCTCCTACCTGATCCTCGACATGCGGCAGCCTGGCATCGAGGTGCGGCCGCTGCGCCAGATCAACGGCGACTCGGAGTTCAACGAGGTCTTCTTCACCGATGCCGAGACGCCGGCGGACTGGATCGTCGGCGAACGTGGGCGGGGCTGGGAGGTGTCGCGCACGACGCTGAAGCACGAGCGGTCGAACCTGTCGGGCGTCCACTACCACGACGCCATCTTCAAGCGCCTCGTGGAGGCGGCGAAGCGCACGATCCGGAACGGCAAGCCGGCGATCGAGGACCCGATGATCCGCGACCGGATCGCCCGGCTGGAGGGGTGGATCATGGCCACCCGGTTTTCGAGCTTCCGCAATCTGTCGATGATCGCCGCCGGCCAGGATCCGGGCATCTTCCCGCTGCTGATGAAGCTGAACGGCAGCAACCTGGCCCGCGAAGCCTACCTGATCAGCCGCGAGTTCATCGACGACGATTTCCTGCTGGCGCGGCCGGGCAAGGACGGCGTCGGCCGGCCTGAGAACCGGGTCTGGGCGCGCATGGCCCTGACCTCGCTGCACCTGGCGATCGCCGGCGGCGCATCGAACATCCAGCGCAACGTGATCGCCGAACGGGGCCTCGGCCTGCCGCGCGACAGCCAGATGAAGTAGCGCCGGACGGCCTTCACCAGCCGGACAGGTCGGCGGCGCGGGCGCGGTGTACTCGGGGGACGCCCATCCAGGCGAAGTCGAACATCGCGCGCTTGACCCAGATGTGCGGGTCGGCGGCGACGGTGAAGCCGATCCCGCCATGCGCCTCCAGTCCGGCCCGCGAGACCTGCACGAAGATTTCCGAGCCGTAGGCCTTGGCCTGGGCCGCGGCGTGGCTGGCGGCGTCGGGGATGTGGTCGAAGGCGTGGGCGGCGTACCAATAGAGGCCGCGGCAGGGCTCGGCCTCCAGCGCCATATCCGCCAGCTGATGCCGCAGCGCCTGGAAGTGGGCGATGGTGACGCCGAACTGGACCCGCTCCTGGCTGTAGGTCACCGCCATCTCCAGCGCGCGACTTGAGCCGCCGAAGGCGTCGGCGGCGAGCAGCACAAGGGCTGCGTCGCGCACTCGGCCGGCGAGGTCGGCTGAACCGCCGAGCAGTCGCGCCTCGGCGTTCTCGAAAGTCAGGACGTCGAGCGGACGGGTCAGATCGATGCCCACCGGCCGCTGACGCGAAATGCCCGGTTGATCAAGTTCGACCAGCGCCAGGCGCCCGCCATGCAGGCCGACGACGGCGACATCGGCCTCGAGCCCCGCCGGGACACCGTGCTTCGTTCCCGACAGGCCTGCCCCTGCCGTCAGCATCCACTCCTCCGGCTGCCAGGCGCCGTCGCCTTCGGCGAAGGCGACGGTCCCGATCGCCTCGCCGCCGGCGAGCTTGGGCAACCAGGCCTGCTTGGCCGCTTCGTCGGTGGACAGGCTGATGGCCAGACCGGCCAGCACGTGACCCAGGAACGGCGTCGGCGCACCGGCGAAGCCCAGCGTCTCGGCCATCAAGGCCAGGTCGATCATCTCCATGCCGAGGCCGCCGTGGGCGGTGGGCAGCCACGCGCCGCCCACGCCGAAGTCGATGAGCCTGGCCCACAGCGCCGCGTCGAGGCCTGCGCCGGCGTCCATGATCTCGTGGATTCGCCGGGACGGACACTCAGCGCGCAGGAGCCGGGCGAGCGCGTCCTGGAGCTCAATCTGCGCGTCCGAGAGCAGGAAGTTCACGGCGCTCCTCCTCGTTGTGGCAGCCTCGGCGGTCAGCCGCCGCGGCGCCGGGCCGAGTTTTCCGCCTGCATGACGGCGCCGCGCCGGCGGAGCTCCGCGGGCGGCGTCGGCAGCACCACCGGACCGTACTGCCTGGAGGGCAAAATGATAGTGGCGTGGCCGGGCGCGGTGTTGTCGCCGCGCTGGCTGACGCCCTGCACCGCGATATCCACCACCGGGTGATCGCCTTCCATCCGCTTGGCGACCACCTTGCCGCTCATGATGTGGGTGTCGCCCATGAAGTTGAAGCCGCGCAACTCCGTGTGGAACTTCCAAAGCCAGGCGTCGTCGCCCATCCAGTTGGTCAGCAGGTGCGATTGCCAGGCCGTGCGCATGACGCCGTAGTCGTAGGAGGTGGGGAGCCCGAGGTCCCGCGCCCGGGCATCGTCCCAGTGCAGTCGCATCTGCACCTGCGGCACGCCCCAGTCGTCGTCGGTGTAGAAAGCGCGGATCTTCTGGCGGTTCTGGTAGCCCAGCCTCAGCGGGCCGACGTTGTACATCCGGCCCATGCCGGTAGCGATGTGGTGGCTGATGATGTCCACCATGGTCATCGGCCCCTTGACGATCGGCGGCAGCGCCTCGCCGACCTCGACGTCCTCCCAGTAGCGGGGTTCAGCGCCGCGCCGCGTCTCCGCGGCGTACATCTCGTCGATCCGCGCGATGTCGTCGGCCGTGTAGGCCTGCTTCTCGAGCTTGGCGAAGCGGCCCGCTTCCTTCGACCCCCGGCGCTCGGCGTTGACGAACAACAGTTCGTGGCTGCCGACAGGGATGCCTGCCTTGTCGTAGTAGGTGTCGCGGTAGGTATCGAGCACCGACCGGCCGCCCGCGAAACTGCTGGTCTCCTTCACCTCGATCCTGGCCGTCACGTATTCAGAATAGAGCGCGTCGCCTTCGTAGATCGGCCGGTAGAACTCGAAGTCCGAACCCGAGTAGTACTTTCCAACGCCCCGGAAGAGGCCGCGGAACAGGGCCTTCAGCTCCGGCGTGTATGGGGGCGCCTCGCGGACACCGAGGCTGAGCATGTAGAGCGGGTGGCCGATCTGGCCGCGCCAGCGGGTGGTCCTGCCATACTCCCGGTCGTTGTAGAGGGGGTTGTCGTCGCCCGCGAGGCCGATGGCCGTGTGGCTCATCGTGTCGCCAGCGGCGACGGCGTTGAACGGCGGCGTGCTGGTATGCTGCGGAATGCCGATCTGGCGACGGGCGCGCGCGATGTCCTCGTCAGTGATCCTGGCGTCGACGTCCCGAAGATCATCGGCCATGGCGCGAACCTCCCTTTCCGCTTTCGCTTATGCTAGGGCCGAGGCCCTTACCCCTGCGTGGCGATGAAGACGCTCTTGGGGCGGACGAACTCCTCGATGCCGGCGCGGCCGCCCTCGCGGCCGAATCCGCTGGTCTTCACGCCGCCGAACGGCGCCGTGGGGGACATGTTCGGGATACCGCTGTTGACGTAGACCGAGCCGGCCTCCAGCTGTGACGCCAGCCGGTGGGCGCGGCCGATGTCGCGCGTGTGCAGATAGGCGCCGAGGCCGTAGACGGAGTCATTGGCCTTGGCGAGCGCATCGGCCTCGTCCCTGAACGTGGAGATGGCCAGCACCGGGCCGAACACCTCCTCGCGCGAAAGGTGGCTGGCCGGATCGACGCGGCCGAAGACCGTGGGCTCGATGAAGTATCCGTCGGCCAGGGCGCCGCCGACCCGTGCGCCGCCGGCGATCAGGTCGCCGGCCTGCTCCGTCTTCGCTCTGTCGATGACGCCCAGGATGCGCTCGCAGGCCGCGTGGCTGATCACCGGACCCATGCTGGTGTCGAGGTCGAGCGGCAGGCCCAGGCGAATGGCGCCGACCGTGGCGCGAACGCGCTCGACGACCTGGTCATAGACGCTCTCCTCGACCAGCATGCGGGTGGGATTGACGCAGCCCTGCCCCGAAAGGCCCAGGCATCCGCCCACGCTCTGGGGCACGGCGGCGTCGAGGTTGGCGTCGGCGAAGATCAGGTTGGCCGACTTGCCGCCCAGCTCCAGGGCCACCGGCGTCAGCGCCTCGGCCGCGCCCGCCATGATCCGGCGGGCCGTCGCGCCACCGCCGGTGAAGGTGATCTTGTCGACCCCCGGATGGCTGACCAGCGACGCGCCCGCCTCGCCGGTCCCGGGCGCGACGTTGAAGGCGCCCGGCGGCAGGCCCGCCTCGCGCGCCAGTTCGGCCATCCGCAGCGCCACGAAGGGCGTGATCTCCGGCGGCTTCAGCACCACCGTGTTGCCGGCGGCCAGCGCCGGGATCACCTTCATCGAGGTCGCCACCGACGGCATGTTCCAGGGGATGATCGCCCCGATCACGCCGTAGGGCTCGGGCAGGATGTAGTCGAAGCCCGGCATCGGGAAGCTGGCCACCACCTGGCCATCGAGCTTGTCGCACCAGCCGGCGTAGTAGCGGATCCAGGGCTGGGCGAGGCCCATGCCGCCGCCCCCGGCCACCGGCACGCCACTCTCCAGCGCCGCCAGCACAGCGATCTCGGGCTGCGCGGCCTGCAGCAGGTCCGCAAAACGCAGCAGAACACGCGCCTTCTCCTGCGGCGGCGTGGCGCGCCAGATCGGGAACGCCGCCCGAGCGGACGCCACGGCCTGGTCTATCTCCTGCGCGCCTGCCAGAGCCACTTCCGCCTGCACCTTGCCGGTCGCGGGGTTCACGTGGGCGTGGACGCCGCCGCTGCTGCGGCTGAGGCGCTGGCCGTCGATGTAGACGCCGTGCCCGGTGAGCAGGCGTGTCGGGTCCTTCAGGAGTTCGTCGAGTTGGGTCATGACAGCCTCGAAGTTGGTCAGATCAGTCCGGCCGAGCCGAGGTAGATCATGCTCGACGCGATGTGACCGGCGGTCGCCCCGCCATCCATCGCGATCACCGCGCCATTGATCGGCCGGGCGTCGTCGGAGCACAGCAGGGCCAGGGCGCGTCCGTACTCATCCGGATCGCCCATACCGGTGGCGGCGCGCGCCTCCCATTCCGCGCTCGGGGTCCAGTCGGACCCGCGCACCGAGCGGCCCATCTCCAGGGCGACGGAACGGTTCATCTCCGAGGTCACGCCGCCCAGGATGATGGCGATGGCGCGTACGCCGTGGGCGAGGTTCTCCACAGCCGTGGTGTTGGTCAGATGCACCAGCCCCGCCTTCGAGGCGTTGTAGCTGGCCATGTTGGCGACCCCGATGCGTGCGTTGATCGAGGCGATGTTCACGATCACCCCGCTGCGCTGCGCCTGCATAGGCGGCAGGGAAAGCCGGGTAAGGGTGAAGGCGGCGCGCAGGTTGACGGCCTGCACCGCATCCCAGTCGGTCTCCGTCATCTTCTCTATGCGCTGAACCGGGCGCGCGCCGCTGTTGCCGGCGTTGTTGACCAGGATGTCGAGCCGGCCATGCCGCTCGAGCACCCCATTCACCAGCGCCTCGCATTGGCCAACGTCGGCGACGTCGCACTGGGCGTAGTGGAAGCGGCCGCCGGCGTCGCCGATCTCCGCCTCCAGGCTGGAGCCCAGTTCGGTGCGGCGGGCGCAGCCCACGACGGCGGCCCCCCGGCTGGCAAACGCCCGCGCGACACCCCGGCCGAGGCCGGAACTGACGCCGGTGACCAGGGCGACCTTGCCTTCGAGAAATGAATCCATCCGAGCCTCAGCGGGGTCGCCAAATTCCGTCAGAACTGGTGTCCTATTATCAAAAGACCGTCAAGGGGGCCGGAGCAGCATTGACACGCGCGGCGCGGAGATATCCGGCGACACTTCCGGTGCACTGAACGCTTCAGGCCGCGGCGGGCCGCGCGTGGCCCCTGTCCACAATGAGGTCGGCCGCGCGCCAGGCCAGCGCCATCGCCGGGCCGTTGGTGTTGCCCGACGGAATGGTCGGCATCACCGAGCAGTCGACGATGCGCAAGCCCTCCACGCCGCGCACCCGCAGGCGGGCGTCGACTACGGCATCTGGCTGGGCGCCCATCGCGCAGGTTCCGACGGCGTGATAGCCGGCGTTGCCGCTGCGCAGGTGGAGGTCGAGGATGTCCTCGGTGTCCGTGATCTCGGCGCCGGGAGAAAGCTCGGCCGTTACGTAGGGCGCGAGCGCCGGTGCCCGCACCAGGCGGCGGACGAAATCGGTGACGAAGAGAGCGATCCGACGGTCGTGGGCGTCGGTCAGGTAGCCGGCGTGGATTTCGGGCGGCGCATTCATTTCGGCGCCGCGCATCATCACCCGTCCGCGGCTGCGCGGCTGGATCGCGTGGCCGATGAAGTGCATGCCGGGCTCGGCCTCCAGCGCGAAGGACGTGGCGCTGCGGTCGTAGGTGACGGGCGAGGCCAGGATCTGGACGTCGGGCGTCAACACGTCGGGCCCGCTCTTGATCAGCATCCCCAGTTCGTGGGACGCCTTGGCGAGCACGCCCCGCCGGGTCAGGTAGTAGCCCAGGACATTGGCGGCGAGCCTGATCCCGGCGTGTTCGCGGTTGTGGCCCGCCAGGCCCCGCAGCCGGTACTGCATCGCCAGCATCCGATGCTCGATCAGGTTCTCGCCCACCATCGGGCGATCGGCCACCACCTCGACGCCGTGGGCCTGGAGCAGCGCCCCTGGGCCGACTCCCGACCGCTGAAGCAGCACAGGCGACATCAGGGCGCCGGCCGCCAGGATGACCTCCCCGCGGGCCCGATGGACCTCCGGCGCCCTGCCGGCGCGTCGGACCGAGACGCCGACGGCGCGCCGCCCCTCGAACAGCACCCGCTCGACTAGCGCGTCGGTGACCACGGTCAGGTTCGGGCGTCGGCGCGCGGGGCGGAGGAAGGCCGAGGCTGCGCTCCAGCGGCGGCCGCGGTTGATCGTGCGGATCACATAGCCGACGCCCTCGTCCGCCTCGGTGTTGATGTCGTCGCGGCGCGGGAGGCCCAGGGAGACGGCGGCGTCGACGACGGCGTCGCTGAGCGGGTGTGGCTCGCGGTCTGGCGTCACGGTCAGCGGCCCGCCTGCGCCGCGCAGGTCGCTGGCGCCAAGGGCGTGGTTCTCGATGGCGCGGAAGCAGCGAAGCATGTCCGGCCAACCCCAGCCGCCCAGGCCGCGCGCCTGCCAGTCATCATAGTTGGCGGCTTGGCCGCGCATGTAGACCATGCCGTTGATCGAGGATGAACCGCCCAGCACCTTGCCGCGCAACCAGACTTCGGGGCGATTGCGGCCGCCGTCGGGCTCGACCGGGAAGTACCAGACGTGCCGCGGGTCGCCGAACAGCCGGCCGAAGCCCTTCGGCATGTGGATCAGGGGACTGCGATCCTCCGGGCCGGCCTCGATCAGAAGCACACGCGTCGCCGGATCGGCTGAAAGGCGATAGGCCAGGACGCAGCCGGCCGATCCCGCGCCGACGATCACGTAGTCGTAGCTTTCCATCCCGTCCACGTATCGGCTCGGCACTGTGATAAGTATCCTCTTACATGGTGCGGCAGCCACGGGGCCGCGGTCAAGGAACCCGCTTCAGAAGAGAACAGGCGCTGCGAGCGGCGTCTGGACAGACGTCTGATACCAGCATACCGAATTGGCCAATTCGATGCGCGACCGTCGGGAGGATCCCATGAGCCAGCCCAGGCCAGACAGCTTGGCCGTCCCGACGGGCGAGTTCCGCCTCGCCCGGGCGGACGATGACTTCCACCCGCCAAGGTCAGATTCACGCTGGGAGCACGAGACCATCTGGCTGTGGTTCTATGTTCCGGAGCGCAAGCTGGGCGCCTGGGTCTACCACTTCGTGCGGCCGAACATTGGCGTCAGTGGCGGCGGCGTCCATCTGTTCGACGACACGGCCTGGTTCCACATGGAGACGCCCTACTACCTCAACTATGGCAACGCGCCGATGCCGTCCGAGGAGGACCTGAAGGAATGGAAGTTTCCGACCGGTTTCTCGTTCAAGACCGTAGAGCCGCTGCACAAGTATCACATGAGCTTCCGTGACCGGGACGTACTGTCGTTCGAGCTGGAGTGGACTGCGTTCATGGAGCCCTGGGTAGTGCTGCGCGGCGAACCGCCGACTGCCCGCCACCTGGACCAGTTCGGCCGGGTGACGGGCGAACTGACGCTGCACGGTGAAACGATGCAGGTGGACTGCCTGGCCATGCGCGACCGCTCCTGGGACCATCTGCGGCCGGAGCCCTGGAAGGACGGCTGGGGCGGCGGGACTTACATCACCGGCGCGGCCTCGACCGAGCTGGCCTTCTTCGGCGCCGGGCCCGGTGGCTTCCTGTTGCAAGATGGTGTTCGCTCGCCGCTGGTGGACGGCCGCGTCGAGCGCATCCGCGATCCCGATCACGGCTTCATCCGTAGCATCATCGTCGAGGGCGAGGACAAGCTGGGACGCAAGTTCGTGGCGGAGGGCGAGGCGGTGAGCCGGATGGGCATGCCGATTGCCGGCGTCCACGGCGTCTGCTGGACCAGCCTGGTCCGCTACAAGATCAACGGCCAGCCTGGCTGGGGCGACGACCAGGACGCCTGGCCACTGCATGCCTGGTCGGCCATGCGCCGGCGGGAGCAGATGGGATTGAAGGACGTGCGCCAGCCGCGCGAGCGTCGCCAGGAAGGCATCTTCGGTGGTTGACGCGCACGCGTCCGAGCTGACGCCGGCGCTGCGGGACTGGGTGGCGAAGGCTTCGGGCGCACGGCCATTGTCGTCGCGCCGCCTGCCGGGCGGCGGCTCGCGCCTCACCATCCTGGTGGACGCCGAGACGGCGGATGGCGCACCGCTCGGGCTGGTGCTTCGCCTGGAGGGAGGCGGATCGCACTCCGGCACCAGCTTCTCGCTGGAGCGGGAGTACCGCGTCTACCGCGCGCTGGAGGGGCGGGGCGCGCCGGTTCCCCGAGCCTACGGACTGATGGACGACGGCTCGGCGCTGCTGATGGAGCGCCTTGAGGGAACATCGGATTTCCGCGCCCTGCCGGCCGACCAGCAGGCGGCGATCGCGGAACGGTTCATGGAGGCGCTGGGACGCCTGCACGCCATCGACGCCAGCGAACTGGACCTGCCTGGGTTCGAGCGTCCGACGTCTCCGACGGAACACGCCACCGTCGATCTCGGACGCTGGGAGGCGCTGGCGCGGGAGTCCTGCTGGGACGAGCCGCTGGTGCGCTACGCCTTCAGCCGTCTGCGGGCAACGGCGCCGGAGCGGGTGCAGCGCACCGTACTGGTGCAGGGCGACACGGGACCGGGCAACTTCATGGCCACGCCTGAGCGCATCACCGGCCTGATCGACTGGGAGTTCTCGCACATCGGCGATCCGATGGACGACTTCGGTTGGCTGCACAGCCGCTCGCGCGACCAGATCGCCCTCTTCGAGCCCGCCTATCCCGCGTACGAGGCGGTATCGGGCCTCAAGGTCGACCAGGTCGCAGCCGACTACTATCACCGGATGGCGACGCTGCGCTGCGCGGTCACCGTCGCCCTCGGCATCCGCAAGGGCGGCGCGCTCGGGGTGATCCCCTATCGGCACGTACTGCGGACCTATCTCGCCCGGCTCGCCGACCTGCTGGTCGCGGAGGCCGGGATCGAAGTCGAGCGCGACGCGCTGACGGCGTCAGAGACGCCGACCAGCCCGCTGTACTCCGAAGCCCGGAGCGAGTTGCGCAACCACGTTCTGAACAACGCTGGCCTGGCCCCACGCGCCGCCACCGCTGCACAGGCGGCGTTGATCGCGCTGACGGCCCTGGAGCTGCGCGAGCGCTTCGGGCGTGACGCAGAGGTTCGGGACCAGGAGGACCGGCGGCGGTTCCTGGACGCCGGCGCTGTCGACCTACCCGAGGAAGCAGACCGCGCGGGGCAGGTCGGGGAGCCGCGGATGCTGGCGTTTCTCGCACGCCGCATCTGGCGCGAGCGGGCCATGTGGCCGCGCTAGGACACGAGGGAGGAAACTGGGATGGACAGCGCTTACGACTACTCGGCCTACACCGGGCTTGGACTTTCCAAGTCCGACGGCATCCTGACTATCACCCTCTCCAACCCGGGCCGCAAGAATGCGGTGACCCCGACCCAGAGCGAGGAGCTGACCCGGATCTGGGAGGACGCCTGGCGCGATCCGGAGGTGGCGGTGATCATCATCACCGGCGCGGGCGGCGACTTCTGCTCCGGCGCGGACGTCAGCGGCCTGGCGAACCGGGCCAGCGAACAGGCGGCGGGCGACGCGCCCGCGGCGAGGGTCAACGCCACCTCCCGCGCCGCCAAGAAGCACGTCTACGGCATCCTCGACTGCGAAAAGCCGATCATCGCCAAGGTGAGGGGGGTGGCCTACGGCATGGGCGTCAACGTCGCGCTCGCCTGCGACATGGTGTTCGCCGCCCCCGGTGCGCGGTTCTGCGACTCCCACGTCAAGGCCGGCATGGTCGCGGGCGACGGCGGGGTGCTGCTGTGGCCGCTGCTGGTGGGGATGCACCGGGCCAAGCAGTACCTGATGACCGGCGAGCCGGTCTTCGCCGAGAAGGCGGCCGAGATCGGCCTGATCAACGAGTGCGTCCCTGACGACCAGCTCGACGCCCGCGTCCAGCAGATGGCCGAGACCCTGCGCGACCTGCCGCCGCACGCGGTGAACTACACCAAGATGGCGCTGAACGCGGCCCTGAAGCAGATGACCGGGACAGCGTTCGAGATGTCGCTCGGCTACGAGATCTACAGCATGGGCATGGCGGACTTCAAAGAAGCCACCACGGCCTTCGTCCAGAAGCGCAAAGGCGTGTTCAAGGGGCGGTGACGGCGATGGGGGGAGCCTCGGCGCGGACGCCAGCGATCGATTGGTCCGAGTACGGATTAATCCGGCGCGAGCCGGCGCGCACGCCGCCCCCCGGCCCTTGGACCTGCGGGGCGATCATCGAGCAGGCCCGCCAAGCCTGGCCTGATCGCGAGGCGCTGATCGGCCGGCACGGGCGGTTCACCTACGCGGAGCTTGCCGAGGAGATCGTCGCAGCGACCTGCGCCCTGCAGGCGCTCGGCGTCAGCGCGGGCGACCGCGTGGCGGCGACCACCGCCAACCACCTCGAGATCGTCATCGCCTTCTTCGCCGCCCAGCAGCTGGGTGCGATCTGGGTCGGCGTCAACCGGGTGCTGGCCGCGCCGGAAAAGCGCTACATCCTGGAGGACAGCGGCGCGAGCCTCTACCTCGCCGACCGCGCCACGGCGGCGCAGATCGCGCCCTTGCGCGAGACGCTGCCGGACCTGCGTACCATCGTCGAGATGGAGCCCGGCGAGTATGGCGGCGAATGGGCCGGTCTGCTGCGCCGGCATCGCGGCGAAATTCCCGACCTGGACGCGCCTGACCCGCACGCGCCGGCCGCGATCGCCTACACCAGCGGCACGACCGGGTTCCCGAAGGGTGTCGTCCACTCGCAGTACAACATGATCCTGGTCGGCGCCGTGGCGCGGCTCACGGGCGCGGCCCGGGAGATCCAGCGAGGCGGCGTGGCGCTGCCGCTGACCATCCTCAACCTGATGATCCTCGGGCCGGTCTCGGCGTTCCAGGTCGGCCGCGCCTGCATCGTGATGGACCGCATCGACGCCCTCGGCCTGGCGGAGTGGATCGCCCGCGAGCGGGTCGAGCATTTCTCGGCGGCGCCAGCGACGATCTACGACCTGCTGACCAAGCCGGAGGTGCGTCCCGAAGACCTGGTGTCCCTGAAGGCGCCGGGCGCTGGCGGAGCCGCGATTCCCGACTCGTTCCGCGACCTCTATCGCCGGAAATTCGGGAAGGAGCTTGGCTTCGGATACGGGCTGACCGAGGCCCCGACCGTCGTGACCAGCAATGACCCGACGCTGGCCGCGCTGCCCGGCTGCTCCGGCCGCCCCTCCAGACATCTGAGGGTCAGCATCCAGACGCCGGAGGGCAAGGTCCTGGCCCCGGGGGAGAGCGGCGAAATCTGTGTCGCCGCCGCCGACGCCGGCGACCTCGCCGGCCTCTACACCCCCATGCTCGGCTATTGGCGCAAGCCAGAGGCCACGGCCCAGGCCCTGCGAGGCGGCTGGCTGCACACCGGCGACATGGGCCGCCTGGACGCCGACGGCAACCTCTTCGTCGAGGGTCGCCGCAACGACGTGGTGATCCGCGGCGGCGCCAATGTCTATCCGGCCGAGATCGAGCGGGTGATGCAGGCCGACGACCGCGTCGCCGACTGCGCCGTGGTGGGCCGACCCGACGAGCGGCTCGGCGAGACGGTTGTGGCGTTCGTCCAGCCTTCGCCGGGCGCGGCGGCCTCGGATGACCTTCGCGAGGCGCTGCTGACGCTCTGCCGGGAGAACCTCGCCAGGTACAAGGTCCCGGAGGAGATCGTGTTCGTGACGGACATGCCGCGCAACGCGATGAACAAAGTCGTCAAGGCCGAGCTGAAGGCGCGGCACTTCGAGGGCTGATACGTCCGGCGCCTAGGCCTCGGCCACGACGCCCGTGCGGGCGCCCGGGGTGAAGGTGACGGGCAGGTGCTCGAGGCCGTTCACGATGCCCATGCCCGCCGGCCAGGCGATTCCGGCCTCCTCGACGACATAGTCTGGCAGGCGATGCAGCACCTTGGCGAAGGCGACGCGCATCTCCACTCGCGCGACGTTGAGCCCGAGGCAAAGGTGCGCGCCGACGCCGAAGCTGACGTGCCGGTTCTCCGGCCGGTCGAAGCGCACCTCGTGTGGCTCGGGGAAGGCGACCGGGTCGTGGTTGGCGGCCGACCAGGCGAGGAACACCTTCTCGCCCCGGCGGATCGCAACACCGCCGACCTCGGTGTCCTTCGTGGCGGTGCGAAACAGGCCCTGTTGCGGCGTCACCCAGCGAAGGAACTCCTCGACGGCCGCATCCATCAGCTCGGGTCGCTCGATCAGCTGCTGGCGCCGGTCGTGGTGGCGGTGCAGGTAGAGGAAGCTGTGCCCCATGGCGGCCATGGTGGTGTCGAAGCCGCCGTCCAGCAGCAGCTCCATGATGGCCAGGACCTCCTCGTGGAGGAGCTTGCGGCCCTCGATCTCGACCCCCAGCAGATAGGGCAGCACCTTCTCCTCGGCCGACCAGCTCGGCGCGCGACGCTGGCGGTCGATCTCCTCGGAGAGCATGCGGCTGGTGTCGGCGCGGGTGATCATGCGGGACTCGTCGTCCGCCTTGCGGCCGATGCCGGCGATCACCGGCCAGGAATATTCCCACCACTGCTCCCGCGGCAGCCCGGTCACGTGCATGATGAAGTTGGCGGTCAGCGGGTGGGCGAGATCGGTCTGCAGGTCGCCCGCGCCGCGCTCGATGAAGCCGTCGATCTTCTCGTCCACGAAGTCCCGCACCCAGGGCTCCAGGGCTCGCAGCCAGCTGGCCCGAAAGAAGCGCATCAGGATGTTGCGGTAGAGGAACGAGCGGGGCGGATCGATGCTGATCGGCAGGCGCAGCAGCTGGGTCGCCGGAAGGCCCGGGAGCGTGATGCCCGGCTCGCTGGAGAAGGTCGCATCGTCGCGGGCGACCGCCACGAGATCCTCGTACCGGGTCAGGACGACGAACCCGCCCCACTCGCCGGACCGCGCCACCGGGCAGCGCGCCCGCAGGTCGTCGAAGATGGCCTCGCGGTGCTGGCCGAACTCCGGCAGGTGGTGATCGAAGCGGCCGTTGAAGGTCGTCGGATCGAAGGGACAGGCGTCGGTCACGGACGGGCTCGCGGAACGGGTTGCTGCAGACGTGCGAGCGCCGGCCGAATGCCGGTGGCCCAGGCCTGCCGAACCTTGATATTAGTGTCCGGTTCTCGTTCGGCGCAAGCTTGGTCCGAGGCCGGGCAG
>Ga0207695_10003874_pt1 | contig 20704 bp, 19 predicted proteins | sample KBSC54metaG_FD_184354 | JGI IMG/M metagenome (GOLD analysis project Ga0207695, IMG submission 184354) | Corn rhizosphere microbial communities from Kellogg Biological Station, Michigan, USA - KBS C5-4 metaG (SPAdes) (version 2) | ecosystem: Host-associated > Plants > Roots > Rhizosphere > Soil...
TAACAGATCGTGGCGATCACGGCGACGATCGCGATCGCGGGCACGTTGATGATCGCTCCGGTGGTGACGATCGAGAAATGGCCGGCGCCCTGATCCAGGGGGGCATGCGAGAGCGCTGCAGGAATGTGCAGGCCGAGCTGGTCCAGGAGACTCACGACGTAGCCGGACCAGCCCACCGAGACAGTGCCCACCGCCACAAGGTACTCGAGCACCAGGTTCCACCCGATGAACCACGCAACGCCTTCGCCCAGTGTTGCGTAGGAGTACGAATAAGCGCTGCCCGAAACGGGAATCATCGAGGCGAACTCGGCGTAGCACAAACCTGCGAGCGTGCAGCCGGTACCCGCCACGATGAACGCGAGCGCCAGCCCCGGGCCGGCGTGATTGGCGGCCGCCGTTCCGGTCAGCACGAAAATGCCCGTACCGATGATTGCGCCGATGCCCAGGGCTACCAGCGCCGTTGCGGACAGCACACGCTTGAGCTTGACACCGGAGGCGTCGTCCGCCTGCAGTTCGTCGATCGACTTCGTCGCCAGCAGCTGGCTCGGCATGGGGCCCCCGGCTCAAACAGTTGTTGGCGCGGACTATGGGGGACCTTCATTCCTCGCGCAACTCGGGTGGCAGGTGCGGCGCGAGCAACTCCAGCAGCGCTTCATAGACTTTGGGGGTGCCGGCCAGGACGTTGCCGCCCTGGCGGAATTCGCCGCCGGCGAGGGTGCCGATGCGGCCTCCGGCTTCCTGGATGAGCAGGGTTCCCGCGGCGGTGTCCCAGGGCGACAGGCCGATCTCCCAGAAGGCATCCGCGCGCCCGGCTGCGACGTAAGCCAGATCCAGTGACGCGGCGCCCGGCCTTCGCACGCCGGCTGTCTGCTGCATCACGCTCTTGAGCATCAACATGTACGAGTCGATGAAGCGCGTATTCGCCCGATACGGGAAGCCTGTCGAGATCAGCGCCCCTTCGAGCGTGCGCTGCTTGCTGACGCGAATGCGGTGGTTGTCCAGGTGAGCACCGCCGCCGCGCGAGGAGGTGAACAATTCCTGGCGCATGGGATCGTAGATCACCGCGTGCTCGAGGCGTCCGCGCTGCTGACACGCGATCGATACCGCAAAGATGGGAAAGCCGTGCAGGAAGTTCGTCGTTCCATCCAGCGGGTCGATGATCCACACCGTCTCATTGTCCCCGGAGGCTCCGCTCTCCTCGGCCAGGAAGGCATGGTGGGGGTAGTGCTTGCGGATGATGGCGATGATCTCGGCCTCCGCTGCGCGATCGACTTCCGAGACGAAATCGTTGCGGCCCTTGGAGGTCACGGTCAGGGACTCGAGGCGGTTCAGGCTGCGGACGATGACTTCGCCGGCGCGGCGGGCGGCCATCACCGCGATATTGAGAAGGGCGTGCACGGGAAAATCATACCTTATCGACGGCCAGAGCGTCGGCGAGCGTGCGAGCCCATCGCTGTTGATCCTGGGCACAGGCCACCAGGTCCTGGCGGAGCTCGAACTCCAGCGCCGGGTTGCCGATGTCATCACCGTAGACCAGCACGCCGTAGTCGGTGTCCGGCTCGACAGTGTAGGGCACGTTGGCGCCCACGTTCAGCGAGGCATCATGGGCACGTAGCCGCTCGATGGTGGCTTGCGCGAAGGGCTTGCTTGCAGCGAACAGAACGCCGACGTGCCAGGCACGCGCAACACCGTCGTACGTCGGTGTAAAGCTGTGAATGGCCACGATCACAGTGCGGCGGCCCCCGGCTTTGCGTTTCGCAAGATGCTCTGCGATAGCCTGGTGGTGTGGCCTGAACACTCGTGCGGCGCGCAGCGCGCGCTCCTGCGCCGTAATGCCCACGTTTGCTGGAATATCCGTGTGCTCGGACCGGGTCACGATGCTGGAGACGGATTCCACCGGCCGATTCAGATCGATGAGCAGCCTCGAGCTGGTTCCGAGGAACGCCACCGCATCCAGCAGGGTCGCCAGGCTGCGTGTCACGGAAGCGGCGCCGATATCCCACGCAATGTGTCTCTGCAGCTCCGAGGGAGGAACTCCCAGAGTGCCGTACTGGGGAGGAAGATAGTTAGAGGCATGAGGACACAGAAGGACTACGGAAGATGTCCCCGTGGGATTGACGATCTCCACGGGCGCGGGCCAGTCGTGCATAGGCGCGAAGAGTACAGGAACTTGACGCACCGGGAATGAAGAGTTAAAGCCCAGCAGATGAAATCGGCCAACATCCGCATCGTTCTCGTCGAGCCTTCCCATCCCGGCAATATCGGAGCTACGGCACGGGCGATGAAGAACATGGCGCTCGAGGAGCTCGTTCTCGTGCGGCCCAAGCAGTTCCCGCACAACGACGCGACGGCGCGGGCATCCGGCGCGGACGACGTTCTGGCGCGCGCACGCGTCGTCGATTCGGTTGCCGATGCGGTTGCCGATTGCGGCTTCATTGCGGCCACGACTTCGCGGGATCGCGACCCGAACATACGTGTGGTCGACGTGCGTGAGGCGGCGGCACGTATTGTGAGTGAGGCGCAGGCTCGGCCGTCCGCCGTGCTTTTTGGCGCGGAGCGTACTGGCCTCACTAACACGGACATCGAGGCGGCGCACTGCCTGATCCGCATTCCGGCCAACCGCGAGTATCTCTCCTTGAACCTGTCGATGGCCGTGCAACTCGTCGCCTACGAGCTGTTTCGTGCTCGAGGGGCGACTGTGGCCCCGCCTGAGCGCGAGATGCCATTGGCGACGGCAGTGGAGATGCAGCGCCTCTACACCCATCTGGAACAGGTGCTGGAGGAAATCGATTTCCGGGACCGTACGCAGAGCGGCACGCACCTGATGGCTCGCATCCGGCGCTTCCTGCAACGTGCGGAGTTGGATCAGAACGAGGCCAACATCCTGCGCGGCATGCTCACTGCGGTGCAGAACCGCCGCCGCCCTGCGGGGGGCAAGTGACTGCCCCGGAGCGCGTCGTCTACCTCGACTATGCGGCGACGACGCCGGTGGACCCGGCCGTTGTGCAGGCGATGGGCGAGTGTCTGGGTGTCGAGGGGGATTTCGGCAATCCGGCCTCGGCCACCCATCCGTACGGGACGCGTGCGGCTGCACGAATCGAGCGGGCACGGGCTCAGGTGAGCGCGCTCATCGATGCGGCGGCGGAGGAGATCGTATTTACCTCCGGCGCCACGGAGTCCGCGAACCTCGCGATTCTCGGCGCCGCCTATGCCAATGCCGACCGTGGCCGGCACATCGTCACCTCGCGGATCGAGCACAAGGCAGTGCTCGATGCCTGCAGGCAACTGGAGAAGCAAGGCTACAACGTGACGTGGCTGATTCCCGATGGTAACGGAGTCATTTCCCTGGAGTCGCTGCAGCGCGCGTTTCGGCCCGACACCGTGCTCGTCACTCTCATGCACGCCAACAACGAGACCGGCGTCATCCAGGATCTGGCCGGCATTGGCGCCCTCTGCCGTGAGCGGGGAGTTCTGTTCCACAGCGATGCGGCGCAGTCCGTCGGGAGGATCCCGGTGACGGCCGGCGCGGTGGACTTCCTCACCTTCACGGCTCACAAGATTTACGGACCGAAGGGCGTCGGTGCACTGTACGTGCGCCGCTCGCGGCGGGGATTCCTGCAGCCGCTGAGCTTTGGCGGCGGCCAGGAGAGGGGGCTGCGTCCCGGCACGCTGCCCACGCACCAGATCGTCGGTTTCGGGGAGGCCTGTGAGCTGATGGCGCAACGCCTCGCTTCGGAGTCGCAGCGCCTGCTGGGGCTACGGGATCGGCTGTGGAGCCGTCTGTCGAGCCTGGGCGGTGTACACCTGAACGGCGCGGGCGCGCCGCGCCTGCCGGGGATCCTCAATGTGTCGTTCGAGGGCGTGGAAGGGGAGAGCCTGGTAACGGGCCTGCCGCAACTCGCCGTGTCCACCGGCTCTGCCTGCAACTCCTCCTCGGCAGACCCTTCGTACGTGCTGCGGGCCCTCGGCCGGGACAGCCAGCTGGCGCAGAGCTCGCTGCGGCTGAGCTTCGGCCGCTATACGACGGAGGCGGACATCGATCTCGCGGCCGAGGCGATCGTCGCGGAAGTTCGTCGCCTGCGGGCACTCTCGCCCGCTTCCGAGCCGGCACCGGCCGGTTTCAGCGTTTCCGGCGAGGCGGGAGGGCCCGGTCAGGAGAGCTGGGTCCGCTTCGATCTGGCGGTCGAGGACGGCATTGTGAAGGCCGCACGTTTTAAGTCGTATGGCTGCCCCCATACTGTAGCGGTGGCCTCGTGGCTGGCCTCCCAGCTGCCAGGCAGGCACCGGGACGCCTTGGTCCCGGGCACGCCGACCGCCTGGGCCGCTGCCCAGGATGTGCCGGTGGAGAAACTTGGGCGTCTGCTGGTGGTCGAAGACGCATTGCAGCAATGCGTTCGCCGCTGGGAATGACGGGTAGAATGCACAGTAGCGCTTGAGATCCCCCTCCGATGGCCATTTCCCTCACCGAATCCGCAGCGAATCGCGTCAAGACCTTTCTGGTTTCCCGCGGCCATGGTCTCGGCCTGCGCCTCGGGGTACGCAAGACCGGCTGCTCCGGGTTCGCGTACGTCATCAATTACGCCGACGACATTCAGCCGACCGACCTGGTGTTCGAGGACCGGGGCGTGAAGGTGTTCGTCGACCCGGACAGCCTGTCGCTCATCGACGGGACCCAGGTGGACTTCGTGAAGCAGGGGCTGAATGAGGCCTTCCGCTTCCGCAATCCCAATGTGAAGGGGGAGTGCGGCTGCGGAGAGAGTTTCTCGGTGTAGTCCACGGAAAAAAGTCGCCCTACGGCGCTTTTTTGCGCCGTCCGGCCTCGGACGGCGCCCTTCGGGGCGACCTTCCGGTCGCCCAAACTGCGTTTGTCGGACATCAGCTTCGTTGCCGCCGGCAAAAAGCGTGGTTTTTGCCGGCTGCCCAGGCCACAGGGGGCCAGGCGTCAAGGTACACTTCGCGGCTGTCCTTCAGGCCCAAGAAAGGTTTTGCCCATGGCGCTCGAGCGCACACTCTCCATCGTCAAGCCCGACGGCGTTTCCCGCAATCTGATCGGTGAGGTCTATCGCCGCTTCGAGCAGGCGGGGCTGTCGATCATCGCGGCGCGCATGCTGCACCTGTCGCAGCGCGAGGCCGAAGGTTTCTACGCTGTGCACCGCGAGCGTCCGTTCTTCAAGGACCTGGTGAAGTACATGACTTCCGGACCGGTCGTGGTTCAGGTCCTCGAGGGCGAGAACGCCATCGCCCGCAATCGCGAGATCATGGGAGCCACGGATCCCAAGAAAGCGGCCAACGGCACCATCCGCGCCGAGTTTGCCCTCAGCATCGAGCAGAACGTGGTACACGGCTCGGATGCCCCCGAGACCGCCGCGCAGGAAATCGGGTACTTCTTTCGGACCACGGAGCTGCACTCGCGCGGCTGAGGCCGCGCTTCCCCCATGGCTACCGACCCCGTTGCGAGCCCCGAGAACCTGCTGGGCCTGACACGCCCGGCACTGGAGGCGTTCGTCACGGGGCTCGGGAGCAAGCCCTTCCGGGCACGGCAGCTGATGAACTGGCTCTACAAGCGGGGTGAGGGCTCCTTCGAGAGCATGACCGACCTCGCCAAGGACTTCCGTGCCCAGCTGGTGGGCTGCGCTGAGGTCCGTCCGCCGGAGATCGTGAGCGTGCACAGCTCCTCCGACGGAACCCGCAAGTGGCTGTTGCGGGCGGACGCTTCCCAGGCCTTTGAGATGGTGTTCATCCCGGAGGATGACCGGGGAACGCTATGCATCTCCTCGCAGGTCGGGTGCGCGCTCGATTGCTCCTTCTGCTCGACGGCACAGCAGGGGTTCAACCGCAACCTCACCACCGCCGAGATCGTCGGGCAAGTGTGGCTCGCCAAGCGCGAGCTGGGGGAATTCGCCGCGACTGAGCGCGCAGTGACCAACGTCGTGCTGATGGGCATGGGTGAGCCGCTCGCGAACTTCCGCAATGTCGTGCCGGCCATGCGGATCCTGCTGGATGATCTGGGTTTCGACCTCTCGCGCCGGCGCGTGACTCTGTCGACCTCGGGGCTCGTGCCGCAGATCTACAAGCTGGCGGAGGAGATCAACGTAGCCCTCGCGGTGTCGCTGCACGCGCCCGATGATGAGCTGCGCAGCCAGCTGGTCCCCATCAACCGCATTCATCCGATCGCCGAGCTGCTCGAAGCCTGTTGGCACTATATCGACGAGCAGAACGGGCGCAGCGTGACCTTCGAGTACGTGATGCTCGAGGGCGTCAACGATTCCCTGGCCCAGGCGCGCGCATTGGCGCGGCTGCTGGCCGGTCACCCGGCGAAGGTCAATCTCATTCCCTTCAATCCGTTTCCCGGCACCCGCTATGCCCGCTCGCCCCTTCCTGCGATTCAGCAGTTTCGCGACGAGCTGATCCGGCGCGGCGTGCTGGCGACGGTGCGGCGCACGCGCGGCGAGGATATCGACGCGGCGTGCGGCCAGCTTGCCGGGCGGGTGATCGATCGCACCACGGTGCGGCTCGGGAACAAGATCTTTGGCGTTGCGGTGCAGCCATGAATCGATCCGGGATATTGCTCGGTGCAGCAGTGGCGTATTTTCTCGCTGGGTGTGTCTCGACCACCAGCACCGAGAATGATGTGCGCGGTAAGACCGAAAAGACCGAGACCAGCAAGGAAAAGGAGAAGAAGCGCCAGGACGCCGCCTCGCTCAATGTGCAGCTGGGTATCGCGTACCTGAATCGCGGGGATGTCGCGGTGGCGCAGGAGAAGCTCGATCGGGCCATGAAGGAGGACCCGAGCAACCCGGCAGTACACAGCGGCATGGCGCTGCTCTACGAGCGGCTGGGCAAGCCTGCGCAGGCCGACAAGGAATTCCGTGAGGCCCTGCGGCTTGCGCCGCGCGATCCCGACACTCTCAACAACTACGCCGTGTATCTGTGCAGGAACGGACGCACCGACGAGGGCGTCAAGCTGTTCCTGGATGCGGCGCAGAACGCGCTCTACGCCACCCCGGCGGTCGCCTTCACCAACGCGGGCGTGTGTCTGCGGACCGCCAAGCGTTACGATCAGGCGACGACGCAGTTCCAGAGGGCGCTCGCGGTGCGGCCCAACTTCGCCGAAGCGGCCTTCCAGCTCGCCGACACCGATTTCTCGCTCGGCCAGTTGAAGGACGCACGCTCGCTGGTCGATCGCTATCTGGCCTCGTTCGATGCGACACCGGACCTGCTGCTCATTGGCTTCAGGGTCGCGCACGCGCAAGGCGATCGGTTGGCGGCTGAGCGCTTCTCCCGCAGGCTGCGCGTGGATTTCCCGAACACCGATCAGGCTCGCGCGGCTTCAGACCTCGAACGCAACCCGGGCTGAAACTCATGAGCGTGCAAGCTGGCGGCGACACTCGCTGCGGCATCGGCACGCGGTTGCGCGCCGGTCGCGAACGCAAGAGCCTCACGCTGCTGCAGGCGGCCGAGAAGATGCATGTGGACTCGAAGATTCTCGAGTCGCTCGAGTCGGAGGATTTCGAGGCCCTCGGCGCACCGGTATATGTGCGCGGGCACCTGCGGCACTACGCCGAGCTCGTCGGAGAGAAGGCCGATGAGCTGCAGTCTCTGTATTCCAACAGCGTTCGCGTCGCCCCGCCCGACCTGACACGGATACCCAAGGCTGAGATGCCCAGCGAGGCGCGGCGGCTCGTGGTCCCTGCAACCGTGGTCTTGCTGGTGTTCGCGATTGCCGGTGGCGTGTGGTGGATTGTGACGCTGTCGAGGGGCGAGCAGCCGCAGCCAGTGCAGGCGGCGAGCGTGGCAAGCCCCGCAAGCACGCCCGCGACTCCAATATCTCCGGCGCCAAGCGCTGAGCCGGTGCTGCCGCCGCGTTCGGTTGCTATCGAGGTCCCGCGGCACCCCGCGGGCGCCCCTCATGCCGCGACACCGGCCGTGTCATCAGACTCGACGGCGGCGGGGGCGAAGAAAACGGCACCGGCCTCCACGGGCGCGACCGCGCCGGCCCCTGCGGGGCGCGCGTCGTCGCGTGAAGCGCAGCTGACGTTGCGGTTCAGCGCCGAGAGCTGGGCGGAGGTCTACGATTCGAACGGCGAGCGCCTGTTCTACGATATCGGCTCCGCCGACTCCGTGCGCACCTTCAAGGGCACTCCCCCGCTGCGTGTGGTTCTGGGGAACGCGCCGGGAGTCGCTGTCGAAGTCAACGGCCGCCTGGCCGATCTTGCCACCCTGACACACCCGGACGGCAGCGCACAGTTCGTTGTCGGTCGCGCGGGTCGGGTGTCGCAGACAACCCCCTAGCAGGCGCCGATCGCGCCGCTTCTTTCGACTGGAGGAGTGAATTGGCAGAGCAGATCCAGCGTGTTCGCGGAATGAATGACATCCTGCCGGAGGCCATAGGCTCCTGGCAGCACCTGGAGAGTGTTGTCCGCGAGTTGCTGACATCCTATGGCTACGAGGAGATCCGCGTACCCATCGTCGAGCACACTTCGCTCTTCAAGCGCGCCATCGGTGAGCTCACCGATGTCGTCGAGAAGGAGATGTACACGTTCGACATGGGCGAGGAGAGCCTCACCCTGCGACCGGAGGCTACCGCGGGAATCATGCGAGCGGCCATCTCGAACGGAATGCTGCGCGGCGCGCGCCACAAGCTGTGGTGCACCGGCCCGATGTTCCGTCACGAGAAACCTCAGGAAGGCCGCTACCGGCAGTTCTATCAGGTCGATGTCGAGGCACTGGGGTTCCCGGGCCCCGACATCGATGCGGAGCTGATCGCTCTGACGGCGCGCCTGTGGCGCAAGCTCGGAATCGAGCGCGTGGCCCTGCACATCAACTCTCTGGGAACCCCCGAGTCCCGCAAAGCCTACCGGGAGAAGCTGATCGCCTACTTCCGCGGCCACGAGTCGCGACTCGATGCGGACAGCCGGCGGCGCCTGGAGGGCAACCCGCTGCGGATCCTGGACAGCAAGAACCCGGAGATGCAGGAGGTGATCGCGGGAGCCCCGCTGCTGCCCGATCATCTCGACCCTGAATCCAGGGACCACTTCGACGCCCTGTGCGCCATGCTGCGCGAGGTCGGCGTGCCTCATGTGCTCGATCCACGGCTGGTCCGGGGCCTCGATTACTACACCCGGACCGTGTTCGAGTGGGTCAATACGGACGCTCAGGGCGCGCAGAATGCCGTATGCTCCGGCGGCCGCTACGATGGGCTGATTGCGCAGCTGGGCGGCGAGTCGACCCCGGGGGTAGGTTTTGCCATGGGGGTCGAGAGGGTGGTGAAGCTGCTCATCCAGGCAGAACGCGCCCCCCCACCGGCCGTGGCGGACGTCTATCTCGTCGTCAGCGGGGCACAGGCTACCGCCGCGGGGATAGGCCTGGTCGAGAGGCTTCGGGAGGCACTGCCGCACCGGCGCTTCGAGCTGAACCTGGGCGGGGGCAACTTCAAGGCTCAGTTTCGCCGTGCGGACCGTAGCGGGGCCGCCCTGGCCCTGATCGTCGGCGACGACGAGCTGGCCCGGGGCGTCGTGGCGTTGAAACCTTTACGGCGTGAGCTCGGTCAGAGCGAGTGCCCTATCGCAGAGCTGGCCGGGGGTGTCGAGGCCGCTCTGCTGACGCAGAACATAAGCTTGCCGTAGGCCAGCGCGCACCGGCAAGCCACAAGCTTGCCGCGGGCGAGGCAAGCCGACAGACAATGTAGGGGACCGAATGGACGATTATCTGGACGAACACGAGAAGTGGGAGTGGCTCAAGGGCTGGTTCAAGGAGAACATTCCGTGGATCCTCGCCGGGATCGCCGTGGGCGGCGTCGCGGTCGGGGGCTGGCGCTGGTACGGAAGCCACGTCGATCAGAAGGGGATGGCCGCCGGGGCGATGTACGATCAGATCGCGGATGCCTTTCAGAAGAGCGACAACACGACCGCGCTCGTGAAGCTCGGGCAGCTCGAGCGCGAATACCCCTCCTCGCCGTATCTGGACCAGGCGAAGCTGCTGGCCGCCCGCGTCGACGTCGAGGCGGGCGAGCTCGCCCAGGCGCATACCGAGCTGCAGTCCGTCATGGAGCACACGAAGGACAAGGACCTCGCCCTGATCAGCCGGCTGCGGCTGGCGCGGGTGCAGATCGCACAACAGAAACCGGATGATGCGCTCACCACGCTCGCCAGCGCCGATCCAGGAGCGTTCGCGGCTCGTTTTCACGAGGTTCGCGGCGACGCGTACCACGCCAAGGGCGACAACGGCGCTGCCTTGAAGGAGTATCAGGCGGCCCGTGTCGGGGACCTGAGCGGCTTGACGGACTCGCAGATGCTCGACCTGAAGATCTCCGACCTGCTGGCCGACGCCCACACTCCCGAATCACCGAAGCAACCGGCCCCCGCCGCTGCGACAGCGAAGTAGACCCATGCGACGTTGGATCCTGCTGCTCTGTGCATTCCTGTTCCTGGCCGCCTGCTCGAAGGACAAGGATGTCGACAAGCCCGCGGCGCTGGTGCCGTTCTCGGCGACCCTCAAGGTCGATAAGGTCTGGAGCGCCAAGGTCGGCGACAAGAAGAGTGTCGTCCTGCGGCTCGGGCTTGGACTCGGTGTCGAGGGCGCCCGCGTCTATGCGGCGGGCCGCAAGGGTGAAGTCGCGGCGTTCGACCTCAGCTCCGGTCATGAGGTCTGGCACGTGCGGACCAAGACGCAGCTCTCCGGTGGCACCGGTGTCGGCGCCGATCTGGTGATCGTCGGCACGAGCAAGGGCCAGGTGATTGCGCTGCACGAGAAGAACGGCGCGACCGCATGGAAAGTCAACGTCGACGGGGAGATTCTGGCGCCGCCTGCGATTTCCGAGCATCTGATCGTTTTGCGGACCGTCGACGGCAAGTTGCACGGTCTGGCGCCTGCGGATGGACACGAGCTGTGGGTTCAGGACCAGCAGGTCCCGCGCCTCTCGCTGCGTGGAACTGCGACTCCGGTATTCAGCGGCGACCTCGTGTTGTGCGGCTTCGACAACGGCAAGGTCGTTGCACTGAATGCCGGGGACGGCAGTGTTCAGTGGGAAACGACCGTGTCGCCGGCGCACGGGCGCACCGAGCTGGAGCGACTGGTCGATATCGACTCGGCGGTCGATGTCTCCGGCGGCAATGTCTACGCCGTCGGCTTTCAGGGACGCGTCGCGATGCTGAAGCTGGATACGGGCCAGGTGTGGTGGGCGCACGACGCCTCCAGCTATCACGGGCTCGGCCTGGACGATGACTCGCTGTACATGGCCTCGGCGGACGGCAACGTCGTCGCGCTGCGGAAAGGGACGGGCGCGGAGATCTGGCGTCAGAAGGCTCTCCAGTATCGCCGCCTGAGCGCGCCGGGTGTCTCCGACACGTCGATCATCGTCGGTGACTACAAGGGCTACGTGCATTGGCTGGATAAAGCGACCGGCGGACTGCAGGCGCGTGCCTCCACCAGCAAGGTCTCCATCAGCCAGGCACCGATCGTCAGCGGCAACATGGTGATCGTCATCAACGACGCCGGCGCCATCACGGCCTTCCGGACAAGGCCGATTGCGGGTGCGAAGACGGTGGCCTTACCGCCCCCGCCGCCCGCGCCTGCGGCGCAGAAGGACAACGTCGAGGCACCCAGCACGCCCGCCGATCAGACAGTCACCCCGCCCAAGCAGGACTGAACCCGGAGCCTGGGTGGTCGGATGTTGCCCGTTATCGCGCTCGTCGGTCGGCCCAACGTTGGCAAGTCCACGCTGTTCAATGTATTGACCGGCACGCGCGATGCGATCGTAGCGGACGTACCCGGACTGACGCGCGATCGCCAGTACGGGTTCGGCAAGGTAGGTCCGGTTCCTTACGTCGTCATCGACACGGGCGGGCTGGTCGAGAATCCCGTCGGCATCGAAGCGCAGATGCGAGCCCAGACCGAGCGGGCCGTGGAAGAGGCCGACCGCCTGGTGTTTCTGGTCGATGCTCGCGCCGGTCTGACCCCACAGGATCATTTCGTCCTGCGCGAGCTGCGCCGATCCGGCAAGCCCGTGACCCTGGCGCTCAACAAGTCCGAGGGGCTGGACTCGGACACGGCGGCGATCGATTTCCACGCGCTCGGCATCGGGGAGCCTCTGGCGATCTCGGCGGCTCACGGGCGGGGCTGCGAGGAGCTCATGGAGAGCGTGCTCGCAGGCCTCGAGGCGCAGCCTCCGGAGGGCGGCGATTCCCGGGCCATCCGCATCGCTGTCATCGGCCGGCCGAATGTCGGCAAATCGACGCTGGTGAACCGCCTTCTCGGGGAAGAGCGCGTGATTGCGAGCGATCAGCCCGGGACGACCCGCGACAGCATTCTGGTCCCGTTTCAGCGCGACGGCCGCGACTTCCTGCTCATCGATACCGCGGGCATGCGGCGCCGATCGAAGGTCGAGGACGTCATCGAGCGCGCCAGTGTCGCCAAGACTCTGCAGGCGATCGACGAGGCGCACGTCGTCATTCTCGTACTGGACGCTCACGACACCGTCGCTGAGCAGGACGCCAGCGTGCTTGGCGTCGCGCTCGAGCGCGGCCGCGCGCTGATCATCGCGGTCAACAAGTGGGACGGTATCCCTCCGGAGCAGCGTGAGACTATTCACCGTCAGCTCGCTCTCAAGCTCGACTTCGTGCCATTCGCTCCGCTTCACTTCATCTCAGCTCGGCATGGCACTGGCGTGGGAGAGTTGGTCCAGGCAACCGTGCGCGCCTACCAGGCAGCGATGCGTGAAATGCCAACGCGTGAGCTGACGCGCACATTGGAGCACGCGCTCACTGTTCATCAGCCACCGCTGGTCCGCGGTCGGCGCATCAAGCTGCGCTACGCGCACCAGGGTGGCAGAAACCCTCCACGGATCATCATCCACGGGAGCCAATCCGCCTCGGTCCCCGATTCGTACAGCCGCTATCTGGCCAATGTCTTCCGCAAGAAGTTCGACCTGTTCGCGACGCCGGTCGCAATGGAGTTTCGTTCGGACGGCAATCCCTACGACCGCCCCGGCCGCAGGAAGCCCTCAACCCCCGGTGCGCGTCGCTCGAAGGCTTCGCGGCGCCGGTAGCCTCGAGGGGGCGAGCAGCCGGATCATTTCCAGCGCATCGCAGAGTGCGATGCCTGCGAGTCGGGCGGCAGGAACAACGCCGGGTCCACGAACGTGGAATTGAGCACGACGCCCCAGTGCAGGTGAGGGCCAGTGACTCGCCCGGTCGCTCCGACCCTGCCGATCACTTGTCCGGTCTTTACATGATCGCCGGTCTTCACGCCGATGGCGCTCATGTGGCAATACATCGTGATCAGCCCCTCGCCGTGATCGATGAACACGCTGTTGCCGTTAAAGAAGTAATTGCCGGTATTGATCACGACGCCATCCGCAGGCGCCTTGATCGGCGTCCCTGTCGGGGCGGCGATGTCCATACCGGTGTGCGGGCTGCGCGGCTCGTTGTTGAATACCCGGCGCATGCCGTAGGAGCTGGAGCGGATTCCCGGAATCGGCTGCAGCAGCCGCAGCGTTGCCGGCGGATCGAACGAGAACGTGCCGACGGCCTTCTCGATCTTCGGACGCTCGCGGTTGTAGCGCTCGAGGTCCTTCTTGGAGAGGTCGACTTTCGAGGGGGCCACTTTCAGGGATTGAGTCACGTACTTCTTGTCCAGCACCTCGAAGGGCACCTCGGTCTCCGGTTTGCCGGCGGCCCGGACGCGAACGACCGCGCGTCCCAGGTGAGTGGACAGGGGAATGCCGACGATGGCGACCCAGTGATCGTCCTGGCGTAGAACCATGGCGCGCCGATCGTCGTACGTGACGACGGGAATCTGACCCGCATTCCCCTCGATCGGCAGCAGCAGCACGCCGCCCGGCACCAGGCTGGCCTGGGGCAACACCAGCGATGCCGCTGAGGCCATCCCGGAGATCACTATCGCGGCCACAAAGCTCAGCCCGCGCAAAGACTGTCGTTTCACCCTCTATTCCTCTTTTCCCGTCACTCGCGCCTTGAGTTTGCCGCGTGCCAGGCGCGCGGTGACCTCATCTCCAATCTCGACCGATTTTGCATCTGTTACGAGCGCCCCGTCTGAAGACCGCGTCACGACAGCGAAACCTCGGTCGATGGTGGCGAGGGGGCTGACGGCATTGAGTGTTCGTGCGGCGGTGCTGAATCGACCACTTGCGTGCAGCAGCCGTGCCCGCACCGCGCGCTCCAGGCGCGCTTGTAGGTCGGTGCGGGATCTCAGCAGCGAGAATCGATCGCGCATCGCCTGCTCGAGCCGACCTGTGAGCTCCGCGTGACGCAAGCGGAAGTCCCGCACCAGTCGATCCGGAGATCGCTGCACGAGCCGTGCGTAGAGCTCGCTCACGCGGCCGCGATCGTGCCGAATGTTCGAGCGCAAGGCATGGGCGAGCCGCTGCTCGAGATCATCGAGCCGCTGGGCCTGCTGCTGCAGCCGTACACCGGGATGACACCGCTTCAGCCGCAGGCTCACGTGCTCGAAATGAGCCGACAGAGAACGCAGCTCGCGGCGCATGCAGGCCTTCAGTCGTTCCGCGTTGCGCTCCAGCGCTTCGAGGAACGTAGCGCGATCGGGCACCACGAGCTCCGCCGCTCCAGAGGGGGTGGGTGCGCGCGCGTCGGCCACGAAATCCGCAATGGTGAAATCGACCTCGTGCCCGATCCCGGCCACGACTGGAAGCGGGCAGGCGCGAACGGCACGCGCCAGCCGCTCGTCGTTGAACGCCCACAGGTCCTCCAGCGAGCCCCCGCCTCTAGCGAGGATCAGCACATCGCATTCGCGGCGCAGGCCCGCGACGCGAAGCGCGTCAATGAGTGCCGGTACTGCAGCAGCGCCCTGTACGGGCGTCGGGTAGATCAGGACGGCGGCAGGCGGAAAGCGCCGCGCCAGGATGTGCAGGATGTCCCGGATGGCGGCCCCGCTCGGGGAGGTGACCACGCCGACCCGCCGGGGGAAGCGGGGTAGGCTGCGCTTGAGCTGGGGGTCAAACAGGCCCTCCGCCGCCAGTTTCGTCTTGAGGCGCTCGAACTGCTGCCGCAGAGCGCCAAGGCCCGCCTCCTCCATGTACTCGGCGACGAACTGGAACTCCCCGCGCGGCTCGTAGAGGCTGATGCGGCCCCGGGCCAGCACCTTCGCTCCGTCTCGCGGGGTGAAGCCTATGCCGCTGTTCTCCCGGCGAAACATGGCGCAGCGCAGCTGCGCGTTGCGGTCCTTGAGGGAGAAGTACCAGTGGCCGGAAGCCGGCTGCGAGAAGTTCGACAGCTCGCCTTCGACCCAGACCACCCCGAACCCGCGCTCCAGCAGGACGCGCGCCTCACGGTTCAGGCGCGAGACGGTATAGACGTTGCGCTCGGGCTCAACGCTCTTCGGATCGGTGGCGGCCATCGACGGAACCTTAACATGAGGTTTACCCGAGGGGCGTTCGTGCGTACAATCGCGGGCTTTATCCAGCTCGGCCACGGCCGCAAGCCTGGTCGACAACCGACTAGGCAGTCCATGCGTATCCTCGAAGAAGCCCTTACCTTCGATGATGTCCTCCTCGTCCCGGCGTACTCGGAAATCCTGCCCCGCGAGGTCGACCTCTCCACGCGCGTAACGCGCAAGATCCGGTTGAACGTGCCGCTGCTATCGGCGGCAATGGATACCGTCACCGAAGCGCGTCTCGCGATCACCATCGCCCAGGAAGGCGGCATCGGCATCATTCACAAGAGCATGACCATCGAGGCGCAGGCGCGCGAGGTCGGCCGCGTGAAGAAGTTCGAAAGCGGTGTCATCAAGGACCCGATCACCGTATCGCCCACGATGACCATTCGCCAGGTATTGGATCTCACGCGCTCCCGCGGTATCTCGGGTGTGCCGGTGGTCGTTGGCAAGAAGGCTGTTGGCATCGTCACGCATCGCGACCTGCGCTTCGAGCAGAAGCTCGATGCACCCGTGTCCAGTGTGATGACTCCGCAGGAGCGTCTCATCACCGTGCGCGAGAATGCACCTAAAGAGGAGGTTCAAGCGCTTCTTCACAGGCACCGGATCGAGAAGGTGCTGGTCGTGAATGCCGACCACGAGCTCGTGGGCATGATCACCGTGAAGGACTTCCAGAAAGCCACCGAGTTCCCGCGTGCATGCAAGGACGACGGCGGCCGGCTGCGCGTTGGCGCTGCGGTGGGCACGACGCCCGACACTCTCGATCGTGTGGGCGCGTTGCGCGAAGCTGGCGTTGATCTCGTGGTCGTGGATACCGCTCACGGGCATCATCGTGGAGTCATCAACACCGTCGAGCTCATCAAATCGAAATGGCCGGACATGCAGGTGATTGCCGGCAACATCGCGACCGCAGAAGCCGCACTCGCGCTCGTCAGTGCGGGCGCCGACGCCGTCAAAGTAGGCATTGGTCCAGGGTCGATCTGCACCACTCGCATCGTAGCTGGAGTGGGGGTGCCGCAGATCAGCGCGGTCGCGAACGTCGCAGACACTCTGCGCGACAAAGATGTCCCCGTGATCTCGGATGGGGGCATTCGCTTTTCCGGCGACATCGCGAAGGCCCTCGTTGCGGGTGCCCACGCGGTGATGATCGGTAGCCTGTTTGCCGGCACGGAAGAGTCCCCCGGGGAGGTCGAGCTCTATCAGGGTGCTTCCTACAAGTCCTATCGGGGCATGGGTTCCCTCGGGGCCATGGCGGACCGGCATTCTTCCGCGGACCGGTATTTCCAGGACGCCGCGACGGCGCTCGAGAAGCTCGTCCCTGAGGGCGTCGAGGGCCGGGTTCCCTACAAGGGGAGCCTCGTTCAGATTCTCATCCAGCTCACCGGCGGGCTGCGCGCGGCGATGGGCTACACGGGCAGCCACAACATCACCGAGATGCGGACACGTCCGACGTTCGTTCGTATCACCAACGCCGGCGTCCGCGAGAGTCACGTGCACGACGTATCGATTACCAAGGAAGCCCCCAACTACAGGGGTTCCTGATGGCAGCAGCAACGGCCCCTGACATCCATGCCCACCGGATCCTGATTCTCGACTTTGGGGCCCAGTACTCGCAGCTGATCGCACGTCGCGTACGCGAGCTTGGCGTGTACTGCGAGCTGCATCCGTGGGATGTGACGGATGCCGAGATCCGCGCCTTCCAGCCGCGCGGAATCATTCTTTCCGGCGGCCCCGAATCCGTCACCGACGCCAGTCCTCCGAAGGCTCCCGAATCGGTTTTCACTCTCGGGGTGCCGGTGCTCGGCATCTGCTACGGCATGCAGACGATGGCGCAGCAGCTCGGCGGGCGTGTGGCTCCCTCCACAGAGCGCGAATTCGGCTATGCGGAGGTCACGGTCACCGGGGCGTCCCGTCTGCTGGATCGAATTCACGATCGGCACGACGGCCACGGCCGCTCGATGCTCGATGTGTGGATGAGTCATGGCGACCGGGTTGCAGAGTTGCCCAAGGGCTTTGTCCCCGTCGCTTCTACGGACTCGATTCCGTTTGCCGCCATGTGTGACGAGAAGCGCAAGTTCTACGGCGTCCAATTCCATCCCGAGGTCACTCACACGATTCAGGGCCCGCGCATCCTCGAGCGCTTCGTTCGGGAGATCGCCGGGAGCGACGCGTTGTGGAGCGTCGGCAACATCATCGAAGACGCCATCGAGCGTGTTCGCGCGCAGGTTGGAACCGGCAAGGTTCTGCTGGGACTGTCCGGCGGCGTTGATTCGTCGGTGGTCGCCGCGCTATTGCATCGTGCGATTGGCGACCAGCTGGTGTGCGTGTTCGTCGATCACGGGTTGCTGCGCCTGGGCGAAGGCGATCAGGTGATGGATACCTTCGCCGAGCACCTCGGGGTGCGCGTGATCCGCGTCGATGCGGAACAGCGGATGCTGAGCGCGCTCGAAGGTGTGCAGGATCCGGAGGCCAAACGCAAGATCATCGGTCGAGTCTTCATCGAGGTGTTCGATGAGGAAGCTCACAAGCTCAGCGGCGTCAGGTTTCTGGCACAGGGCACGATCTATCCCGACGTGATCGAGTCAGCCGGCTCGCGCACCGGCAAGGCGCACGTCATCAAGTCCCACCACAACGTCGGCGGGCTGCCCGAGCGCATGAACCTGAAGCTGGTGGAGCCGCTGCGCGAGCTGTTCAAGGATGAAGTGCGAAGACTCGGTGTCGAGCTCGGTCTGCCGCGCGAGATGGTCTACCGCCACCCGTTCCCGGGCCCGGGCCTGGGGGTGCGTATTCTCGGTGCGGTGAAGAAGGAATATGCCGACCTGTTGCGCCGCGCCGATGCGATCTTCATCGATGAGCTACGCAAGCACGACCTGTACGACCGCACCAGCCAGGCGTTCGCCGTGTTCCTGCCGGTTCGCTCGGTCGGCGTGCTGGGCGATGCGCGGCGCTACGACTACGTCGTCGCGCTGCGTGCGGTGGAGACCGTGGATTTCATGACGGCCCACTGGGCCCGCCTGCCGTACGAGTTCCTGGAGCTGGTATCGCGGCGCATCGTCAACGAGGTCGCGGGGATCTCGCGCGTCGTCTATGACATTTCCGGGAAGCCGCCCGCGACGATCGAGTGGGAATAGGGCGACGAAGTGGAGTTACATCCCGGTCACTTTCTGCTTCCGCCCGCGGCGAATGGCCGCTCCAAAGTGTGATGTTTTCCTGTGACCATGACGTTGCCGGCGTCCGCAGAGGATGTGGCCGTGTCGCGCCAGGTTGACGAGCGCCAACAGGATCAGGGCGCCCAGCCACGCCATGACCGTGCCTGACAGCGTCAAGCCGTACTCACCGGTGGTTGTCGAGATTCCCAGGAATGGAGCCAACAGCCCGCCGACCAGCGCTGCGCCCGTTATCCCAACGCCGAGGTCGAGCAGGGAGCAGCTCTCGAGGTCACTGAGGAGGATGAGAGTCGCCAACCACCCGACCAACACGGACAGAATTGACAGCGTGAGGATGTGCATTCGGGATTCCTCGCAGGCGCATTCGTAACGTTCCTTGAAGCAAAAAGCCTGCGACGAATCTGCCGAATATTCCGTGCGGTAGCCGACATAGAAGGTCAATGACGATCCGACGCGCGCCTGAACTACCCCCTCAGGCGGTCGGCGAGCGCCCCGTCATCGGATGTCGGGGCTGTGCCAAATCGCGCAACAACGCGAGCGCTGTCTGTGCGGCGACGCCGCGGTCCATTCGCTGTCGTGCCGTCAGTCACGGGCCGCCTTCGCGGCTTCGCGTTCGATCAGAGCCCGTTTGCGCTCTACGCCCCAGGCGTAGCCGGAAAGAGAGCCATCGTTCCGCACCACCCGATGGCAGGGGATCGCGACGGCGATGCTGTTGGAAGCGCACGCGCCGGCCACTGCGCGCACGGCTTTCGGTGCGCCGATGACGCGAGCAATCTGCGCATAGCTCATGGTCTGGCCGGGCGGGATCTCGCCGAGTGCCCGCCAGACGCGTTGCTGAAAGGCGGTGCCCCTGACATCGAGCGGGAGGTCGAGGCCGATTTGCGGCGTTTCGACAAAGCCGACCACACGGGCGACGAGCCTTTCATAGTCGGCGTCGCCGCCGACCAGGCGGGCTCTCGGAAAGCGATCCTGCAGATCCCGCACGAGCGCTTCGGGATCATCGCCCAGCAGGATCGCCGCAACGCCCTTGCGGCTGGACGCCACCAGGATCTCACCGAGCGAGGACTGGCCAACAGCGAAACGGATCTGCTCGCCGGCGCCCCCCGCACGGTATCTGCTCGGCGTCATTCCCAGCATGCCGGTGGTCTTTGCGTAGAATCGACCGGTGGAATTGAAACCGGCGTCGTAGATCGTCGCCGTCACGGACTGGCCCTGCGCCAGATGCTCGCGCACGCGTTCGGCACGATGGGCTTGCATGTAGTCCTTCGGAGTCAGCCCGGTCACGGCCTTGAACATCCGGTGGAAGTGGCTGGGGCTGAGCCCAGCCGCTTTGGCCAGGCCCGCGAGCGGCAGAGGCTCCTCGGTTTCCTCGATCAATCGGCAGGCCTTGGCCACCCGGGCCGCGTTCTGCGCCTCCCATGAAGCTCCGTCCGGGTTGCACCGCTTGCACGGCCGAAAGCCGGCAGCCCTGGCGGCGGCCGGAGTGTCGTGCAACGTCACGTTCCTGGGGTTGGCCCTCCTGGAGGGGCACGAAGGGCGGCAATAGACGCCCGTCGTCGCCACGGAATACCAGAACTGCCCATCCGCAGCCCGGTCCCGCGCCATGACGCGCGCCCAGCGGGGATCGGCCGCCGTCGCCGCCGCGGCCTGCGACGCCGCCGAAGCGGCCGCCTTTCCCGTCGCCACGGCCGCCTTCCCGGCCGCCATGGCCTTTCTCCTCACCGCCGGGCTCCTCACCTCTGCCGTCCTCGCCATTTCCGTGATCTCAATCATATGCCAGGCCTCGCGGATCAACTGCCGGCATGATGCCAAGGCACTCTGGCGAGCACACTCCGGGTCTTGCTCTCGAATTCTCGCGCCGGGGTTTTGATGGCAAGGGTCGGAGTGCCGGCACGTGCGAGAAAACCGATCCTGCAGGCCCCACACAGATGAGGAGTCTTCAACATGATCGAGCCGACCCCCGACACCACCGCCGAGACTCTGCGCTTCAGCCACGCCAACGCCGCTCTTGGAACCCTCCTGGTCGCCGCAAGTGTCCGTGGCGTCGCTGCGCTTTTCATCGGCGATGACCGCATGCGGCGGGTGCGCGATCTGCAAAGCGCCTTTCCAGGCGCCAGACTGTCCGCGTC
>Ga0207695_10003880_pt1 | contig 20694 bp, 15 predicted proteins | sample KBSC54metaG_FD_184354 | JGI IMG/M metagenome (GOLD analysis project Ga0207695, IMG submission 184354) | Corn rhizosphere microbial communities from Kellogg Biological Station, Michigan, USA - KBS C5-4 metaG (SPAdes) (version 2) | ecosystem: Host-associated > Plants > Roots > Rhizosphere > Soil...
CGGCTCCTCCAGCGTCTTGGCGTCCCTCGCCTCCTGGCGTTTCACACACCGGGTTTCGGCTGCCCTCCCGCGACGTTGCCGGCCTAAGTGAACGGCATGGGGCCTAGCGCTGGACGGGAGCGACCTTAGCCTTCATTGGTCGTGTCGCTCACCACCACCCTGGCCCAGGCGCAGTTGCGCAATCACTTTCACGCGTGCGCCTTCGTCGCCGGTCCGGGCGAGGAGCGCGCGGTCATCGACCCCTTCCTGCTCGAAGGGATGCGCCGGCAGGAGAAGGCGGTTTACATCGTCGATCCGGCGCACCGCGAGGAGCACGAGGCGCGCCTGGGCGCTGCCGCGCCCTCGGGCGAATTGCTGGACGTGCTGACCTGGAACGAGGCGCACCTGAAGGACGGCCGCTTCGATCAGCAGCGCATGGTGACGACGCTGGAGCAGATGCTGCGCGACCACGCCGCCGGCGGGCGTCCCCCCATGCGGCTGGTCGGGCAGATGGGCTGGATCCTGTCGTCGCCTCCGGGCATCGAGCAGCTGGTCGCCTACGAGGCGGGCGTGAACGAGCTGCTGAACCGGGAGAAGACGCCCACCGTGTGTGTGTATGACGTGCGCCGGCTGAGCGGCTCGCTGATGATGGACCTGCTGCGGGCCCATCCCCTGACGGTCATGAACGGCGTGCTGCACGAGAATCCGTTCTACACACCGGCGGATCAGCTGCTGGACGAGCTGCAGCAACGCCGGACGACGAACTGAGGATGCCGGGCCCATCCCCGAGCGGCGCCGAGGCACGCCTTCAGCGTTGCATCCGCGATCTGGCGGCCTTGAACGCGCTGCCCTCGGTGTGTGTGGGCCGGACGCCGGACGAGGCGCTGGGGATCGTCCTCGAGGCGCTGCCCACCGTGCTGTCCTGCGAGCTGATCTACCTGCGTGTACCGGGTTCGGCGCCGCGCGAGCAGGGCCGCTTCGCGGGCACGCCCCTGACACCGCCCCAGCTCGAGCAGCTGCGCGACGCCGCCGGTGCGGAGGTCGACGGCACGGACGCCCAGCTGTTCTGGAATGGCCGGAAGCTGTGGTGTCTGGAGGTCGAGATACCGATGAGCGGCCAGCGCGGCCGGCTGTTCGTGGGCCGCAGCGCGCCCCTGGACGTGGAGACGGATCGCGTGCTGGTGCGAACGGCGGGCAACGTCGTGGGCACGATCCTGGAGACGGCCCACGTCCTCGAGGCGGCGCGGCGGAAGGACGACTTCCTGGCCATGCTGGGGCACGAGCTGCGCAATCCCCTGGCGCCCATCACCACCGCCGTCGAGTTGCTGGCCCGGCACCCGGCTGCGGTGCGCGAGCGCACCGTCATCGAGCGGCACACCCGTCACCTGGCCCGGCTGGTGGACGATCTGCTGGACATCTCCCGCGTCACGCGCGGCCACGTCGAGCTGCGGAAGGAACAGGTCGCGCTGGCCACGGTGCTGGAGCAGGCGGTGGAGGTCGCGTCGCCCCTGATGGCGCGGCACCAGCACCGGCTGCAGGTCGGCCCCGCCCCGGGGGTGATCCTGCAGGGCGATCCGGTGCGCCTGGCTCAGGTCTTCGGCAATCTGCTGACCAACGCCGCCAAGTTCACGCCCCCGGGAGGCGCCATCGACGTGCAGGTGGAACGGCTGCGCAACCGCGTGCTGGTGACCGTGCGCGACAACGGCACGGGCATCGAACCCGAGTTGCTGCAGCGGATCTTCGAGCCCTTCGTGCAGGGGGAGGGCGACACGACGCGGGGCGGGCTGGGGCTGGGCCTGGCCATCGTCAAGGACCTGGTGGAGCGTCACGGAGGGACCGTCTCGGTGCAGAGCGAAGGACGAGGCAAAGGAGCGGCCTTCATGGTCGAGCTGCCGGTGCTGGCGCAGCTGGAGCCGGCGAAGGAGACGCGGCGACCGCCGTCGTCGGCCGTACGCTCGGGCGTGCGGGTCCTGGTCGTCGACGACAACGTGGACGTCGCGGAGTTGCTGGCCGAGGCGCTGCGGGACGAGGGCTTCCAGACGGAGGTGGCCCACGACGGGCGGGGCGCCCTGGTCAGATGGCGCACCTTCCTGCCCCACGCGGGCGTGCTGGACGTCGGGCTGCCCGACCTCGATGGCTACCAGCTGGCCAAAGCCTTGCGCGCCGAGTACGGCCGCGGCGCCACCCTGATCGCCGCCACCGGCTACGGACGCCCGACCGATCGCCTGCGCGCCGTCGACGCCGGCTTCGACGATCACCTGATCAAGCCGGTCCGCATCCAGGATCTGGTGATCCTGCTGGACGCCCGGGTCGAGAAGGACGGCGGGCGGTCCGCCCAGGGCCCGCACGACGGCGGGTCGTAACGGATCAGGCGCGCGGGCGACCGCGCTGCCGGGCCAGCAGGAACTGGCGCAGGATCGCGGACGGCGGCGTGTCGGTGACGGCCAGCTGATATTCGACGCGGGCGTCCAGGCAGGCCTCGCGCCAGCCGGCGCGGAAGGCCTCCGAGGCGCGCTGGAACGCTTGCCGCAGCTCGCGGGGGTCGCCCAGCAGCTTGCGTTCGTCGCCCGGCTCGACGCCCTCGAAGTGGGTCAGCTCTTCCAGCGGCAGGTCCAGCTCGTCGGGATCCAGCAGATGAAACAGCACCACGTCGTGGCCGCGTGCGCGCAGCTGGCGAAGCCGGTCGGACACCAGCGCGGGCGCGTCCAGCAGGTCCGAGATCAGGATGATCAGGCTGCGCCGTTCGGCCAGCTCGCCGATCTGGGCCAGCGCGCCCTCGGGCGCGGTGCGGCCCGCCGGAAAGGCCGCCTCCAGCAGCCCCAGCAGATCGCGGATGTGGCCCGGGCGGGTGCGCGGCGGCAGATACTGCCGCGTCTTCTCGTCGAACAGCAGCAGGCCCGCCGGATCGCCTTGCTGGCCCAGCAGGTAGGCCAGCGCCCCGCACAGCATGCCCCCGTACTCCAGCTTCGAGACGCCCGTCCGCTGGTAGCCCATCGACGACGAGGTGTCGAGCAGCAGGTACGTGCGCATCTCGGTCTCGTCCTCGAAGCGCTTGATGTACAGGCGATCGATGCGGGCGGCGGCCTTCCAGTCCAGGTGGCGCACGTCGTCCCCGGGCGCGTACTCCTTGTGCTCGGCGAACTCGATCGAGCTGCCGGTGTTGCGGTTGTGGTGCAGGCCCGCGAACGCCCCCTCCACCACCACGCGCGCGCGCACCGACAGCGACGCCAGCTTCGCCAGCTCCGTCGGGTCCAGCATGGTGCGCCCCTCGCTCAAGCGGGACGGACCGCCTCGAGCAGCGTCTCGACCAGGCTGCGCGAGGTGACGCCGTCCGCCTCGGCGTGGAAGTTCGGCAGCACCCGGTGGACCAGCACCGGCATCGCCAGCGCCCGCACGTCCTCGACGCCCACGGCGTAGCGCCCGGCCAGGATGGCGCGCGCCTTCGCGGCGTGGATCAGGTATTGCGAGGCGCGTGGCCCGGCGCCGAACGAGACGTAGCGGCGGATGGCCTCGGGCGCGCCCGCCTCGCTGGGGCGGGTGGCGCGGCACAGGGCGACGGCGTGCGCCACCACGTGCGGGGCCACCGGCACGCGCAGCACCAGCTCCTGCAGGGCCTGGATCCGCTCGGGCGACAGCACCCGCCGCAGCGTGGGCTGGTAGCCTGACGTCATCTGGTTGACGATGCGGATCTCCTCGGCCTCGGTCGGGTAGCCGACGTCGATCTGGAACATGAACCGATCCAGCTGCGCCTCGGGCAGCGGGTAGGTCCCCTCCTGCTCGATGGGGTTCTGGGTGGCGAACACCAGAAACGGCTTGGGCAGGTCGTAGGTCTGGCCGCCCGCGGAGACGCGGCCCTCCTGCATCGACTGCAGCAGCGCCGCCTGCGTCTTGGGCGGAGTGCGGTTCACCTCGTCGGCCAGGATGACGTTCGCGAACAGGGGGCCCTTCACGAAGCGGAACACCCGGCGTCCGGTGGCCCGGTCCTCCTCCAGCACGTCGGTGCCGGTGATGTCGGACGGCATCAGGTCGGGCGTGAACTGCACGCGGCCGAACGACAGCGCCAGCACGTCGGACACCGTCTGGATCAGCAGCGTCTTGGCCAGGCCGGGCACGCCCACGAACAGGCAGTGCCCCTTCGCGAACAGCGCCACCAGCAGGTGCTCGATGACGGCGTCCTGGCCCACGATGCGCTTGCCGATCTCGGCGGCGATGGTGCGCCGCGCCTCGGCGATCTCGCGCGCGGCGTCCAGGTCGCGCGCGGCGCTCTCGTCGCCCGACGCGGCTTGCGGTGCCGGTTGCGACGCAGGCTGAGCGGCCTGCAACGCGGCCCGGGCAGCGGCGGGCGGAAGGGCGGCGGATTCCGACATCTACTGCGGGCCAGAATGCCATGGGGCCCGTCCCGCCGCCACCCGAGTCGTGCTGTCGCGGCGTTCCTGGCACCCCGTCGCTTGAAAATATGCCCCCGGGGCTATACCGATAGAAAGTAGGAGGCCCTGCCCATGCTTCGATCTTCCGTTCCCAGCGTCGTCCCGGCGCCGCGTGCCGCCCCGTGGTTCCTGGCCGCCCTGTTCGCCCTGGTGGTGGCGGTCATCCTGGCCGCGCCCTCGGCGGCGCACGCCCAGGCCCTGAAAGGAAAGGTCGTCGCCAGCGACGCCGAGTTCGGCACCGGCTTCGGCAGCGACGCCGAGATGATGAAGGCCGTGAAGAAGCAGGCCAAGACCACCATCAAGGGCGAAGGGGGGACCTGGACCCTGAACCTGATGGTGTTCCTGAACGCCGCCCCCGGCGCCGACACCATCAACATCGTCTACTACGACGTGTCGGTGAAGCCGCGCGATCAGGTGAACTTCAGCGAGGTGAAGGTGCAGCCCACGCAGAAGATCGTCCAGGTCAACGGCGTCTCGATCTCCAAGGACCTGGGCTTCGTGAAGGGGCACAAGTACGACGTGCTGGCGACCCGGATCATCGGCGGTAAAGAGAAAGTCTACGCCAAGGGCACGATCACCCTGAAGTGAGGGTGACGCCGCCGGCGAAACGGGGTTCGCGCGGCGCGCGGGCCGGCATCGCGCTGGCGCTGGCGGCGGCAGCCGGATGCGCGGGGTGCTGGGCGAGGCCACAGACGGTGGCCGTCGACCCCGCGGCCGATCCGACGGCCGAGGCGCGCGCCCTGGTGGCGAAGATGACGCTGGACGAGAAGATCGCCCAGCTGCAGAACGCCGCGCCCGCCATTCCCCGGCTGGGCGTGCCCGCCTACGACTGGTGGAGCGAGGCGCTTCACGGCGTGGCGCGGGACGGGACGGCCACCGTGTTCCCGCAGGCCATCGGCCTGGCGGCGACGTTCGACCAGGATCTGATGGGCCGCGTGGCGCGGGCCATCTCCGACGAGGCGCGGGCGAAGTTTGCCAAGGAAGGCGGTCGCACGCGCGGCAGCGGCCGCTACCAGGGCCTGACGTTCTTCGCCCCCAACATCAACATCTTCCGCGATCCGCGCTGGGGCAGGGGGCAGGAGACCTACGGCGAGGATCCTTTCCTGACCAGCCGGATGGGCGTCGCCTACGTGCGCGGCCTGCAAGGCGAGACCGGCAAGGGGATCGCGTCGTTGCGGGCGGCGGCGGTGGCCAAGCACTTCGCCGTCCACAGCGGCCCCGAGCTGGAGCGCCACCGCTTCGACGCGCTCGTCGACGCGCACGATCTGGCCGACACCTACCTGCCGCAGTTCGCCGCGGTGGTGCGCGAGGCGCACCCGAGCGGCATCATGGCGGCGTACAACCGCATCAACGGCCTGCCCGCCGTCGCGAACGGCGCCTTGCTGGACGCCTGGTTGCGCGGGCACCTGGGCTTCGACGGCTTCGTGGTGGGCGACTGCGGCGCCGTGGGCGACGTCGCCTCCGGCCACCGGATGGCGGTCGACGAGGCCCACGCGGCGGCGCTGGCGTTGCGCGCCGGAACGGACCTCGACTGCGGCGGCACGTTCGATCGCCTGCGCGAGGCGGTGGCGGGCCGGCTGGTCAGCGAGGCCGACATCGATCGCGCGGCGGTGCGCCTGTTCGCGGCGCGCTTCCGGCTGGGGGTCCTCGGTGGCCCGGCGGAGGACGACCCCATCGAGAAGGGACCGTTCCCGCCTGCCGCCCATCGCGCGCTGGCGCGGGAGGCGGCGCAGAAGTCGCTGGTGCTGCTGCGCAACGACGGGGTGCTGCCCATCGTGCCGCAGGCGAACGTGCGGCGCATCGCCGTGGTGGGACCGCTGGCCGACGACGACGAGGCGCTGCTGGGCAACTACCACGGCCGCGCCGTCGACCCGGTCACGCCGCTCGCGGGGCTGCGCGCCGCCGCGAAGGCGCGCGGCATCCAGGTCGACTTCTCGCGCGGGGTCACCCTGGCCGGTCCCAGCCGCGCGGGGATCACGTGGGCGCTGCGGGCGGCCGCGCGCGCCGATCTGGTGGTGGCCGTGCTGGGCCTGTCGCCGCGCCTGGAAGGCGAGGAGGGGGAAGCGGGCAGCGCGAACCCCGCCGGTGATCGCCGTGACCTGGACCTGCCCGGGCAACAGGCGCCCCTCCTGCGCGAGCTGCTGGCGCTGGGCAAGCCCGTCGTCGTGGTCCTGGCCGGTGGCAGCGCGGTGTCACTGGCCGACGACCCGCGGCCGCCGAACGCGCTGCTGGTCGCCTGGTACGGCGGAGAGGAGGCGGGCAACGCGTTGGCCGACGTCCTGTTCGGTGCGGTGTCGCCGTCGGGCCGCCTGCCCGTGACCTTCTATCGGTCGGTGCGCGACCTGCCGCCCTTCGCGGACTATCGCATGACCAACCGCACGTATCGCTACTTCACGGGCAGGCCCGCGTACCCCTTCGGGGCCGGCCTGACCTACGGCGCGATCGCCTATGGCCCCGTCACCGCGGTGGCGGCGGGGCAGGGCGCCGCGACCGTCTCCCTGACGCTGACCAACCGGGCCGCGATGCCCGTCGACGAGGTCGTCCAGGTCTACCTGTCGCTGCCCGAGCCGCGCGCGCCGGAGGATCCCCTGCGCTCCCTGGCCCAGTTCCAGCGGGTCTCGCTGGCGGCCCACCAGAGCCGCGAGGTCACGATGACGATTCCGGCGGCCGCGTTCACGCGCGTCACCGCCACCGGGGAGCGCCTATCGGTGGCCGGACGCTGGCAGCTTCAGATCCCGCCGGCCGCTCCCCTGGTCCTCGACCTCCCGCGGTGGTGGTAGGGGGGCGCAGCTGAACGCATTCTTGTCACCAGGGCGGGAGACCATGCGCGTCGCCGTGGCAGCTGGCGGACTTCGTGATGACACAGCACCTGCACTCTTTTATCTTTGCGGCGATGGTGGGAACGCCGGGCCTGCTCATCTCCGTCGATGGGTACAAGGTCGAAGGGCTGGTGGAAGGGCTGGGCTTGCCCGGCTGGATGGTCGTCGACGCCGCCAGCGCGGGGCCGGCCACCGTGATCGACCGCGTGAACCGGCTGCGACAGACCCGCGCCGCGGTCTCGGCGGATCTGCTGCGGGCCAGCGCGAAGGCGCGGGCGTCCGTGGTCCAGTTCGCCCGTGACCTGGCCACCCTGCGGCCTGCCGGGTGACCCGGGCCGGCCAGCGAACCTGACCACGTGCGCATCTGCTACATCAATCCCGCTGGCGCCGCCCTGTTTCAGCACGACTACGTGCACCAGCAGCACTGGGGCGGCGCGGAGGCGGCGCTGGTCGCGCAGGCGCGGGCGCTGGCGGCCGGGGGCGGGTTCGACGTCCACATGACGATCGACGGCGACCGCGACGGCAGCGAGCGACGTGACGGTGTCACCCTGCACCGCGTGCGCGGCACGTACCGCGACCAGCCCCTGGCGGCGTTCGCCGACTACCGACGGCGCTTCTGCCGGGCGCTTGGCCAGGTGGACGCCGACGTCTACGTGCAGCGCGGGGTCCCGGCCGATCTGTACTTCCTGGCGGCGCTGCACTGCCGCCTGCGGCGCAAGCCGTACGTGCAGGTGCTGGCGCTCGCGCCGCTGCGCCGGCTCGACGCCTTCTCGGCGCGGGGCTACGTGCGCTGGATCGCGCTCGAGCGCGCGTCGCTGCGGCTGGCGACGTCGGTGGTCGCGCTGGCGCACGATCAGCTGCCGACGCTGGCGCCGTCCGTGCGCGCCAAGACGCAGGTGATCTACGAGGGCAAGCCGCGCCGCGACCTGGTGAGGCCGCGCCAGTTCATCCTGTGGGTGGGGCGGGCCGCCCCGTCCAAACGTCCGGGCGTGCTGCTGGACCTGGCGCGCGCGCTGCCCGGCGAGCGGTTCGTGATGGCCATCGCCGGCCCGTTCGACGAGCCCGTGCCGCCCAACGTGACGGTTCATCACGACGTGCCTCATGACGAGATGGACGAGCTCTACGCCGCCGCGAAGCTGGTGGTGCACACGTCGCGCGTCGAGGGCTTCTCGAACGTGTTCATCGAGGCGTGGAACAACGGCACGCCGGTGGTCAGCCTGGACGTCGACACCGACGGGCTGATCGCCGGCCGACAGCTGGGCCGGTGCGTGCGGTCGGCCGGCGAGCTGCGCGAGGCGGTGACCAGTTTGCTGTCGGACGGCGCGCAGTGGGACAGCTGTTCGCGCAACGCGCGGGCGCACGCGCGGCTGCACCACGACCTCGATCGCCAGCTCGACCGGTGGCGCCAGCTGTTTCGCGCGCTCTCCCCACGCCGAACGGCGGAGCGCTCGCGGTGATCTTGCTGATCTCCGCGGCGCGCGGGCGTGGACATGGCGCCGAGCGCATCCTGGCCTGTCTGCTGGAGGCCTGGCCGGACGCCGCCGCCACCTTCGCCGTCCTGGCGCCGCCGGACGCGTCCCTGTTTCACGTCGCGCGGCGGCTGGGCATCGCCGTCACGCCGCTCGACGTTCGCGGGTCCGTCGCGGGCAACGTGGCCGCCGTCCACGACGTCCTTTCGTCCTTACCCCGCTGTCGACTGGTGCACGGCTGGACGGCCATCACGTTCGAGCTGGCGGCGGCGGTGGCTTCGCGGCGGGGCATCCCCTACACGCTGACGCTGCACGATCATCCGCGGGCGGGCTATTTCTCCCCGGCGCGCCAGGTGCTGCTTCCCCTGGTGGCCGCCGGGGCCCGCGCGCTCGTCTGCGTCAGCGAGGCCGTGCGGACCGCTTGCCGGCGGGCGGGCTTCACGGGAACGCTGGCGCTGATCCGCAACGGCCTGCCGGACGTGCCCGCGTCCACCTGCCCGCCGGGCCCGCGGGCCCGGCAGAGCCGGGGGGGGGTCCTGGGCATGGAGCACGCGCACAAAGGGTTCGCGATCGTGAGGGAATGGGCGGCGCGCTTGCCGCCGCCGGCGGCGTTTCACGTGTACGGCCGGGTCCGTCCGGGGGCGTGGCCTGACCCGGCCGGTCTGCGCTACCGCGGCCACCTGCCGCCCGAACGCATCTTCGCGGAGCTGGACGCGGTGGTGCACCCCAGCCTCATCTTCGATTCGCTGCCGACCGTGTTGCTGGAAGCGGCGCGGGCGGGCGTGCCGGCGGTGGCGTCGGCGCTGGGGGGCGCCGCCGAGATCGTCGACGACGGCGTCACTGGCTGGCTGTTCGAACCGGACGCGCCCGACCAGGGGCTCGCGCGCCTGCAGGCGGTGCTGGACGACGAGGCGGCGCGGCTGGCGATGGGCGCCGCCGCCCGCCAGCGCTTTCTGCGCGCCTTCACGATCGAGCGGATGATCGAGGACTACCGGGCGCTCTGGTCCCGACCCTGAACGGAAGCCCGCGCGCGCCTGGCCACCTTCCGTGCCTTGCCCAGCGCCTGTCGGCCCAGCTTCGTCAGCCGGCGGAGCGCCTTCGTGTGCTGGCACGGTTCAGGACCGTGGCGAGCATCGGGCCGTCCGCTAATTGATCGTCGCGCAGCCCAAGGCCACCTGGACCTTCGCGCCGGCCGCCGCCTTGAAGTCAGTGCAGCTCTTGTCGCAGGCGATGATCTGGGTGGGGGCGCCCTGCTCGGGGTCCACGTCGTAGTACCAGCCGCCCGAGTTGGGATCGCACTTGTCCTTGCTGCCCACGTAGTGGACGGGCTCGGGCGTCGTCATCGCGTCGGACGAGAAGTCGACGTTCACCTTCATGAAGTCGATGCCGCCCACCACGTTCTTGGGAACGGCGTACTGGCAGCTGATGACGGTCGATTGCACCGCCTTGAAGGCGTCCAGGATCTTCTGCGTCACGTCCTGGCTGGTGTCGACGATGACGGACTTCATGGTGCCGCCCGCGCTGGCCCAGCTGTCGAGGTTGGTCTGGGGATTGACGTTCTTGTCGGTCAGATCGCAGGGGCCGAACACGCCGATGATGAACGTCTGGATGGGCGGCATGCCCGAGGCGCCCATCGCGCCGGACAGCAGCGAGGCGACGCCGGGGACGTCCGGCGGGGTGCAGGCGGCGGGCGCCTTGCCGGGGATGAAGGCGCCGGGCAGCCCGTCCGTCAGCAGGACCACCACGGTCTTGTGATCGGGGTTGTCCTTGGCGTGCTGCTGGGCCGCCTGCAAGGCGCCCGTCAGCGCCGGTCCGGTCGGCGTGTAGCCGCCCGGAGAGTGATTGTTCAGCGAATCGTTCAGCTTCTGGACCACCGACGAGTCCGACAGCGAACCGAACGACACCTTGGGCGTGGCGTAGTCGCTGGGGTCGCAGATGTCACGGCCGCGGCAGTAGCCGGTGAACGGCACGCAGCCGCTGGGGCAGGTGCCGGTCGACTTGGGCCCCTGCACGCAGTTGCGCTGGTTGCAGTTCTGATCGCGCGGGCAGGTCTGCACGGCCACGCAGCTGTCACCGTCGCCCGCGGTCACGCAGTCCGAGTCCTGGGAGCAGAGGGTCGACGGGGCGGTGCTGAACTGGGTGCTGCCCACGCAGGCCTTGCGCTGGTCGCACGGGCCGTAGGTGCCGCAATCCGCGTCGCTGTTGCACACCTCGGGCACGCCCGACTGCTCGTCCGGGAAGTAGGTGAGCGCCACGTTGAAGCCCTGCGAGCTGGAGTCGCTGAAGAAGTTGGCCATGGCCTTCTTCAGGTCGGTCCACTTCGGGTTCCCGGCCGAGTCGGTCTCGTTCATGGACTTCGAGCTGTCCATCATCACGTACAGATCGAGGGGAACCAGCATGGCCTGCGACATCGTCGCCGCGCAGGCGCCGTCCGTGGTCATCGTGTCCCCGGACGTGAAGTGGTCCATGGCCATGTCGGGGATCGTCACCTGTTCGACGCTCGCGTCGTTGCCCGACCCGCTGCCGCCGCTGCCCGAGCCGCCGCTGCTGCTTCCGCCGCTCCCGGCGGGGGCCGGCTGGATGGTCTTGCACCCGGCGCCGGCCGCCAGCAGCGCCGCCAGCGCCAGCATCGGGGTGGGGGGGGCGAGGCGGGCGAGAAACGAGGGCACGGCGAGGCGCTTGTCTGGCATCCGTTTGATGTCCTTCACTCGAAGATGATCGACTTGCACGGGAAGTCGAAGCTGATGTCGTTGTTGCTGGGCATGCGCCACTTGTCGCACGCCGTACCGTTCAGGGTCAGCTGCGTCGCCGACGACATGGACCAGCCGTTCGTGGCGTCCTGGGGGACCTCGGTGCTGTCGGGACAGCTGGTGCTCAGGCAGACGTGCGCCGAGGCGAGCTGGTTCAGATCGACCTTGATCGCCTGGCCACCCACGTTGCCCAGATCGAACGTGCAGCTCTTCACGCCGTTCACCGCCGCCGCGATCTGGTTGGCCAGGGCCGCCTGGGACGTCGAGGTGGGCGTGAAGACCGGCGCGGTGCCGGCGGGCGTGCCGTACGTGGCCAGCGAGGTCCCGGCTGCCGTCCCGGCGGCGGTGCCGATCGCCTTCCAGGCCGCGATGCTGCTGCACTGGCTGGAGATGTCCGCGGAGGTGTTCGCCCCCACGCCGGACGGGAGCGCGACGGTCTGGCCGGCGCCCGCGTTCGCGAAGTTCTGCAGCACCATGCTGGCGATGCTGGACTGCGCGGTGGGCAGACCGATGACCATCGTGCCGATGCCGGCCGCGTACATGTCCTGGATCCGATAGGTGACCGCGTCGGCCGGACAGACCGGGCTGCCGTCGTCGCAGAAGTCCGTCTGGCTGTCGGTGACGAACAGGACGTACTTGCCGCCGTCGCCGCTGTCCGCCGTCAACAGCGTCTTCACCATCGGCAACACGTCCGAGGCGGGCGTCTCGGCCTTGGTGCCGTACGGCAGCAACGGGCCGTCCATCATGTACTGCTTGGAGATGGGATCGTAGTTGTTGAGCGCGATGGGCACCGAGTTGAAGACCGTCTTGCACGTGCTGCTGCCGTGGTCGCCCACGAAGTCGCCGAAGCCGAACCGCACCGTGCCCTGCAGCTGCTTGATGACCTGCAGCACGGCGGACTGAAGGGTGAAGTACGTGCCGGTGGTGGCGTCCGTGAACTCGCTGCCCGAACGATCGACCAGCACGAACACGGTGGGGATCTTCGGGGTGAACTTCACGGTGGCCATCTGGCAGGCGGCGTCGGTCACGGCGGCGTCGTCGCCCGAGGTGGACGTGTCGCCGCCCGAGCCCGCGGTCGTCATGCCGCCGGTGCTGGTGACGCCACCGCTGGCGACGCTCCCGCCGGTGCTGGTGACGCCACCGCTGGCGACCATGCCGCCGGTGCTGGTGACACCGCCGCTACCGCTGTCGCCCCCCGATCCGGTGGTGCCGCCCGAGCCGACGGCCCCGCCGCTCGCGCCGCTGGAGGTTCCCCCCGTCGAGGTGCCGCTGGACCCGCCGCTGGCCCCGTGCGTGCCGCCCGAGCCGCCTCCGCTGTCGGAGGCCTTGGTGCAGTACGCCGACAGCGAGGCCATTCCCACCCCGAACATCATCAGCCGCAGACCGCGGGAGACGCGGGGCGCACGAGGGGACTCTGACGCGCGTGAGGACATGGGCATGGGGGCCAAACCTCCGGAGTGCGGACCGCAGGGCAACGGACGACCAAGATCCGAGACGACGACCCGAGACGGCGACCTGAACTGAGGGACGCCCGCTGCGGGGATTTCGGGAAAGCGAACGAGACGGGGAAGAGGATCTCATATCATGGGCCGCGGTAAAGGTCATGAAGCGAACGTTTCGCCGCGTCGCAGTTCGCCGCGGTTCACCCACAAGGGGACCTGGATGAACGAAATGGACGTCGGTGAAGTGAAGGGTGGTAGGGCAGCCACACTGGACGGACCGGGCCTTCATCGGAGAGACTTCGCGTTCATGACGTCGACCGCGCCCACCGCCACCGCTGCACGTTGCGCCACCTGTCACGGCGCGGGAGAGATCGGCACCGACAACGGTCCGACCGTCTGCCCCGATTGCTTCGGGGAAGGGCGCCAGCTCGACTCGCTGGAGCGCACCGAGTGGCGGCTGCGCGACATCGAGCGCGCCAACCAGACGCCCTCCGAGCACGCCGTCGAGATCCGCTGGCTGGTGTTCGAGCTGCGACGCACGCGCGAGGCGCTGCTGCAGATCCTGTCCCGCTGTCAGGACGACGCGGCGGCCGGTGGCCTGGCCCAGGAGCTCCAGTTCCTCGCCAACCGCGCCCTCGGCCTCTACGAGATCAAGTCGCCCTGACGCGCGGGGCGCGGCGCTACTCGCCCAGCTCGCGGCAGAACTGGCGCTCGCGTTCGATCTGCTCGGCGGGGGGGCGACTGGCGGCCGACAGCTGCGCGTAAGCGTCCGCCAGCCCGCAGTGCACCGCGGGATCGAACGGGTTCGTGCGCAGCGAGGCCCGGAAGGCGGGGATCGCGTCGGCGGGGGCGCCCTTGGCCAGCAGCGCCTGGCCGGCGATGGCGTTCGGCCAGGGCAGATCGGGGTAGACGACGCGCGTGTGTTCGACCGCGCGCAGCGCCTGGTCAGGCTCGGCCAGCGCCAGGTAGGTGCGGCCCAGCTTGACGGGGAACAGCCAGTTGGCGGCGGCCGCGTCGGGGCCCGCGGCGCCGCGCCCGCCCGCCAGCGTCGCCTGCGCGCCGCGCTCGTACTCCAGCACGGCGGCGCGCGGGCGGTTTCGCTTCAGCAGGATGTTGCCCAGTCGCAGGTACCGCATGGGCCCGGCCGCCTTCAGGCCACCGGCGGCCTCGTCCTCGGTGGGCTTGCGGTGCGACGCGATCGCCGCCGACTTGCGGATGTGGGTGGTGGGGATGTCGAAGCCGGGATAGGTCTTCAGTTTCAGCCCGGCCATGTAGCCCTTCCAGGCGCGTTCGAACTCGGGCCAGCCGCCGCCCGCTGCCGCGGCCACCGCCTTGCGCGCGTCGGTGCCGTTGGCCACGGCGGTGACCGCGGCGCGGATCGCCGCCATGCCCCCTTGCGCGTGCAGCGTCCCGATCGCGGTGGCCACCTCGGCGAACGCCAGCGACGCATCCTCGGCCGAGGGCAGCTTCGCCATCGACGGGTGCATGGCATCGAAGCTGATCAGCTTGCCGCCGTGAAGCGCCTTCGCCAGCAGGTGCTCCATGGCCGGCGCCAGGCGCCCGCCGGCGGGCTCGCGCCAGCGCCGCTCCATGAACTTGGCCAGCCCCTCCTGCATCCACACCGGCGCGCGATCGTGCGTCAGCTGCGACAGCGCGTAGTGGATCAGCTCGTGATTGATGGTGTCCAGCCAGGGATAGCCGTAGGCCAGCGCGCGCGGCGTCGTCACCATCAGGCGCGCCCACTTGCACAGCGCGATCGTTCCGGTGCGCTCGACCTCCTCCGCCGACAGCGAGGACACCGCCGCCAGATCGGACGGGCTGCGATAGAACTCCACCCGCACCGGCAGCTCGGCCGCGAAGCCCAGGTCCGACGCCAGCGCCGCGTACGCCGCCTCCATCGTCTCGAGCGCGTACGGGATCAGCACCGCGTCCTCGGGCGGATAACGCACCAGGAAGTGCGTCGACCGTGCCTCCTTGTGATCCTTGACGGCGTCGGCCGCGGCGCGCGCCAGACCCATCAGCTCCTTCACGTTGACGTCGGTGGGGGCTCCCTGCGCCGCCAGGGTCAGATCGGCCACCGCGCCGGTGTAATCGCCCTCCAGGAACTTCAGATAGCCGCCCAGATACGCGGACTCGGTGGTGGGCGGCGAACGGACGTCCAGGGCGGCGATCCGCGCCCGTCCCTCCGCGAAGCGCCACTCGTCCAGGCTCCGCTCGGCCTGCGCGCCGGCGGCCGACAGGAACGTCGACGGCGCGCCGCCGGTCTGGGCGCGCACCGGGCGCGCCCCCACCAGCGCCAGCGCCCCCAGGACCAGCGCGAGGGCCAGCCTCCTCACTTCACCAGCTCCTCGTAGTAGCGGCGGACGTCGTCGCGGAAGTGCTCGGGCGCCTTCTCTTTCATGGCGTCCATCAGCTCCTGCCGCCAGGCGCGCGGGGCCTGTGACTCGTCGGCGCCGGGGATGCGCACGGGGTCGTGCTGCGGCGACACGCCGCCGGCCGACCGCTCCTGCAAGCTGTCGCGCAGCTTGGCCAGCCGCTCCACCGCGTTCTGCTGGGCGCCGCCCGCCTGCTTGGCGTCGCCGCGCCGCAGCTGCGACGAGGCCTCGCGCATCTGCTGGGCGGCGGCCTTCAGGTCGTCGGCCGCGTGCTCGAGGCCGGGCATCTTGGCCAGCTGGCGCGCCGCCTCGCGCGCCGTGTCCTCGGTGCGGTCGCCGATGCTGTTCTGGCGCTCGCTCTCGGCCTGCGCGCGGGCCCGGTCCTCCGCCGACAGCGTCTCCTCGGGGCGGGGCATCAGGTTGCGGAGGTCGTCGGAGATCTCCCGGGCCATCGCCTGCGCCTCGCCCACGCTGCGGGCGGCGGCCGCGCGCGCCTGGGCGCGCGGGTTGCTCTCCTTGCCGGCGCGGCCCGGGTGATCGTCCTCGTCCAGGTGCTCGTTCAGCCGATCCAGGTTCGCCACCGCCCGATCCGCCTCCTGCTTCGCCTCGGCCAGATCACGCTCGCCGATCAGGCGGCGCAGCTGGCGCGCGTTGTCGCGGGCCCGCTCCACCTCCTCGGACAGCGCGCTCTCCGGGCTGCCGGTCCTCACCTCGGCCAGCTTCTGCTTCAGCTTCTCGATCTTCTCGTTCTCCTGGCGCGTCCACTCCGCCAGCTTGTCGCGCAGCCGCTTCTGCGTCTCCGCGTCCTGCTTGTCCGCCAGCGACTTCGTGTCACCCGCCACCGCGCGCTCGTCACCCTCCAGATCGCCGATCTTCTTCATCAGCTCCGAGACGACACGGTTCTCTTGCGGGAACCGCTCGGCGCCGAAGCCCTCGGCGTTGTCGTCCAGCATCTGGCGCAGGTCGCGCAGGTCCTTGCCCAGGTCGTCCAGCGCCTGGCCCATCGCCTTCGAATCGCCCTGGGCCAGCAGATCGTCCAGCCGCTTCGCGCGCTCGGCCAGCTTGCGCGTATCGGGCATGTTCTGCCATTCCTCGCTGACGTCGTTGCGGCTCTTCAGCTCGGCGACCTTCTGGGCCAGCTCGCCCAGGCGCGCGCGCAGGTTACGGATCTCTCGCTCCAGCTGGCGGCGCAGCGCCTCGTCGTTCGTGGCGGCGTAGCGGGTCAGGAGGTCCTGCAGGCGCTTGTGCGTCTCGGTCAGCTCCTTGCCGATCGCCGCCAGATCCTCCAGCCGCTGCCGTCCGATCAGATCGTCCATCAGCAGCACGCTGCGCTCCAGTTCGGCCACGTGACGGCCGTGATGGGCGCGCAGGCGGGCCGCGGCGACGTGATGGCCCAGCAGATCCTTCTCCTCGCGCAGCAGCTTGCCCAGGCGGTCCGCGATGCCCGCCAGCGCCACGCGCAGGGCCTTGCCCAGCGTGGCCTCGCGGCGGTCGTCGTCCAGCAGGCGCCCCAGCAGCGTCAGGTGCGCCTCTTCGTTCTCGTCCAGCGCCAGGAAGGTGGCGCGCCGGGCGGTGTCGTTGGGGGCGCGCTCGCCCCGGGGCACCGGCTGGCCTTCGCCCAGCTCCAGCCGGTCGGCGAGATCGGCGATCAGGTGCTCCAGGATCTCGCGCTGCCGATCCAGCCGGGCGTTCACCGTCTCTTGTGGGTGCGAGATGACGACGTACAGCGTGCGCGACGAGCCGACTTTCGCGCCCGAGACCTCGTCCCGATCGCGGGCCTCGACGTGGTACGCGATGCGGGCGCCCGGGGACAGCGGCAGGTTCGAGGGATCCCAGACGATGCGGCCCTCGGCGACGCGCGCGCCCAGCGGATCCTTCAACGGCTGGCGGTGCTCGGGCCCCTCGTCGACCCGGTAGACCAGCTCGACCGACGCCAGCCCGAAGTCGTCGGCGGCCGCGAAGCCCACCTCGATGGGGCGGGGCGCGGCCAGCTCCAGGCGATCGGCGGGACCGTGGATCTCGGCGCGCGGCGGGCGATCCGGCTCCGCCTCCAGGCGGTGGCTCTGCTGCTCGCGGACCGCCCGGCCCAGCAGCGGCTGCAGCCAGAAGCGGTAGCTGGCGCTCTCGGACAGCGTCAGGCGCGCCGTCATCGCGTTCTTGTGCAGCACGACGGGGATCTCCCCCCCGTCGCCGTTCTCGCCCAGCAGCAGGGCGGCGCCGCGCGAGCGATGCAGCGGCGTGGTCTCGATCGTCACGCGCGTCCCCTTGACCGCCATGACGTCGCCGGTCGACCCTTCGATCGTGCGCGGGGGCAGTCCGGTGTACGCGGGGTACTCGTAGGTGATGCGCACGTCGCCCACGATGGGCACCAGCGAGACGGCCGCGCCTTCGAACCGGCTGGGCCGGTGGGTCAGGGTGGACAGGCCCTTGCCCACGACCTGGGGCGAGACCCGCGCCGCGATCCAGATGCCCGTGGCCGCCAGCAGCGCGGCCAGCGCGCCCAGCAGGGCGGGCCGCATCGACACCAGCCGCGTCGGGCTGACCACGGCGATGGTCTCCGACAGGCGCTCGCGAAAGGCGCCCATCAGCGCCGCCGAGATGGCGCCGGGTTCGCCCGCCGGGACCGGGCCGGCCGGCGCGCCCAGCTCGACCGCCGAGAGCAGCTCGTCCGACAGCCCCACCAGCCCGGGGTCCAGCCGCCCCACCACGTGTGCGGCCCGCGCGTCGCTGTGAACGGCGCGCCACGGTCGCCACACGCCCAGCGCCGCCACGACCAGGGCGCCCAGGCCCGCCGTTCCGAAGGTCAAGGGCCGCCAGAAGCCCGCCGGACCGAAGGTGGCCGCCGCGATCGCCAGGATCAGGATCGCCGCCAGCACCGAGGCCAGGCCCAGCCCGGCGGCGCGGAGCGCGGCGCGGACCACCAGCCGTCTGCGCAGCGCGCGCAGGAACTCGGAGATCTGGTTTGCCGCGGTCATCGGGCCGGGCGTGATGTTACCAAGCCGCGCCGCCCCCGGCCGCCGGGGCGGGGCCGCGACCGGCGTTTTCGGTATCGACCTTGCACAAACCCCGCTTCGCCATGACGAACCCCAACGATGTCGGCACCCTGGTCCCCTCCGATTCGCTCGCCCACACCAAATCGCCCCACGCGGGCGGGGCGTTCTTGAAGCTCGTCGGCCCGGCCGCCCCGTCGGCGCCCGCGCCGTCCGTCACGCCCGACGGGACGATGGCGCCGGGCGACCCGGTGGAGGGGGCGGACCTGGAACGCCTGCTCCAGGCGGCGCGTCCCCGGATGTTTGCGGTGGCGCTGCGCATGACGCGCAACCCCGACGACGCGGACGATGTCGTACAAGAGGCGATGTTGAAAGTGTGGCGCGCCTTCGACCGCTTCGAGGGCCGGGCCGCGCTGTCGACCTGGATCCACCGCATCGTCGTGAACGCCGCGCTGGATCGGCTGCGCGCGCGCGGCCCGGTGGTGACGCTGGCGGCGCGGGCCGACGACGAGACCTTCGAGCGAGAGGCGGTGGACTCCGACGGTAACACGCCCGTCGAGACGCCCGAGGAGCTGGTCCGGTCGGCGGAGGTGGGCGCCGAGGTCCACCGCGCGCTGGCCGCGCTTCCGCCGGCGCAGCGCCAGGTCCTGTCGCTGCGGGAGCTGGAGGGCGAGTCGTACCAGTCGATCGCAGACATCGTCCGCTGTCCGATCGGCACGGTGATGTCGCGCTTGCACCACGCCCGTCACCGCCTGGCCGAGGTGATCAGCACGGACCACCGCGAGCTGGTCCCCCGGGCCGCCTGACAGCTATCGCCCTCCTCGTCCCGGCTCGGGTTTTCCGGCCTCATCCCCGGGCGCGGAGGCCGCCGCCGGGCCCTCGGCCACTGCCGGCCGGGCCCTTCGAGGGTGGGCCGCCCGGCAGGCGGGCCTTTCGGAGGACAGGGGCCTGCGGGGTCTCTGGTACATTCTTCGGCCGTGAACACTTTCGGTTCCGACCGTTGGCGTTCGAGCGTGGCGGTTGTTCGAGCCTGGGTTGTTCGGCGGCGATGGGCGGTGGGGGCTGCGGCCGGGGCGCTCGCTCTCTTGCTCATTTACCCACCGCTCGGGGGCGCGCTCGCGGCGCGCCGGGCGACTTCGATGCTGCGCGACCGGCTGGGGGTCGACGTCGAGATCGGTGAGGCCCGGGCAGGACTGACGGGCATCGTCTTCCGTTCGGTCCAGGTGGGGCGCCAGGCCGGGGCGGTCCCGCCGCTGGCGCGCCTGGCCGTCGTCCGGGTGCCGTTCTCGGCGGCCCTGTTCCGCCGCGGCACGGTGACCGTCGACGGCGCGCTGGTCGACGTGCGGCGGGGCGGCGATGACGACAACGTCGACGCCGTGCTGGCGGCGTTGCGCGCGAGGCGCTCCGCGCCGGCGAAGGAGGGGGACGGCGGCGCCACCGGCGAGACGCGCGTCCCCGCGATCGCGCTGACGAACGCCAAGGTCAAGCTGCACGACGGCGGCTCGGGACTGACCGTCGACATCGAGAAGTTGAACGCCGATCTGGTGCCGGGGGCCGCGGTGAAGCTCAGCGCCGAGAAGATCGGCGGGCTGCTGGCGGTCGGCAGCGCGGGGCAGGGCCCGCGGTTCGGCGCCGCCGCGCTGACCATCGCGCAGCCGCTGGCGGGCCTTCGCCGGCAGGGCTATCCCACGGTCACCGTCGAGGGCGCCTTCGCGACGCCGCTGCCGAAGCTGTCGCTGACGGGCATCCACGGCAAGATCGTGCCCAGCACCAAGCCGCCCGCGCCCGGGGGCGCCGGCGAGAAGCCGGTGGAGGAGCTGACGGTGGATCTGGACGGCTCGTACGGCGGCGCGCGGGAGACGCTGTGGACGGCGCGCGGCGGCCTGGATCCCGCGACGCGCGCCGGCCAGCTGTCGTTGCGCGCCGAGCGCTTCTCGCTGGGCGAGATCGCCGACGTCCTGCCCAAGACCATCCTGGCGCCCGCCAACACGAACGTCGACGCCGCCTTCGACGTCAGCTGGGCCGAGGGCGCCGTGCGCTTCGGGGGCAACATGCGCTTCACGGGGCTCAGCTTCCAGCACCCGGCGCTGGCCCCCGAGCCGATCCAGAACGTCGACGTGGGCCTGGTGCTGCGCGCCACCGCCTTTCCGGCCGCCCGCCGGGTGGCCATCGATCGCCTGGAGGGCAGCATCGGCGAGCTGCACGGCAAGGTGTCGGGCTTCGTCGAGCTGGCGCCGGGGTCCGTGACGTTCTCCGACGGCTCGAAGGTCAGCTTCCGGCCGCGCCTGGACCTGACGCTGGAGATCCCGAAGCTGCCCTGCGCCAAGGCGCTGGCCAGCTTGCCGCCCGCGGTGGTCCCTCACCTGCAGGGGTTCGTGTTGAAGGGGACGTTCGGCGCCGACATCACCACGCGCATCGACTACGCGAACCTCGACGCGATGGA
>Ga0207695_10003881_pt1 | contig 20692 bp, 19 predicted proteins | sample KBSC54metaG_FD_184354 | JGI IMG/M metagenome (GOLD analysis project Ga0207695, IMG submission 184354) | Corn rhizosphere microbial communities from Kellogg Biological Station, Michigan, USA - KBS C5-4 metaG (SPAdes) (version 2) | ecosystem: Host-associated > Plants > Roots > Rhizosphere > Soil...
TCCGAGCCCTGCTGACGGTCAGCGGCTTCACGCTGCTGTCGCGCGTGACCGGACTGGCCCGCGAGACGCTGATCGCCCGTGCGTTCGGCGCCAGTCAATACACCGACGCGTTCTACGTCGCCTTCCGCATCCCGAACCTGCTGCGCCGCCTTTCTGCGGAAGGTGCGTTCTCGCAGGCGTTCGTGCCGATCCTCGCCGAGTTCAAGAACCAGCAGGGGCACGATGCGACGAAGGCGCTCGTCGACGCGATGTCGACCGTGCTTGCGTGGGCGCTTGCCGTGCTGTCGGTCCTCGGGATCGCCGGCGCGTCGTGGGTCGTGTTCGCGGTCGCGTCCGGCCTGCACACCGACGGCCACGCGTTCCCGCTCGCGGTCACGATGACGCAGATCATGTTCCCGTACATCGTGTTCATCTCGCTGACGACGCTCGCGTCCGGCGTGCTGAACACGTACAAGAGCTTCTCGCTGCCTGCGTTCGCGCCGGTGCTGCTCAACGTCGCATTCATCGCCGCGGCCGTGTTCGTCGCGCCGCACCTGAAGGTGCCGGTGTTCGCGCTCGCGTGGGCCGTCATCGTGGGTGGCGTGCTGCAGTTCCTCGTGCAGCTGCCGGGCCTGAAGAAGATCGACATGGTGCCGCTGATCGGCCTCAACCCGCTGCGTGCGCTGCGGCACCCCGGCGTGAAGCGCGTGCTCGCGAAGATGGTGCCCGCGACGTTTGCGGTGTCGGTCGCGCAGCTGTCGCTGATCATCAACACCAACATCGCATCGCGGCTCGGGCAGGGCGCCGTGTCGTGGATCAACTACGCCGATCGTCTGATGGAATTCCCGACGGCGCTGCTCGGCGTCGCGCTCGGCACGATCCTGCTGCCGAGCCTGTCGAAGGCGCACGTCGACGCCGATTCGACCGAGTATTCGGCGCTGCTCGACTGGGGGCTGCGCGTCACGTTCCTGCTCGCGGCGCCGAGCGCGCTCGCGCTGTTCTTCTTCGCGACGCCGCTCACCGCGACGCTCTTCAACTACGGCAAGTTCGACGCGCATACCGTCACGATGGTCGCGCGCGCGCTCGCGACCTACGGGATCGGCCTGGTCGGCATCATCCTGATCAAGATCCTCGCGCCGGGCTTCTATGCGAAGCAGGACATCAAGACGCCCGTGAAGATCGCGATCGGCGTGCTGATCGTCACGCAGATCTCGAACTACGTGTTCGTGCCGCTGATCGGCCATGCGGGCCTTACGCTGAGCATCGGCGTCGGCGCGTGCCTGAACTCGCTGCTGCTGTTCCTCGGGCTGCGCAAGCGCGGCATCTACCAGCCGTCGCCGGGCTGGCTGCGCTTCTTCATGCAGCTCGTCGGCGCGACGCTCGTGCTCGCGGGCGTGATGCACTGGTTCTCGATCAGCTTCGACTGGGCCGGGATGCGCTCGCAGCCGCTCGATCGCATCGCGCTGATGGCCGCGTGCCTCGTGCTGTTCGCTGCACTATATTTCGGTATGTTGTGGGTGATGGGCTTCAAATACGCTTACTTCAGAAGGCGCGCCAAGTGACGACCGCTATGACCCGCGTCCTCGACTACTTCAGCACGCTCGTGGCGGACGACGACAGCCTGCCCGTCACGGAAACCGCGCTGTCGCTGGCGCAGGACGCATATCCCGACCTTGACCTGCAGGGCACGCTGGCCGAACTCGACATGCTTGCGGCGCGGCTGCGCCGGCGGCTCGCCGACGATGCGGACCTGAAAGGCCGCGTCGCCGCGCTGAACGACTTCTTCTTCCGTGAACTCGGCTTCACGTGCAATCACAACGATTACTACGACCCCGATAACAGCCACCTGAACGCCGTGCTGAAACGGCGGCGCGGGATCCCGATCTCGCTGTCGGTGCTGTATCTGGAGCTCGCCGAGCAGGTCGGCGTGCCGGCGCGCGGCGTATCGTTCCCCGGCCATTTCCTGCTGCGCGTCACGCTGCCGGACGGCGACCTGATCATCGATCCGACCAACGGCCATTCGCTGTCGGAAGCCGAGATGGTCGAGATGCTCGAGCCGTATGTCGCGCGCGCGGCCGGTGCGGTCGACAGCGCGTTGCGCGCGCTGCTGCAGCCCGCGACGAGCCGCGAGATCATCGCGCGGATGCTGCGCAACCTGAAGACGATCTATCTGCAGACGGAACGCTGGCAGCGGCTGCTCGCGGTGCAGCAGCGGCTCGTGATCCTGTTGCCCGAGCAGCTCGACGAGGTGCGTGACCGTGGGTTCGCGTATGCGCGGCTCGACTACCTGCGCCCCGCGCTCGAGGATCTCGAGCAGTATCTCGGCGAGCGGCCGGAGGCGGACGATGCGACCGTCGTCGAGTCGCAGGTGACCGAATTGCGGCAGCGGATGCAGCGCGACGACGAGGACTGAGCCGGTCGCGCGACGGCCGGAACCTGGAATGCAAAACGCCCGCATCGCGGGCGTTTTTCATTCGCGCTTACTTCGGCTGCATCCGGATCGCGCCGTCGAGGCGGATCACTTCGCCGTTGAGCATCGGATTCTCGACGATCTGGCGCACCAGCATCGCGTATTCGGCCGGTTTGCCGAGCCGCGGCGGGAACGGCACCATTGCGCCGAGCGCGTCCTGCACGTCCTGCGGCATGCCGAGCAGCATCGGCGTCTCGAACAGGCCGGGTGCGATCGTCATCACGCGGATGCCGCTGCGCGCCAGGTCGCGCGCGATCGGCAGCGTCATGCCCGCGACGCCGGCCTTCGAGGCCGCGTACGCGGCCTGGCCGATCTGCCCGTCGAACGCGGCGACCGATGCGGTACTGACGATCACGCCGCGCTCGCCGTCCGCGGTCGGCGCGGTTGCGGCCATCGCGGCGGCCGCGAGCCGGATCATGTTGAACGTGCCGACGAGGTTCACGTTGATCGTCTTCGCGAACACGTCGAGCGGATGCGCGCCGTCCTTGCCGACGGTCTTCGCGGCGGGCGCGATGCCCGCGCAGTTGACGAGGCCGCGCAATGTGCCCGCGCGCGTTGCCGCGTCGACGGCCGCCTGCGCGTCGGCTGCGCTCGACACGTCGCAGCGCACGAATTCACCGCCCAGCTCGGTCGCGAGCGCGACGCCCGCCGCCTCGTTCAGGTCGGCGAGCACGACCTTGCCGCCGGCCTGCGCGAGCATCCGCGCCGTTCCGGCGCCGAGGCCCGACGCGCCGCCCGTGATCAGAAAGACGTTGCCGCGAATCTCCATGACTGTCTCCTTTGTCGACCGCCCTTGGCGCTTTAGCGCTTAGGGAGGTCCCATGCAAGGCGGTCGACCGCCCTTGGCGCTTTAGCGGGCGAAAAAAAACCGCCCGGAAAGGGCGGCTTGCGGTGCGCGATGCGGTGCTTACTTCAGTGCGTCGAACGCGCGCTCGCGGATTTCCTCGACGCTGCCGAGGCCCGAGATCTTGCGATACTGCGGCGCCTTCAGGCCGTTTTCCTCGCCGCGCTGCGCCCAGTCGCCGTAGTACTTGATCAGCGGCTTGGTCTGCGCTTCGTACACTTCGAGACGCTTCTTGACGGTTTCTTCCTTGTCGTCGTCGCGCTGGATCAGCGGTTCGCCCGTCACGTCGTCGTGGCCCTCGACCTTCGGCGGGTTGAACTTGACGTGATACGTGCGGCCCGATGCCGGGTGCGTGCGGCGGCCGCTCATGCGCTCGATGATTTCCGAGAACGGCACGTCGATCTCGAGCACGTAGTCGATCGCGACACCGGCGTCCTTCATCGCATCGGCCTGCGCGATCGTGCGCGGGAAGCCGTCGAACAGATAGCCGTTCGCGCAATCGGATTCCTTCAGGCGTTCCTTGACGAGGCCGATGATCAGGTCGTCCGTCACGAGCTTGCCTTCATCCATGAAGCGCTTCGCTTCGATGCCGAGCGGCGTGCCGGCCTTCACGGCCGCGCGCAGCATGTCGCCCGTCGAGATTTGCGGGATGCCGAATTTTTCCTTGATGAAGTTTGCCTGGGTGCCCTTTCCCGCGCCGGGCGCGCCCAACAGGATCAAACGCATGGTGATATCTCCAAGTATGTAGATTCGTGTGGCGAGACGCAAAGGCGCCGGCGACAACGTGCGCGGGGCTTGCCTGGCGCGCGGCGGACCGGTCTGATGCGGCGCGTCGGCTTCGGCGACGCGCGGCTGCCGGCAGGGCCGCGGGCGGGGTCAAGCGAGGACGCGCTGGTCGCGGACGGCTCGCACAATCGCTTGATTATGCCACGGGTTATTTTGAACCCGGCTGAAAAAGGGCCTGCACGCGCGCGAGATCGGCGGGCGTGTCGATACCGGCTTCGGGCGCGGATTCGGTGATCAGTACTGCGATGCGCTCGCCGTGCCACAGCGCGCGCAGCTGTTCGAGCTGCTCGGCCTGTTCGATCGGCGCCTGCGCAAGCGTCGGATACGTGCGCAGGAAACGCGCGCGATATGCATAGAGGCCGATGTGCCGGTAGACCGGAAATGCAGGGGCCGGCATCGCCGCGACGTCCGGCCAGTGCGGCTGGTATGCGTCGCGGCTCCACGGAATCGGCGCGCGCGAGAAGTACAGCGCGACGCTCTGCGCGTCGAGCGCGACCTTCACGACGTTCGGGTTGAACACGTCGGCTGCATCGTGGATCGGGTGGGCCGCGGTCGCGATCGCGCAGGCCGGATGCGCGGCCAGGTGCGACGCTACGTCGCACACGAGCACGGGGTCGATCAGCGGCTCGTCGCCCTGCACGTTGACGACGACGGTGTCGTCGCTCCACCCGAACGTCGCCGCGACTTCCGCGAGCCGGTCGGTGCCGGATGGATGGTCGGCACGCGTCAGCACCGCCTCAAAGCCGTGATCGCGCGCCGCGTCGAGCACGCTTTGCGCGTCGGACGCGACGAGCACCTGCTGCGCGCCCGCTTCGCGCGCACGCTCGGCGACGCGCACGACCATCGGCTTGCCGCCGAGATCGGCGAGCGGCTTGTTCGGGAGGCGCGTCGACGCGAGCCGGGCGGGAATGACGGCGATGAAGGGTTGCGGGTGAGTCATCGGGGGGAACGGTGAGAGGGACGGGGCGGGTGGCGCGTCCGGCGCCGGTCGCCCGGCGGCGTTCGGCGACCGGCCGGGGCCGGGCCGCCTTCGAGCGATTGCGCCGGTCGAGCGGCCTGGCGGCTTAGCGGCCGGCCGGGTCGATCGGCGTGCCTTCGACGGTCTGGCGCGCTTCGTCGACGAGCATCACGGGGATGCCGTCGCGGATCGGGTAGGCGAGCTTGTCCGCGTTGCAGATCAGTTCCTGCGCGGCGCGGTCATAGTGGAGCGGGCCTTTGCAGATAGGGCACACAAGGATTTCAAGCAGGCGAGCGTCCACGGAGTTTCTCCACAACGAGGGCAATGAGGCGAGGGTCGAGCGCGGCTTCGACAGGGACGACCCAGAGTCGAGCGTCGCGCCAGGAAGCGCCCAATTTTACTGCATCCTTCTCGGTGATCAGGATCGCATCGACGGCATCGTCGACGAACGGATTGTCGGCGAACGCGTAGTGGTCGGGCAGCGCGCGCGTCGCCGGCGCCAGACCGGCCGCGCGCAGCGTCGCGAAGAAGCGTTCCGGCGCGCCGATGCCGGCCGCGGCGAGCACGCGCTCGTTCGCGAACTGCGACAGCGGGCGGCGCAGCGCGGGCTGGTCGAGGTGCCATGCGGCGCCCGGCGTGAGCGCGAGCGCGTAGGTGTCGGCCCACGGCGGTAGCGTGCCGCTGTACGGATCGTTGACGAGCGTGGCATCGCGGTGCCGCGACAGCGGCTCGCGCAGCGGGCCGGCCGGCAGCAGGAAGCCGTTGCCGCCGAGCCGGTGGTCGAACACGACGAGCTCGACCGTGCGTGCGAGGCGGTAGTGCTGCAGGCCGTCGTCGCTGACGATCACGTCGACGTCCGGATGCGCGGCGCGCAGCGCCTGCGCGGCCGCCACGCGGTCGGGACACACCCAGACGGGCGCGCCGGTGCGGCGCGCGATCAGCAGCGGCTCGTCGCCGCCCACGCTCGCGCTCGACGCGGGCGTGACGGCGGTCGGCGCTTTCACGTTCGCGCCGTAGCCGCGCGACACGACGCCGGGCGTGAAGCCGGCCGCGCGCAACGCGTCGACGAGTGCGATCACGGTCGGCGTCTTGCCGGTACCGCCGACGGTCACGTTGCCGACCACGACGACGGGCACGCCGACGCCGACCGGTTTCTTCCAGCCCTGTGCGTAAGCGGTGCGCCGCAGCGCCGCGCACAGGCCGAACACGCATGCGAACGGTGTGAGCGCCCACGCGAGCGCGCCGCGCCGCTGCCATTCGCGTGTCAGGCGCGCTTCGAGCCGGGCGAGCGGGCCGCCGGGCGCGCTCATCGGACCGGGCGCGGCGCGTCGTGCGCCGCGGCGTGGGACGGATTCGTCAAGGCGGATTCTCCGTTGGGCGGCGCATGCCGCGGGGTCTGCGGAAGGCGGCACTCTAGCGCGCCGCATGCGGACGCGGCAAGCGCGACCGGCCGACGCAGCTCGCGGGGCCGCATCGCGGCGGGCTGTGGATAACTCTGTGAAGAACTCCCCAGTCGATGGCCTCAAACGCCCGCCCGGTGGGCATCGAATCGGATGAGAATCATTCCGAAAGGTTTAAAAGTATATAAAAATCAATGTGTTATCGGGAATTGTCTGGCTTTTTCCGCGGTTTCCAAGCGTTTTAGGCGGACGATTGCCGGAATGTGGACACCTTTCGAGCGCCGCGACCCATGCGCTCAGTGCTGGACGCCGCGCGTGTGTCGGACTATCGTGTCGCCGCCAGCATTCATCCGACCGTCCATGCCTTCCGACTCCCCTTTTGCTGCACCCGGCGCGACCCGCGGCGGCGACGAAGTGATTCCCGTTTCGGCGCTCAATCGTGCGATTTCGACGATGCTGGAGCGTTCGTTTCCGCTGCTGTGGATTTCGGGCGAAGTATCGAATTTCACGCGCGCCGCGAGCGGCCACTGGTATTTCTCGATCAAGGACCAGCAGGCGCAGATGCGCTGCGTGATGTTCCGCGGCCGCGCCCAATACGCGGAATTCACGCCGCGCGAAGGCGACCGGATCGAGGTTCGCGCGGTCGTCACGATGTACGAGCCGCGCGGCGAAGTGCAGCTCAACGTCGAGGCCGTGCGGCGCACCGGGCAGGGGCGCCTGTACGAGGCATTCCTCCGGCTGAAGGCGCAGCTCGAAGGCGAAGGGCTTTTCGCGCCCGAGCGCAAGCGGCCGCTGCCGGCCCACCCGCGCGCGATCGGCATCGTCACGTCGCTGCAGGCAGCCGCGCTGCGCGATGTGCTGACCACGCTCGCACGCCGTGCGCCGCACATTCCGGTGATCGTCTATCCGGCGCCCGTGCAGGGTGCCGGTTCCGCCGAAAAGCTCGTCGCGGCCGTCGAGGCCGCGAATGCGCGGCGCGAGGTCGACGTGCTGCTGGTCTGCCGCGGCGGCGGCTCGATCGAGGATCTGTGGTCGTTCAACGACGAGGCGCTGGCGCGCGCGATCGCGGCGAGCGAGCTGCCGATCGTCAGCGGCGTCGGGCACGAAACCGATTTCACGATCGCGGACTTCGCGGCCGACGTGCGCGCGCCGACGCCGACCGGCGCGGCCGAACTCGCGAGCCCGCAGCGCGCGCTGCTGCTGCGCGAGGTCGGCGATCGCCAACGCGCGCTCGCGCGCGGCATGGAACGCCGGCTCGAACAGCGCGCGCAGCAGCTCGACTGGCTCGCTCGCCGGCTCGTGAGCCCGGCCGAGCGGCTGCAGCGGCAGCGCACGCACGTCGAGCAGCTCGCGGCGCGGCTCGCGTCGGCGGCATCGCGGCCGGTGCGCGACGCGCGCGCGCGCTTCGCGCTCGCGCAGTTGCGCTGGCAGCGTGCGCGGCCCGATCCGTCACAGGCGCGCCAGGCGCTCGCAGGGCTGTCGCAACGTCTCGCGCTCGCATTGCAGCGTCGTCACGAGCGCGACACGGCGCGTGTGTCAGCCTGTGCGGCGCGGCTCGAGGTGCTGAGCCCGAAGCGTACGCTCGAGCGCGGCTATGCGGCGCTCATCGATGCGCAGACGGGCCGCGCGGTGCGCGCGCCGAGCGCGCTGAAGCCGCAGCGGCGCCTGACCGTGCATCTCGCCGAAGGCTCGGCCGACGTGTCGCTCGCCGACGTGCAGCCGCGGTTGACCGATACGATCTGACGTAACCGGCGCAAGCGAAACGAAGGTCCCGCAACGGATGCGTCCCGCGCGGGAACGGATACTGCGCACCGCCGGTTCGTCCTGCCGGACGTTGCGCAAACGTCGCTTTTCCGCATACCGCGGATAAATGGCCCGTGAGTTTGCGGGGTTATTCGTCCTCGCCTACAATCGGACGCTCGGCAGCATTCAACACAAGCCCCCCTACATACTCAACGAAGGAATCGCCATGGCTCATACGCTCCCGCCGCTCCCGTACGCTGAAGACGCACTCGCGCCGACCATTTCGCTCGAGACGATCCAGTACCACTACGGCAAGCACCATCAGGCTTATGTGACGAACCTGAACAATCTGATCCCGGGCACGGAATTCGAAAACCTGTCGCTGGAAGAGATCGTGAAGAAGTCGTCGGGCGGCATCTTCAACAACGCCGCGCAAATCTGGAACCACACGTTCTTCTGGAACAGCCTGTCGCCGAACGGCGGCGGCGCACCGACGGGCGCGCTGGGCGATGCGATCAACGCGAAGTGGGGTTCGTACGACGCATTCAAGGAAGCGTTCACGAAGGCTGCAGTCGGCACGTTCGGTTCGGGCTGGGCATGGCTGGTGAAGAAGGCCGACGGTTCGCTCGACATCGTGTCGACGAGCAACGCAGCGACGCCGCTGACGACCGCCGACAAGGCACTGCTGACGATCGACGTGTGGGAGCACGCGTACTACATCGACTACCGCAACGCACGTCCGAAGTTCGTCGAAGCGTTCTGGAACATCGTGAACTGGGACTTCGCAGCGAAGAATTTCGCGTAAGGTCCTCCGGTGCGTCGCGCGCCGTAGCGGCGCGCAGCACCCCGTAGAAAAGCCCTCGTTGCGAGGGCTTTTTTGTTTTTGCCCGGCAGGATCGTGCCGCGCTTGCCGGATCAGCCGACGACGCCGAGCACCCAGCCGAGCGCCGCGCTCGCGATCACGACAGCCCACGGCGGCACGCGCCAGAACGTCAGCGCGACGAACGCGACGAGCGCGGCGGCCAGGTCGCGCGGCGCCACGATCGTGTCGGTCCAGACCGGGTGATAGAGCGCGGCGAGCAGCAGCCCGACGACGGCCGCGTTCACGCCCGCGAGCGCGGCCTGCATGCGCGTGCTGCGGCGCAGGCGTTCCCAGAACGGTGCGGTGCCGGCAACGAGCAGGAACGACGGCGCGAAGATCGAGACGAGCGCGATCATGCCGCCGAGCCAGCCGTTCGGCGCATCGCGCAGCGAAGCGCCGAGGAATGCCGCGAACGTGAACAGCGGCCCCGGCACGGCCTGCGCGAGCCCGTAGCCGGCGAGGAACGCCGAATCGCCGACCCAGCCGGGCGCGACCACGGCCGCCTGCAGCAGCGGCAGCACCACGTGCCCGCCGCCGAACACGAGTGCGCCCGTGCGGAAGAATGCATCGACGACGGCAAGCGTATCGGAGCGGAGCACGCGTGCCGCGAACGGCAGCGCGACGAGCAGCGCCGCGAACAGCGCGAGCCACAGCACGCCCGCGCGGTGCGATACGTGCAGCGGCAACGGCTCGTGGGCGTCGCGCGCCGGCTGCGGCAGCAGGACGAGACCGGCCGCACCGGCCGCGACGATCACCGCAATCTGCGTCCACGCGGCCGGCGCGAGCAGCGCGACGCACGCGGCCGCGGCCATCAGCGTGATGCGGCGCGCATCCGGGCACAGCGTGCGCGCCATGCCCCAGACGGCTTGCGCGATCACCGCGACCGACACGATGCGCAGCCCGTGCAGCGCGCCGGCTTCGATCGGCGCACCCGTCGCGTGAACGCCGAGCGCAAACAGCATCATCAGCAGCGCCGACGGCAGCGTGAAGCCGAGCCATGCGGCGAACATTCCCGCATAGCCGGCGCGCGCGAGGCCGATCGCCATCCCGACCTGGCTGCTCGCGGGCCCCGGCAGGAACTGGCACAGCCCGACGAGATCCGCATACGTGCGCTCGGTGAGCCAGCCGCGCCGCGTGACGAATTCGGCGCGGAAGTAGCCGAGATGCGCGACCGGGCCGCCGAACGACGTAAGGCCGAGCCGCAGGAATGCGACGAACACGGGCCACGGACGACGGAAAGGGGCGGGGACGGTCGATGTATTCAAGACAGGGCACGGGATGGGTGGAGCGAGCCGACACGATAGCGTAACGCGGCGACGGCGGGGTGTCGCGTGGCGGCCGTTGCGCGACGTTCAGTGCGTATCGCCGGCCATCCCGCTCGCGCGGCGCAGCGCGTCGATGTCGACGAGTTCGATCTCGCCGACATGCAGCCGCACGATACCGTCGGCCTGCAGCGCCTTCAGCAGCCGGTTGGTGGTCTGCCGCGTCAGCGACAGCATCGACGCGAGCGTTTCCTGCGACAGCCGCACGCGCGTGCGCCCGGCGCTGATGCCGCCGTAGCCTTCGGCGATCATCAGCAGGCGCGCGGCGAGCCGTTGCGCGGCCGGCATCACGCTCATCGATTCGACGGTGAGGAAGCTCAGGCGCAGCTTCTGCGCCATCAGCAGCGCGAACTGCCGCCAGTATTGCGGCGTCGCGTCGAGCATCGCGAGCAGCGCGGCCTGCGGCACGTGCAGCAGCAGCGCGTCGTCGAGCGCGATCGCGTCGTGCGTGCGCGGCTGGCCGTCGAACAGCGCGATTTCGCCGAACCACGTGACGGGCTCGGCGACCGTCAGCAGCGCTTCCTTGCCCTGCGGGTCGACCGCACCTATCGTGAGTGAACCGGCCAGTACCGCGTACAGCCCGCACGGCGGGTCGCCGCGCCGGAACAGCGCGTGGCCGGCCGGCAGGCGGCGCAGCACCGCACGGGCGAGCAGGTCCGCGCGCAACGCGGGCGGCAGCGCGGCGAACCACGGGTTCGCTTCGATCTGCGGCACGTAGGGGGCGAGCGACGAAGGCATGGGCACGCGATGTCGGGTAGCTGACAGAGGTTCTCGGGCGTGACGCGCATCATAGCGCTCAACGACCGGCCAGGAGACGCGATGAAGACGCTCGAAGACCATCTTTCCCAGTATGCGGCCTACCATCGCGACGCGCGCAACATCGCGACGCATCTGGTCGGCATTCCGATGATCGTGTTCGCGGTCGAGGTGCTGCTGTCGCGGCCGGCGATCGGCATGCTGGCCGGCATCGCGCTGTCGCCGGCGCTGCTGCTCGCCGTCGCGTTCGCGGTGTTCTACCTGCGTCTCGACCTGCGGTTCGGGATCGTGATGACCGCGCTGTTCGCGCTCGGCCTGTGGGCCGCGCAGGCGCTCGCGTTGTTGCCGACCGCGCAATGGCTCGGCATCGGCATCGGTGCGTTCGTCGTCGGCTGGATCGTGCAGTTCGTCGGGCACTGGTTCGAAGGGCGCAAGCCCGCATTCGTCGACGATCTGGTCGGCCTGATGGTCGGGCCGCTGTTCGTCGTTGCCGAAGTCGCGTTCTTCGCGGGGCTGCGCGGCGACGTGCGCCGCGAAGTCGAGCGGCGGGCCGGGCCCGTGCACGGCGGCGCACATTCGCATGTCTGACTCGATCCGCGCGCGGGCGAAGTGCGGGCCGCGCCGGCCGGCTTTGCGCCATCGTTGCGCGGGTCGCGCGCGACGCCACAGGCGTGGCGCAACGGCTAAGATGCGGGGTGCGTCATACGACGCGTATGCGGAGCAATCGCCATGGTGGATCGCCCGACTCTCGACGCCTACGATGCCCATGCCGCGCAATATGCGCAGGACTGGCTCGACCAGGCCGCGCCCGACGACATGTACGCGCTGCTCGAACAGCATTTCTCGCCGGGGCCGACCGCGGACGTCGGCTGCGGAGCGGGGCGCGACACGGCCTGGCTCGCTTCGCGCGGCTTCGACGTACGCGGCTACGACGCGAGTGCCGCGCTGCTCGACGAGGCGCGGCGGCGCCATCCCGACCTGAGCTTCGAGCTGGCCGCACTGCCGGCGCTGGCCGGCGTGCCGTCCGGCGCGTTTCGCAACGTGCTGTGCGAGACGGTCGTCATGCACCTCGAACAGGCGGCCGCGGCGGCGGCCGCCGCACGGCTGGCCGATCTCCTGATGCCGGGCGGCACGTTGTACCTGAGCTGGCGGGTGGCCGGAAACGGCGCGCTGCGCGACGAGCGCGGCCGCCTCTATACGCCGCTCGATTCGGCGCGGATGCACGCGGCGCTCGGCGCCGGCATGCACGTGATCGACGAGCACGAGGTCGTCAGCGCGTCGTCCGGCAAACGCGTACACCGGCTGATCGTGCGCAAGGCGGCCGCCGCGTGACGGCGGCGCGCCGTCGCGTTCACTCGCGGTTGAGCGCCGCTTCCCAGTTGATGTCGACGCAGAGCACCTGCATGCCGGCCGCGGCGGGTGCGGCGACCGATGCGGTCACGCACAGGTGCGCCTCGTTGATCGACAGGTACGGCGGCGTCAGATGCACACGGCCCGGCGCGCGCATCGCGTCGATGAAGTACGGGCGGCGCTCCCAGCTCGCGCCTTCGGAATGCAGCAGTGGCCGGAAGCGCTTGGCGCGCTGCGACACGCTGCCGCGCGCGAGCACGTTGTCGCCGATCTGGCGTCCCGATGCGTCGAGCAGGAAGCAGCGCGCGGTCTCGGGCAGCCCGAGCACGGCGGCGGCCGCATCGGTGAGCGATTCGCCCGCAGCGAGCTTCCGGCTCGCTTCCTCGAGCGCGGCGACATACGGTGCGAGCCGTTCTGCCTGCGTACGCTCGCGTTGCGCGACGCGCAGCCGCAGCGCGGCCGACAGCGTATCCATGCAGCCCGCCGCAGCCTGCGGTTGCACGGGGTCGACGCTCGGTCCCGCGAAGTACTGGCCCTGCACGAAATCGACGTTGCACTCGAGTGCGATCAGCGCGTCGCGCTCGGTCGCGAGGCCGCCCATCAGCACGAGCTGGCCGGATTCGTGCAGCAGCGACACGAGCCCCGGCAGCACGCGTTCGAGATGCGAGTGCTCGCTCGCCTGCGCGAGGATGCCGCGGTCGAGCGTGACGATATCGGGATGCAGGTGCCACACGCGGTCGATGTTCGAATGCTTCGCGCCGAACCCGCCGAGCGCGATCAGGAAGCCGGCCTTGCGCAGCCCGTCGACGATCGCCGCGTAGCGCGGCGTCTCGCCGCCCGCCTGCTCGGGCACCTCGAGCACCACGCGGTGCGGCGGCAGCCCGAGCGCCTTCAGGTTCGCGAGCAGCGCGTCGCCGTAGACGGTGTCCATCAGCGCGGCCGGATGCAGGCTCAGGAAAAGCCATTCGTCGTGACTGTCGAACGCGTGGAAATTGCCGAGATGCAGCGATTCGGCGAGCCGGCCGAGTTCGAGCAGGTCGCCGCGCCGTGCCGCCTGCGTGAACACCTCGTGCGACGCCACCTGGCGGCTTTCCTCGTCGTGCGCGCGCAGCGATGCGTGATAGCCGATCGCGCGGCGGTGCGACACCGAGAAAACGGGCTGGAACACGCTGAACACGGTGTAGCCGCCGTACAGCACGGTGCGCCGGTTCCCGTCGTCGCCGGCGACGGGGCGGGGCGGCTGAAAGCCGGGGGGATCGATTTCGATCATGCTCATGATGTCGGCCGAAGGAAGACTGCCAGTTTACCTAGAGAATAGGCGAGCAAGAAGCGTGCACGGCATCGTGCCTCATGCGGCGGCCCGTCGCGGCCGGTGGACGGGATATCGCAGCGCGCATCGCAGGGGCGGGCTGCACCGCGATGGTGCGCGCGGCGGCGTTGCGGTGCCCGAAACGGCGCGCGCCGCGCGCCGCGCGTCACGCGCGCTCGGACGGGTCGGTCTTGCGCGCGGTGCTGCGGATCTCGGGCGCGAGCTGCGCGAAGATCCACGCGGACGCGGCCGTGATGATCCCGACGCAGACGAACGTCGCATGGAACGCCGGCAGCGTGTTGCTCGGCGTCACGGTGCGCAGCATGCCGGTGAACGTTGCGAGCAACGCGCCGGCGACCGTGACGCCGAGGCTCATCGACAGCATCTGCACGAGCGAGAACAGGCTGTTGCCGCTGCTCGCGCCGCCCGTGCCGAGATCCTTCAGTGTCAGCGTGTTCATCGCGGTGAACTGCATCGAGTTGAAGCCGCCGAACAGCGCGAGATGCACGACCTTCACCCATACGGGCACCGTGTCGCGCATCAGCGCGAAGCTCGCCATCATCACGCCGACCATGATCGTGTTCGCAAGCAGCACCTTGCGGTAGCCGTGCTGCGTGATCAGGCGCGTGATGATCCGCTTCGAGAACATCCCGGCCGCCGCGACCGGCAGCATCATCAGCCCGGCCTCGAACGCCGAGTAGCCGAGGCTCACCTGCAGCAGCAGCGGGATCAGGTACGGCATCGCGCCGCTGCCGATCCGCGCGAACAGGTTGCCGAGCAGCCCGACGCTGAACGTGTGGATCCTGAACAGTTCGAGCGAGAAGATCGGTTGCGGCGCGCGCACCGCGTACAGCCCGTACGCGACGAAGCACGCGAGGCTCAGGATCAGCAGCACGAGCACGGCTGCGTGCTGCATGCCGAGATCGGCGAGCCCGTCGAGCGACAGCGAGATCGCGACCATGCCGATCGTCAGCAGCAGATAGCCCTTCAGGTCGAAGCGGCCGACGGCCGGGTTGCGCGAATCGGGCATCGAATAGAAGGTCGCGATGCAGCCCGCGACGCCGACCGGCACGTTGATCAGGAAGATCCAGTGCCACGACGCGATCTTCACGAGCCAGCCGCCGAGCGTCGGCCCGATCAGCGGGCCGATCAGGCCGGGAATCGCGACGAACGACAGCGCGGACAGGTAGCGTTCGGCCGGAAAGGTGCGCAGCACCGCGAGCCGCCCGACCGGCAGCAGCATCGCGCCGCCGACCCCCTGCACGACGCGGAACGCGACGAGCTGCGTCAGCGTATGCGCGTTCGCGCACAGCAGCGAGCCTAGCGAGAACACCAGGATTGCGCTGAAGAACACGCGCCGCGTGCCGAACGTGTCGGCGAGCCAGCCCGACACGGGGATCATCACCGCCATCGTCAGCGAGTACGCGATCACGACCGACTGCATCCGCAGCGGCGATTCGCCGAGGCTCGCGGCCATCGACGGCAGCGCCGTGTTGACGATCGTCGCATCGAGCGTCTGCATGAAGAAGCCCGTCGCAACGAGCCACAGCATCACGGTGAGGTTCTTTTCGCCGGGAGCGGCGGCGGGCGGGCTTTGGAACATGAAGGCATGGCGGTGGCGCGGGACAGCCGCCATTGTAGGGAAAGCCGCCGTGCCGTGCAGTTTCGGTGCAACGCGAAGTCCGGCTGGCGGATGCCCGTCCCCGTCGATTGACCAGTACAGTTCAGCCGAAAGTGTCTGCCGCCGTATCTGTCCGTGTGCTGTCACTGTCCGAAATACTGGAGGCATCGAACCCGTGCGACCAGGAGGCTGCCATGCGCGAACTGCGACTCTACGTGATGGACGGTGACGAGCCGGCAGGACGGTGGCGGATCGTCGATCGCACCGTACTCGAGGTGGCCGAAGGCGACGTCTGGGTGACCGTCGAGGGCCGCCCCGACGACCACTGGCTCGCTGCCGGCGATTCGCTGACGTTGATGTCCGGCATGCGCGTGTGGGTCAGCGCGGGGCCGCACGGCGCGACGTTCGCGTTCGGTCCGCTCGCGGTGCCGGCCGTGCGCGCCGCGCAGGCGTGGTGGCGGCCGCTCGTCGCGTGGCGCGACGGCCGTCGTCACGCGGCCGCGTCGCTGCCGACGTAGCGCGCCCGGGGCCGGATCAGCTTGCCGTCCGCATATTGTTCGAGCGCATGGGCGATCCAGCCGGCCGTGCGGCCGGCCGCGAACAGCGTGAACGCCGCGCCGTCCGGCAGCGCGAGCGTGCGCTCCAGCACCGCGAGCGCGAAATCGATCGCCGGCCGCAGGCCCGTCGCCGCTTCGACGCGCGCGGCGAGCGCGCGCGCCATGTGCAGCGCCGGTCGGTCGGGTACCGCCGCGTGCAGTGCGTCGAGCAGCGCCAGCGCACGCGGATCGCCGTCGGGATAGAGCGGGTGCGCGAAACCGGACAGTGCAGTGCGGCCGCCGTCCGCGTGTTCGTCGTGCGTCAGCCGCAGCGCAAGGTAGCGATCGAGGTCGGCGGCGCGGGCTGCTTCGTCGAGCAGCGCGCCCGCGCGGAACGTCTCGCCGCCGTGACGCGGGCCCGACAGCGCCGCGAGCCCGCCCGCGATCGCGCCGAACAGGTGAGTGCCGGTCGACGCGATGCAGCGCACCGCGAAGGTCGACGGATTCAGTTCGTGATCGGCGCACAGCACGAGCGCGCGGCGCAGCAGGTCGGCTTCGTCGCGCCGTCGCACGCGCCATGCGGCAGCGAGCTGCCGGTGCACGGGCGCGTCGCCCGGCGCGATGCCGGCGAGCGCGGCCGTCGCGACGCGCAGCAGCAGCGCGGCCGAATCGAGCTGAGCGTCGCGCCCCTGCGCCCACAGGCGCGGCAGCGCCGCGGCCGCGGCGGGCAGCAGCACCAGCGTGCGTTCGAGTGGCGCGAGATGCGCCCAGCGGCGCGCCCAGTCGTCCCACTGCGCGGCGTTGAAACCGGTCGACGCGAGCGACGCGGCGGCAAGCCGCGCGGGCGAACACTCCCAGAGCCTGGCGGCCGTCTGTTCCAGCGTCGCCTCGTCGGCAAGCGTGATCGCATCGGCGCCGCAGTAGCGCAGGCGGCCGTCGGCGATCTGCGTGATCCGCGATTCGAGCACCGGCACGCCCCAGTCGAGCGACCGCTCGGCGACGCCGCCCGCGCGTTTCGCGTCGGCGCGGCGGCGCGCGAGCAGGCGCACCTCGTCCGCGTCGTAGCGGCGGCGCTTGGTCGCGCCGTCGGGCAGCGAGCGCAGCAGCCCGCGGCTCACATACGCATAGAGCGTGCTCACGCTGACACCGAGGGTGCCGGCGGCTTCCTGCGCGCTGAGGGATGTCATGCCGGTCGCTCCTGTCGGGGCGCATGAAGCGCTGCCCGGCTACAACTATTCGTTATGTATTGATTCGTGCAATCAAGATTGATTGCGCCTGTCGCGAATTCTAGACTCGATTTCGTCTCCCCTCCGACGCTGAGGCGCTCACTTCACCATGACACCCGAACTCGCATTGACCCATCTGTGGCAACTCGCGCACGGCGACCGCGACGCGCTGGCTCGCGCGACCGTGACGGGTCGGGACCCGACGCTGCCGTCGACGTTCCATGTCGGCACGCTCGCCGCGGCGACGATCGCAGCCGCCGGGCTCGCGGCGGCCGAATGCCACCGGCTTCGCACCGGCGTCGCGCAATCCGTCGACGTGTCGGTGCGCGACGCGCTGGTCGCGTTCCGCAGCGAACGCTACCTGCGCGTGGACGATGGCCCGCCGCCGGAGCTGCGTCACCCGGTGACGGGCTTCTTCGAGACGCGCGACGGGCGCTGGATCCAGTTGCACGCGAATTTTCCGCATCACCTGCACGGGATTCTCGACGTGCTCGGTTGCGGCGCGCAGCCGGCCGACGTCGCCGCGGCGATCCGCACGTGGGATGGCGCGGCGCTCGATACCGCGCTGGCCGAGGCCGGCCTGTGCGCGGCATTGATCAGAACACCTGATGAATGGGCGGCGCACGAGCAGGCGCGCGCGATTGCGTCGCTGCCGCTGTTCGAGATCGAGCGGATCGCCGACGCGCCGGTCGAGCCGATCGGCCGCGGCGAAGCCGGCCAGCCGCTCGCCGGCGTGCGCGTGCTCGATCTCACGCGCATCATCGCGGGGCCGGTCGCGGGCCGCACGCTGGCGTCGCACGGCGCGCAGACGCTGCTCGTCAACGGTCCGCACCTGCCGAACATCGCGCCGCTCGTGATCGACAACGGGCGCGGCAAGCGTTCGACGTGGATCGACCTGCGCGATGCGGCTGGCGTCGATGCGCTGCACGCACTCGCGTGCGACGCGGATGTGTTCCTGCAGTCGTACCGGCCCGGCGCGCTCGCGGCGCGCGGTTTCGCACCGCAGGCGCTGGCGGAGTTGCGGCCCGGCATCGTGTGCGTGTCGGTGTCCGCATACGGGCACGCGGGGCCATGGGCGAAGCGGCGCGGTTTCGACAGCCTCGTGCAGTCGGCGAGCGGGATCGCGTGGCAGGAGCAGCAGGCCGCGCACGCGAACCAACCGCGCCATCTGCCGTGCCAGGCGCTCGATCATGCGACGGGTTATCTCGCGGCGTTCGGCGCGATGATCGCGCTTGCGCGCCGGGCGCGCGAAGGGGGAAGCTGGCACGTGCGGCTGTCGCTCGCGCAGACGGGGCGCTGGCTGCAGTCGTTCGGCGCCGTGCCGGACGGCCTGCAGGCGCCCGATCTCGCGGCTGCCGACGTGCGTGACCGGATCGATCGCATCGCATCGCCGTTCGGCACGATCGATGCCGTGCGGCCGGCCGAGCGGTTGTCGGCGACGCCGCCGTCGTTCACGCGGCCGCCCGTGCCGCTCGGCTCCGACGATGCGCACTGGCTGTGAGCGCCGGCGGTGCAGCTTGCGTTACTTGCGCAGCTCGACGACGAAGTCGTAGTAGTCGTTGCGGCAGTAGGTATCGGTCAGCTCGATCGCGCGCTGGTCCGACGTATAGCCGATCCGCGTGATCAGCAGCAGCGCGTCGTGCGGCGCGATGCCCATCTGTTCGGCGATCTCGTCGGTCGCGTTGACCGCGCGGAAATGCTGCAGCGCGCGCACGATCGGCGTGCCGCGCGCTTCGAGATAGCTGTACAGCGAACCGCCGATCGCCTGCGGATCGGGAATCAGCGTCGCGGGGAACGTCGAGTTCTCGACGGCCATCACGATGCCGTCGGCGAGGCGCAGGCGTTTCAGGCGTGTAACCGACGCGGCTGGCGACAGTCCGAGCTGGATCACCTCGTCGCGGTTCGCGGGCTGGATCTCGCGGGCGATCCATTGCGAGCTCGGCTTGAAGCCGCGACGCTCGAGCATTTCGCTGAAGCTCGACAGCCGCGACAGCGGATCCTCGTAGCGCGGCTGGATGAAATTGCCGGCGCCCTGCGTGCGGCGGATCAGGCCCTGCTCGACGAGCAGCGCGATCGCCTTGCGTGCGGTGATGCGCGACACGCCGAGCGCATCGGACAGCACACGCTCGGACGGCAGCGCCTCGCCGGCCGTCCAGCGGTTCTCGTGGATTGCGTCGCCGAGCTTGCGGGCGAGCTGCAGGTAGAGCGGCGTGTCGTTGTCGGGGTCGGGGCGCAGGTCCTGCCAGCGGTCGTCCGTGGGTGCCTTCATGGAATGGGTATCGATCAGATTGCGGCCATTCTAAGTCATCATGCGGCGCCGTTATAGCCGGTTTTTGCCTTGCAACAGGCCGGTGCCGCGCCGATTGACTACACTGATGCATCGTATTCCATGCTTCGGCCGCGGTGCGCGGCCACGAATTCGCAGCGAGGAGCGCATGACAGACACGATCGCCACGGTCGTCCTGCCGGACGGCGAGACGATTCCGAAGCTCGGCCAGGGCACCTGGGAAATGGGCGAGCGGCCGGCCCGCCGCGCAGACGAGATCGCCGCGCTGCGCGAAGGCGTCGAACTCGGGATGACGCTGGTCGACACCGCCGAGATGTACGGCGAAGGCGCGACCGAGTCGCTCGTCGGCGAGGCGCTCGCCGGCCTGCGCGACGACGTGTTCCTCGTGAGCAAGGTCTACCCGCACCATGCGAGCCGGCGCGGCGTCGTCGCCGCGTGCGATGCGAGCCTCAAGCGCCTGCGTACCGATCGCCTCGACCTGTACCTGCTGCACTGGCGTGGCTCGGTGCCGCTCGAGGAGACGGTCGAGGGATTCGAGGCGCTGCGACGCGCGGGCAAGATCCGTCACTGGGGGGTGAGCAACTTCGATACCGCCGACATGGCCGAGCTCGTCGACGACGCGGGCGGCGACGCGTGCGCGACCAACCAGATCCTCTACAACATCGCGCGGCGCGGCCCGGAATTCGACCTGCTGCCGTGGCTTGCCGAACACCGGATGCCGGCGATGGCGTACAGCCCGGTCGATCACGGACGGTTGCCGAAGCGCTCGCCGCTCGACGAGATCGCGCGGCAGCGCGGCGTGTCGGTGATGCGCGTCGCGCTGGCATGGGTGCTCGCGCAGCCGGGCGTATTCGCGATTCCGAAGGCGTCGCGGATCGAACATGTGCGCGACAACCGTGCCGCGCTCGATTTCGTGTTGAGCGATGACGAGCGCGCGCAGCTTGACGCGTACTTCCGTGCGCCGCGTACCAAGCGCGCGCTCGAGATGCTCTGACGGCACCCGGCCGGGCAACGCTTCCGGTCAGTGGTTGCCTCCGGACGATCCGCCGCTGCCGTGGCCGCCATTGCCGACACCGTTGGCACCGCCATTGCCGGCGCCACCACTGCCGTTGCCGTTGCCATTGCCTCCGCCATTGCCGTGACCGCCGTTGCCGCCGGCGCCACTGCCGTTGCCGCCACCGTTACCCGAGCCGCCACTGCCGGTGCCCCCGCCATTGCCGTGGCCGCCGTTGCCGCCGGCGCC